>OJLE01000048.1_pt1 | contig 88832 bp, 84 predicted proteins | sample 1596801 | NCBI WGS metagenome assembly OJLE01 (sample SAMEA3904669, study PRJEB24821) | metagenome | biome: Builtin; feature: hospital; material: surface | place: USA | collected 2013-06-01 | reverse complement strand
GAACCCGTGTTACCGCCGTGAAAAGGCGGTGTCTTAACCCCTTGACCAACGGACCAGAGTTGTTATTTTCAACTCTTACTATTATACAGCCTTTTTGTTTTTTGTCAACTACTTTTTTAAACTTTTTTCAACTTTTTTAAATTTGACTATTTTATCCCAATAGCAAACTCTTTAAACACAATACGTAAATCCCTTAATACTCTTTGACGTCCTCGAAAACGTTCATTTCTTAAAACACGTTCTAACTCTTCTTGTTTTTCTTTACTTTGTTCCTTTCTATACCTCTGTAATGTTTCATGAAAGAGATAATAATCATCCAGCCAGAGACCTCCCTCACTTATACGATGACTTATCTCACCTACTTCTTCATATGGTTCTTTATCATATCTTCTTTTTTGACTTTCTTGCTTACGGATATAGTCTAGAATTCGATTCCGAAACTTAGTCTTAAAATATTTCCTTAAACGAGGAATATCTTCTACTATTCCTTCTTCTTTACTAATCAATTCATGCAAGCAAATCATACCCTCTTGGTCCCAATCCGATAGCTCCCATAAATGCAAGTAATATTCATTTCTACACTTGTACACAATTCCCTGAACTTCTTGATACAATTCTTTAATCATAATGTTCTCCTTTCTAGATACAGTTTAACAAATCATGGAGCTAATTAGGTTTATTCCCCCATTCTGCTTTCTACACCGTCTCAACTGCACAAAAAAAGAGAGATCCTGCCTCTCTCAATGTCATTAATACTCAATTATTTTCAAAACGCTTTTTTCCAATCCTTGAATCACTTCTTGCAGCTTATCAATAACAGCCTCCAATGTTTGGAAAGCCTTATTTTTAAAACCTCGTTTTCGAATTTCTTTCCAGACTTGTTCGATAGGGTTCATTTCTGGTGTGTAAGGTGGGATAAAAGTCAACTCAATATTACTTGGAATCTCTAAGGTACTTGATTTATGCCATATAGCATTATCCATTACAAGTAACATATAGTCGTCTGGATAAGCTTGTGAGACTTACTGTAGAAATTCATTCGTCCACTCAGTATTGCATCCTCCAGCAATAAGGAAGAAGGAATCTCCTGTCTGAGCATCTACTGCCCCATAACAATAGCGATATTCTCGCATATAGTGACTAGGAATGCTAGATTGGATTCCTTGAGGAGCCCAACAAGAACTCATCTTACTGATTCTCCCGAAACTAGCTTCATCTTGGTACATCAAGCGTACTTTGTTATAAGCCCCCTCCTCTTTAAAGCGCTTACTTAAGATTTCGAATGTAGATTTTATTTTTAGACGTCTCAATTGTCTGAGCGTCTGCCTTCTTGGGAAGTTCAGGGCGAGGAGTGACTGTTCGCCAACCATGGCGTTTCAGGAGATAATAGAAACCATCACGTGTGGAAGTGCGACCAATCTCTCTTGGATAGGCTTCGAATAACTGATTGACAGTTACAAATTCCCCAGCCTGAGCAGTTTCTATATGACGTTTTAGAAATGCTTGTTCTTCTTCGTAAGTCATATATTCTCGATGACGTCCACCATGGGTCTCTTGAAGAAGCGCTTCTAAACCAAACTCCTTATATTTTTTCAAATTCCTCCAAACAGTTGTTTTATTGCAATCTAGCAGATCCATAATTTCCTTATAACTCTTTTCTTTTGAGCTAAAATAAATAATCTGTAGACGTTTGTGATATTTGGCGTACGATGAATCTCTTAGGAGTTCTTCAATTTTTTGTCTTTCTTCGTTTGTAAGTTTCATAACTACTATTATAAGATGTTTTTTGAGATTTATGTTACTCTATAGATGAAATCAACTACCGATTAAGCTTTTATCTTTCTTGGATATTTTCGATTCGGTCGAATAATAGATAACTGTTTCTTGAGGTAGTTTTTCAACTGGAGGGAAGAAAGGGAACCGTTAAAAAACAAACGGCAGGCATAAGCCGCATCTGAGAAGCACACTTTATATCTTTGTTTTTTGTGACTACTGTCGATGGCAACTTGCGAGGTTCCCCAAAGACAAAAGTTAAAATTTGTAAAGCGAGCAAAGATTTCTTGGAGAATCCCTTCCTTCTTTTTGGCGTGAAAATTGACCAAGCCAATACTGTATTTCAGGTCACGAAAACTAGTCTCTATGCCCTATCTACTGGCGTAGAGATTTTTTAATTCTTGGACTGAATAGTCTGTATTGGTCACTAAAGTTTCGTATTTTCCTTCTTCCACTTCTAAACGCACCATACGAAAAGGAAGCTCATAGAGTGCTACAGGATCCTGTTTTTGACTTGTTTATGGAAGAAAATCAAAAGTAGAATTGTGTGGAATAAAATGATAGTCATTGGGAAAATCACGATAAAGTTTTTTAAACTGCTTAGTTTGCTTTCGTGATAATGTTAGAGAAAATGTTTGATCAAAACACTCTGTATTTAGCAAGTTGAAGGAGGAATACATAGATTGTTTTCCATCTCGAATGCGGATGATATAAAGCCAACCTTTTTCTTGAAAATGAGACATGAGATTGTAACTTTCATAACCTCTATCCATGATAACAAGAGTTTTTTCGAAAGGGAAAAGCCTCCATCATCTGAATCAGAGCTAAGCGCTCATGTTGCCTATGTTTGTCTTGAATAGAAACATCTCTATAGCCTCCAGTCGTCAAGTCGTACAGGGCATTTATGTGTATGAGATTATAGGATTTAACATCCGTTTGGATTTGGACAGAGGTTTCTGTGTCCATGGGATTTCGAGGAATACAGACATCACTCCCATCAGTAGCGAATATTGGAAAATCAGTATTAAGTGGAATAGGTGCTGTAAATTCTTTAAATAGGGCATAGAACGCTTCAGATTTTATTTGATAGCGTCTTTGAACAAAGACTGAATTTGAAACTGTCAGTCTGGCAACTAGTAATTCTTTTGACAGTGATTTTCCTTCCATTCCCAGAATGGTACGAATTATAGTTTCTAGTGATAAACTTCTTTTACGAGTAAAGGCCTGTTCATCTTGTTTGACGAACTCAACTTTTTGACCAAGTATACTCTGAATACTCTTATTCAAGTGAGTTTTTATCTGTTTTATCACGGGAAATACCTCCTTAACTATAAGTTTATCACATAAAAAAGAAACCCAAATACAGAATTGTATTTGAATTTCTTAACTTAATGACATTGGTGCCTCTATAAGTGTTATTTTTCGTCATTCATTTTTGATTTTACTTCATCATAAGATAGTGCATGAGATTCCTCTTCTACGGTTTCAGGCATCTTTCCTGTTTCGTAAAGAGATTTAATTTGTGTACTATCCAATGTTTCGTATTTCAATAATGCTTCTGCAATCAACTTGTGAGTTTCACGATTTGACTGAATAATTTCAGCGGCTTTATTTCGTGCTTCATTCAGTAATGAACGAACTTCTTCGTCAATTTCATAAGCTGTTTGTTCTGAAATTGATTTTTGAGGGCTTTGTGCTCCAAACATAGCATGATTTCCCTCATACTGTACTGGACCCAGTTTTTCACTCATACCGTACTCTGTAACCATTGCACGCGCCATTTGTGTCGCTTGTTCAAAGTCGTTTGAAGCTCCTGTAGTTTGGACATTAAAGATAATTTCTTCAGCTACACGTCCACCCATTAAGCCAGCCAATTGCTCTTTCATATCTTCTTTAGATAGAAGCATTTGATCTTCCTTAGGAAGTGCAATCATATAACCACCTGCACGTCCACGTGGTACGATGGTAACTTTATGAACAACACGGGCATTCGACAAAACTAGACCAACAATGGTATGTCCTGCCTCATGATAGGCAACTAATTCACGTTCTTTTTGTGAAACAGTCTTATCTTTCTTAGAAGGTCCAGCAATAACTCTATCTTCTGCTTCATCAATATCTGAGGCATCAATTATCGATTTATTGCGACGAGCAGCAACTAAAGCCGCTTCATTCAAGACATTCTCTAAATCAGCACCAACAAAACCTGGAGTTTGTTGAGCAACTAATTTCAAATCTACATCTTCTGCTAAAGGCTTGTTCTTAGCATGAACTTTCAAGATTGCTTCACGACCTTTAACATCAGGACGGCCAACCAATACTTTTCTATCAAAACGTCCTGGACGCAAAAGAGCAGGGTCAAGTACATCTGAACGGTTTGTAGCAGCGATGACGATAATTCCTTCATTTCCCTCAAAACCATCCATCTCAATCAAGAGTTGGTTCAAGGTTTGTTCACGTTCGTCATTACCTCCGCCTAGACCAACTCCACGTTGACGACCAACAGCATCAATTTCATCGATAAAAATGATAGCTGGTGCCGCTTTTTTGGCATCTTCAAAAAGAGAACGAACACGACTAGCTCCAACTCCGACAAACATTTCTACAAAGTCAGAACCTGAGATACTAAAGAATGGAACACCTGCCTCTCCAGCAACTGCCTTAGCAAGTAATGTCTTACCTGTCCCCGGAGGTCCCTCCAAAAGAACACCTGCTGGAATACGGGCTCCAAGTTTTGTAAATCGTTTTGGATCTTTTAAGAATTCAACAACTTCAACTAGTTCTTGTTTTTCTTCCTCAGCTCCAGCAACATCTGAAAATCTTACTTTAATATCTTCTTTATTTGCAGCTTTAGCCTTACTACGTCCAAAACTCATCGGGTTACGGCTATTATTTCCTCCCATATTTCCCATCATAGAGAATAGGAAGAAGAAAAGAATACCGAATGGCACAATGGATACAAGAATATTAATCCACATACCACTTGAACTTTCATGCTTAATAGTTACTTCCGCTTTATGGTCAGAAGCAAGTTTTTGCAATTCTGATACTGTAGTATCTGAAGGAAGAATAATACTTGAAAATTTCTCTACTGTTGTAGCAGAAGGAGAAAAGAACTGAATGCCTGTTTCTTCTTTACTTGTTTTAGGATTTTTATAAACACCTGAAACTTCGATAACACTGCCATTTGGTTGGTAAGTCAATTCTTTTACATTGTCATCGGTAATTTCTTTTACCAATTCTGTATAATTAATTTGCTCACTTTTCCCTGCAACACTACCTGTACTAAAATACTGGTAACTTGTAACTAGGAAAAAAATAAGTAATAACCATAGAAAAGGATTTTTAATTAAACCATTATTTTGTTTTTTCATTAAAAATTGTTCTTTCTAATTTGAATATACTTCTTCTTTCAATACTCCAACATAAGGAAGGTTACGATAGTTTTCTTTGTAGTCTAAACCATAACCTACTACAAACTCATTTGGGATAGTAAAGCAGGTATAGTCTGCCTCAATTTCTACAACACGTCCTTCTGGTTTATCCAACAAGGTTGCAATTTTAACAGAAGCAGCCTCTCTTGCTTTAAACATATCTCTTAAACTCTTCAAAGTTTGACCTGTATCAATAATATCTTCTACAAACAGAACATGTCTTCCTTTGATATCTTGAGTCACATCTTGCTTGATATTAATGACACCACTACTTGCTGTTCCACCATGATAGCTAGAAACCATCATGAAGTCCATTTCAATATGTGTATCAATATGTTTTACCAATTCAGCCATAAAAGGAATAGATCCTTTTAAAATCCCAATTAAAATCGGATTTTTTCCTGCATAGTCTTTAGTTAGTTGGGCACCTAATTTTTTAGCCGCTTCTGTAATTTCATCGTGTGAAACGAGGATTTTTTTAATATCGTTTTCTAACATTTTTTTACCTATCTATTTTTTCTATATAAAGTACAGTGTTCATTATATCATTTTTCGTGTTTTTACTCAAATTACTGGTCGCAATTCCCAAAATTGAAACAATTTCACCAAATTGCTCAATAATCAGAGCAGATTTTCGCTTTTCCATAGGGATTTTCAAATCGATAAATAGACGTCTGAGTTTTTTTCTATGTCCATTTTGAATCAAAACATCTCCTGGTTTTCGATGACGAATGTGTATGGATGTTTCCCGTGAAACAGGTACCTGCTGAATTAATTCACCTTCTAAAGGAAGTCCAAAGGAAAATAAATAACCTTGGTAAGATACCTGATTTTGATAGTGTAACACAAGTTCATCTTCCTTTTCATCAGACTGAGGACTGATTTTACAAATCCGAAACTGTTGATACTCTTTTACTAATTCATAACCATTTTTAAGTGGATGACGATACTGGCTTTTAGTCTTTAAAATTTGCCGAACTTCTTCAAACTGAGCTTTTGTAAGATTCAAATCTGGAAAACGATTCAGATAAATTTGAAGTAAAACTTTTTGTGTTGACTCAGAATAAGAAAATAACTGCTCTAAATTTTCTACATCAATATTCTTTGATAATTCAGCTATTGCCAAATCATAATCTAAAATTTCATTACCGATACTTAAGATTGCATCCCTAAATCGAGGATTTTCTTTTTCTAATTCTGGTAAATAAAAGTTTCGAATACGATTTCGAAAATAATAATTTTCTTTATTTGATATATCTTCAAAATGAAAAATTGATGGGAAGTCTTTTTTTTGAAAATTCAAGAAGGGCCGAATCATTTCTATCTCTCCGACTACTTGCTTCTCCTTAATTCCTGATAGATAGCGCAAACGAGTGCCTCGAATCAAACGCATTAAGATCGTTTCCACCTGGTCATCAGCATGGTGGGCAGTTACCAAGGCTGTCGCACCAGTCTTTTTCATTACCTCTTGAAAAAAATCATAACGAAAATGTCGAGCCCGCGCTTCTGAAAATTCTCCTGAAAAATTGCTGATATAAATAGGAAGTTCTGCTTCAGCAGCTAACTTCCTTAATTCCTGTTCTTCCCAATCTGATTCTACTCTCTGCTTATGATTCACATGGGATAGAATCAATTCAATTTCTAACTCTTTTTTATAAGTAGATAACACCTTAAATAGAAACATAGAATCTAATCCACCAGAAAGAGCTAGCACCACCTTAGTATGCTTTTTGAAATATCCTCTCTTGAGAAAATGATTTAAAAAATCCTGTCCCCTCATTTCAGAACCTCATAAACATCTTTGGATATCTGAGAAATCATATCATAATCAGAATTCTTAGTGAAAATAGAAATAACGAATGGAGAATCTGCATAGACAACACCCGTATCATGCTTAAATTCGTCCGCATCTCCAATTTTATGAGCTACCTTCACAGAAACACCTTTGGTAATTCGCTCATTATCAAAATTTGTTTTAGTCAAAGACTCCAATACAAATCCATTTTGATTATAAATAGCTTCCATGACTTTCCCAGCCATTTTAGAAGAAATCAATTTTTCTTTTGGATCCCAATCATCTCCCATAATAGCAGACATCTTGGACTTAAATGTTGCATCCGATTGGTTTGAAATGTAATATCCCAATAGATTATGAGCTACATTATCCGATTCTTTTGATACTTTCGCAATTAAATCTTTTAGAGAATATTCTTTATTATCTTCTTTTTTAGGGAGGCTACCACTTCCCTCTGGTTTATAAGAACCTGGAAAATCATTGACCGCAGATACGTATTTTACAGTCGTGTCTAACTGATAAAGACCCTCATTTATTTTTTCTTGCGTATAATAAAGATAAGGGAGTTTCAAAATACTAGCTGCATACATCTTTTCATCTTGATTGATACCAGCTTCTTTTCCAGTAGTCAGTTGCTTAACATAAATAGAGAATGAATCCTTCTGATATTTTTCAGATAACATTTCTTGGACTTTACCCATCCGATTATCTTCTTCAGAAGTTGATTCCTTATCTACCCATCCAGTCTGATCAATATGTAGAAATTCTCTTCCTTCTACAAACATTGTCTTGTCAATTGATACTTGCGAATAAGCTGATAAGAATGATTTCACTTCTTTTAAATCATAAGGACTATTGTACAGTTTAAAATCAGATTCTAACCATACTTTTTTTATTGTAGGAGTTACCTCTGACTGATCATATAAAAATCGTTTGTCTGCAGCAATAAATTGATGGTTGGATAACTTAAATACTGGAATTCCTTGTTTATTTAAACGCCACTCGGTTATTTGGAATCTTATTTTTGGAGTTAATTTTCCAGATTCAACGACTAAATCTTCATTCGCATAAACAGGAACCTCTCCATAAACCATGGGAGAACTTAATTTTTCTCTAAAATAGATACCAAAGTCAGATTGTGAAAGGTAATAAATTTCTTTCGAAGTATACACTACTTCTTTTTCTGTGCTAACAACTTTTGAAATGGTCAAAAAACTCGGTAGCAACAAAATAATTAAGAATTTACGCATTCTTCCTTTCCTTTTCTTCTTGTAAACGCAATAATTGATTTTTATCAGCCAATTCTTCCAGCTTTTCATCTGATAAACTCAAAAATTGCTCAATTACGTCTAGTAAATTTTCCATTTTATCACCTTTGAAGCAAGTCAGGAATCGTATAAACTATTTCCCTCGACTTAGAATAATAGTACTTCGCTCGTGTATATTTGGCAGCATAATCCTCATCTTTCAACTTGGTAGCAAATGCTGTCTCCTTATCCTTTTCATCACTCAAAGTTTGATACTGAGTTTGCAAGTCTGCTAATTGCTGACGTCTTTGGAGTAATTGCTGATAGCTCTGCGCTAAATTAAAAGTTGGCAAAATAAATAACAGCATAATCAAAATCAATACCCACCCCATAAAACGATTCCGTTTTTGTCGTTCTTTCATCAGGTAGCGACGACGTTGGTATTCATTTTGGATAAAAGAATTGTTTAATTGTACAATATTCTTAGACATTTTCTTCTACCCTTGTTTCACTGATAATTTCATACATGCCTGCTGCATCTTCTTTTTTTGTACTATCTTTCATCTCTAGTACTTTGACAAGTAGCAACTTATTTCCAAAACGAATTTCAACTTGGTCATTAACTTTCAAATCCGTTGAACTTTTGGCCAAGATTCCATTCACCTTGATTCTGCCTTTATCTGCTACTTCTTTTGCGACTGTACGACGCTTGATAATTCTTGATACTTTTAAATATTTGTCTAATCTCATTTTTATTACCTCAAATTATTATTGTACCATTTTTATCCATTTTATAGAAGAAAAATGTTAAAGAGAATTGCCTTCTTTTGACACTTTTATCTCTAATAAGATTTCTCCAAAAATGAGCAGACCTTCTAAAATTTCATAGTCCTTCTTGTTTCGGACATCAAATACGACTTCCATTAATCCTTTATTCTCAGCCATTGCTGCTTTTATGTTTGTTGCGGATAAAGCTTTAAAATAATCTTGAGCTAAAAACAGTCGTTGAGTGACTTTTTCAAATTGAACTGTAATTTTATTATCTTTTCTTTCCACACGTTGAACAAAGACCTTGTCAAAATAAGACTTGACCAAACCAATCTCTAAAAGATAGGCTACCACGTCTGGGTATTCTCCAAAACGGTCTATCAACTCCTCTTGCAACTCTTCATAATTGACACGGTTGTCAATTTGACGAATTTTCTTGTAAATTTCTATTTTATGTCTTTGGTCAGAAATATAAGTATCAGGAATATAGGCATCAATTTGCAAAATCAACTCAGCATTCCCTTTGGTTCTTGTGTTAGCGTTAGCATTACCATTTCGTTTAGCAATAGCTTCCTCTAATAGCTGCGAATACAATTCAAAACCAACAGAATCAATGAAACCAGACTGGGATTTTCCTAAAAGATTTCCTGCTCCGCGAATCGAAAGATCTCGCATTGCAATCTTAAATCCAGAGCCCAATTCTGTAAAACCTTTGATCGCTTCTAATCTCTTTTCAGAAACTTCACTGATTGATTTTTCTGGGCGATACATGAGATAGGCATAAGCAATACGATTACTACGACCAACTCTCCCTCTTAACTGATACAAGGTTGACAAGCCCATATGGTCTGCATTTTCGATAAACAAGGTATTAGCATTTGGAATGTCCACGCCTGTCTCGATAATGGTAGTCGTCACCAAGATATCGTATTGTCCCTCAATAAAGTCTAGTAGAGTATTTTCCAACTGGATTTCACTCATTCGACCATGAACATAACCAATCGAAGCTTCTGGAATCAACTCCTGTAATTCTGAAACCTTCTGATCAATTGTGTCAACTTTATTGTAAAGATAGTAAACTTGACCTCCACGCTCCATTTCACGCAAAACAGCATCACGAATGACACTATCATTTTTTTCCAAAACATAGGTCTGAACAGGATAGCGATTAGTCGGCGGAGTTTCAATAACAGACAAATCTCTGATTCCCAACATAGACATATGGAGGGTACGAGGGATTGGCGTAGCTGTCAAAGTTAGAACATCCACTTGTTTCTTCAATTCTTTCAAAGTTTCCTTATGCTTGACACCAAATCGCTGTTCCTCATCAATAATCATCAAGCCCAAATCAGCAAACACAACATCTTTTGACAAAACACGATGTGTTCCAATCAAAATATCAACTTGACCCTTTTTCAATTTTTCAAGTGTTTCAGTCTGCTCTTTTTTACTTCTAAAGCGACTCAACACATCAATATTAACTGCAAAATTTTGGAATCGTTCCTTAAAATTCGTATAGTGCTGTTGCGCTAAAACCGTCGTCGGAACTAGGACGACAACTTGTTTGTGATCATTGACTGCCTTAAAGGCTGCACGCATAGCAACTTCAGTCTTTCCAAAACCAACATCCCCAACTAAAAGTCGATCCATTGGCTGAGAAGCCTGCATATCTCTCTTGATTTCCTCAACACTACGAAGTTGATCATCCGTTTCAACATAAGGGAAGGCATCATCAAAAGCATGTTGATCTTCATCATCAGCTGAAAAAGCATAACCTTTCAACTGACTACGTTCAGAATAAAGTTTGATTAAATCGTCAGCTATATCCTCTACCTGATTCTTAACCTTTTGCTTGGCCTTTTTGAAATGACCATCATTTAATTTATTGAGTTTAGGAGCTTTCCCATCACTTGAAATATATTTAGACAGTAACTGAATCTGTTCCACTGGGATAGAAATTTGATCACCATTTTGGTATTGAACACTAACATAATCACGGTGAATCCCTTTGATTTCAATGGTTTCAATTCCTAAATATTGACCAATCCCATGGATATGATGGACAACGTAGTCCCCTTTTTCAAGTTCATTGTAATCTTTTAATCTCTCTGCATTCGAAACATGTTGTCTTCGAAAACGACGTTTCAATTTCTTTTGAAAAATCTCATGTTCAGTTATCAATAAAACCTTTTCATCTACAAAATGAAAACCATGTCTGAGATTCCCCTCGATTAAGTTTACAGATTCTTTACAAATGCTTGACTTATTTTTGGAATCCAATTTAATCTGGTATTCCTCTAAAACATCCTCTAATGTTTTACTTCCCATTGAATTGCTAGACTGCAGGATAATAGTATAATCCATTTTTTTGTATCGCTCAATTTCTTCTTTTAGAAAAGAAAATTGATTGAAAAACTCCTGCATGGGATATTGATTAAATTGATAAATTTGGTCAAACTTGAGATTTCCTAAACCCTTTTGCAGATTAGAAAAAAAGGTCACTGGACTTTGTTTTTTATAGATTTTCTCAGTATCTGCAAAATACTGCATCTCAGAAAATGCTTTACCGCTCTGTAACTCTTCTGTAAAGTATTGCGCTAACTCTCTTTCAAATACTTCATACTGATTCATCAATTTCTGATAATCATCAAAGAATATTGGTATGTCTTTTTCAATATAATCAAATACAGTACATGATTTCTCATAACACAAAGATAAAAATTTCCTAGAATCTGCATGACTTTGTTTTTGATGAAAACTTGAAAGAATTTCTTCTAGATAAGATTTCAAAATCGGCGATAGAGTCTTCAAAATTTGTTTTTCTAAAGTCAACTGACCTCGTTGATAATCTTCTTCTCTTATGAGAATATCACTAGCTGGAAAGATGATGAGTTCTGACTGATTTTCTTTCGATAATTGTGTTTCGACTTCAAAAGTACGAATTCCATCTACCTCATCACCAAAAAACTCAATTCGGCAAGGTTCTAACTGAGATATTTCAAAAATATCTAAAATATCTCCTCGAAGACTAAATTCTCCTTGAGTTTGTACTTGTGTAACCTTTCGATAACCAATTTCCTTTAACTGATGGATAAGCGCATGTTGGTCATATTCTTCACCAACTGCAATTTTTATAATACTTTCTTTAAATACAGTTGAAGAGGGTAAAATCAGTCGACTTGCTGCAATATTACAAACTAAGATCCCTTTCTTAGACGGATCACTCAAAAAACGCAAAGCTTCAACCCGTGAGATATTTTTTTCTTGTGAAGACATTAAAAACTCGACCATAGGTGAATCATCTACCAAAAATGGATAGACAAATTCCTCACCTAAGATAGAAATAAGATCACTAATAATCCCTTCTGCTTCTCCATAAGTTGATGTCAATAAAACAATCTTATCTTCTTTCTTCAAACTACTAGCGATGGCTAAAGCTTTTGTAGAAGTTGACAAACCTAACATTAATTGTCTTTTTTTCTCTATCAGATTTTGATGCCATTTTTTGATCTGATCATTTTCTGAGAACAACTCTAATAAGGTCACCATTTATCCGTTATACCTCTGCATCATTTTTTCAAAGTTTTTCTCTTGTAAATAATAATTTACAGCATCGTCAACCTTGTCAATAGACTGTAAAATACCGATATAATCATCCTTGTCAAACTTACTTAAAACATGATTAACAACTGACATGCCGTTTTTGGGTCTTCCAATTCCAATCTTAACACGATTAAAGGCCTGAGTCCCTATATGTTGAATAATAGACTTGATACCATTATGACCACCTGCTGATCCTTTTGCTCTTAAACGAATTTTCCCAACTTCCATGTCAAGGTCGTCGTAAATGACGAGTAAATCTTCAATATCCAAACCATAGTAAGTCAATAAAGCATGAACCGCTTTTCCACTTTCATTCATAAAGGTCGTTGGTTTAACCAGATAAATTTTTTCTCCATTTAGGAAAAAGGATGTTAGTTCAGCTTGAAATATCTTATCGTGTGTAAAAGTGACATTCTGTTTCTTCGCTAGTTGGTCAATCAACATAAAACCAACATTGTGTTTTGTTTCAAAATATTTATCTCCTGGATTTCCCAATCCTACAAGTAATTTGGTCATTTATTTTCCTTTCAAAAGCCAAAAGGGTTGGAATTTTTTTCCAACCTAATTGACACTATTTATTAAATTTTTAAACATTAAAGCGGAATTCCATGATATCGCCGTCTTGAACGATATATTCTTTACCTTCTTCACGCAAACGTCCAGCTTCTTTTACGGCCTTTTCAGATCCGTATTTCACTAGATCCTCATATGACATGGTTACCGCACGAATAAATCCTTTTTCAAAGTCTGAATGGATAATACCAGCTGCTTGAGGAGCCTTCATACCACGTTTGAATGTCCAAGCGCGAACTTCTTTTTCACCAGCTGTAAAATAAGTTCCCAATCCAAGCAAGTGGTAAGCTGCACGAGTCAACTTGTCAACGCCTGATTCTGTCAAACCAATGGCTTCAAGAAACTCTTTTTTATCTTCATCGTCCAATTCAGAAATTTCTTCTTCAGCACGCGCTGAAATTACTACTACCTCTGCATTTTCTGTCGCTGCGAATTCACGAATTTGTTTGACATAGTCGATAGAATCTGGATCTGAAACTACATCCTCATCGACATTAGCAACATAGAGCACTGGTTTAGTCGTCAACAGGAAGAGACCTTTGACAACTTTTTGTTCTTCATCTGTAAATTCGATGGTACGAGCTGATTTTCCATCTTCAAGGACTGGTTTAATCTTTTGAAGAACATTAAACTCTGCTACTGATTCTTTATCTTTTTGCGTACGTGCCATCTTTTCTACACGCGCATAGCGTTTATTAACTGATTCTAAGTCAGCAAGAATCAATTCTAGGTTAATTGTATCAATATCTGCAAGTGGATCCACAAATGCATCTTCACGTCCTTGCTCGCGCATGACATTTTCATCATCAAAAGCACGAACTACGTGAACAATCGCATCTACTTCACGGATATTAGCCAAGAATTTGTTCCCCAGTCCTTCTCCTTTTGAAGCTCCTTTTACAATTCCTGCAATATCTGTAAATTCAAAAGTTGTGGGAACTGTCTTTTTAGGAGTAATCATTTCAGTTAGTTTTTGTAGGCGTTCATCTGGAACTTCTACCATTCCAACATTTGGATCAATCGTCGCAAATGGGTAGTTTGCCGCCTCTGCTCCTGCTTTTGTAATTGCATTAAATAGTGTTGATTTACCAACGTTTGGCAAACCAACGATACCTGCTGTTAAAGCCATATTTTCTCATTCTCCGTTTTCATTTCAATCCCTAATATTATAACACAAAAAGGCAAAACTTGCTAACCCTCTAACTCAGGGTTCTCAATCAATAATTCTATTCATTTTTCGATCAAAATCATAGCGTCCCATCATGACAACATGGTCACAATTACTGCACTTTATTTTTATATCTGCCCCTACACGTGTAATTTCCCAACGATTTGCTTTTTTACCTGTTGACTTGATGGTGCAAGCATGTGGTTTTTTCATTTCAACAAAATTTCCAACTTGATACATACTACTCTCCTTTTCTTTTTTGATTATATCATAAAAGAGGCGAGCCAGGCTCAACCTCTTTCACTTAATTTGTACGAACTGGTGTAATAAGCTGCATGAAGTCCTCATCAGTGTCTGCTGGCACAAGAGTAAATGGACGAACAGCTGAGATAAAGCTAATGGTCACCTTTTCGCTATTTAAAGCTTTAAGAGAATCAATCAAATAAGTTGGATTGAAACTAATGGTCAAATCTTCACCAGTCACCTGATCAGTATCAATTTCTTCGTTTACTTTACCAACTTCTGGAGAGTGAACATGGGCGCTAACAACCCCATCTTTTATTTCAAGTTTCACAGTACCATTTTGAGTAGCACTTGACAAAAGACGAGCACGTTCCATTGATTGTCGTAAGTTTACAACATCAAAAGTAATAGTAGTGTTAAAGTCTGTTGGAATCAAGCGATCTGTATCAGGATAGTTTCCTTCTAGGAGACGAGTATAGAAGCTAATATTTTCGCTTCTAAAGAGAATTTGGTTATTGGCAAAGAAAATCTCTACAGTTTCGATATCATCTGTAAATACCGCTGAAAATTCGCGTAGAGAACGGCTAGGAATGACAACATCAAAATCATCACTATTTTTCTCAAGCGTTAATTTTTTCTGACTTAGACGATGCGAGTCTGTTGCAACTGTTTTTAGCTCCTTGTGTTGGCTCAATACAAAATGAACACCTGTTAAAATCGGACGACTCTCTTGTGTACTTGCAGCAAAGGCTGTTTCATTGATAATTTTCTTGAGTAATTTTGTTTCAAGAACCAAAGGAGTGCTTGCTGAAATTTCTTGGATTCGTGGGTACTGTTCGCTATCTTTTCCTTTTAGGGTAATTTCTGATTTTCCACTGGTTAAAACAATTTGATTTTGTTCAATTTCTTTAAAATCAAGAGTCACATCAGGTAGACTAGATACCACATTGATGAAGAAAGAAGCTTCAAGAAGGATAGAACCTAAAGAAGTAATTAACAAACCAGCATCTTCATTTTTTTGAGAAATAAAATTTTCAATTGAAATTTGACCATTTGAACCAATTAAAGTAACACCTTCATTGGTCACGTCAATTTTTACGGTTGATAAAATAGGAATGGCATTTTTAGAACTAATAGCTCTCTTAGTAGTGTTTAATGCTTGTAGAAATAAATTTTTATTAATTGAAAAATGAATCATGGATTCTCCTTTATTTATTTTAGTATTAGAAGGATAATAGTAATAATAGAGTCTGTGAATTCTGTGGAAAACAGACTAAAAGTAAGGTATACCAAGTTTTTTGCCTTGTTTAAAAAATGTGGATAAAAAAGATAAAAAAGCGAAAGTTATCCACAAGTTATTTTATTTTCTTTTTGATTGATTCAATTTCTAAACGTAAATTATCGTCTTCATCAATCAAAGATTTAATTTTTGCATGGGCGTGAATGACTGTTGTATGATCTTTTCCACCAAATTCCTTCCCAATTTTTGGAAGACTATTATCTGTTAGTTCTCTAGATAAATACATGGCTACTTGACGGGCTAAAACAATATGTTGAAGGCGTCTGCTTCCCTTCATTTCTTTGACACTAACTCCATAGAAGTTACCAACTTCATTTTGGATTTTGTCAATTGGGATGACGAGCATTTGGCTAACATCCTGTTTGCGAGCTCTAATAGCTTCTGCAGCAATATCAATAGTGATATCCTTGATTTTTTTTACTTTGGCAATTAAAGTGATGTCGTTGATGGCTCCCTCAAGATCTCGAACATTTGAATCAAATTGTCCAGCTAGGTATTCTAGAGTATCACTTTGGAAATTGTAGCCTAAATGTTCCGTTTTACTTTGTAAAATGGCAATACGTGTTTCAAAGTCAGGGGGTGTGATAGTTTGTGTTAATCCCCAACTAAAGCGCGTGACAAGCCTCTCCTCGAGCCCTTCTAGATGTTTTGGACTTCGATCACTCGTTAGGACAATCTGTTTTTGCTTGTCGTGCAATGCATTAAAGGTATTGAAAAATTCTTCTTGTGTTGCAACTTTTTTACCACTTAGAGATTGTATATCATCAATCAATAAAAGATCAAGGCTACGATAGGTCTTTTTAAACTTTTCCATCTCCCCAAGTCTTAGGTGATCAAGAAAGTCATTAATAAAGCTTTCAGCAGGGATATATTTAACACGCGCATCAGGAATGTTTTTTAGAATTTCATTTCCAATAGCGTTTAATAGGTGAGTCTTTCCAAGCCCAGGTCCTCCATAGATAAAAAGAGGATTATAGGTCAGAGCCAAATCTTCAGAGACAGCCAAGGCGGCTGATACTGCCCACACATTTCCATCCCCTTGAATAAAGTTATCAAAGGTGTACCTTTCTTTTAATCCCGTATCCGAATAAGGAATAGATGCTAACTTTGGACTATAGTCATAAAGAGTTGAATTTGTAGCTTCTTCAACTTGTGAGATAGTCGTATCTTGAGGTTTTGTGAAAATATAGTGGGGAGTTATTTCAGCGTCATAAACTTCAAAACCAGCTACTACAATAATATCTTTTAGTTGTTTTTCCCAGACCATTTCCATTTCAGAGCGAGGTAGAAATATAGTGGCAATATTTTCTTCTACCTTGACGAGTTCAGCTTGGATAGCATAGAAATCATACATGGATCGAGTGAGTCTTTCTTGTGCAAATTCTAAGATACGATTCCAAAATTGTTTTTCTTTCAATCCGTTCTCCTCCTTTACTATTTGTTTAAAAGTTTAATGCTAGACTTATTTTACCATAGATAGAAAGAATTTTCCACAAGCTGTGAAAAATAATCCACAATGTTATCAAACTTTATCCACAGGTTGGGGATAAAGCTAAAAACTTTTGATTTATTAAGATTTTTACTTAAAAAAATAGTGGATAACCTTGTGAGATAAAAAAATAAAAGAACAGCCTTATTTCAGGCTGTTGATAATTCTACTGTATTCTTCTTGATTTGAAAAAGAAATAATGATTTTTCCACTATCTTTTTTAGACAGTTTGATTTCAATATCTAATCCGAGTAGTTTTTTTAACTGTTCTTCTTCATTTTGTATGAAATAATCATTTTTTTGCTGTTTCTTTTGTTTTTTCTCTGTCAGAAGAGCTTCTAACTTTCTTACAGAAATGTCTTCCTCTATGATTCGTTGAAAGAAATAGTCTTGTTGTTCCTTATTCAACCCAACTAGAGAACGCGCATGTGCTGGTGATAGTTTGCCATTTTCTACTTCTGAGAGGATTTGTTCTGGCAAGGAAAGCAAACGAATGGAGTTGCTGATATAAGGACGAGACTTGCCCATTTTATCTGCAATTTCAGCATGGGTAAATCCTTTATCTACAAGAGATTCATAGGCGCGTGCTTCTTCTATCGGATTTAAATTTTCTCTCTGCAAATTTTCAATAATGGACTGGACCATCATCTCTTGGTCTGAAAGTTGCTTCACAACAGCTGGGATAGACGTTAGACCAGCTAAAAGTGAAGCCCGATAGCGTCTCTCTCCTGCAAGGATTTCATAACCAATAACAGGAGATTGACGAACAATAATCGGTTGAATGACCCCATTTTCTTTGATAGACTGTGCTAGTTCATCTAGTTTTTCTCCATCAAATTCTTTTCTAGGTTGATAGGGATTTTTTTGTATATCCGTGATAGAAATCATTTCAAATTTTTCCATGATTCTACACTAACACATCTTTTCTCTTATGTAAAGCTTTCTTTACATAGATGTCAATTAAGATTCTAAATCACCTGAACTCTTGTCAAGTTTAATAGATGTAGTTTCTTCTTTACCGTTGCGATAGTAAGTGATCTTAATGGTGTCTCCGATAGAATGATTGTAAAGAGCACTTTGTAAGTCTGTTGATGAAGCAATCTCCTTGTCATCTACTTTTGTAATAACATCGTATTTTTCAAGGTGACCATTGGCAGGCATATTACTTTGCACAGAACGAACGACTACACCAGATGTTACATTGCTTGGAATATTCAATCTTCTAATATCACTTGTATTAATATTTGAGAGATTGACCATTTGGATGCCCAAAGCTGGACGCGTCACTTTTCCGTTCTTTTCTAACTGTTCAATAATATTGATAGCATCATTTGCAGGAATTGCAAAACCAAGACCTTCTACGGATGTTCCTCCATTTGTTGCAATTTTACTTGAAGTAATTCCGATAACCTGTCCTTGAATATTGATCAGTGGGCCACCAGAGTTACCTGGGTTAATAGCAGTATCAGTTTGGATGGCTTTTGTAGAAATGGCTTGTCCATCTTCAGATTTTAAAGATACATTTCGATTAAGACTAGATACGATACCTTGAGTGACAGTATTTGCATATTCAGAACCTAATGGGCTACCGATGGCAATGGCAGTTTCTCCTACGGTTAACTGACTAGAATCACCAAACTCAGCTACTGTTGTCACTTTTTCTGAAGAGATTTTGACGACAGCAATATCAGAGAAAGTATCAGCTCCGACAATTTCTCCGGGTACTTTAGTTCCATCTGACAATCGAATATCGACTTTGCTGGCACCATTTATAACGTGATTGTTGGTGACGATGTAAGCTTCTTTATCATTCTTTTTATAAATAACCCCAGATCCTTCGCTAGAGATTTGCTGAGAATCTGTATCAGTCTCATCATTGCCAAATACGCTATTTTGTCTGTTTGTTGAATAAGTAATAACAGAAACAACAGCATCTTTTACTTTATTAACAGCCTGAGTTGTTGAATTTTCGTTCTTATAGGAAGTCTGTGTAATAGTACTATTGTTGTTAGAGTTGCTTACAGTACTTTTTTGAGTTAGTTGAGTTATTGAAAAACTACCCAAGGCTCCACTAATAAAGCTAATGACGATAACGACTAATAATTGAAACCATTTTTTATAAAATGTTTTTAGATGTTTCATATTTGCCTCCATATGTTTGAAATTACTGAAAGTATAAACTGACTAGCTTAATTATAACTTAAAAACAAAAGTTTTTCACAGATTGTGGATAACTTTTAAAAATCTGTGGTTTTCTCGGCTAAAATTAACCTTTTATTTTGTGAATAAGATGTGAAAAAATAGAGAATATGTTAGAATAGAGTCATGAAAATTAAAGTTGTAACAGTTGGAAAACTGAAAGAAAAGTATTTAAAAGACGGTATCGCAGAGTATTCAAAACGAATTTCTCGATTTGCTAAGCTTGAAATGATTGAACTAGCAGATGAAAAAACACCAGATAAGGCCAGTGAGTCAGAAAATCAAAAGATTTTAGAAATAGAAGGTCAGAGAATTTTATCGAAAGTTGGTGACCGTGATTTCGTTATTGTGTTAGCCATTGAGGGGAAAACACTTTCTTCAGAAGAATTTAGTAAGCAATTAGAAGAAGCTTCTATAAAAGGATTTTCTACTCTTACCTTTATTATTGGGGGGAGTTTAGGATTAGCACAGGATGTAAAAAAGAGAGCCAATCTTTCTGTCAGTTTTGGCCGTCTAACTTTACCACATCAGTTAATGAGACTAGTCCTTGTTGAACAAATCTATCGCGCTTTTACGATTCAGCAGGGCTCGCCCTATCATAAATAGAAAATTGACTTTTAATTGAATTTTTGGTAGAATGATTATGTTAGGTCTCATAGCTCAGCTGGATAGAGCATTCGCCTTCTAAGCGAACGGTCGCAGGTTCGAATCCTGCTGGGATCAATATAGTAGCAAAGCTGGGAATTTTCCCGGCTTTTTTTATTAAAAAAGTACACTTTGGGAGAAAAAAATGACAGTTGAGAGAATTTTATCTAAAACGAAATTCCATTTTGTATAATAGTTTTTGTAAGTTAGCTTACAAGAAAAAACATTGAGGAGATTTTATTATGAAAAACACAGTTAAATTGGAACAGTTTGTAGACTTGAAGGAAAAAGACTTGCAAAAGATTCAAGGTGGAGAAATGAGAAGAATAGATAAAATATTCATTAATTTTCTTAAAAGAAGATAAGGGAGTGTCAGAATGAATTTTTTCTTAGTAGTAGATTTGATATTATATTTTTTTATTATTAGTCACAGTTACCATTTAATTTGTAAAGGTCAAATAAAAGCAAAGGAACTATACGTTTTTGGTATCTATACATTACTAGTAGAAGCAGTACTCGAACTTCCCTTTTATCTCCTATATTTAGATGGGTTAGGGCTTGCAACATTTTTATTTCCTTTGGGATTATATTCCTATTTTCGATGGATTAAACAGTATGAGAAGGATAGAGGACTATTCCTAAGTTTACTACTGTCTCTTTTATATGAGAGTACTCACAACTTTCTGTCCGTAACGTTCTCCTCCATAACAGGAGACAATTTTGTTTTACAATATTATGGCCTGTTCTTTTTCGTTGTAACGGTGTTGACCTATTTTATTATCTTAAAAATCATTCATTATTTCCACTTGGAACTAACCTATTTTGACAAGGACTACCTATATCCTTTCTTGAAAAAAGTATTTTTTGCTTTACTACTGCTACATGTTGCATCTTTCGTTTCAGATATGGTAAGTACGATTAAACATTTGAATAGTTTTGGAAGTATTTTATCATCTATTGTCTTTATTTCTCTCCTTTTGACCTTCTTTGCAATGAATTCGCATAAAGAACAAATGGAGAAAGAGATTGCTTTGAAGCAGAAGAAATTTGAACAGAAACATTTACAAAACTACACAGATGAAATTGTCGGTCTATATAATGAAATTCGTGGTTTTCGACATGATTATGCTGGGATGCTTGTCAGTATGCAGATGGCAATTGACAGTGGTGATTTACAGGAAATTGACAGAGTTTACAATGAAGTTTTGGTCAAAGCTAATCATAAACTGCGTTCAGATAAGTACACTTACTTTGATTTGAACAACATAGAAGATTCAGCTTTACGAAGTTTGGTTGCTCAGTCAATTGTCTATGCTCGAAATAATGGTGTAGAGTTTACACTGGAAGTAAAAGATACGATTACCACGCTCCAAATTGAACTATTGGATTTGGTTCGTATTATGAGTGTTTTATTGAACAATGCTGTCGAAGGATCGGCTGATAGTTATAAAAAGCAGATGGAAGTAGCAGTTATTAAGATGGAAACTGAAACAGTTATTGTGATTCAGAATTCATGTAAAATGACGATGATTCCTTCAGGAGATCTATTTTCATTAGGATTCTCTACTAAGGGAAGAAATCGCGGAGTAGGATTAAATAATGTGAAAGAACTACTAGATAAGTACAATAATATTATTTTAGAAACAGAGATGGAAGGCAGTACATTTAGACAAATTATTAGATTTAAGAGGGAATTTGAATGAAAGTTTTAATTTTAGAGGATGTTATTGAACATCAAGTGAGACTAGAGAGAATATTGGATGAAATTTCGAAAGAATCGAATATTCCAATATCATACAAAACAACAGGAAAAGTCCGTGAATTTGAAGAATACATTGAAAACGACGAAGTAAATCAGCTTTATTTCCTAGATATCGATATTCATGGAATTGAGAAAAAGGGATTTGAAGTGGCTCAGCTCATTCGTCATTACAATCCTTACGCTATTATCGTCTTTATTACCAGTCGATCAGAGTTTGCGACTCTAACCTATAAATACCAGGTATCAGCCCTAGATTTTGTTGATAAGGATATCAATGATGATATGTTTAAGAAGCGAATTGAGCAAAATATTTTCTACACTAAAAGTATGTTACTTGAAAATGAAGATGTTGTAGATTATTTTGACTACAATTACAAGGGAAATGATTTAAAAATTCCTTACCATGACATTTTGTATATTGAAACAACAGGTGTCTCTCATAAATTGCGCATTATTGGTAAGAATTTTGCAAAAGAGTTCTATGGAACAATGACAGATATTCAGGAAAAGGACAAACATACTCAGCGATTTTATTCTCCTCATAAGTCATTTTTGGTAAATATAGGCAATATCAGAGAAATTGATCGAAAAAACTTAGAAATTGTTTTCTATGAAGATCATCGCTGTCCTATTTCAAGATTAAAAATTAGAAAATTGAAAGATATTTTAGAGAAAAAATCTCAAAAGTAATTGACAATTAGTAAGAAATTGATATAATGGTTATATCTGCTACAGATAGAAGGTCCGTTGGTCAAGGGGTTAAGACACCGCCTTTTCACGGCGGTAACACGGGTTCGAATCCCGTACGGACTATTTTATCCGCCATAGCTCAGTTGGTAGTAGCGCATGACTGTTAATCATGATGTCGTAGGTTCGAGTCCTACTGGCGGAGTATAGATAAAAGGGAACACAACTGTGTTCCTCTTTTTGTATCAATTTGTATCACCAAGCATCTTCATAAGGAAATCTGTTATTTCTTGAGGACTTTCTTTTTTTCCATGTGCAATCCAAGTTTGACAGACACCAAAAAGTGCATGAGTTAGATAGATGCTACTATATTCTAATTCAGTGGTATTGAGATTCAGTTGCATAAATCGCTTTTGTAAATCTGTACTGAGCATGATATGAAGTTTATTTCGTAAGAAATTTTGAATTTCTTTAGTCCCGTTTTCAGAAAGCAGAGCAGCCAGAAGTGGTTCTGACTCTAGATATTCAAAGACTTCTAAAATAGCATCTCTTTTGTGATGAACATGTTTTTGAAAAATATATTCAAATGTATGAAATAGCTTGCTTTGATAGTGCTCGATCATATCATACTTATCCTTATAGTGAGTATAGAAGCTGGAACGACTAATTCCGGCTTTTTCTGCTAACTTGACAGTAGAAATTTGATCAAATGGTTGTTCCATTAGTAATTGTACCATAGCATTTTCAATAGTTCGCTTTGTTTTTAAGCGTTTGTTACTTTCTTGCATACTTCCTCCTTGTAAACAAATTAGACTATATATCTAAAAATGGATTTTTTATCTTGTAATTTAGATTTTTTATTGTATAATCTATTATATCAAAATTTTAGACAATATGTTTAAAAAAGGAGAAACTATGTTTAAAGAATGGAAAGCAATTTTTAAAAAACCAACCTTTATTATTGTCATGATAGGGATTTCCCTTATTCCAGCTCTGTACAATATCATATTTTTGTCATCAATGTGGGATCCATATGGTCAATTGTCTGACTTACCTGTGGCAGTTGTCAATCATGATAAAGAGGCTTACTATAATGGTAATAGCATGTCTATAGGAAAAGACATGATGTCCAATTTAAAAGAAAATAAAACCTTGGATTTTCATTTTGTAGATGAAGAAGAAGGTAAGAAGGGTTTAGAAAATGGCGATTACTATATGGTAGTGACTTTACCAAGTGACTTGTCTGAAAAAGCAGCTTCTATTTTAACGAATCACCCAGAGCAAATGCAAATCGATTATCAGACTTCAAGTGGTCATAGTTTTATTGCCAGCAAGATGAGTGATTCTGCAATGACACAATTAAAGCAGAATGTTTCTACCAATGTAACCGAGACTTATACTAAAGCTTTATTCAACAAAATGGTCGATTTAAAGGATGGGATGAGTCAAGCAGCGTCTGGTAGTGAAAAACTAACTGATGGAGCGAATCAGTTAGTGGCAGGAAGTCAAACATTAACTACTAACCTACACTCTTTATCAGATTCAAGTTTAACATTTTCAAATGGAACGGAGCAGTTTACTAAAGGATTATCCTCTTATGTCTCTGGTGTTGAACAACTTCATCTTGGCTTAGGGAATTTTAATAGTGGTTTAGTTATATATACTGGTGCAGTGAGTCAATTAGATAGCGGGTTAGGTCAATTATCTTCTAAAAGTCCTGAATTAGTGAGGGGAATTAATCAATTATATACTGGTGTAGGATCTTATACTGGCGGTGTTTCTCAGCTCAATGCTGGTCTTAATCAATTTTCATCTGGTGTTAGTGCCTATACAAACGGAGTGGGAAATCTTGCAATAGGTGCTAATCAGTTATCCAATCAATCAGCTACACTTCGAATGGGTATGGAGAAATTAAGTGAAGGGATTCAACAACTTTCTAGTAAGTTAGCTACTTCGTCTGAGCAAAAAGATCAAATTGCTCAATTATCTTCTGGTCTGAATCAGTTAAATCAAGCTATTCAAAATATTGATGTTAGAGATACAAAACAATTAGACTCTGTTTTATCAAGTATAGTATCTCTTTCTAATCAAATGTTAGCAAGTGCTCAGTCTGAAAAAGCAACTACATTAGCTAATATTCAATCGACAGCAGCTTATCAATCATTGACAAGTGAGCAACAAGCTGAGATAAGCGCTTCTGTATCTCAAAATTCGACTGATAGTATTCAATCGGCTAAGTCAATTGTAGCTTTAGTACAAGGTTTACAGGGAAGTTTGGAAAACTTACAAAATCAATCTTCAAGTCTTTCGACATTAAAAAATCAAGCTAATCAAGTATTACCGCTTGCTTCTACTTCTTTGACAGGATTGTCAAGTGGATTAACAGAGATACAAGGAGCTGTTACTAGTAAATTAGTTCCTGCCAGTCAGTCGATTGTATCAGGTGTAAACGCATATACTGCAGGTGTTGATAAAGTTTCTCAAGGCGCAAGTCAACTAAGTGAAAAAAATGCCACCTTGACAGGTAGTTTAAATCAATTAGTTTCAGGCTCAACTACCTTAACACAAAAATCTTCTAGCTTGACAGGAGGAGTTGGTCAATTAGTTGAAAAAACTCCAGAATTAGTGTCTAGTATTGAAAAATTATCAAATGGCTCTAATGAATTGAATCAAAAGAGTCAAGAATTACTGGCAGGAGTTGATAAATTACAATCAGGATCTGGTCAATTAGCAGACAAATCCAGTCAGTTACTTTCAGGTGCTTCTCAATTAGAGAATGGAGTTAATAAATTGGCAGATGGATCTGGGAAACTTGCAGAAGGTGGAACAAAGTTAACTTCTGGATTGGAAGGTTTACAGACAGGAGTTGCTTCTTTGGGACAAGGATTAAGTAATGCTAGTGATCAACTTAAATCAGTATCAACGGAATCTAAAAATGCAGAGTTTTTGTCAAATCCACTCAATCTTTCCAAAACAGACAATGACCAAGTTCCTGTAAATGGAATTGCAATGGCTCCTTATATGATATCAGTTGCTCTCTTTGTTGCAGCAATATCAACGAATATGATCTTTGCGAAGTTGCCTTCAGGACGTCATCCGGAGAGCCGTTGGGCTTGGTTGAAATCTCGAGCTGAAATAAATGGTATTATAGCTGTTTTAGCAGGGATTTTGGTATATGGAGGAGTTCATCTTGTTGGTCTAACTGCTAATCATGAAATGAGAACATTTATTCTCATTATCCTAACAAGTTTAGTATTCATGTCCATGGTGACCTCTTTAACAACATGGAATAGCCGTATAGGAGCTTTCTTTTCTCTTATTTTGCTTTTATTACAGTTAGCATCAAGTGCAGGTACTTACCCACTTGCTTTGACAAATGATTTCTTTAGAGCCATTAATCCTTGGTTACCAATGAGTTATTCAGTTTCGGTATTACGACAAACAATCTCTATGACAGGAAATATTCATCATCAAGCCATTTTCCTTGTTGTGATATTAGTACTATTTATTTGTTTAGGTATGCTAGCCTATCAACCTAAGAAAATAGAAGAAGATTAAAAAAATCGACCGCTTAATTGGTCGATTTTTTAAGCCTTAGATAACTTTCGTCTGTGATTATAGATTCCAAATAGTAAGAGAGAAGTAAAGGAACAGATTGCTCCAGTAATAAACCCATTGGGAATGAAGGAAAGTGTAATAGTTCCTTTTCCCTTGGGAACATCAACTTTCATAAATCCAGTTTGAGTTTGTTTCATTTCTATTTTCTTACCATCTTGGTAGGCAGACCAACCTTTGTCATAAGGAATAGTGAAAAAAATAGATGTATCTTGTTGGACATCATATGTAGCAAAAACCTTGTTTCTAGAAGTTGATACTGTTACAGGTTGCTCTTTGATTTTTTGAATAGCCTCAGTTAAAGTTTGGGTATCTAAACGATAGAAGGTAGGAGATTCAAATGATACTTGTGAATTTCCAGGGAAACTAACATGAATATTGAAAGTTTTTTTCTCTTTTGTATAGCCTAGATTAAAGAAGGAGAAAACATTATCAGTTGTAAAAGTCTTCTTCTCCTCGTTGACAAGAATGTCAACCTTCTTTTGTTTATCATTAGCAAAGTGAAGGTTTGTGAAAGAAAGATAAACTTGGCTGTTTTCTGGAACTTCAATTTGATACTGGATTGCTGCATCCTCATTTGAAGAACTTGTAACACTAATCAAATCATCAGTATTTTCTGTTTTGTCATAAGAGATTGGAGAAAAATAATCAAAATTGACGTTAGCAAGTTGATTTAAAAATGAGGCCTGATTATCCAAGGTATGTTCATTGAACTTGACATCATTGTAAACAGATTGACTAGCAAAGGCAGTTGGGAGAGAGTATTGATTTTCATATAGGGTAAGATTATCTTTTTGATAGATATCTTTAAAACCATATTTATCAATAGGACTGTCTGAGATATTGTACTGGATACCAAATAAACTATCAGCCAAAATACTATTATTGGCATAACGGAGATTGAGATTAGTCCCAGAGGATTTAAAACCAAGTTTATCCAAAGTAGAGCTTGCTGAACGATTTCGAACAGATGAAAATTGAGAGATTCCATTGTAGTTGAATTTCATACTGTCATTTCCTGTCTGAGTTTGTAGTTTTTCAGTACGAGTAAATGAATTTCCAATATATGTTGAGAAAGATTCCATAGCTGGGATATCTCGATTATATGAACTTCGAGAAGCAAAACCCCATTCTTTAGCAATTCCGTCTATTTGAGATGAAGCATTTAAACTTATTTCAACCATTATAAATAAAGAGATTAGAATGGCAAATAGATTTACAGAGATAAACTTTTTGATAACTGCAAGGAGTAAAAGCGAATAGACAACCAAAAATTCAATAGTAAGCAGAATATTCAAATATGTTAAAAAAGAATAATGTGATTTTAGATAGATGGTAGCTAAAAATCCTGTTACTATAAGAAAAAGCGAAACTAAAAAATTCCAGATTTTAATTTCTCTCAGACGATTTAAGACTTCTGCTGCTGTGTAAATTAACAAGGTAGAGAAAATCCAAGCATAGCGATGTAAAAACATGTTTGGAGTATGCATGCCTTGCCAAAATAAATCAAGAGCTTCAATATAAAAGCTTGCAATTAGAAATGTAAAGAAGATTGCATAGATAAGTTTCACGTGAAACTTAATAGATTTCATCGTAAAAAACAAAATGGTCAAAATAAAGGGAAGTAGTCCGACAAAAATCATTGGGATAGCCCCATACTTTGTTGTATCAAAGGAACCAATGAATTGCTTAGCAAAGAGATCAAGGTACCAGCTACTTTCAGTTTGAAACTTTGTAACTTCAGTTAATTTTTCTCCATGTGTCTGTAAATCAAACAGAGTAGGAAGAGTCAGAATCAAACTAGCTATACCAGATAAAAAGGAGGTAATAACAAAATCAAGAACCGATGATTTTCGGGTTTTAAAGTCCCACGAAATTTGACAGAGATACCAGAAAATAAGAAACAATACTGTCATATAGCCAAAATAATAGTTTTGGATAAATAAGATTGACAGACTTGTAAAGTATAATGAGAATTTCTTTTCAGTTATAAGTAGGTGTAAACCAGTTATAATTAAAGGAATCAAGATAAAAACATCTAACCAGGTTTTTATCTCTAATTGACTGACAGTAAAACTCATCAGAGCATAGGAAGTAGATAAAGCTAGTTTTAAAGGCTTAGTAATCGATTGAAATAATTTATTTAAACTAAAGTAAGTTGACAAACCAATCAATCCAAATTTTAAGAGAGTGGTCAGATAAACAGCATCTGGCATATTCGACAGATTAAAAAAGTAAACCAGAGGTGAAAGAAAGCTACCCAAGTAATAACTAGATAGAGCATAGAAATTCAGTCCGAGGCCACTTGTAAAGGTGTAAAACAAACTGCCATTTCCATGTAAAATATTTCGTAAAGCTACATCAAAAATAACGTATTGATGGAAACCGTCTCCTAATAGAGGAGATGTATCGCTATTCCAGTAGATACCTTGAGATAGGTATACTCCTGTCATAATGACTACAGGAATGATAAAAGAAACAAAATAGGCCCAATATGTTTTAAAAAATGATTTCATGTTACCTCGTAGAATGATATAAAACTCAGCTGGTTAATCCAACTGAGTTTTGAATTTTTATTTAGTCTTTCCAAAGTTCTTTAACTTTTGCTTGTACTTCTGCATTTTCTAGGAATTCATCATAGGTTTCATCGATACGGTCAATGACGCCATTTTTAGACAAGACAATGATATGGTTGGCTAGAGTTTGAATAAACTCGTGGTCATGGCTGGCAAAGATGATTGATTCTTTAAAGTTTTTCAATCCATCATTCAAGCTTGAGATAGATTCCAAGTCCAAGTGATTGGTTGGATCATCAAGTACAAGGACATTTGATTTTAAGAGCATGAGTTTTGAAAGCATGACACGAACTTTTTCTCCCCCTGACAAGACATTTACAGGTTTATTAACTTCATCTCCAGAGAAGAGCATACGTCCGAGGAAGCCACGTAGGAAAGTATTGTCATCTTCTTCTTTACTTGCGAATTGACGCAACCAGTCAAGGATTGACTCTCCTCCTGCAAAATCTGCCGAGTTATCTTTTGGCAAGTAAGAACGGCTAGTAGTTACTCCCCACTTGACAGTTCCTTCATAGTCAATATCCCCCATGATTGCACGAATTAGTGCAGTCGTTTGGATGTCATTTTGTCCAATAAGCGCTGTCTTATCACCTGGACGCAAGATGAAGCTAATGTTGTCAAGAATAGTTTCACCGTCAATCTTGACAGATAGATTTTCTACTGTCAAGAGATCATTACCAATCTCACGTTCAGCTTTAAAGTTGATAAATGGGTATTTACGGCTAGATGGAATGATTTCTTCTAAGACAATCTTATCAAGCATCTTTTTACGGGAAGTTGCTTGTTTAGACTTAGATGCGTTAGCAGAGAAGCGAGCAACGAATTCTTGGAGTTGCTTAATTTTTTCTTCTGCTTTAGCATTACGGTCTGCTAGCAATTTAGCAGCGAGTTCAGAAGATTCCTTCCAGAAGTCATAGTTTCCGACATAGAGCTTGATTTTTCCAAAGTCAAGGTCGGCCATGTGAGTACATACTTTATTCAAGAAGTGACGGTCGTGGGATACTACGATAACGGTGTTATCAAAATCAATCAAGAAGTCTTCTAACCAAGTAATCGATTGTATATCCAAACCGTTGGTAGGCTCGTCTAAGAGAAGAACATCAGGTTTACCAAAAAGTGCTTTGGCGAGGAGAACCTTTACTTTCTCACCGTTGGCCAATTCGCTCATATTTTGGTAGTGCAATTCTTCTGGAATGTTTAGGTTTTGAAGTAGTTGAGAGGCTTCACTCTCTGCTTCCCAACCTCCAAGTTCGGCAAACTCTCCTTCAAGTTCGGCAGCACGGACGCCATCCTCATCTGAGAAATCTTCCTTCATGTAGATAGCATCTTTCTCTTTCATGATGCTATAAAGTTTTTCATTTCCCATGATAACGACGTCAATTGCACGTTCGTCTTCATAGTCAAAGTGATTTTGACGAAGAACAGAGAGACGTTCATCTGGGCCAAGAGAGATGTGACCAGTAGTAGGTTCGATATCTCCGGCTAAAATTTTTAAAAAGGTAGATTTTCCGGCACCATTTGCACCAATTAATCCGTAAGTATTTCCTTCTGTAAATTTGATATTGACATCATCAAAAAGTTTGCGATCACTAAAACGTAGTGAAACATCAGATACTGTAAGCAATGTTTTTCTCCTATATGTGTAATATATTTATTCTACTAGAAAATACGGAAATATTCAAATTTTTATCTGTCAATTTTTTGTAAATTACATTTACAGTACACTTTACACAAATCCGTAAATAGAAAGGTTGATTTATTTTAATAAATTGCAGTTATTTCATTTAAAAAATGCTATAATTGAAGGGATCATATCGAAGGAGAATAAAATGCCTAAACCCATTATTTTAACAGGAGACCGTCCAACAGGAAAATTGCATATTGGACATTATGTTGGAAGTCTCAAAAATCGAGTATTATTACAGGAAGAGGATAAGTATGATATGTTTGTGTTCTTGGCTGACCAACAAGCCTTGACAGATCATGCCAAAGATCCTCAAACCATTGTAGAGTCTATCGGAAATGTGGCTTTGGATTATCTTGCAGTTGGATTGGATCCAAGTAAATCAACTATCTTTATTCAAAGCCAAATTCCAGAATTAGCTGAGTTGTCTATGTATTATATGAATTTGGTGTCATTAGCACGTTTGGAGCGTAATCCAACTGTCAAGACAGAAATTGCTCAGAAAGGATTTGGAGAAAGCATTCCGACAGGATTCTTAGTCTATCCAATAGCTCAAGCAGCTGACATTACAGCTTTCAAGGCTAACTATGTTCCTGTTGGGACAGACCAAAAACCAATGATTGAGCAAACTCGCGAGATTGTTCGTTCTTTTAATAATGCATATAACTGTGATGTTTTGGTGGAACCAGAAGGTATTTATCCAAAAAATGAGAGAGCAGGGCGTTTGCCTGGTTTAGATGGAAATGCTAAAATGTCTAAATCACTTAACAATGGTATTTATTTAGCTGATGATGCGGATACTTTGCGTAAAAAAGTAATGAGTATGTATACAGATCCCGATCATATCCGCGTTGAGGATCCAGGTAAGATTGAGGGCAATATGGTTTTCCATTATCTAGATGTTTTTGGTCGTCCAGAAGATGCTCAAGAAATTGCTGAAATGAAAGAATATTATCAACGAGGTGGTCTTGGTGATGTGAAGACCAAGCGTTATCTACTTGAAATATTAGAACGTGAACTTGGTCCTATTCGTGAGCGCCGTATCGAATTTGCTAAGGATATGGGAGAAGTTTATAATATGCTTCAAAAAGGTAGTGAAAGAGCGCGTGAAGTTGCAGGTCAAACCCTATCTGAGGTTAAAGGAGCAATGGGACTTCATTACTTTAACTAAGTTTATTTTACAAGAAACTATCATTTCTATCTCGAAGAAAAGATAGTTTTTTATTTACCCCTGTAACATTTGACAAATTTTTATAGAATGGTATGATAGATACAATATAAAAAGAGTCAAGCTCAAAAATAAAGAAAAGAGGAAACTTCGAATGTCTAATTGGGACACTAAATTTTTGAAAAAAGGTTTTACCTTTGATGATGTATTGCTTATTCCAGCTGAAAGTCATGTGTTGCCTAACGATGCAGATTTAACAACTAAATTGGCAGATAATTTGACTTTAAATATCCCAATTATTACCGCTGCCATGGACACAGTTACAGAGAGTCAAATGGCTATTGCTATTGCTCGTGCAGGCGGTCTCGGAGTTATCCATAAAAACATGTCAATTGCTCAACAAGCAGACGAGGTTCGTAAGGTAAAACGTTCTGAAAATGGAGTTATTATTGATCCGTTCTTCTTGACGCCTGAACATACAATTGCTGAAGCAGATGAGCTTATGGGTCGTTACCGCATCAGTGGTGTTCCAGTTGTTGAAACACTTGAAAATCGTAAATTGGTTGGTATTTTGACAAACCGAGATCTTCGTTTTATTTCAGATTATAACCAACCAATATCAAACCATATGACTAGTGAAAATCTTGTTACTGCTCCTGTTGGGACAGATCTTGCAACAGCTGAGAGTATTCTTCAAGAACACCGTATTGAAAAACTTCCTTTGGTAGATGAAGAAGGCCGTCTTTCTGGTTTGATTACTATCAAAGATATTGAAAAAGTTATTGAGTTTCCAAATGCTGCTAAAGATGAGTTTGGTCGTCTTCTAGTTGCAGGTGCAGTAGGTGTTACTTCAGATACATTTGAACGTGCAGAGGCGCTTTTTGAGGCAGGAGCGGATGCGATTGTTATTGATACTGCACATGGTCATTCTGCGGGTGTCCTGCGTAAAATTGCTGAGATTCGTGCTCATTTCCCAGACCGTACATTGATTGCTGGAAATATTGCTACTGCTGAAGGAGCCCGTGCCCTTTATGATGCAGGAGTTGACGTTGTTAAAGTTGGTATTGGGCCAGGTTCTATCTGTACTACTCGTGTGATTGCTGGTGTTGGTGTTCCACAAGTAACAGCTATCTATGATGCTGCAGCTGTTGCGCGTGAATATGGTAAAACGATCATTGCTGACGGTGGAATAAAGTATTCTGGAGATATTGTAAAAGCCCTTGCTGCAGGTGGAAATGCAGTTATGCTTGGATCTATGTTTGCTGGAACTGATGAAGCTCCAGGTGAAACTGAAATCTTCCAAGGACGTAAGTTCAAGACTTACCGTGGTATGGGATCAATCGCTGCTATGAAAAAAGGTTCAAGCGATCGTTACTTCCAAGGTTCTGTCAATGAAGCAAACAAACTTGTTCCAGAAGGAATTGAAGGTCGTGTTGCTTATAAAGGTGCGGCAGCTGATATTGTCTTCCAAATGATTGGAGGTATTCGCTCTGGTATGGGTTACTGTGGTGCAGCTAACCTTAAAGAACTACACGATAATGCTCAATTTATTGAAATGTCTGGTGCCGGTTTGAAAGAAAGTCATCCTCATGATGTACAAATTACTAATGAAGCACCAAATTATTCTATGTAAAAAAACAATGAAAAGAACTCCAGTAAAAACAGGAGTTCTTTTACAATGTTGTCAAGTTTCGTTTACAGCAACTTTACCATCCTGAATAGTAAAGATACTTAGATTTTCTGGCAGATTTTGAAGATGATCTAAGCTTGTTGTTGTGATAAAGGTTTGAATTGAATGTGAAATCGTTTCTAATAATTTTAGTTGTCTAGTGTTGTCAAGTTCGCTCATAACATCGTCAAGCAGTAATATTGGAGATTCTGTAGTAATACTTTCCATTAACTCGATTTCTGCTAATTTTATAGAAAGGACGAGACTACGATGTTGGCCTTGACTTCCAAAACTAGCATCCATCCCATTTATATAAAAAGAAATATCATCTCGATGAGGCCCGACACCAGTATTCTTTTTAAATAAATCTCTGGATCTACTTTTTTCTAAAGCAATTTTGAAAGATTCGGATAAGTTTTGTTTGTCAGTTATATTGACAGAAGATTGATAGGATGTTGACAACTCTTCAATCTGATTAGAAAGCTCAAAATGTTTCTTACGGCCAAAATATTCTAGTTTTTTTATGAAATCTAAGCGGTGATTCATTACACGACATCCATAATCAACTAGCTGATCATCTAACACAGAAAGGAAGGTTTCATCTATTTTTTGAGCTGATTTTAGGTAAGTGTTTCTTTGCTTTAGGATGTGGTTATAATTGGTTAAGTCAGATAAATAGATTGGCTTGATTTGTCCAAGCTCCATATCAATAAATTTTCGTCGAACTGAAGGTGCTCCTTTAATTAGTTGTAAATCTTCAGGAGCAAATAAGACAACATTCATGTGTCCTACATAATCTGAAAGTCGTGCCTGTTTTAAATGATTAACTTTTGTCACACGTCCTTTTTGTGTGAGTTCGATTTCGAGAGGAATGGATCCAGTTTTTTTCTGAACGAGACCTGAAAGATGAAGTTGTTCCTCATCAAAATGAATGAGATTTTTATCTGTTCGAGTTCGATGACTACGCGTTAAGGCTAAAAAATAGATAGCCTCTAGCATATTTGTTTTTCCTTGTGCATTACGTCCCAAAAAGACATTCAATTTAGGATTAAAGTCTATTTTCGTCTCTTTGTAATTACGAAAAGTTTTGAGAGATAGATGTTGTAGCCACATGATTATCTACCAGGGAATCGTGGAGCTTGTTTGCTTTTGGAGAATGAAGTAGGTTTAGAGTTGTCTTTTTTTACTCTTTTATTCATCTCCTTGACAAGTTTAGCGATTCGTTCTTTTTCAACTTTATCAGCTTGGTATTCATTTTGTTCTTCAGAAGTAGGTTGTGTCAACAAGATGTCAATGTTCATGTCAGGGATGTCAACCTTATCGCCAATACGAAGTTTTTTACCACGACGACTCTCTAATTCCCCATTAAAGTAAACAGGATGTTCAGAGAGAAAGGATTTAATAGCTCCTCCGCTATGTGTAATTCCAAGTTCTTTGAGTAGTGCTTGGAGGGTAATAAATTCTTCAAATAATTTGTATTCCATAATTCACCTCAATCTTTGGTATTATACCATATTTTCCTAAAAATAGTGAGAGAAACTGGGAAAAATGTAAGCGATTTTTATTTCAAAAGTGTTACAGAGAACAAGAAAATTTCAGGTTTTCGTGATATAATAGAAGTCTGTATATAAGGAGGTAAATCATGGAGTTAGTGCATGGAATTTCAACACATTTTATCCAATCAAAGAAGTTTAAAACGAACAAAATCACCGTGCGTTTTACAGCTCCATTATCTCTTGATACGATTGCAGGTCGCATGTTGAGTGCGAGTATGCTAGAGACTGCTAATCTGATGTACCCTACTTCTCAAGATTTGAGAAGACACTTGGCCAGTCTATACGGTACAGATATGTCAACCAATTGTTTCAGAAGAGGGCAAAGTCACATTGTAGAATTGACATTTACCTATGTTCGTGATGAGTTTTTAAGTAGGAAAAATATGCTAACTTCTCAGATTTTCGAACTAGTAAAAGAGACTCTTTTCTCACCCGTGGTAGTTGATAATGGATTTGATCCGTCCTTATTTGAAATTGAGAAAAAGCAATTGCTAGCAAGTTTAGCAGCTGATATGGATGATTCTTTTTATTTTGCACATAAAGAATTAGACAAATTATTTTTTCATGATGAACGTCTCCAATTGGAATATAGTGATTTACGAAATCGTATTTTAGCTGAAACTCCACAGAGTTCTTATTCTTGTTTCCAAGAATTTTTGGCCAATGATCGAATCGATTTCTTTTTCCTAGGTGATTTTAATGAGGTTGAAATTCAAAATGTATTAGAATCATTTGGCTTTAAAGGTCGAAAAGGAGATGTGAAGGTTCAGTATTGTCAACCTTATTCCAATATACTACAAGAAGGTATGGTTCGGAAAAATGTGGGACAATCTATTTTAGAGTTGGGATATCATTGCCCTTCTGAATATGATGATGAGCAACATTTATCCATGATTGTAATGAATGGTTTACTTGGTGGATTTGCTCACTCTAAACTATTTACAAATGTCCGTGAAAATGCTGGATTGGCCTATACTATTTCAAGTCAGCTTGATTTATTTAGTGGGTTATTGAGGATGTATGCTGGTATCGATCGAGAAAATCGGAACCAGGCTCGTAAAATGATGAATAATCAACTGATTGATTTAAAAAAAGGTTATTTTACAGAGTTTGAGTTAGAGCAGACCAAGGAAATGATTCGTCGGTCTTTGTTACTTTCTCAAGATAATCAAGGTTCATTGATTGAACGTGCTTATCAAAATTCTTTACTTGGGAAATCTTCAGCAGACTTTAAAAGTTGGATTGAAAAGCTTGAGCAAGTTGACAAAGATGCTATTTGTAGAGCAGCTAATAATGTGAAACTACAGGCGATTTACTTTATGGAAGGAATAGAATGACAAAGGTTGTTTTTGAAGAAAAATACTATCCAGCTGTAAAAGAAATGGTTTATCGAACTCGTTTGTCAAATGGATTGATAGTTGCTCTTTTGCCTAAAAAGGAATTTAAAGAGGTTTACGGGAGTGTAACTGTACAGTTTGGTTCGGTAGATATGCTTGTCACAGAAGTTGACGGAGATGTAAAAGAATATCCTGCAGGAATTGCTCATTTTCTTGAACATAAATTATTTGAGAGAGAAGATTCTAGCGACTTGATGTCGGCTTTTACGAGTCTAGGTGCAGATAGTAATGCCTTTACAAGCTTTACAAAAACAAGTTATCTTTTTTCAGCAACGGATCATTTTTTAGAAAATTTAGAGTTACTTGATGAATTGGTAACATCAGCACATTTTACTGAAGATTCCATTTTAAGAGAGCAGGATATTATTCAGCAAGAACGAGAAATGTATCAAGATGATCCAGATTCGTGTTTATTCTTTTCAACCTTAGCGAATTTGTATCCTGGTACACCTTTAGCAACGGATATAGTTGGAAGCGAGGAGTCTATTTCCCAAATCAATCTAACTAATTTGCAAGAAAATTTTACAAGGTTTTACAAACCTGTAAATATGTCTCTGTTTTTAGTTGGCAATTTTGATGTGGATCAAGTACAGGACTATTTTGAAAGAAAAGAACTGGAAGATTTAGATGTTCAGGAAGTAGTAAGAGAAAAATTTGTTTTACAGGCTGTAAAGCAAACAGACAGTATGAGAATGGAAGTATCTTCTCCCAAACTAGCGATTGGGATTAGAGGTAAGCGAAAAGTTGCTGAAGCGGATTGCTATCGACATCATATTTTATTAAAATTATTGTTTGCAATGATGTTTGGTTGGACTTCGGATCGTTTTCAAAAGTTATATGAATCAGGTAAAATAGATGCTTCCTTATCTCTTGAAATTGAAGTAACAAGTCGTTTTCATTTTGTTATGTTGACAATGGATACGAAAGAGCCAGTTGCTTTATCTCATCAATTTAGGAAGGCCATTCGTAATTTTACAAAGGATTTAGATATTACAGAGGATCATTTAGATATTATCAAAAGAGAGATGTTTGGAGAATTTTTCAGTAGCATGAACTCTCTTGAATTTATTGCAACGCAATATGATGCTTTTGAACATGGTGAGACAATTTTTGATTTACCAAAGATTTTACAGGAAATTACTTTAGAGGATGTCCTTGAAGCAGGGCATCACTTAATAGATGAAGGGGATATAGTTGATTTTACAATATTCCCATCGTAGTAACCTATCATAATAGACACTAGAAAGAAGGGATGACAAGTATGAGGAAAAAAACAATTGGTGAGGTTTTACGATTAGCTAGAATCAATCAGGGATTGAGTTTAGATGAATTGCAGAAAAAGACAGAAATCCAGTTAGATATGTTGGAAGCAATGGAAGCAGACGATTTCGATCAACTTCCAAGTCCTTTTTACACGCGTTCTTTCTTGAAAAAATATGCATGGGCTGTTGAGTTAGATGATCAAATTGTCTTGGATGCTTATGATTCTGGGAGTATGATTACTTATGAGGAAGTAGATGTTGATGAAGATGAGTTGACAGGTCGTAGACGTTCAAGTAAGAAGAATAAGAAAAAAACATCATTTTTACCTTTATTTTATTTTATCCTTTTTGCTTTATCGATTTTAATTTTTGTGACCTATTATGTTTGGAACTATATTCAAACTCAACCAGAGGGGCCTTCTCTTTCTAATTACAGTGTGGTTCAATCAACAAGTTCAACTAGCTCTGTTCCCCACTCCTCAAGTAGTAGTTCATCTAGCAGTTCTTCTAGTGTAGAATCAGCTATAAGTGTATCAGGTGAAGGAAATCATGTAGAAATAGCTTATAAAACAAGTAAGGAAACTGCAAAATTGCAATTATCCGTTTCAGATGCTAGAAGTTGGGTTAGTATTTCCGAAAGTGAACTTGAGGGTGGAGTGACCTTATCATCGGATAATAAAAGTGTGGAAACAACCGTTTCAACTAAAAATTCTGTAACCATTACTTTAGGTGTTGTAAAAGGTGTTGCTTTGATAGTAGATAATCAGACTGTTGATTTATCGAAATTAACAGCTTATACTGGGACAATTACGATAACCTTTACTAAGAATTAAGGAAAAACAAATGAAAAAAGAACAAATTCCAAATCTCTTAACAATAGGTCGAATTTTCTTTATTCCCATCTTTATCTTTATTTTAACGATAGGAAATTCGATAGAGAGTCATATAGTGGCAGCTATTATCTTTGCTGTTGCCAGTATTACAGACTATTTAGATGGATATTTAGCTCGTAAATGGAATGTGGTCAGTAATTTTGGTAAATTTGCAGATCCTATGGCGGATAAGTTACTAGTTATGTCGGCTTTTATTATGTTGATTGAGTTAGGTATGGCTCCGGCTTGGATTGTTGCAGTGATTATCTGTCGTGAGTTGGCTGTTACAGGTTTAAGGCTGTTACTGATTGAAACTGGTGGAACAGTTTTAGCAGCAGCGATGCCTGGAAAAATTAAAACTTTCAGTCAGATGTTTGCGATTATTTTCTTGCTATTACATTGGACTTTGATTGGCCAAGTTCTACTTTATGTGGCCTTGTTTTTCACTATCTACTCTGGCTATGACTATTTCAAGGGTAGTGCCTATGTATTTAAAGGGACATTTGGTTCGAAATGAAATCAATAATTGATGTAAAAAATCTTTCTTTTCGTTATAAGGAAAGTCAAGAATACTATGATGTGAAGGATATTACGTTTCACGTGAAACGTGGGGAATGGCTTTCGATTGTAGGGCATAATGGTAGTGGTAAATCAACGACGGTTCGATTAATTGATGGCTTACTGGAAGCAGAATCTGGAGAGATTGTAATTGATGGCCAACGTTTGACTGAGGAAAATGTTTGGAATATACGTCGTCAAATCGGTATGGTTTTTCAAAATCCAGACAATCAATTTGTTGGAGCGACTGTTGAAGATGATGTTGCTTTTGGTTTGGAAAATCAGGGACTTTCTCGTCAGGAAATGAAAAAGAGAGTGGAAGAAGCTCTGGATTTGGTTGGCATGTTGGACTTTAAAAAGAGAGAGCCAGCACGTCTGTCAGGTGGACAAAAGCAACGTGTGGCTATTGCAGGCGTTGTAGCCCTAAGACCAGCGATTCTAATCCTAGATGAGGCAACGAGTATGTTGGATCCTGAGGGGCGTAGAGAACTTATTGAGACAGTAAAAGGAATTCGAAAAGACTATGATATGACGGTCATTTCCATTACCCATGATTTGGAAGAAGTCGCCATGAGTGATCGTGTATTGGTCATGAAAAAAGGGGAAATTGAGTCAACCAGCAGTCCAAGAGAACTTTTCTCTCGAAATGATTTAGATCAAATTGGATTAGACGATCCTTTTGCCAATCAACTAAAACATTCTTTGAGCCAGAATGGCTATGATTTACCTGAAAATTATTTGACAGAAAGTGAGCTAGAGGATAAGCTATGGGAATTGCTCTAGAAAATGTGAGTTTTACGTATCAAGAAGGGACTCCCTTAGCTTCAGCAGCTCTGTCGGATGTTTCTTTGACGATTGAAGATGGTTCTTATACGGCTTTAATTGGGCACACAGGTAGCGGTAAATCAACTATTTTACAACTCTTAAATGGTTTATTGGTGCCAAGTCAAGGAAGTGTGCGAGTTTTTGATACCTTAATCACTTCGACTTCTAAAAATAAAGATATTCGTCAAATTAGAAAACAGGTTGGCTTGGTATTTCAGTTTGCTGAAAATCAGATTTTTGAAGAAACAGTATTGAAAGACGTTGCTTTTGGACCACAAAATTTTGGAGTTTCTGAAGAAGATGCGGAGCAGATTGCGCGTGAGAAACTGGCTCTGGTTGGAATTGATGAATCACTTTTTGATCGCAGTCCGTTTGAGCTATCAGGTGGACAAATGAGACGTGTGGCCATTGCAGGCATACTTGCCATGGAACCAGCCATATTAGTCTTAGATGAACCCACAGCAGGCCTGGATCCTCTGGGGAGAAAAGAGTTGATGAATTTATTCAAAAAACTCCACCAGTCAGGGATGACTATCGTCTTGGTAACGCATTTGATGGATGATGTTGCTGAATATGCGAATCAAGTCTATGTGATGGAAAAGGGACGTTTAGTGAAGGATGGGAAACCAAGTGATGTCTTTCAAGATGTTGTCTTCATGGAAAAAGTACAGTTGGGAGTACCTAAAATTACGGCCTTTTGTAAACGATTGGCTGATAGAGGCGTGTCATTTAAACGATTACCGATTAAGATAGAGGAGTTCAAGGAGTCGCTAAATGGATAGTATGATTTTGGGACGTTATATCCCAGGGGATTCAATTGTTCACCGCTTGGATCCACGTAGCAAATTACTTGCTATGATGCTACTGATTTTGATTGTGTTTTGGGCTAATAATCCCTTGACGAATCTGATTCTTTTTATATCGACAGGGATATTTATTGCCTTGTCAGGAGTATCTCTCTCATTTTTTATTCAGGGTTTGAAGTCTATGTTTTTCTTGATCGCCTTCACAACTATCTTTCAATTATTTTTCATTTCTAATGGGAATGTTTTATTTGAGTTTTCGTTTGTGAGAATCACGGATTATGCTTTGCAACAAGCTGGAATTATTTTTTGTCGCTTTGTATTGATTATTTTCTTTTCAACTTTGTTAACTTTAACGACTATGCCCTTAAGTTTGGCATCAGCTGTCGAAGCTTTGTTAGCACCTTTAAAGCGTGTGAAAGTTCCAGTTCATGAAATTGGATTGATGCTGTCTATGAGTCTGCGTTTTGTCCCAACATTGATGGATGATACGACGCGTATTATGAATGCACAGAAAGCGCGTGGAGTGGATTTTGGAGAAGGAAGTATTGTTCAAAAAGTGAAGGCGATGATTCCCATTTTGATTCCTCTTTTTGCGACAAGTTTAAAACGTGCAGATTCCTTGGCTATCGCCATGGAAGCGCGTGGTTATCAGGGGGGAAAAGGCAGAAGTCAATACAGACAATTGAAATGGACCCGAAAGGATACGCTAGCAATTCTTGTTATTCTCGTACTTGGTTGTTGCTTATTTTTCTTAAAATCTTAGTAGCATTTAAAGAATTGATTAAAAGTTACTGTAACAGTTTTTGATATAAAGGTAGGGATATGAACCGTTTTAAAAAATCAAAATATGTCATTATTGTTTTTGTCACTGTTCTGCTTGTGTCAGCTCTCTTAGCGACGACTTATTCAAGTACAATTGTGACAAAATTAGGAGATGGAATCTCATTGGTTGATAGGGTTGTGCAAAAACCTTTTCGGTGGTTTGATTCTCTTAAATCAGATTTGTCTCATTTGACACGAACATATAATGAAAATGAAAGTTTGAAGAAACAGATTTACCAATTAGAAGTTAAATCAAATGAGGCGGAAAGTTTAAATACGGAAAATGAACAACTGCGCAAATTGCTTGATATGAAGTCCAAGTTGCAAGCTACAAAGACTTTGGCAGCAGATGTTATTATGCGATCTCCAGTATCTTGGCAGCAGGAATTGACCTTAGATGCAGGTAAATCAAAAGGTGCTTCTGAGAACATGTTAGCTATTGCAAATGGTGGCTTGATTGGGAGTGTTTCAAAAGTAGAGGACAACTCTACTAGAGTCAACCTTCTGACAAATACGGAAAATGCTGATAAGATTTCTGTTAAAATTCAACACGGCACTACCACAATTTATGGAATTATTGTTGGCTATGACAAGGAAAATGAAGTTCTTAAAATTAGTCAATTAAATAGTAATAGCGATATTAGTACAGGCGATAAAGTGACAACGGGTGGATTAGGAAACTTTAATGTTGCGGATATTCCTGTTGGTGAAGTAGTTACCACAACGCATAGTACAGACTATTTGACACGAGAAGTAACTGTTAAATTGAGTGCAGATACTCATAATGTGAGTGTGATAGAATTAGTGGGGAATTCATAATGAGACAGTTGAAGCGGGTTGGAGTGTTTGTATTGCTTCCTTTCTTTGTTCTAATTGACGCCCATGTTAGCCAGCTTCTGGGCTCATTTTTCCCCCATGTACATTTGGCTAGTCATTTTCTTTTTCTATTTCTCTTATTTGAGACGATAGAAGTATCAGAGTATTTCTACCTAGTCTATTGTTTTGTGATAGGCTTGGTTTACGATGTTTACTTTTTCCATCTAATAGGGATTGCAACTCTCTTATTTATCTTATTAGGAGCCTTTCTTCATAAATTGAATAGTGTTATTTTGTTGAATCGATGGACAAGAATTTTAGCTATGATTGTTATGAGTTTTTTATTTGATATGGGAGCTTATCTTTTTGCATTAGTGGTAGGTTTAACTGTAGATAGTCTGCCGATTTTTATTGTTTATAGCCTAGTACCATCCATGATTTTAAATCTTGTGTGGATGCTTATTTTTCAGTTTATTTTTGAAAAATATTATCTATGAGAAAGAAACAAAAATGTAACAAAGGCGTAATATTCATTAGGCCTTTTTTTGGTATACTAGTATTGTCTTAAATAGAAGGAGTATCTACGTAATATGAAGAAAAAAATCTTAGCGTCACTTTTACTAAGTACAGTGATGGTTTCTCAAGCAGCTGTTTTAACAACTGCACATGCAGAAACTACTGATGACAAAATTGCTGCTCAAGATAATAAAATTAGTAACTTAACAGCACAACAACAAGAAGCCCAAAAACAAGTTGACCAAATTCAGGAGCAGGTATCAGCTATTCAAGCTGAGCAATCTAACTTGCAAGCTGAAAATGATAGATTACAAGCAGAATCCAAAAAACTTGAGAGTGAGATTACAGAACTTTCTAAAAATATTGTATCTCGCAATGATTCTTTGGAAAAACAAGCTCGTAGTGCTCAAACAAATGGAGCTGCAACTAGCTACATCAATACGATTGTAAACTCAAAATCAATTACAGAAGCTATTTCACGTGTAGCAGCAATGAATGAAATCGTATCTGCTAACAACAAAATGTTGGAACAACAAAAAGCAGATAAAAAATCAATTTCTGAGAAGCAAGTGGCAAACAATGACGCAATTAATACAGTAATTGCAAATCAACAGAAATTGTCTGATGATGCACAAGCTCTAACAACGAAACAAGCTGAGTTGAAGGCTGCAGAATTAAATCTTGCTGCTGAAAAAGCTACAGCAGAAGATGAAAAAGCAAGTTTGCTAGAGAAAAAAGCAGAAGCAGAAGCGGCAGCAAAAGCAGCAGCAGAGGCAGAAGCAGCTTATAAGGCAAAACAAGTAAGTCAACAACAAACAGTTGCTGCTTCTGGAAATACGACTTTTGCAGCACAGGTTCAAGCTGTAGCTTCTTCGGAATCAACAACATATACTCCTGTGGCAGTCAAACAACGCCCAACATACAGTACAAATGCTTCAACTTATCCAATTGGAGAATGTACGTGGGGAGTTAAAACATTAGCACCTTGGGCTGGAGACTATTGGGGTAATGGAGCACAGTGGGCTACAAGTGCAGCTGCTGCAGGATTCCGTACAGGTTCAACACCTCAAGTTGGTGCGATTGCATGTTGGAATGATGGTGGATATGGACATGTAGCGGTAGTCACTGCTGTAGAATCAACAACACGTATCCAAGTGTCAGAATCAAATTATGCTGGTAATCGCACGCTTGGAAATCATCGTGGGTGGTTCAATCCGACAACTACGTCGTCAGGTTTTGTAACATATATTTATGCAGATTAATTAGAAAAGGAGACTTAATAGAGTCTCTTTTTTAGTGTCGATAGTCTCTATAAAAAATTCTTAAAAAACTTGAAAATATTGAAAAAGTATGGTAAAATGAAAATTGTCGTGTGAACGATAATACTCATTCTTGATGAATTGTGAAACAGTTGCCCTTGGGTCGTTTTGCGAGTTGAAGTCAAGAAGAGGAAAAAACAAAAAGGAGAAATACTCATGGCAGTAATTTCAATGAAACAACTTCTTGAGGCTGGTGTACACTTTGGTCACCAAACTCGTCGCTGGAACCCTAAGATGGCTAAGTACATCTTTACTGAGCGTAACGGAATCCACGTTATCGACTTGCAACAAACTGTAAAATACGCTGACCAAGCATACGACTTCATGCGTGATGCAGCAGCTAACGATGCAGTTGTATTGTTCGTTGGTACTAAGAAACAAGCAGCTGATGCGGTTGCTGAAGAAGCAGTACGTTCAGGTCAATACTTCATCAACCACCGTTGGTTGGGTGGAACTCTTACAAACTGGGGAACAATCCAAAAACGTATCGCTCGTTTGAAAGAAATCAAACGTATGGAAGAAGATGGAACTTTCGAAGTTCTTCCTAAGAAAGAAGTTGCACTTCTTAACAAACAACGTGCACGTCTTGAAAAATTCTTGGGTGGTATCGAAGATATGCCTCGTATCCCAGATGTAATGTACGTAGTTGACCCACATAAAGAGCAAATCGCTGTTAAAGAAGCTAAAAAATTGGGTATCCCAGTTGTAGCGATGGTTGACACAAACACTGATCCAGATGATATCGATGTAATCATCCCAGCTAACGATGACGCTATCCGCGCAGTTAAGTTGATTACAGCTAAATTGGCAGACGCTATCATTGAAGGTCGCCAAGGTGAAGATGCTGTTGCAGCAGTTGAAGCAGAATTTGCAGCTTCAGAAGCTCAAGCAGACTCAATCGAAGAAATCGTTGAAGTTGTAGAAGGCGACAACGCTTAATTCATATAAATAGTAATTACCTAGGAGGGCGGGGCTTAGCCCGGCTCTCCTATTTTTAAAAAATATAGGAGAATCAAAATGGCAGAAATTACAGCTAAACTTGTTAAAGAGTTGCGTGAAAAATCTGGTGCTGGTGTTATGGACGCTAAAAAAGCATTGGTTGAAGTGGAAGGCGATATCGAAAAAGCGATTGAATTGCTTCGCGAAAAAGGTATGGCAAAAGCAGCTAAGAAAGCTGACCGTGTTGCTGCAGAAGGTTTGACTGGTGTTTATGTTGACGGTAACGTTGCAGCAGTTGTTGAAGTAAATGCTGAAACTGACTTCGTTGCGAAAAACGCTCAATTTGTTGAGTTGGTAAACGCAACAGCTAAAGCAATCGCTGAAGGAAAACCAGCTAACAACGAAGAAGCTCTTGCTTTGACAATGCCTTCAGGTGAAACTCTTGAAGCAGCTTATGTGTCTGCAACAGCGACTATCGGAGAAAAAATCTCATTCCGTCGCTTTGCTTTGATTGAAAAAACAGATGCACAACACTTCGGAGCATACCAACACAACGGTGGACGTATCGGTGTTATCTCTGTAATTGAAGGTGGAGACGAAGCACTTGCTAAACAAATTTCAATGCACATCGCTGCTATGAAACCAACAGTTCTTTCATACAAAGAATTGGATGAGCAATTTGTTAAAGATGAGTTGGCACAATTGAACCACGTTATCGACCAAGATAATGAAAGCCGTGCTATGGTTGGTAAACCAGCTCTTCCACACTTGGCATACGGATCTAAAGCTCAACTGACTGATGAAGTAATCGCTCAAGCTGAGGAAGCTATCAAAGCTGAATTGGCTGCAGAAGGTAAACCAGAAAAAATCTGGGATAAAATCATCCCAGGTAAAATGGATCGCTTCATGCTTGACAACACTAAAGTTGACCAAGCTTACACACTTCTTGCACAAGTTTACATCATGGATGACAGCAAGACAGTTGAAGCTTACCTTGAATCAGTTAACGCTTCAGTAGTTGAGTTCTCTCGCTTTGAAGTTGGTGAAGGTATCGAAAAAGCTGCAAACGACTTTGAAGCAGAAGTTGCAGCTACAATGGCAGCAGCCTTGAATAACTAATAAAAAAGTAAGGAAGCAAATCAGCTTCCTTTTCTTTTGTTGGAGGGGGATTCAGAGGTTTATTTTTAAAGGTGAATAAAAAGCCCTATAATAAGGGCTAAATGTATTTAGGAGACTACACTTCAAATTCATATAGTGCTGTGGAGAGATAACGTTCACCGTTATCTGGTGCTAGAGCAAGGACTTTCTTACCTGTACCTAATTTTTTAGCAACTTCAATTGCTCCGTAGATAGCTGCAGCTGAAGAAATACCAACAAGGAATCCTTCTTTTCCGCCAATCTCACGGCCAAGTGCCAGAGCATTGTCTGACGTTACACGAACGATACCATCATAGGCATTTGTATCAAGTGTATCAGGAATAAATCCAGCTGAGATACCTTGAATTTTGTGAGGACCAGGTTTTTCACCAGATAGAATAGCAGATTCATCTGCTTCTACTGCATAAACTTGAATACCTGGATTTGCTGATTTGAGTGCATGAGAAACACCAGAAATCGTTCCACCGGTACCCACTCCAGCAACAAAGGCATCTAGTCCATCTTTACCGAAAGCAGCTAGTATCTCAGCTCCTGTTGTTCTTTCGTGTACTTCTGGATTTGCTGGATTGTTGAATTGAAGAGGAAGGAAACCATCACGTTCAGCAGCGATTTCTTGAGCCTTGGCAATAGCACCCTTCATTCCTTCGCTACCAGGCGTAAGGACGAGTTCAGCGCCATAGGCTTGGATAATCTTACGGCGTTCTACACTCATAGTTTCAGGCATAACGATGACAACTTTATACCCTTTAGCAGCACCTACCCATGACAGCCCAATACCAGTGTTTCCACTTGTTGCTTCAACAATAGTAGAACCAGGTTTCAGAATACCGTCTTGTTCAGCTTTTTCAATCATGCTAAGGGCAATGCGGTCTTTTACCGATGAACCAGGGTTAAATGCTTCAAGCTTTACATAGACGTCCGCAGCACCTTCTGGTACAATGTTGTTGAGTTTAACAATCGGTGTTTGTCCGATTAGTTCAGTAATGTTGTTATAAATAGACATATAAATACCTCTTTGTATAAGATATTTCTAGTATAACGCTATCTATACCATTTGTAAAATATAGAAATCCTATCGAAGCGATAGGATTTTTTTATATCATAGGTCTAAGCCATTAATTTTCAAGCGATTGTGACAAGCTAATTATAGTAAATAGGTGTAAAGGAAAATGCTATCCGTTTTCTTTTTGACTTGTTCATTTTCTAGCAGGTCTTGGCAACCCTATTTTTATTTTGTTAATTAAGTAGCGGTGAGAATATCAATGAAACACTACTTTTCCATTGTTTACACTAAGTTTACAGGAACTTCAACTTCGCGTAAACCTTGATCAGTTAAAGTAACTTTTCCATTAAAAAACTCTACCAGTGCAGCTTTAATGTTTTCTTTTTCTTCTTTATCAACATAAATCATCGTATCGACTTGATCTGTAAAATTTGTATCCAGCTCCATGAGAGTATGTTCTTTAAGGAAGTTATTATATTCTTGGTACTGAGTGTAAGACATTTGAATAGCAATTCCAACCTGTTCCTTTATTTCAATGATGCCAATTTCTTTGACAGCTAAGGCAACACTGCCTGCGTAAGCACGAATCAATCCTCCAGCACCTAGTTTAATACCACCGAAGTAGCGTGTCACTACCACACAGATATTGGTGAGATTGTGATTTTCTAGTACCCCAAGCATGGGAACGCCGGCAGTACCACTGGGCTCACCATCATCACTTGTACGTTTGATTTCACTACGTTCCCCAATAATGAAGGCAGAGCAGTTATGCGTAGCTTTGTAGTGTTCTTTTTTGATGGCAGTAATGAAGTCACGAGCCTCTTCTTCGCTATAAACACGCTTAGCATGACAGATAAAGCGAGATTTTTTGATTTCTTCTTGGACTTGTCCGTCCTCTTTAATTGTTCTAAATTCCATGATTTAATTGTACTAAAAAATCATCTAAAGCGCTAGTTTTTACGAATAAAGAAGTATGAAAGTAAATTCAAATTATCTCGGTCGTTTGTTTACTGAGAATGAATTGTCAGAAGAGGAACGTCAGTTGGCGGAGAAAATTCCAGCAATGAGAAAGGAGAGGGGGAAATTGTTCTGTCAACGTTGTGATAGTCCTATTCTAGAAGAATGGTATTTGCCCATCGGTGCTTACTATTGTCGGGAGTGCTTAATTATGAAGCGAGTCAGGAGTGATCAAACTTTATACTATTTTCCGCAGGAGGATTTTCCGAAGCAAGATGTTCTTAAATGGCGTGGTCAATTAACTCCTTTTCAAGAGAAGGTGTCAGAGGGACTAATTCAAGCAGTAGACAAGCAAGAACCAACCTTAGTTCATGCGGTAACAGGAGCTGGAAAGACAGAGATGATTTACCAAGTTGTTGCCAAAGTGATTGATGAAGGTGGTGCAGTTTGTTTGGCTAGTCCTCGCATAGATGTTTGTTTGGAGCTGTATAAGCGCTTGCAACAGGATTTTTCCTGTGAGATAGCTTTGCTACACGGAGAATCAGAACCATATTTTCGAACACCATTAGTTGTTGCGACGACCCATCAGTTACTGAAGTTTTATCAAGCTTTTGATTTGCTGATAGTGGATGAAGTAGATGCTTTTCCTTATGTTGACAATCCCACGCTTTACCATGCTGTCAAGAATAGTGTAAAGGAGAATGGATTGAGAATTTTTTTAACAGCGACTTCTACAGATGAATTAGATAGGAAGGTTCGCTCGGGAGAGTTAAAGAGACTGAGTTTGCCTAGAAGATTTCATGGAAATCCGTTGATTATTCCTAAACCTGTCTGGTTATCGGATTTTAATCGCTATTTAGATAAGAAGTGTTTGTCTCCAAAGTTAAAATCCTATATTGAGAAGCAGAGAAAAACAGGTTATCCGTTACTCCTTTTTGCATCAGAAATTAAGAAAGGGGAGCAGTTAAAAGAAATCTTACAGGAGCAATTTCCAAATGAGAAAATTGGCTTTGTATCGTCTGTCACAGAAGATCGGCTAGAGCAGGTACAAGCTTTTCGAGATGGAGAGCTGACAATACTTATCAGTACTACAATATTGGAGCGTGGAGTTACTTTTCCTTGTGTGGACGTTTTCGTAGTAGAGGCTAATCATCGTCTGTTTACCAAGTCTAGTTTGATTCAGATTGGTGGTCGAGTTGGACGAAGTATGGATCGACCGACAGGAGATTTGCTTTTCTTCCATGATGGGTTAAATGCTTCAATCAAGAAGGCAATTAAGGAAATTCAGCAGATGAATAAGGAGGCGGGGCTATGAAGTGCTTGTTATGTGGGCAGACTATGAAGGCTGTTTTAACTTTTAGTAGTATCTTGCTGTTGAGGAATGATGACTCCTATCTTTGTTCAGACTGTGATTCTACTTTTGAGAGAATTGGAGAAGAGTATTGTCCAAACTGTATGAAAATAGACTTGTCAACAAAGTGTCAAGATTGTCAATTTTGGTGTAAAGAAGGAGTTGAGGTCAGTCATAGAGCGATTTTTACTTACAATCAAGCTATGAAGGATTTTTTCAGTCGGTATAAGTTTGACGGAGACTTCCTTTTAAGAAAAGTTTTCGCTTCAGTTTTAAGTGCGGCGTTGAGAAAGTACAAAGAGTATCAATTTGTTGTCATTCCTCTAAGTCGTGATAGATATGCTGACAGAGGATTTAATCAGGTTGAGGGTTTGGTAGAGGCAGCAGGCTTTGCGTATCTAGATTTATTAGAAAAGAGAGAAGAGCGAGCTAGTTCTTCTAAAAGTCGTTCAGAGCGTTTGGGGACAGAACTTCCTTTCTTTATTAAAAGTGGAGTCACTATTCCTAAAAAAATCCTACTTATAGATGATATTTATACTACTGGAACAACTATAAATCGTGTGAAGAGACTACTGGAAGAAGCTGGTGCTGAGGACGTAAAAACATTTTCCCTTGTAAGATGAGGAAAAAAATTTGCAAAAATAAAATGAAAGCGTTATAATGAAATCAGAAAAACAAAAATGTTTAGAAAGAAGGTACTCATATGATTAAATATAGTATCCGTGGTGAAAACCTAGAAGTAACAGAAGCAATTCGTGATTATGTAGTTTCTAAACTCGAAAAGATCGAAAAGTATTTTCAAGCTGAACAAGAGTTGGATGCTCGAGTTAACTTGAAGGTGTATCGTGAAAAAACTGCTAAAGTGGAAGTAACGATTCCGCTTGGCTCTATTACTCTTCGTGCAGAAGATGTGTCTCAAGATATGTATGGTTCAATTGACCTTGTAACTGATAAAATTGAACGTCAGATTCGTAAAAATAAAACAAAAATCGAGCGTAAAAATAAAAATAAGGTGGCAACTAGTCAATTATTTACAGATGCTTTGGTGGAAGATCCAAATGTTGTCCAGTCTAGAGTTGTTCGTTCAAAACAAATTGATTTAAAACCAATGGATTTGGAGGAAGCTATTCTACAGATGGATTTGTTGGGACATGATTTCTTTATCTATGTGGATGTTGAAGATCAAACAACTAATGTGATTTATCGTCGTGAGGATGGCGAAATTGGTTTGTTAGAAGTTAAAGAATCTTAATTTCAATATGTGTAAAGGAAGGTTTACTGAATTGTAAACCTCCTTTTTATTATAGTTTGTAGAATTGCTAATTACACTTTTAAAAAGTCGCTTTTTGGTGGTTATTATGGTATAATGGGTGCCAAGAGGTTTGGAATGAAAAAATTTTATGTAAGTCCTATTTTCCCCTTAATATTAGGAATAGTGGCGTTCGGAGTGCTATCTGTGCAACTTGTTTTTGTAACGAATACACTGGTAACGCTATTTCTTTTGCTACTTATTTTGGGTTCATATATTTTACTATTCATCCATCAAAGAGACTACTACTCAAGGAGTGAAGTAGAACAAATCCAGTATGTAAACCACCAAGCTGAAGATAGTTTGACAACCTTGTTAGAACAGATGCCTGTCGGAGTCATTAAATTAGACTTGTCGTCAGGTGACGTTGAATGGTTTAATCCTTATGCTGAATTGATTTTGACTAATGAAGTGGGCGAGATTGATGTGGCATTAATTCAAACAATTATCAAGGCTTCTGTGGGGAACCCAGGTTCTTATGCTACCTTGGGTGAGACCCGTTATTCGGTTCATATGGACAAGGTGTCTGGGGTTCTTTACTTCTTTGATGTGTCTGGAGAATACGAAGCGACTGTTGAGTTAGTAACGAGTCGGCCTGTTATTGGGATCGTTTCCGTTGACAACTATGATGATTTAGAAGATGAAACATCGGAGTCTGATATTAGTCATATCAATAGTTTTGTAGCCAATTTTGTTTCAGAATTTGCTGGTAAATATGCCATGTTTTCCCGTCGAGTGAGTATGGATCGTTTTTATCTGTTTACGGACTATACGGTGCTTGAGGGCTTGATGAATGATAAATTTTCTGTTATCGATGCTTTCAGAGAAGAGTCGAAACAGAGACAGTTGCCATTGACCTTAAGTATGGGATTTTCTTATGGTGATGGAAATCATGATGAAATAGGGAAAGTTGCTTTACTCAACTTGAACTTGGCTGAAGTGCGTGGTGGAGACCAGGTGGTTGTCAAGGAGAATGACGAAACGAAAAATCCCGTTTATTTTGGTGGTGGATCTGCTGCCTCGATCAAACGTACACGGACTCGTACGCGTGCTATGATGACAGCTATTTCAGATAAGATTCGAAGTGTGGATCAGGTTTTTGTAGTTGGTCACAAAAATTTAGATATGGATGCTTTGGGCTCTGCTGTAGGTATGCAGTTGTTTGCCAGTAATGTAACAGAAAATAGTTATGCTCTTTATGATGAAGATCAAATGTCACCAGATATTGAACGAGCTGTTTCATTCTTAGAAAAAGAAGGAGTTACGAAGCTGTTGTCTGTTAAGGATGCAATGGGGATGGTGACCAATCGTTCTTTGTTGATTCTTGTAGACCATTCAAAGACATCTTTAACTTTATCAAAAGATTTTTATGATTTGTTTACCCAAACAATTGTTATTGACCATCATAGAAGGGATCAGGATTTCCCAGACAATGCAGTTATCACTTATATCGAAAGTGGTGCAAGCAGTGCCAGTGAGTTGGTAACGGAATTGATTCAGTTCCAGAATTCTAAGAAAAATCGTTTGAGTCGTATGCAAGCAAGTGTCTTGATGGCTGGTATGATGCTGGATACTAAAAATTTCACCTCACGAGTGACTAGTCGGACATTTGATGTTGCTAGCTATCTCAGAACGCGCGGAAGTGATAGTATTACTATCCAAGAAATCGCTGCGACAGATTTTGAAGAATATCGTGAAGTCAATGAACTGATTTTACAGGGGCGTAAATTAGGCTCCGATGTATTGCTTGCAGAGGCTACGGACTCGAAATGCTATGATACAGTTGTTATTAGTAAGGCAGCAGATGCCATGCTAGCTATGTCAGGTATTGAAGCGAGTTTTGTTCTTGCGAAGAATACTCAAGGATTTATCTCTATCTCAGCTCGAAGTCGTAGTAAACTGAATGTACAACGGATTATGGAAGAACTGGGAGGTGGAGGTCACTTTAATTTAGCAGCAGCTCAAATTAAAGATGTAACCTTGTCAGAAGCAGGTGAAAAACTGACAGAAATTGTATTAAATGAAATAAAGGAAAAGGAGAAAGAAGAATGAAAGTAATTTTTTTAGCAGATGTTAAAGGAAAAGGTAAAAAAGGCGAAATTAAGGAAGTACCAACAGGGTATGCACAAAACTTTCTTATCAAAAAGAACTTAGCAAAAGAAGCGACTGCCCAAGCTGTAGGTGAACTTCGTGGTAAACAAAAATCTGAAGAAAAAGCTCACGCTGAGATGATTGCAGAAGCAAAAGCAATTAAAGCCCAACTTGAAGCTGAAGAAACTGTTGTAGAATTTGTTGAAAAAGTTGGTCCAGATGGTCGTACCTTTGGCTCTATTACCAATAAGAAAATTGCAGAAGAATTGCAAAAGCAATTTGGAATTAAGATTGATAAACGTTATATTCAAGTACAAGCTCCGATTCGAGCTGTTGGTTTGATTGATGTACCAGTGAAAATCTATCAAGATATCACAAGTGTAATCAATCTTCGTGTGAAAGAAGGATAAGTTTACACCTTCTTGACAAGATTGTAAAAGGAAGGGAAGTCTGATGGCAGAAGTAGAAGAGTTACGAGTTCAACCTCAAGATATCTTAGCTGAACAATCCGTTTTGGGGGCTATCTTTATTGATGAGAGTAAGCTTGTTTTTGTGCGAGAATATATTGAGTCTCGGGACTTTTTTAAGTATGCCCATCGTTTGATTTTTCAAGCTATGGTCGATTTATCCGATCGTGGCGATGCCATAGATGCAACAACGGTTCGTACTATTCTTGATAATCAAGGCGATTTGCAGAATATTGGTGGCTTGTCTTACTTGGTTGAGATTGTCAATTCTGTACCAACTTCTGCTAATGCGGAGTATTATGCTAAAATCGTTGCAGAGAAGGCCATGCTACGTCGTTTAATTGCCAAGTTGACAGAGTCTGTCAATCAAGCTTACGAGGCTTCACAACCAGCTGATGAAATCATTGCACAGGCAGAAAAAGGACTGATTGATGTTAGTGAAAATGCTAATCGAAGTGGATTTAAGAATATTCGAGACGTGTTGAATGTCAACTTTGGAAATCTGGAAGCTCGCTCGCAGCAAACGACTGATATTACAGGTATTGCGACAGGCTATCGTGATTTGGATCATATGACGACTGGTCTTCATGAGGAGGAGTTGATTATCTTAGCAGCTCGTCCGGCGGTTGGTAAGACAGCCTTTGCCTTGAATATCGCTCAGAACATTGGGACTAAGTTAGACAAAACGGTTGCTATTTTTTCACTGGAAATGGGTGCGGAAAGTCTAGTGGATCGTATGTTGGCGGCAGAAGGTTTGGTGGAATCCCACTCTATCCGTACGGGTCAATTGACTGATGAGGAGTGGCAAAAGTATACCATTGCTCAAGGGAATCTAGCCAACGCGAGTATCTATATCGATGATACGCCAGGGATTCGGATTACGGAAATTCGTTCTCGCTCACGTAAACTTTCTCAAGAAACGGGCAATCTTGGTTTGATTTTGATAGATTACTTGCAATTGATTACAGGTACAGGCCGAGAAAATCGTCAACAAGAAGTTTCAGAAATTTCACGTCAGTTGAAAATCCTAGCAAAAGAACTGAAAGTTCCAGTGATCGCTCTAAGTCAGCTTTCTCGTGGTGTAGAACAACGTCAGGATAAGAGACCAGTCTTGTCTGATATTCGTGAATCTGGGTCTATTGAGCAGGACGCTGATATCGTAGCCTTTCTTTATCGCGACGACTACTATGAGCGTGGTGGTGAAGAAGAGGAAGGCATACCAAATAATAAGGTAGAAGTTATTATCGAGAAAAACCGTAGTGGAGCTCGTGGAACAGTGGAATTAATTTTCCAAAAAGAATACAATAAATTTTCAAGTATTTCAAAAAGGGAGGAAATAAGATGACAGATGCATTTACAGATGTAGCTAAGATGAAAAAAATTAAAGAGGAAATCAAGGCGCATGAGGGTCATGTAATTGAAATGACTTTGGAAAATGGGCGTAAGCGCCAAAAAAATAGATTGGGTAAGTTAATTGAAGTTTATCCATCCCTATTTATTGTGGAATTTGGAAATGTTGAAGGAGATAAACAAGCTAATGTTTACGTTGAATCCTTTACTTACTCAGATATCCTTACGGAAAAGAATTTGATTCATTATCTTGATTAAAGTGAGAAATTTTCTCACTTTTTCTTTTTTCTCCGAATAATTTAAGTGAAGGTAATCTTCAATTTATATTATTTTTCAAGGAGGAAGAATGAAAGTTTTACCATTCAAAGTAACAGAGACAGGATTTTCTTTTAGAAAATCAGCTAAAAAGGTTGTTCCTTTTTTAGTAGTAGGATTGATGCTAGCAGCGAGTGATAGTGTATATGCCTATTCTGGAGGAAATGGATCGATTGCGCGTGGGGATGATTATCCTGCTTATTATAAAAATGGGAGTCAGGAGATTGATAAGTGGCGCATGTACTCTCGTCAGTGTACTTCATTTGCAGCCTTTCGCTTGAGTAGTGTCAACGGTTTTGAGATTACAGGAGCTTATGGAAATGCGAATGAATGGGGCTATCGTGCTCGTCGTGAAGGATATCGTGTAGATAATACACCAGCTATTGGATCTATTGCTTGGTCTACTGCAGGAGGATATGGTCATGTTGCCTGGGTTTCAAATGTAATGGGGGATAATATAGAAATTGAGGAATACAACTATGGTTATACAGGATCCTATAATAAACGAACTATAAAAGCAAATACGATGACAGGATTTATTCATTTTAAAGATTTGGATGGTGGTAATGTAGTAAGTAGTGGCAAAGTATTCAATAGTCAACCTTCGTCTTCGACAGGGGGAACTCATTATTTTAAGAATAAGGCATCTATTAAAAATCAACCTTTAGCTAGTGCAGCCTCACTTGCCTATTATTCTCCAGGTGAGAGTGTTCATTATGATCAGGTACTTGAAAAAGATGGGTACAAGTGGTTGAGTTATATATCTTATAGTGGAAGTCGTCGCTATATCCAGTTAGAGGAGGTTTCTTCATCGCAGAATCAACCAGAAGATAGTTCCAACGATGTTCTGACTGTCGGTTGGAAGAAAATAAATGGTAGTTGGTATCATTTCAAATCAAACGGGTCTAAATCAACAGGCTGGTTGAAGGATGGTTCTAGCTGGTATTATTTGAAATCATCTGGTGAAATGCAGACAGGATGGCTAAAGGAAAATGGGGTGTGGTATTATCTAGATAGTTCAGGGGCAATGAAAACAGGATGGTATCAAGTCTCTGGTAAGTGGTATTATTCTTACTCTTCAGGCGCCTTAGCTGTTAATACGACGGTGGATGGCTACAGAGTAAATAGTGATGGTGTAAGAGTATAGAAAAAGTAGGAAATTTTTCCTACTTTTTCTGTAAGCAGTTTCCTTGACATTTTTTTAATTTTGCGCTATCATATGTCCATATAATATATGGGAGTCTGTGTACAGTCTGAGAGGAAGTGTTAAACTTCGACCGCACCTGATCTGGGTAATGCCAGCGTAGGGAACGATACTTAGTCTATTCTTGACCTTTTCCATATATGGTAAAGGTTTTTCTTTTTGTCAAAGGAAAACGAGAAGAGGAGGTTTTTATGAAAGCAAGCATTGCCTTGCAAGTTTTACCCCTATCGCAGGGGATTGATCGGATAGCTGTTATCGATCAGGTCATTGCTTATCTACAAGCTCAAGAAGTGACCATGGTGGTGACACCATTTGAAACGGTCTTGGAAGGGGAGTTTGATGAGCTCATACGCATTCTCAAAGAAGCGTTGGAAGTAGCAGGACAGGAGGCAGACAATGTCTTTGCCAATGTCAAAATAAATGTAGGAGAGATTTTAAGTATTGATGAGAAACTTGAAAAGTATACTGAGACGACACATTAGTCTATTAGGTTTTCTGGGAGTCTTGTCAATCTGGCAGTTAGCAGGTTTTCTTAAACTTCTCCCTAAGTTTATCCTGCCGACACCTTTTGAAATTCTTCAGGCCTTTGTTCGTGACAGAGAATTTCTCTGGCACCATAGCTGGGCCACATTGAGAGTGGCTTTACTGGGGTTGGTTCTAGGAGTCTTGATTGCCTGTCTCATGGCTGTACTTATGGATAGTTTGACTTGGCTCAATGATCTTATATACCCTATGATGGTGGTTGTTCAGACCATTCCGACCATTGCCATAGCCCCTATTCTTGTCTTGTGGCTAGGTTATGGGATTTTGCCCAAGATTGTCTTGATTATCTTGACGACAACCTTTCCTATCATCGTCAGCATTTTGGACGGTTTTAGGCATTGTGACAAGGATATGCTGACCTTGTTTAGTCTGATGCGGGCCAAGCCTTGGCAAATCCTGTGGCATTTTAAAATTCCAGTCAGCCTGCCTTACTTTTATGCAGGTCTGAGGGTCAGTGTCTCCTACGCCTTTATCACAACAGTGGTATCTGAGTGGTTGGGAGGCTTTGAAGGACTAGGTGTCTACATGATTCAGTCCAAGAAACTGTTTCAGTATGATACCATGTTTGCTATTATTATTCTGGTATCGATTATCAGCCTTCTTGGTATGAAATTGGTCGATATTAGTGAAAAATATGTTATTAAATGGAAACGTTCGTAGAATTAGAATGTTTCTGAAAAAGAAAAGAGGAAATCAAAATGAACAAAACATGGAAAGTGTTTTTAACGCTTGTGACAGCTCTTGTAGCTGTTGTGCTTGTGGCCTGTGGTCAAGGAACTGCTTCTAAGGACAACAAAGAAGCAGAACTCAAGAAGATTGACTTTATCCTAGACTGGACACCAAATACCAACCACACAGGGCTTTATGTGGCTAAGGAAAAAGGCTACTTCAAGGAAGCTGGAGTGGATGTTAATTTGAAATTGCCACCAGAAGAAAGTTCTTCTGACTTGGTTATTAACGGTAAGGCACCATTTGCAGTGTATTTCCAAGACTATATGGCTAAAAAATTGGAAAAAGGTGCAGGAATTACTGCCGTTGCAGCTATTGTTGAACACAATACATCAGGAATCATCTCTCGTAAATCTGATAATGTAGCTAGTCCAAAAGACTTAGTTGGTAAGAAATACGGGACTTGGAATGACCCAACTGAACTTGCTATGTTGAAAACATTGGTAGAATCTCAAGGTGGAGATTTTGAAAAAGTTGAAAAAGTACCAAATAACGACTCAAACTCTATCACACCGATTGCTAATGGAGTATTTGATACTGCTTGGATCTATTATGGATGGGATGGTATCCTTGCAAAATCTCAAGGTGTAGATGCTAATTTTATGTACTTGAAAGACTATGTTAAGGAATTTGATTACTACTCACCAGTTATCATCGCAAACAACGACTATTTGAAAGACAACAAAGAAGAAGCTCGTAAAGTCATCCAAGCTATCAAAAAAGGTTACCAATACGCTATGGAACACCCAGAAGAAGCTGCAGATATCTTGATTAAGAATGCTCCTGAGCTCAAAGAAAAACGTGATTTTGTCATCGAATCTCAAAAATACTTGTCAAAAGAATACGCAAGCGACAAGGAAAAATGGGGTCAATTTGACGCAGCTCGCTGGAATGCCTTCTACAAATGGGATAAAGAAAATGGTATCCTTAAAGAAGACTTGACAGACAAAGGCTTCACTAATGAATTTGTGAAATAATGACAGAAATTAGACTAGAACACGTCAGTTATGCCTATGGTCAGGAGAGGATTTTAGAAGACATCAACCTGCAGGTGACTTCAGGTGAAGTGGTTTCTATCCTAGGCCCAAGTGGTGTAGGAAAGACCACCCTCTTTAATCTAATCGCTGGGATTTTAGAAGTCCAGTCAGGGAGAATTGTTCTGGACGGTGAGGAGAATCCCAAGGGGCGTGTGAGTTATATGTTGCAAAAGGATCTACTCTTGGAGCACAAGACGGTGCTTGGTAATATCATTCTGCCCCTCTTGATTCAAAAAGTGGATAAGGCGGAAGCCATTGCCCGTGCGGATGAAATTCTTGCTACCTTCCAGTTAACGGCGGTACGGGACAAGTATCCTCATGAACTTAGTGGGGGGATGCGCCAGCGTGTAGCCTTACTCCGGACCTACCTTTTTGGGCACAAGCTCTTTCTCTTAGATGAGGCATTTAGCGCCTTGGATGAGATGACCAAGATGGAACTCCACGCTTGGTACCTTGAAATTCACAAGCAGTTGCAGCTAACAACCTTGATTATTACTCACAGTATCGAGGAGGCCCTCAATCTCAGTGACCGCATCTATATCTTGAAAAATCGTCCTGGGCAGATTGTTTCAGAAATTAAACTAGATTGGTCTGAAGATGAAGACAAGGAAGTTCAAAAGATTGCCTACAAACGTCAAATCTTAGCAGAATTAGGCTTAGATAAGTAGAAAAAGAGGGAGTTGGTGAAGATTATCCTTTACCAGCGCCCTTTTTCTTTTAAAAATGAGAAAAATTCGGTATAATAGTCAAAGATAGTCAAGGTTTAAAGAGAGAGGTGGGTTTGTAATGAGATTTAAAAATACATCGGATCATATTGAGGCCTACATCAAGGCGATTTTAGATCAATCTGGTATCGTGGAGTTGCAACGGAGTCAGTTGGCAGATACCTTTCAGGTTGTTCCTAGTCAGATTAACTACGTGATCAAGACACGCTTTACGGAAAGTAGAGGCTACTTGGTTGAAAGTAAGCGTGGTGGCGGAGGCTACATTCGTATAGGACGGATTGAGTTTTCTAGTCATCATGAAATGCTCCGGGAGTTGCTTTACTCAATTGGTGAGCGGGTCAGTCAAGAAATTTATGAGGATATTCTCCAGCTTTTGGTTGAGCAGGAATTGATGACCAAGCAAGAGATGAATTTGCTGGAGGCAGTAGCTTTGGATCGCGTTCTAGGAGAAGAAGCTCCAGTCCTTCGTGCAAACATGCTACGACAGGTCATACAAGAGGTAGATAGAAAAGGGAAGTAAGATGAACTATTCAAAAGCATTGAATGAATGTATCGAAAGTGCCTACATGGTTGCTGGCCATTTTGGAGCTCGTTACCTAGAGTCTTGGCACTTGTTGATTGCCATGTCCAATCACAGTTATAGTGTGGCAGGGGCAACTTTAAATGATTATCCATATGAGATGGACCGTTTAGAAGAGGTGGCCTTGGAACTGACTGAAACGGACTATAGCCAGGATGAAACCTTTACGGAATTGCCGTTTTCCCATCGTTTGCAGGTCCTTTTTGATGAAGCAGAATATGTGGCGTCAGTGGTCTATGCTAAGGTGCTAGGGACTGAGCACATCCTCTATGCGATTTTGCATGATGGCAATGCCTTGGCGACTCGTATCTTGGAGAGGGCTGGTTTTTCTTATGAAGACAAGAAAGATCAGGTCAAGATTGCAACCCTTCGTCGAAATTTAGAAGAACGAGCAGGCTGGACTCGTGAAGATCTCAAGGCTTTACGCCAACGCCATCGTACAGTAGCTGACAAGCAAAATTCTATGGCCAATATGATGGGCATGCCGCAGACTCCGAGCGGTGGTCTCGAGGACTATACGCATGATTTGACAGAGCAAGCGCGTTCTGGCAAGTTAGAGCCAGTTATCGGTCGGGACAAGGAAATCTCGCGTATGATTCAAATCTTGAGTCGAAAGACCAAGAATAATCCTGTCTTGGTTGGGGATGCTGGTGTCGGGAAAACAGCCTTGGCGCTTGGTCTCGCTCAGCGTATTGCTAGTGGTGATGTACCTGCAGAAATGGCTAAGATGCGCGTGTTAGAGCTTGATTTGATGAACGTTGTTGCAGGGACACGCTTCCGTGGTGACTTTGAAGAACGTATGAACAATATTATCAAGGATATTGAAGAAGATGGTCAAGTCATCCTCTTTATCGATGAACTTCACACTATCATGGGTTCTGGTAGTGGGATTGACTCAACTTTGGATGCGGCTAATATCTTGAAGCCAGCCTTGGCGCGTGGAACTTTGAGAACGGTTGGTGCCACCACTCAGGAAGAGTACCAAAAACACATTGAAAAAGACGCAGCCCTTTCTCGTCGTTTCGCCAAAGTAATGATTGAAGAGCCAAGTGTGGCAGACAGCATGACCATTTTGCAAGGCTTGAAAGCGACCTATGAGAAGCATCACCGGGTGCAAATCACAGATGAAGCGGTTGAAACAGCCGTTAAGATGGCCCATCGTTACTTGACTAGTCGTCACTTGCCAGACTCTGCTATTGATCTCTTGGATGAAGCGGCAGCAACGGTGCAAAATAAGTCAAAGCATGTAAAAGCAGACGATTCTGGCTTAAGTCCAGCTGACAAGGCCTTGATGGATGGTAAGTGGAAACAGGCAGCCCAGCTAATCGCAAAAGAAGAGGAAGTGCCTGTCTATAAAGACTTGGTGACAGAGTCTGATATTTTGACCACCTTGAGTCGCTTGTCAGGTATTCCAGTCCAAAAACTGACTCAGACTGATGCTAAGAAATACTTAAACTTGGAAGCTGAACTGCACAAACGTGTCATCGGTCAAGATCAAGCTGTTTCAAGCATTAGCCGTGCGATTCGCCGCAATCAGTCAGGGATTCGCAGTCATAAGCGCCCGATTGGTTCCTTTATGTTCCTAGGACCCACAGGTGTCGGTAAGACCGAATTAGCCAAGGCTTTGGCGGAAGTTCTTTTTGACGACGAATCAGCCCTTATCCGCTTTGATATGAGTGAGTATATGGAGAAATTCGCAGCCAGCCGTCTCAACGGAGCTCCTCCAGGCTATGTGGGATATGAAGAAGGTGGGGAGTTGACCGAGAAGGTTCGCAACAAACCCTACTCTGTTCTCCTTTTTGACGAGGTAGAGAAGGCCCATCCAGACATCTTTAATGTTCTCTTGCAGGTTCTGGATGACGGTGTCTTGACCGATAGCAAGGGTCGCAAGGTTGACTTTTCAAATACCATTATTATCATGACGTCAAATCTTGGTGCGACAGCCCTTCGGGATGACAAGACTGTCGGATTTGGGGCTAAGGATATTCGTTTTGACCAGGAAAATATGGAAAAACGCATGTTTGAAGAGTTGAAAAAGGCTTATAGACCGGAATTCATCAATCGTATTGATGAAAAGGTGGTCTTCCATAGTCTGTCTAGCGACCATATGCAGGAAGTGGTGAAGATTATGGTTAAACCTTTAGTGGCAAGTTTGGCTGAAAAAGGCATTGACTTGAAATTACAAGCTTCCGCACTGAAATTGTTGGCAAATCAAGGATATGACCCAGAGATGGGAGCCCGTCCACTTCGCAGAACATTGCAAACAGAAGTGGAGGACAAGTTGGCAGAACTTCTTCTTAAGGGAGATTTGGTGGCAGGCAACACACTTAAGATTGGTGTTAAAGCAGGCCAGTTAAAATTTGATATTGCATAAAAATGGAGAATCAGGAGCAATCTTGATTTTCTTTTTTGCTACTTTTTATAAAAAACAATAAAAAACTATTGACAAAACAAAAATATAGTTTATAATAAAAACATAGATAACGAAAATATCAAAAAATATAAAAAGGTAATGCGTTTATGAAAAAGAAAACAGCAGTGGTATTTGGGACCTTTGCTCCGCTTCATCAAGGACATATCGATCTGATTCAGCGAGCGAAGCGGCTATGTGACCAGGTCTGGATTGTCGTTTCAGGCTATGAGGGAGACAGAGGGGAACAGGTAGGCTTAACGCTTCAAAAAAGATTCCGCTATATCCGAGAGGCCTTTGGTGATGACGAGTTGACCTCGGTTTGTAAGTTAGATGAGACCAATCTTCCTCGTTACCCTATGGGCTGGCAGGAGTGGTTGGACCAAATGTTAGAGGAGCTTTCCTATGATGAAATCCAGCAAGAACTAATTTTCTTTGTGGGAGAAGCAGACTACCAGCAAGAATTATCAAATCGTGGTTTTGAGACTGTTTTGCAAGAAAGAAAGTTTGGTATCTCAGCAACTATGATTCGAGAAAACCCAAGCAAATATTGGAAATATATCGCTCAACCCTTCCGTCGTCAGTTTACAAAGAAAGTGTTGATTATGGGAAGTGCCAGCAATGGGAAGACCACTCTGACCAAGGATTTGGCAAGGTATTACGATGCACCCGTCAGTCTGGAATACGCGCGTGAATACCAGATCAAAAACAATGTCCGCGACGATGAATTGACTCCAAAAGATTACTATTATCTCCTGTTGGGCCAGTATGACCAGACCTCTAAGTTAATTGACAGCAATGCCAATAGGGGACTGGTGATAGCAGATACCAACTCCTTAGTAACCAAGGGATACTATGATTATTATATGGAGACTGAGGATCAAGAGGACTTATCAGGAGAAACCTTTGATAATCTCTTTGTTTCGATCTTGGCTAAGGAAAAATGGGACTTGATTCTCTTTGTGCAGCCTGTCGGCTCCTATGTCAATGACGGATTTAGAGATATGACTATGGCAGAAGACCATATTCGTCACAGTTTTTCCCAGCATTTGGATCAGATGAGAGAGCGATATTTAACAACAATTCCACTAGTTTATCTAGCTGAGGATTATCTAGGAAATTATGAAGCAGCAAAAGTGGCTATTGATGCCATTTACCAAGCAGATTAGGATAAAAATATGAAAAAACTAACTGAAAAAATCACACAATTTATCGAAAACTTTAAAAATGTCCATGCGGAAGCCCGCAAGATTGGTTTTGCAGGGATTATGAACCTGCTTTGGAAAGATCTCTTTGTCGGCCGTAGTCTCTTCCAGTGGTTGTATCTCATCGTCCTGTCAAGTGTTCCCTTGATCTTGGAATTCACGCAAAATACAGAAAGTCACGATTGGTTAAGCTTGTTTGCATCTTGGACTGGGATTGTCTGTGTTATCTTGGTAGCAGAAGGGCGTGCAAGTAATTATCTCTTCGGGGCTATTAACTCAGCTATCTATTTGGTTTTGGCCATGAATGCGACTTTTTATGGCGAAGTTTTGACGACTGTTTACTTCTTTGTCATGCAGCCGATTGGTCTCTATGCTTGGCTGTCCAACCGTATTAATGACCAAGGAAAAGTAGAAGAATCTCACTTTGAAGCTAAGAAATTATCTGTTCTTGATTGGTTCAAGTACTTGGCCTTGACTGCTATCATCTGGATTGGTATGGGCTTGGCTTACCAAAGTATCCATAGTGCTCGCCCTTTCCGTGATAGTGTTACCGATGCGACCAATGGTGTTGGTCAGCTCTTGATGACACGTCTCTACCGTGAGCAATGGATTTTCTGGATTGCAACCAATCTCTTTAGTATTTACCTCTGGTGGGGTGAAAATATCCATATTCAAGGGATGTACTGGGTTTACACTCTCAATAGTCTAGTAGGTTGGTACCAATGGACCAAGGCAGTTCGAAAGGAAGATTAAAATGACAGACACGATGATTTCAGCAGGGATGACGGAAAAAGAATATTTTGAAATTCATGCCAGTCAGGAGGAGTTTTTGGATTGGTACTACAAGCAGGAACTCCCTCAATACGAAAAACCAAGTGTGACGGTGGATATGGTAGCCTACTGCTTTGTCGAAGGAAAGATCAAGCTTTTATTAATTCGCCGCAAAGCTCACCCTTATCAAAATTGTTTGGCTCTGGTTGGAGGCTTTATGGACAAGGGCGAAGACGCTGCGCATGCCTGTCAGCGTGAGGTGAGAGAAGAAGTTAATCTCGATCTTCCTTTGGAAAAAATCGAGCAATTGATGACCGTATCGACCCCTGGCCGTGACCCCCGGGGCTGGACAGTGACCATTGCCCACTTGGTTTATTTGCCTAGTCGTGCATTAGAACTTGTTCAAGCAGGAGACGATGCTAGGGATGTGGTTTTTGTAGATGTCGATTTTCAGACAGGCAAGTGCTTCTTAGAGGGAGTAGAGTTGGAGGAGCAAGCCTTTGCTTTTGACCATTATGCCATTATCCAAGAATCCATCAAACGAATCCAAGGCCGCCTCGACTGGAATCCGACCTTTCTTTATCTGCTGGAGGAGGAGTTCACTGTCTACGAAGGGACTGAACTGGTCAATCTTATCAATCCCGGTCGTCCAATCGTCAGCAATAACTTTCTCGTAAAATACGGAGAATATGTAGAAGAAGTTGGGCTCAAACGAGTGCCTAAAAAGAAACCAAGAAAAACCTATCGATTGAAATAAAAAACGAGGTCGGAAAAAGTTCCCGACCTCTTTATGTACCATCATGAGATGGTTTTGTGTTGTGACTGCTTTTATGGGTGGCTATCCTTCTTAGAATTGCTCAACAGGTGAGTAAAAAAGTCTTTGTATCGATACTTGAGATATTTTTCGTGTAGGAATAACAAAGCTATATAGAAAATCATAAAGACTGTCGTCAGATAGAAGACATCAAATGTAGTCTGAGCGTAGCGAATTGCGGACTGATAAGACCAGAAAGCTCCCAAAATCAACCAAGGAAGATACTTGTAATATTTGCTTAACATAAGCCTACACCTCCTATATTCTATTTCAATGTTATTATATTCCTTTGTCTAAAACAATGCAAGCGATTACACAAGAGTGATTTAAAAATATTACTCAAAATAGGAATTTTTTTTCTGTTTTTGCTATTAGACTACGAATAAAAGAGTAGGAGGAGTAAATGTATCTAAAGTATTTAAGATTTTTAAAATAGTTTAGATAAATTGTGGACATATTTAAATCTCAATGTTACAATTATATTACAAAAATGTGTCTTTATATTTCTAAAATATTACAAAGGAGTAGAAAAATGAAAAAGAAAACCTATATCAAATTGATGGCAGCAACTGTATTGGCTTCTACCTTGCTACTGGGAGCTTGTGGAAATAAAAAGGAAACAACTCAAGCAAGCAGTTCTGCTAAGACAAGCCAGTCATCAAGCTCTAAAGCAGCATCTTCTAGCAAAGAAAGCAAGACTCAGAAGTCCTCAAGTTCAGCTTCATCTGAAAAGACTAAGGCGTTTACTGATCAGTCTGTAGCAACTGCAAGGACATCACAAGCAGCATCTGTAACAGAGCAAAGACAAGGTCAAGAAGTATCTAATCAACAGGCTACTAGTCAACAAACTCCTGCTCAGGTTCCTTCAGCTCAACAGCCTCCTCAAGCCCAGTCTAACCAATCAAGCTATGATCCTACAACTGACCGCAAACTTCAAGACAAACAAGCAGAGCAAAATAAACGCTACAAGGGTGTTTTAACCATGGTAGATGGTGATTTCTCAGCTGCAGCGGGCAATTGGAAGGGAGCCAATGGCGAAAACATCACAGTTTCATCAGGTGGTCAATTTACAGTAGAATCTTCTGATGGAAAGAAAGAAAATTATTCTATCAAAGGATATTCTTACACTCTTGACGATGGTAAGTATAATGCCAAAATTGGTGGAGGAAAAGTCATCCAAATTACAACAGGAGCGGATGGTAAGGTTTCCAGTGTTGCTTTGAGTCAATAATAGCTCTCAGTATTTGAATTTTTACAATCAAAGAAAATCCGTCAGCTCAATAAGGGTTGACGGATTATTTTATACTTGTACTTGGGTTAAAAATTCTTCTGTAGTAAGAATTTGAGCAAACTCATCTTGTAGAGAAAGGAGATTAATCTCATGGATAGTCTCAGGAGAGATGGTCTGACCGTTTTTGTTAGATAGGGTAAAACTGGCAGTAGCATCTGCTAGTAAAGTGACTTCAAAACCAAGATTTGCTGCCATTCGTGTCGTAGTAGATACACAATGAGGCAGGGTCAAACCAACAACGACTAAATGACAAATCTGATTTTTTCGTAAATAGGTTTCAAGATTTGTTCCAATAAAGGCGCTATTAACCGTTTTTTGAAAGACAGGTTCTGAAGCAACTGGTTCAAATCCACTTTTAAACTCCTGATTTTGTTTGTTATGAAATGGCGACTGGGGATTTTCAGATATGTGTTGAACATGTAAGACTGGAAGAGCGTGTTTACGAAAGTATGCCAGTACCCTCAATGCTTGTTGTTCAGCTTGAGGGTTATTTCGTTCTCCCCAGATAGGTCTATCAAATGCTTTTTGCATATCGATAATCAGTAGAGCAGTATGAACCATTTTAAGCCTTATCCAATTGTAAGAGAGCTTCAATCTCTGCTAGGGTGCTAGCTTGTGAAATAGCTCCACGGAGCTTGGCAGCACCAGATGTTCCACGGAGGTAGTGAGGAGCGAGTCCACGGAATTCACGAACTGCTACGTTTTCTCCTTTGAGGTTAATCAAGCGTTTCAAGTGTTCGTAGGCGATTTTCATCTTGTCTTCAAAAGTCAAATCAGGGAGGATTTCTCCTGTTTCAAAGTAATGGTTGATTTGGTTGAAGAGGTAAGGATTTCCCATGGCAGCGCGGCCAATCATAACTGCGTCAGCACCAACTTCTTCGATGCGTTGTTTGGCTTCTTGGACAGTACGGATATCACCGTTGGCGATAAATGGAATCTTGGTCAAAGCTTGAGCGACCTTGTGAAGGGTCTCAAGGTCTGCATGACCTGTATACATTTGTTCGCGTGTACGACCATGCATAGCAAGGGCAGAAACACCTGCAGCTTCAGCAGCGAGGGCATTTTCTACTGCCAGAGATGGGTCAGCCCAGCCGGTACGCATTTTGACAGTAAGGGGAATATCAAGGACAGATTGAACCTTGTTGATGATAGAGTAGATCTTATCTGGATCCTTGAGCCACATAGCGCCAGCTTCGTTCTTCACGATTTTGTTAACTGGACAGCCCATGTTGATATCAACGATATCGGTCTTGGTATTTTCTTGGATAAATTCTGCTGCGCGTGCTAGGCTATCTTCATCGCTACCAAAAAGTTGGATAGAGACAGGGTTTTCGCCTTCATCGATATGAAGCATATGCAGGGTTTTTTCGTTGTTGTATTGGATTCCTTTGTCAGAGACCATTTCCATGACAACGAGTCCAGCTCCGAGCTCCTTTGCAATGGTACGAAAGGCTGAGTTGGTCACGCCAGCCATGGGTGCTAAAACGGTACGATTGGGAATCTCAACATTGCCAATCATAAAAGGTGTATTAAGATTTGTCACGAATGAGTTCCTCCAGGTCGTTTTCATCAAAGTTGTAAGTTGTTTGGCAGAATTGACAAGTGATTTCTGCTCCGTGGTCTTCCTCTTTCATTTCCTGTAAGTCTGAGCTTGGAAGGCTGGCAAGAGCATTCATAAAGCGTTCATGGCTACAGTCACATTGGAAACGGATTTCTTCTTCAGAAAGACGCTTGTAGGCTTCGTCACCGTAGATTGCCTTGAGGAGGGCTTCGATATGGTCTTCACTCTCTAGAAGAGTTGATATAGCTGGCATTTCTTGGATGCGTTTTTCAAATCGAGCAATCTCTTCTTCCTTGGCTCCTGGCAAGACTTGGACTAGGAAACCACCTGCAATCTTGACCTTATCTTCTTCGTCTAAAAGGACATTGAGACCGACTGCTGAAGGGGTCTGTTGGCTTTCAGTCAGGTAAAAGGCAAGGTCTTCACCGATTTCTCCAGAGATGAGGGGAGTCATAGAGGTGTAAGGATTTCCAATGCCGTAGTCTGTGATAACGAGGAATTGACCATTTCCAACAAAAGGTCCAACTAGGACTTCACCAGTTGCAGTCTTTTTGATATCGACACCTGGATTTTGAACGTAGCCTTTGACGTTCCCCTTGGTATCAGCGACGGTGATAATAGCACCTAGAGAGCTAGATCCCAGTACCTTAACGGTTAGTTTGGTATTTCCTTTTTCATTGGCTGCGAGAATCTGGCTAGCGATAAGAGTTCGACCAAGCGCTACAGTTGAGCTAGCTTGGGTTTGGTGTTTTTCCTGAGCAGTGTGGACGGTTTCTGTGCTATCAAGGACAAAAGCACGAAAGGCTCCGCTTTCTGATATTGTTTTAATAATTTTATCCATAGCTACTATTTTAGCATAAAAATGCCCAAAGGGGGAGCCGTGTGTTTGCTGATTTTCAGGATAATGGACCAGGAAATCAGCATGAAAATAAAAAGAGAAACAGATTATTTCAGCATTTGTAAGATTTATGCTATGCTTAAGGTAGAAAATGAAAGGGGTAACAAATGTATTTAGGAGATTTGATGGAAAAGGCTGAATCTGGCCAATTTTCAATCCTTTCCTTTCTATTACAAGAGTCTCAGACGACCGTCAAGGCTGTAATAGAGGAGACAGGATTTTCAAAAGCAACCCTAACCAAATATGTCACCCTGCTCAATGATAGGGCTATGGATAGTGGCTTAGAGCTGACTATTCACTTAGAAGATGAAAATCTGCGTCTGTCAATTGGTGCAGCTACCAAGGGGAGAGATATTCGGAGCTTATTTTTGGAGAATGCTGTTAAATACCAGATTTTGGTTTATCTTCTCTACCACCAACAGTTTTTAGCCCATCAGCTGGCTCAAGAATTGATGATTAGTGAGGCTACGCTTGGCCGCCACTTAGCCAGTCTAAATCAGATTTTGTCAGAATTTGACTTATCCATCCAAAATGGACGTTGGCGAGGCCCAGAGCATCAGATTCGCTATTTCTATTTCTGTCTTTTCCGCAAGGTCTGGTCCAGTCAGGAGTGGGAAGGTCACATGCAGAAACCAGAGAGAAAGCAGGAAATTGCTACACTAGAAGAAATCTGCGGTGCAAGCTTGTCTTCGGGGCAGAAGTTAGACTTGGTCCTCTGGGCTCACATCAGTCAACAACGTCTCCGAGTCAATGCCTGTCAGTTTCAAGTCATAGAAGAGAAAATGCGAGGGTATTTTGACAATATTTTTTACCTTCGTTTGCATCGAAAGGCTCCGTCCTTTTTCGCTGGGCAACACCTTCCTCTAGGAACTGAGGATGGTGAGATGATAATTTTCTTCTCTTTCCTCCTATCTCATCGCATTCTTCCTCTTCATACTATGGAGTATATCCTTGGTTTTGGAGGGCAGTTGGCAGATTTGCTGACGCAATTGATTCAAGAAATGAAGAAGGAGGAGTTGCTGGGTGATTATACAGAGGACCATGTTACCTATGAACTCAGTCAGCTTTGTGCCCAAGTCTATCTCTATAAGGGCTATATTTTACATGATCGCTATAAGTACCAGTTAGAGAATCGCCATCCTTATTTGCTGATGGAACATGATTTTAGGGGAACGGCAGAGGAGATTTTTCATGCTCTACCTGCCTTTCAGCAGGGGACGGATTTGGATAAGAAAATTCTCTGGGAATGGCTCCAGTTGATCGAGTATATGGCTGAAAATGGTGGTCAGCATATGCGGATTGGTCTGGATTTGACATCTGGTTTTCTTGTCTTTTCAAGGATGGCAGCCATTTTGAAACGGTATTTGGAATACAATCGTTTTATTACTATTGAAGCCTATGACCGAACTCGACATTATGATTTGCTGGTTACCAATAACCCGATTCATAAGAAGGAGCAGACACCAGTCTATTATTTAAAAAATGACTTGGATATGGAAGATTTGGCAGGGATTCGTCAGTTATTATTCACTTAAAAGACTTGGTGCTTCCAGGTCTTTTTTGTGAAATTTACACAATCTCCTCACATTTTTTTAAAAATTAAAAAAAGTTGATAAACAAGAAAGCGCTTTATTTTGTATACTAGTTACTGTAAAGAGGAGACATCCTCAAGAACATTATCAGGAGGACAGCACATGTCACAAGAAAAATACATCATGGCCATTGACCAGGGAACTACAAGTTCTCGTGCCATTATTTTCAACAAAAAAGGAGAAAAAGTTAGCTCGAGTCAAAAAGAGTTCACTCAGATTTTCCCTCAGGCAGGTTGGGTTGAGCACAATGCCAATGAAATTTGGAACTCTGTTCAGTCAGTTATTGCGGGTGCTTTCATCGAAAGTGGTGTGAAACCAAGTCAGATTGAGGCAATCGGGATTACTAACCAACGTGAAACAACGGTCGTTTGGGATAAGAAAACAGGGCTTCCTATCTACAATGCTATCGTTTGGCAATCACGCCAAACTGCTCCTTTGGCTGAACAACTGAAAAGCCAAGGTTATGTGGAAAAATTCCATGAAAAGACTGGTTTGATCATCGATGCTTACTTCTCTGCGACCAAGGTTCGTTGGATTTTGGACCATGTAGAGGGCGCTCAAGAGAGAGCTGAAAAGGGTGAATTGCTCTTTGGTACCATTGATACTTGGTTGGTTTGGAAATTGACTGACGGTGCGGCTCACGTGACCGACTACTCAAATGCAGCCCGTACCATGCTTTATAACATTAAAGAACTTAAATGGGATGATGAGATTTTGGAAATTCTCAACATTCCAAAGGCTATGCTTCCAGAAGTTCGTTCTAACTCTGAGATCTACGGTAAGACAGCGCCATTCCATTTCTACGGTGGAGAAGTGCCAATCTCAGGTATGGCTGGTGACCAACAGGCAGCCCTCTTTGGACAGTTGGCCTTTGAACCTGGTATGGTTAAAAATACTTATGGAACAGGTTCTTTCATCATCATGAATACTGGTGAAGAGATGCAGTTGTCTGAAAATAACCTCTTGACAACGATTGGTTACGGAATCAATGGCAAGGTTTACTATGCCTTGGAAGGTTCTATCTTCATCGCAGGAAGTGCCATTCAATGGCTTCGTGATGGACTTCGCATGGTCGAAAATTCACCAGAATCTGAAAAATACGCTCGTGATTCTCACAACAATGATGAAGTTTATGTCGTTCCAGCCTTTACAGGTCTAGGTGCTCCATACTGGAACCAAAATGCTCGCGGTTCTGTCTTTGGATTGACTCGTGGAACAAGTAAGGAAGACTTTATCAAGGCAACTCTTCAATCAATTGCTTATCAAGTGCGTGATATTATCGATACGATGCAAGTGGATGCTCAGACAGCTATCCAAGTTTTGAAAGTAGACGGTGGTGCAGCTATGAACAACTTCCTCATGCAGTTCCAAGCTGACATCTTGGGAATCGACATTGCACGCGCCAAAAACTTGGAAACAACAGCTCTAGGAGCAGCCTTCCTAGCTGGTTTGTCAGTAGGGTACTGGAAAGACTTGGATGAGTTGAAACTCTTGAACGAGACAGGAGAACTCTTTGAGCCATCTATGAACGAATCTCGCAAGGAACAACTCTACAAGGGTTGGAAGAAGGCTGTGAAAGCAACCCAAGTCTTTGCGGAAGTAGACGACTAATACTGGAAGAATAAAGCGACTTAGTTAGAAAGTGTGTAAATATGGAATTTTCAAAGAAAACACGTGAATTATCAATTAAAAAAATGCAGGAACGTACCCTGGACCTCTTGATTATTGGTGGAGGAATCACAGGGGCTGGTGTAGCTTTGCAGGCGGCAGCTAGCGGTCTTGAGACTGGATTGATTGAAATGCAAGACTTTGCAGAAGGAACATCCAGTCGTTCAACAAAATTGGTTCACGGAGGTCTGCGTTACCTCAAACAATTCGACGTAGAAGTGGTATCAGATACAGTTTCAGAACGTGCAGTGGTACAACAAATTGCTCCACACATTCCAAAACCAGATCCAATGCTCTTGCCAGTTTACGATGAAGATGGAGCGACCTTTAGCCTTTTCCGTCTCAAAGTAGCTATGGACTTGTATGACCTTTTGGCAGGAGTTAACAATACGCCAGCTGCTAACAAGGTCTTGAGCAAGGAAGAAGTCTTGGAACGTCAACCAAACTTGAAGAAAGAAGGCTTGGTAGGAGGTGGAGTTTACCTTGACTTCCGTAACAACGATGCGCGTCTCGTGATTGAAAATATCAAACGTGCCAACCAAGACGGTGCCCTCATTGCCAACCACGTGAAGGCAGAAGGTTTCCTCTTTGACGAAAGTGGCAAGATTACAGGTGTCGTAGCTCGTGATTTGTTGACAGACCAAGTCTTTGAAATCAAGGCCCGTCTGGTTATTAATACAACAGGTCCTTGGAGCGATAAGGTACGTAATTTGTCTAATAAGGGAACCCAATTCTCACAAATGCGTCCAACTAAGGGAGTTCACTTGGTAGTGGATTCAAGCAAGATCAAGGTTTCTCAACCAGTTTACTTTGACACAGGTTTGGGTGACGGTCGTATGGTCTTTGTTCTCCCACGTGAAAACAAGACTTACTTCGGTACAACTGATACAGACTACACAGGTGATTTAGAACATCCAAAAGTGACTCAGGAAGATGTAGATTACCTACTTGGCATTGTCAACAACCGCTTCCCAGAAGCCAACATCACCATTGATGATATCGAAAGCAGCTGGGCAGGTCTTCGTCCATTGATCGCAGGCAATAGCGCTTCTGACTACAATGGAGGAAATAACGGTACAATCAGTGATGAAAGCTTTAACAACTTGATTGCGACTGTTGAATCTTATCTCTCTAAAGAAAAAACGCGTGAAGATGTTGAGTCTGCTGTCAGCAAGCTTGAAAGCAGTACCTCTGAGAAACATTTGGATCCATCTGCAGTTTCTCGTGGTTCGAGCTTGGATCGTGATGATAATGGCCTTTTGACCCTTGCTGGTGGTAAAATCACAGACTACCGTAAGATGGCTGAAGGAGCTATGGAGCGCGTGGTTGAAATCCTCAAAGCAGAATTTGACCGTAGCTTTAAACTCATCAATTCTAAGACTTACCCTGTTTCAGGTGGAGAATTGAATCCAGCAAATGTGGACTCAGAAATCGAAGCCTTTGCGCAACTTGGAGTGTCACGTGGATTGGATAGCAAGGAAGCCCACTATCTCGCAAATCTATACGGTTCAAATGCACCGAAAGTATTTGCCCTTGCTCACAGCTTGGAACAAGCGCCAGGACTCAGCTTGGCAGACACCTTGTCCCTTCACTATGCAATGCGCAATGAGTTGGCTCTTAGCCCAGTTGACTTCCTTCTTCGTCGTACCAACCATATGCTCTTTATGCGTGATAGTTTGGATAGCATTGTAGAGCCAGTTCTAGATGAAATGGGACGTTTCTACGAATGGACAGAAGATGAAAAAGCAACTTACCGTGCTGATGTCGAATCAGCTCTTGCTAACAACGATTTAGCAGAATTAAAAAATTAAGAAAAAATAAAAGAGGTGGCGGGCAGGACTCCTAGTCTACCCTCTCCTCCTTTTTAATGGAGACAGAAAGATGATGAATGAATTATTTGGAGAATTTCTAGGGACTTTAATCCTAATTCTTCTAGGAAATGGTGTTGTAGCAGGTGTAGTTCTTCCTAAAACCAAGAGCAACAATGCAGGTTGGATTGTGATTACTATGGGTTGGGGGATTGCAGTTGCGGTTGCAGTATTTGTATCTGGCAAGCTCAGTCCAGCTCATTTAAACCCAGCTGTGACCATTGGTGTAGCTTTAAAAGGTGGTTTGCCTTGGGCTTCCGTTTTCCCTTATATCCTAGCTCAGTTTGCAGGGGCTATGCTGGGTCAGATTTTGGTTTGGTTGCAATTCAAACCTCACTATGAGGCAGAAGAAAATGCAGGAAATATTTTGGCTACTTTCAGCACAGGACCAGCTATCAAGGATACAGTTTCTAACTTGATCAGCGAAATCCTTGGCACCTTTGTATTGGTATTGACAATCTTTGCTTTGGGACTTTATGACCTTCAAGCAGGAATCGGAACCTTTGCAGTGGGGACTTTGATTGTCGGTATCGGTCTATCACTAGGTGGGACAACAGGTTATGCCTTGAACCCTGCACGTGATCTTGGACCTCGTATCATGCACAGTATCCTTCCAATTTCAAACAAGGGAGACGGAGACTGGTCTTATGCTTGGATTCCAGTTGTGGGACCTGTTATCGGTGCAGCCTTGGCCGTGCTTGTATTCTCACTTTTCTAATCTAGAAAACAATTTTGTTGATAGAGCTTGAGATGAAAATCTCAGGCTCTTTTTTAAAAATATACATAGAAAAACCGCATAATTTTTAAAATTAGCTTAAATATAATGAAAATCTACGGCAAACAATTGAAAAATTACCCTAGAAAGTGGTACAATGGTAGAAAAATACTATAGTAAAAGTTTATCTTATTTTACAAAAATTACAGAAATGAATGGTTTTTCTTGATGAAACAGAGAAAAGAATTATACCTTTTTCTTGGTCGGACAGCCTTGTATTTTCTTATCTTTCTAGGGCTGCTTTACTTCTTTAGCTATCTTGGCCAGGGTCAAGGAGGCTTTATCTATAATGAATTTTAACTTGAAGGAGAATTCCTATTGTGTCAAATAAACCAATAGTAGATATGATTGAAACCATTGAGCATTTTGCTCAGATACAGCCTAGCTATCCTGTTTACAATGTTTTGGGACAGGAACACACTTATGGAGATTTAAAGTCTGATTCGGATAGTTTGGCTGCAGCCATTGACCAACTAGGCTTGCCTGAGAAGTCTCCCGTGGTTGTTTTCGGAGGCCAAGAATATGAAATGTTGGCAACATTTGTAGCACTGACTAAGTCAGGTCATGCCTACATTCCCATTGATAGCCATTCAGCCTTGGAGAGAGTTTCGGCTATTTTAGAAGTAGCAGAGCCAAGCTTGATTATTGCCATCTCAGATTTTCCATTGGTGCAGGTTTCGACACCTATGATGACTCTGGATCAGGTTCAAGAAGCCTTTGCCCAAGGGACTAGCTATGAGATCACACATCCAGTCAAGGGCGATGATAACTACTACATTATCTTTACTTCTGGTACGACTGGTAAGCCAAAGGGAGTGCAGATTTCCCATGATAACCTCCTCAGCTTTACCAACTGGATGATTATGGACAAGGAATTTGTGACGCCAAGTCGTCCGCAAATGCTGGCTCAACCACCTTATTCATTTGACCTGTCTGTCATGTACTGGGCACCGACCTTGGCACTTGGTGGTACGCTTTTCGCTCTTCCTTCAGCTATTACTCAGGACTTTAAGCAACTCTTTGCGACCATCTTTTCATTGCCAATCGCTATCTGGACATCAACGCCTTCTTTTGCGGATATGGCCATGTTGTCAGAAGACTTCAATAGTCAGAAAATGCCTGGAATCACGCATTTCTACTTTGATGGAGAAGAATTGACGGTTAAAACGGCTCAAAAATTGCGTGAGCGTTTCCCACATGCCCGTATTATCAATGCCTACGGCCCAACAGAAGCGACAGTAGCCCTGTCAGCAGTTTCCGTGACAGACGAGATGTTAGCGACTCTCAAACGCCTACCAATCGGCTATACCAAGGCTGATTCTCCAACCTTTATTATTGATGAGGAAGGCAATAAACTGCCAAATGGTGAACAGGGAGAAATCATTGTTTCTGGGCCAGCTGTTTCAAAAGGTTATATGAACAATCCTGAAAAAACAGCGGAAGCCTTCTTTGAATTTGAAGGTCTGCCAGCCTATCACACAGGCGATGTGGGAACCATGACAGATGAGGGCTTACTTCTCTACGGCGGACGCATGGACTTCCAGATTAAGTTCAACGGTTACCGCATTGAGTTAGAAGATGTCTCTCAAAATCTTAATAAGTCTCGTTATATCGAATCTGCTGTCGCAGTACCACGTTATAACAAGGATCACAAGGTACAAAATCTACTGGCCTATGTCATCTTAAAAGACGGTGTTCGTGAGCAGTTTGAGCGTGATATCGATATTACCAAGGCTATCAAGGAAGACCTGATAGACATCATGATGTCCTACATGATGCCGTCTAAATTCCTTTACCGAGACAGTTTGCCATTGACTCCCAATGGAAAGATTGATATTAAAGGATTGATTAACGAGGTGAATAAGAGATGATGGAGTTCTTTCAACAGCTTCCTCATTTAGAGCCATACGGCAATCCTCAGTATTTTGTCTATGTGATTGCTGCAACCTTACCCATCTTTATTGGCCTCTTTTTCAAGAAACGCTTTGCCTGGTATGAAGTGCTGGTTAGCCTCTTCTTTATCGTCACCATGTTGGTGGGTGGAAAGACCAATCAACTGGCTGCCTTGGGTATTTACCTTTGCTGGGAAATAGTGCTCCTGCTTTTCTACAAGCATTATCGAAAAAGCAAGGATGGCAAGTGGGTCTTCTACTTAGTTAGTTTTCTGTCCTTACTTCCGATTATCTTTGTCAAGGTGCAGCCAGCTATCAATGGAACGCAGTCTTTGCTTGGATTTTTGGGAATTTCTTATCTGACCTTTCGTTCGGTTGGGATTATCATCGAGCTGAGAGATGGAGTGATTAAGGATTTTACCCTCTGGGAATTCCTTCGTTTCCTTCTCTTCATGCCGACTTTTTCAAGTGGTCCAATCGATCGCTTTAAGCGTTTTAATGAAAATTATCAGACCATTCCTGAGCGAGATGAGTTGATGGATATGCTGGATGAATCTGTTCGCTACATCATGTGGGGATTTTTGTATAAGTTTATCCTAGCTCATGTTTTAGGAGAGACCTTGTTGCCTCCTTTGAAGAATTTAGCCTTGCAGTCAGGTGGCTTCTTTAACCTCTATGTCTTGGTAGTTATGTATACCTTTGGTTTGGAGCTCTTCTTTGACTTTGCAGGTTATTCTATGTTTGCCTTAGCCATTTCAAATTTGATGGGAATCCGTAGCCCTATCAACTTTAACAAACCTTTTTTATCAAGAGATTTAAAGGAATTTTGGAATCGCTGGCATATGAGTCTCTCTTTCTGGTTCCGTGACTTTGTCTTTATGCGAATGGTGATGGTATTGACCAGAAAGAAGGTCTTTAAGAATCGCAATGTAACCTCAAGTGTGGCCTATATTGTAAATATGCTGATTATGGGATTTTGGCATGGAGTGACTTGGTACTACATCGCCTATGGACTCTTTCATGGATTAGGCTTGGTCATCAATGACGCTTGGATTCGTAAGAAAAAAACGCTCAATAAGGAACGGAAAAAAGCAGGGAAGCCTGCTCTACCTGAGAATCGCTGGATTCAGTTGCTTGGCATGGTTATCACCTTCCATGTCGTCATGCTGTCATTCTTAATCTTTTCTGGATTTTTGAATGATTTATGGTTTAAAAAATAAAAGGAAATAAAATATGGATATCAAATCAGAAGTTATCGAAATTATTGATGAGTTGTTTATGGAAGATGTTTCTGACATGATGGATGAAGATCTTTTTGATGCAGGTGTCTTGGATAGTATGGGAACGGTTGAATTGATTGTGGAGATTGAGAACCGTTTTGACATTCGTGTCCCTGTAACAGAGTTTGGTCGCGATGACTGGAATACAGCTAATAAAATCATAGCTGGTATTGTGGAGCTACAAAATGCTTAAACGCTTATGGATGATCTTCGGACCGGTCTTGATAGCTGGTTTGTTGGTTTTTCTGCTCATTTTCTTTTATCCTACTGAGATGCGTCATAATCTAGGAGCTGAAAAGCGTTCAGCAGTGGCTACTACTATCGATAGTTTTAAGGAGCGAAGTCAAAAGGTCAGAGCACTATCTGATCCAAATATGCGTTTTGTTCCCTTCTTTGGCTCTAGTGAATGGCTTCGTTTTGACGGCGCTCATCCTGCGGTATTAGCTGAGAAATACAATCGCTCCTACCGTCCTTATCTTTTAGGACAGAGGGGAGCTGCATCGCTTAACCAGTATTTTGGAATGCAACAGATGTTGCCACAGCTAGAGAATAAACAAGTTGTGTATGTTATCTCACCTCAGTGGTTCAGTAAATATGGCTATGAACCAGCAGCCTTTCAGCAGTATTTTAATGGAGATCAGTTGACGAGTTTTCTGGCACATCAATCTGGAGATCAGGCTAGTCAATATGCAGCGACTCGCTTACTAGAGCAGTTCCCAAACGTAGCTATGAAGGACCAGGTTCAGAAGTTGGCAAGTAAAGAAGAATTGTCGACGGCAGATAATGAAATGATTGAATTATTGGCTCGTTTTAACCAACACCAAGCTTCCTTTTTTGGTCAGTTTTCAGTTAGAGGCTATGTCAATTATGATAAGCATGTAGTTAAGTATTTAAAGACCTTGCCAGACCAGTTTTCTTATCAAGCCATAGAAGATGTTGTTAAGGCAGATGCCGAAAAGAATACTTCCAATAATGATCTGGGAATGGAAAATTATTTCTATAATACGCAGATCAAGAAGGATTTGAAGAAATTAAAGGACTCTCAGAAAAGCTTTACATATCTTAAGTCGCCAGAGTATAATGACTTGCAGTTGGTTTTAACTCAATTTTCCAAATCTAAAGTAAACCCGATTTTTATCATTCCACCTGTTAATAAAAAATGGATGGACTATGCTGGTCTACGAGAGGATATGTACCAACAAACGGTGCAGAAGATTCGCTACCAGTTAGAAAGTCAAGGGTTTACCAATATAGCAGATTTTTCTAAGGACGGCGGGGAGCCTTTCTTTATGAAGGACACCATTCACCTTGGTTGGTTGGGTTGGTTGGCTTTTGACAAGGCAGTTGATCCTTTCCTATCCAATCCCACACCAGCTCCGACTTACCATCTGAATGAGCGCTTTTTCAGCAAAGATTGGGCGACTTATGATGGAGATGTCAAAGAATTTCAATAGATAATAATGTAGAAGAGTTCAAGAATGAAGCCTATTTTCACGTTTTTTCTTGACTCTTTTTTTGCTTGTGATATAATTAACTGGTAAATAAAATTCCAAAGAATAGTATTTTTCTCTTAAAAAGAGAAGTCCCAAAGGAAAGGAGTCAGATATGAGACAGCTAGCGAAGGATATCGATGGCTTTTTGAATGAGGTGATTTTACAGGCGGAAAACCAACATGAAATCCTAATAGGGCATTGTACTAGCGAGGTAGCTCTGACCAATACCCAGGAGCATATCCTCATGCTTTTGTCAGAGGATTCTTTAACAAATTCAGAGTTGGCTCGTCGTCTCAATGTCAGTCAGGCGGCAGTTACCAAGGCCATTAAGTCTTTGGTCAAGGAAGGGATGTTGGAAACATCTAAAGATCCTAAGGATGCGCGTGTGATTTTTTATCAGTTGACTGATTTGGCTCGTCCAATCGCTGAGGAGCACCACCATCACCATGAGCATACGCTTTTAACATATGAACAAGTGGCAACTCAGTTTACTCCAAATGAACAAAAAGTGATCCAGCGGTTTTTGACTGCTTTAGTAGGAGAAATCAAATAATGAGATACATTACGGTAGAGGATTTATCCTTCTATTATGATAAAGAGCCCGTTCTTGAACATATCAATTATAGTGTTGATAGTGGGGAATTTGTTACCTTGACAGGGGAAAATGGGGCAGCTAAGACGACACTCATCAAGGCTAGTCTTGGTATCCTCCAACCACGCATTGGCAAGGTGACTATTTCAAAGACAAATACGCAGGGTAAGAAATTGAGAATAGCTTATCTTCCTCAACAGATTGCCAGTTTTAATGCTGGTTTTCCAAGTACGGTTTATGAATTTGTCAAGTCGGGTCGCTATCCGCGAAAGGGCTGGTTCCGTCGCTTGAATGCTCATGATGAGGAGCATATCAAGGCTAGTCTGGACTCAGTTGGCATGTGGGAACACCGAGACAAACGCTTGGGTTCTCTATCTGGAGGGCAAAAACAGCGAGCGGTGATTGCGCGTATGTTTGCTTCTGATCCAGATGTGTTTATCCTAGATGAGCCGACAACGGGGATGGATGCAGGAAGTAAAAATGAATTTTACGAACTCATGCACCACAGTGCCCATCATCATGGCAAGGCTGTGTTGATGATTACCCATGACCCTGAAGAAGTTAAGGACTATGCGGACCGCAATATTCATCTAGTCCGTAACCAAGACTCGCCATGGCGTTGTTTCAACGTTCATGAGAATGATCAGGAGGTGGGCCATGCTTAGTTTATTATCTTATGACTTTATGCAGCGTGCCTTTCTGGCCGTTATTGCCATGAGTCTTTTCTCGCCAGTTCTTGGAACCTTCCTTATCTTGCGTCGTCAGAGTTTGATGAGTGATACCCTCAGCCACGTCTCGCTTTCAGGTGTAGCCTTTGGTCTGGTCCTAGGGATTTCTCCGACTATTTCCACTATTGCCATTGTCTTGATTGCGGCGGTCTTTCTGGAGTATCTCCGTACGGTTTACAAGAGCTTTATGGAAATCGGGACAGCTATCCTCATGTCAACAGGTTTAGCTGTTTCTCTGATTGTCATGAGCAAGGGTAAAAGCTCTAGTTCAATGAGTTTGGACCAGTACCTTTTTGGTTCAATTGTGACTATCAGCGAAGAGCAGGTTATTTCCCTCTTTGTCATTGCGGCGGTTGTTTTGATTTTGACCTTCCTCTTTCTTCGTCCGATGTACATTTTAACCTTTGATGAGGATACGGCCTTTGTGGATGGCTTGCCCGTTCGTACCATGTCCATTCTTTTTAACATGGTGACGGGGGTGGCCATTGCCCTTATGATTCCAGCTGCAGGAGCTCTTCTGGTATCGACCATCATGGTCTTGCCAGCTAGTATTGCCCTGCGTCTGGGGAAAAACTTTAAATCGGTTATGCTGCTTGCCAGTGCTATTGGATTTTTGGGAATGGTAGCAGGACTTTACATTTCCTACTATGCAGAAACACCTGCAAGTGCAAGTATTACCATTATTTTTGTAACTGTCTTTTTACTGATCAGTTTAGTAAGACGTTTTATCAAATAGGAGATGAACGTGAAAAAAATTAGCTTATTGCTAGCCAGTCTATGTGCCTTGTTTTTAGTGGCTTGTTCCAATCAAAAGCAGGCAGATGGCAAACTAAATATCGTGACAACCTTTTACCCTGTCTATGAATTTACCAAGCAAGTCGCAGGAGATACGGCTAATGTAGAACTCCTCATCGGTGCTGGTACTGAACCCCATGAATACGAACCCTCTGCCAAGGCAGTTGCCAAAATCCAAGACGCAGATACCTTCGTTTATGAAAATGAAAACATGGAAACATGGGTTCCTAAATTGCTAGATACTTTGGATAAGAAAAAAGTGAAAACCATCAAGGCGACAGGCGATACGTTGCTCTTGCCAGGTAGCGAGGAAGAAGAGGGCGACCATGACCATGGAGAAGAAGGCCATCACCATGAGTACGATCCCCATGTTTGGTTATCACCAGTTCGTGCCATTAAACTAGTAGAGCACATCCGTGACAGCTTATCAGCAGATTATCCGGATAAAAAAGAGACCTTTGAGAAGAATGCTGCTGCCTATATCGAAAAATTGCAAGCCTTGGATAAGGCTTATGCAGAAGGCTTGTCTCAAGCCAAACAAAAGAGTTTTGTAACGCAACACGCAGCCTTTAACTATCTGGCCTTAGACTATGGACTCAAACAAGTCGCAATCTCAGGAATCTCTCCAGATGCTGAGCCATCAGCTGCTCGCTTGGCAGAATTGACAGAGTATGTCAAGAAAAATAAAATTGCCTATATCTACTTTGAAGAAAATGCTTCACAAGCCCTTGCTAACACACTTTCAAAAGAAGCAGGTGTCAAAACAGATGTCCTCAATCCTTTAGAAAGTCTGACAGAAGAGGATACCAAGGCTGGAGAAAACTACATTTCCGTGATGGAGAAAAACCTCAAGGCTCTGAAACAAACAACGGACCAAGAAGGCCCAGCTATCGAACCTGAAAAGGCAGAGGATACGAAGACAGTTCAAAATGGTTACTTTGAGGATGCAGATGTCAAGGACCGCACCTTGAGTGACTATGTAGGTAACTGGCAATCAGTCTATCCTTTCCTTGAAGATGGTACTTTTGACCAAGTCTTTGACTACAAGGCTAAGTTGACAGGTAAGATGACTCAGGCTGAGTACAAGGCCTACTATACAAAAGGCTATCAGACAGATGTGACTAAGATTAATATCACTGATAACACTATGGAATTTGTTCAAGGTGGACAAAGCAAGAAATATACTTACAAGTATGTTGGTAAGAAAATCTTGACTTATAAGAAAGGCAATCGTGGCGTGCGCTTCCTCTTTGAAGCGACAGATGAGGATGCTGGACAATTCAAGTATGTTCAGTTTAGTGACCACAATATCGCCCCAGTTAAGGCAGAACATTTCCATATTTTCTTTGGAGGAACAAGCCAAGAAGCCCTCTTTGAAGAAATGGATAATTGGCCAACCTATTACCCAGATAACCTATCTGGACAAGAAATCGCCCAAGAAATGTTGGCGCATTGATGAAAAATCGACTAGTTCATAAGAGCTAGTCGGTTTTTAGATATTAGATGGCTAACTTCATTATAGACCTTTCCAGAACTTTAAAAAATAAATAAAACTCTTGAAATATCTGGTCTTATATGCTAGAATGTTTTTAGTGTATAAGGTTCATTAGAACACCAAAGCCCCTAACTATTGCAGTAGTTAAGGGCTTTTTTTACGTATCTTAGCGATTTAACGGGTGTTAATAGGCTAGTCAGTCGGTTTATTTCTTACCATCTAGCCATTTGCAAACGAAATACAAGATAATTCCTGCGATGACGTCAGCTATAATAGTAAGAGCAAGCTCAGGTATAAGGCTCATTAGTTTCACCTCCTCTCACGAACCGTAAGGAACGTAATCGGTAACCGATGACAAAAATAGTATACCACATTAAATTTGGATCATCAATATTGTTTAATTTTTGAAATATAGGGGATAGGCAAAAAATCTTTAAAATCAAAAAACGTATAGTATCAGATGTTATATCAATTATAAAAGTGGATAGGAAAGTTTTCTGATTATCAGAATTCCTTCCTATCCACTTTTTGAAGATTGTAAGTTAGCCTAATTTTATGTAGAATCAGCTTATTTGTTTTATTTATCAAAACCTTGCAAGGCTTTTTGGCGTTCTTCTACTTGACCTTTAGCATCTAGTTTGTTACCGCCGTATACAGCTGATTCCCATGATCCGTACATTGGATTTGGGAAGATGATGAATTTTTCACCGAATTCTTTTTGCAATTCTTCAAGTTGTTTATCACGGTCAGATTCAGAAGTCTTAGAAAAATCTGCAAAGTCTACGAGGTTATCACCAAATAATAAGATAAGATTTGTTTTTTCTTGAACTTTTTGGCGACGACCTTCTTTGGATTTTACACCGCTTTCTAAGAACATGAGATGATCACGTCCTTGAACAGGAATTCCTTCACTTTCAAGATTTTTAATGGTAGCATCTACTTGATTAGCTGAGCGGTCAGAAATATAGTAGATTTGGACACCGTTTTGATCAGCAAACTGAAGAAAATCTTTGGCACCTGGGACGGCTTTTGCTGAAGCTTTTTGAACCCAAACATCCCAATTTTCGGGTGTGAATGCTGTACCATCTTTGACATTTTGTACTTGATAAGGGCTATTATCTAGGACAGTTTCATCCAAGTCTAAAACGATAGAGTAAGGTTTGTCTGATTCTGTTTTGAGCAATTCCTTTAGGTGACTTGTTGCAACGTTATAACCCTGTATGTATAAAGCTTTAGTTTCAGCTGATTTTTGATACCAAAGGGTTGACATAGTGTTTTCTCTTGACCGTAGTTGGTCATATGTCATTGTAACTTGATTATCAGATGAGCTATTATTGCTTGTCTGTGTTTCTGTAGACTTTGTTGCACAACTAGCCAATAAGACGACAGAAGCAAGTGCAGAAAGGATTGTAACAGTAGTTTTTGCTGTTTTCATGAAATATCTCCTATTATTAATTTCAATCACTAGTATAGCACGAGGGAAAAGTTAAGGCAAGTTATTCCCTGACTATTGATGTAGATTCTATAGAAGTTAATGTAATGAAAAAAGCGATTACTAACTTGAAATGTAGTTTCACCTCTAATTATTGACATTTCAGGAAAAATTGCAGTAAAAACTGCACAACCTTCTTTAAATGTGCTATAATACAGGAAAAAATAATAATGGAGGTCACGATAATGGCAACATTTTTGATGATTTTTGTGGTGGTTTGTGTGCTCCTATTGGTGATAGTCACACTTAGTACAGTTTATGTGGTTCGTCAGCAATCGGTGGCGATTATTGAACGCTTTGGGAAATACCAAAAGGTTGCCAATAGCGGTATTCACATTCGCTTGCCTTTTGGGATTGACTCGATTGCAGCGCGGATTCAGTTACGCTTGTTGCAAAGTGATATTGTGGTTGAGACTAAGACCAAGGACAATGTGTTCGTTATGATGAATGTGGCGACCCAGTACCGTGTCAACGAGCAGAGCGTGACAGATGCCTACTATAAACTCATGCGTCCAGAATCTCAGATTAAATCTTATATTGAAGACGCTCTTCGTTCTTCTGTTCCAAAATTAACCTTGGACGAATTATTTGAGAAAAAAGATGAGATTGCTCTTGAAGTTCAACACCAAGTAGCAGAAGAAATGACTACTTACGGTTATATTATCGTGAAAACCTTGATTACAAAGGTTGAGCCAGATGCAGAAGTTAAGCAATCCATGAATGAAATCAATGCGGCGCAACGTAAGCGGGTCGCAGCGCAAGAATTGGCGGAAGCCGATAAGATTAAAATCGTCACTGCAGCTGAAGCCGAAGCAGAAAAGGATCGCCTTCATGGTGTGGGGATTGCCCAACAACGTAAGGCGATTGTGGATGGATTGGCAGAGTCTATCACAGAACTCAAGGAAGCCAATGTTGGCATGACAGAAGAACAAATCATGTCCATCCTCTTGACCAACCAGTATTTGGATACTTTGAACACTTTTGCTGCAAAAGGCAATCAAACCATTTTTCTACCAAATACGCCAAATGGTGTTGATGATATCCGTACACAAATCTTGTCAGCCCTCCGTGCTGAGAAGAAATAATAGACTAAAGAGCTTGGCAACAGGCTCTTTTTGCATTGCGTTTGTTAAGAAAAGCAAAGAACATTGATATACATTTAACTAAAATTATTGTATGTTGTTTTTCTTAATTTGGAATGATAAGGGAATAACTAGAAAGATTTGTGAATACAAACTATTTCTGATATACAGTAATAATGAATATTCAGAGAGGTGGTTTTTGCGCTTGTGTAAGATTTGAGCTTGTTTCTTGAAAATTACAGTTTGTATGAACATGAAGTGATTATCAGACTTTTCCACAGATTTATAAGAGTGGGAACATCTCATTAACCTTAGAGATAATAGACAACTGAGAGTGGAACGGTTCCTAAAAATTGGGTAATTCACAGAAGTTATCAACAACTTGTGGATAATCATGGGGATAGATCTGTTTGATTATTTCTAAATGGAGTTTATAGATTCTTCTTTTTGAATTGATAGTCTATTCCATGTAGCAAATTAAAGGGAGAAGTAGGATAATCTTTGTAAACAATACTGTTTCATACTCTTCGAAAATCTCTTCAAACTAGGTCAGCTTCCATCTGCAACCTCAAAACACTGTTTTGAGCAGCCTGCGGCTAGCTTCCTAGTTTCCTATTTGATTTTCATTGATTATTACTTGCTGACGAGGAGAGAATTTTAATTATTAGCTAGGAGGGGAGGGGCTTTGGTAGAGAATAGTACTTAGTGAGAAGAGTCAAGACTTTTAACAATGTAATAAGAAACTTTTGAGGATGTTTAGTTATCAACAACTTTATCCACAGCTGTGGATAAAGTTGTTGATAAGATGGTGTAGTTTAAAGTCCGTCAAGTTCAAGCTGGGGCAACTAAAAAAATCTGATCATACTAACTCTGAGTTTGGCTACTGATAGAACTTTGAATCTCTATCTAAATCTGACTTTGGATAGACAACTGCTTGCTAAGGTTCATATTTCAGTTAAAACGGAGATAAAATATCTTAACAATTCATTTCCTTTTCCGAATAAATAGATAGAGCCAGATAATCTAGTAAACCTAGATTTAAAAATGTGCTATAATGAAAGGAGAAAGAATATGACTGTACGTCATCCGGGCATCAGCCCGACTAATGACTTAGTTGCTAAGAAAATCTTTAGCAATCCAGAGATCACTTGTCAATTTATCCGCGATATGCTGGACTTACCAGCCAAAAATGTAACCATTTTGGAGGGAAGCAACATTCACGTCTTGCCTTCCCTGCCGTACTCAGCTCAGGATTTCTATACCAGTATAGACGTCTTAGCGGAGTTGGACAATGGGACACAGGTTATTATTGAAATTCAGGTACATCATCAGAATTTTTTCATCAATCGCCTGTGGGCTTACCTTTGCAGTCAGGTCAATCAAAACCTAGAAAAAATTCGTCAACGTGAAGGTGACACCCACCAGAGTTACAAGCATATCGCTCCTGTTTACGCCATTGCAATTGTGGACAGCAATTATTTCTCAGATGACCTGGCTTTTCATAGCTTTAGCATGCGAGAGGATTCGACAGGTGAGGTCTTAACTATCATAAATAATGGTCAAGAAAACCATCTAGTCAAGATGGCATTCTTAGAACTAAAAAAATACAGAGAAACCAGCAAAGACGAGGTTCGTAAACCGTGGTTGGAGTTTTTCGGGAATAAACCCTTTACTCAAGAACCCGAGCGAGCTATCAGTCAAGCAGACCAACTGCTGGACTACAAGAGCTGGTCCGAGGAGGACAGGAAGATGTTTAGTCAACTACGTATGCGCGAAGAACAAGCCTTGTTAGCACAGGACTATGCCTTGGAAACAGCTAGGGCCGAAGGTATTGAACAAGGTATTGAACAGGGACTAGAACGTGGGAAACTTTTTGCCTTTCTAGATATGGTTCGCCAAGGTCTTCTGACTTCGGAGGTTGCGAGTGAACAATTGGGTATGACGGTTGCTGAGTTTGAAGCACTCTTGTAAGACCATCACCAATAACGGTCAAGAAAACAATCTGGTTAAGATGGCATTCTTGGAATTAAAAAAATACAGAGAAACCAGCAAAGATAGCATTCGCAAACCATGGTTGGAGTTTTTCGGGAATAAACCTTTTACCCAGCAACCTGAGCGAGCCATCAGCCAAGCAGACCAACTGCTGGACTACAAGAGCTGGTCCGAGGAGGACAGGAAGATGTTTAGTCAACTACGTATGCGCGAAGAACAAGCCTTGTTAGCACAGGACTATGCCTTGGAACAAGCTGAAGAAAAAGGCTTGGAGCGTGGTCGAGAAGAAGGTATTAAACAAGGTTTAGAACGTGGTATTGAACAGGGACTGGAGCGTGGACTTGAACGTGGGAAAGTTGAAGGGAGGGAAGAAGGAAAATTCTTTGCCTTCCTGGATATGGTACGCCAAGGCCTTCTGACTTCAGAGGTTGCAAGTCAACAGTTGAGCATGACTGTCGCAGAGTTTGAGGCGCTGTTAGAAAGGCATAAGTAAGAAATCTGTGGACAAACTCTATGTAATATGAAAATAACTAAAAAGGATAGCTAAATTTCTTGATGTAAAAGAGATTGGCTATCTTTTTTGTTAGGAAAATTTGAACTTTCACCTCTCTTTTCCGAATAAATAGATAGTAGCAGTGAATCTAGTAAACCTAGATTTAAAACTATGGTATAATGAAAGGAGAGAAAGTATGACTGTACGTCATCCGGGCATCAGCCCGACCAACGATTTGGTTGCTAAGAAAATCTTTAGCAATCCGGAAATCACTTGTCAATTTATTCGCGATATGCTGGACTTGCCAGCAAAAAATGTGACCATTTTGGAGGGAAGCAATATTCATGTCTTGCCTTCCATGTCGTACTCGGCGCAGGATTTCTATACCAGTATAGATGTTTTAGCTGAACTAGATAATGGTACTCAGGTAATTATTGAGATTCAGGTTCATCATCAGAATTTTTTCATCAATCGCCTGTGGGCTTACCTGTGCAGTCAGGTCAATCAAAACCTAGAAAAAATTCGCCAGCAAGAAGGCAATACTCATCAAAGTTACAAACACATCTCACCGGTTTATGCTATTGCTATTGTAGATAGTAATTACTTCTCAGATGACTTGGCCTTTCATAGTTTTAGCATGCGAGAGGACACGACAGGTGAAGTCTTAACCATCACAAACAATGGACAGGAAAACCATCTAGTCAAGATGGCATTCTTGGAATTAAAAAAATACAGAGAAA
>OJLE01000033.1_pt1 | contig 111580 bp, 112 predicted proteins | sample 1596801 | NCBI WGS metagenome assembly OJLE01 (sample SAMEA3904669, study PRJEB24821) | metagenome | biome: Builtin; feature: hospital; material: surface | place: USA | collected 2013-06-01 | reverse complement strand
GCCATGATGACGAAGAGAGATAGCAAAGGACTAGAGGCGAGAAAATTCAACACCTCAATAGAATTACGTACTGGTTATACTCGGAGCAAGTTCTCCACCTAGGATATTCATCACTTATCCGCCCTTAAGGTGGGCATATGTGTTATAGACCTCCCCGCCACGACCATGTGAAGCGGCGAACATCCTCGTCTGCGCCCGCATATTCCGCCGGCTCGCGGTCGATGCTAATAAACAGGTAACGTTCCGCAATCTGCTCTACCAGTCCCCCGCCCCATTCGGCGATGACCACGGCGTTTTCTAGCTCCGTGTCCAAGTCCAAAGCATCGAGCTCCCCTAGCGGATCCCCGGAATTAGCGCCGCCTTCATCGAGCAAACGGTAGGCATCAACGTGAACGAGGTCCGGCCCACCTACGGTTGAGCGGTGCACCCGGGCAATCACGAAGGTCGGCGAGGTTACCCGCCCCTTGACCTGCATGCCCTTGGCGACGCCCTGCGTTAGCGTCGTCTTTCCAGCCCCCAATGGCCCATCCAGGATCACCACATCGCCAGCCTCGAGCGCCGCGCCCAGCTCTTCGCCGAAAGCATAGGTTTCTTCCACCGTGGATAGGTCACGGCTGCCGGATTCCGGAAAGCTACTGCGCATCTTCTTCTCCTATGTATTCGCGTTCGGTGCGGCCATCGGGCAAGCAGACCACCTCGTAGTTGATGGTTCCTGCCGCCGCGGCGAGATCCGTAGCCGATACTCCCCCGTTGCCGAAAATCACGGCAGCTTGACCCGTGTCCACGCCATGGGGGTTGTCGCCCAAGTCCACCACAATCTGATCCATACAGATTCGGCCTACCTGTGGATACAGGTGCCCGCCGATGCCTACATGCAAGTCGCCTTGATAACCACGCGGTAGACCATCGGCGTATCCGCAATCCACGGTGGCCAAAAATCCCGGCTTATCCGCCTTCCAGGTCAGTCCATAACAGGTGCCTTCCCCTGGCTGAATCGGCTTTACGTTAAAAATCTGCCCGGACCAAGTCATGGCTGGGTGCAGACCATGCTCGCGGCCGTCAATAGGCTCCAAACCATAGCAGGCGGCGCCTACACGTACCTGCTCAAAATAGGAGGAAGGACGCGTCAGCACAGCTGGTGAATTGGCCAGGTGATTGACTGGGCACTCCAGCCCAATCTCGCGCGCGAGCCGCAGGGCCTTGCGGAACGCCTCCTCTTGGGCGTCGTTGTGTGGATTATCCGGCTCATCAGCACAGGCAAAGTGCGACATAAGGCCGAGGACCTTGATTTGTGGGGCGTCGCGCAGCACCTTAAAAGTGTCCGCCCAATCCTCTTCATCCACACCGGAACGGTGCATGCCGGTTTCTACCTTGACATATATCTCAGCAGGAAAATCGGCTTTAACCAGCTTATGTGCCTGTTCAAGAGAGTTAACTGCTACCTCAATGCCGCAGGCAAGTGCCTCTTCGAGGATTTCGTCCGTCTGCCAAATCCACGCCACGATGGGTGCCTCCACACCCGCGCGGCGCAAATCCACCGCCTCCCGCAGAGTGGCCACGCCAAAGCTATCCGCGCCTGCACGCGCCATTACCGGCACGACTTTGGCCGCGCCGTGGCCATAGGCATCGGCCTTGACCACGCACATGAGCTTGACCTCAGGCCCTACCTTTTCTTTGATGAGGCGGACGTTGTGCGCGATGGCGGAGAGATCAATGGTGGTTTTCAGCATGTCCACCATTGTGCCACTGCTCACCCTTTTGCTGAATTCGGGCGGGTAGCGGCCGGTGAGCGAGCAACGTGCCTACACAGATTTGTACAAACAAAAAGGACGCCCCCTTTCCTACCACGCAAGAAACGCGGCAGGTAAGGGGGCCTAACGGCGGACGCTTGGAGTGGATTACTCCACGGTCACGGACTTGGCCAGGTTGCGCGGCTGGTCCACGTCGTAGCCCTTGGACTTGGCTACGTGGGCGGCGAAGATCTGCAGTGGCACGGTAGCCAGCAGCGGCTGCATGAGGGTCGGGGCCTTCGGGATGCGGATGACGTGGTTTGCGTAATCCTCCACGGCGGTATCGCCTTCTTCCGCGATCACGATGGTGATGGCACCGCGGGCACGGATCTCCTGAATATTGGAGACGACCTTGGAGTGCAGGGAGTCGCGGCCACGTGGGGATGGCACGATAACGAAGACCGGCTGGCCCTCCTCAATAAGCGCAATTGGGCCGTGCTTGAGTTCACCTGCGGCAAAGCCCTCGGCGTGCAGATAAGCGATCTCCTTGAGCTTCAGCGCGCCCTCGAGAGCCACCGGGAAGCCGACGTGGCGGCCCAAGAAGAGCACGGATTCCGCGTCCTTCATGGAATTGGCCAGGTTGGCCACCTGGTCTTCCTCGTCGATGACGCTTTGGACCTTATCCGGCATGTGGCGCAGCTCAGCAAGAACGCCCTGGATCTCATCGGCGAACATATTGCCGCGCAGCTGAGCCAGATAGAGGCCAAGCAGGTAGGTGGCGGTAATCTGCGCGAGGAAGGCCTTGGTGGAGGCCACGGCGATTTCCGGGCCGGCGTGGGTGTAGAGCGCGGCATCGGATTCGCGCGGGATGGACGAGCCCTGGGTATTGCAGATGGCAATGACCTTGGCGCCCTGCTGGCGGGCGTGGCGCACGGCCATCAAGGTATCCATGGTCTCGCCGGACTGGGACAGCGCAACAACGAGAGTCTTCTCGTTCACGATCGGATCGCGGTAGCGGAACTCGTGGGCGAGCTCGACCTCGGTAGGAATGCGGCACCAGTGCTCGATGGCGTAGCGCGCCACGTGGCCGGCGTAGGCGGCGGTACCGCAGGCAATGACGATGATCTTGTCGATGGACTTCAGCACGGTCTCATCGATGCGCAGATCATCGAGGGTCAGTTGGCCTTGCTCATCGAAGCGGCCCAGCAGGGTATCGCGCACGGCGGAAGGCTGGTCGTGGATTTCCTTTTCCATGAAGGAATCAAAGCCGCCCTTTTCCGCAGCGGCGGCATCCCACTTGATTTCAAAAGGCTTGCCCTGTGCAGGGTTGCCCTCATAATCGGTAATTTCCACTTCGTCCGCGGTGATGGTCACAACCTGGTCGTTGTCCATCTCCACGGCAGACTTGGTGTAATCAATAAAGCCGGATACATCGGAGCCGAGGAAGTTCTCGCCCTCGCCCAAGCCGATAACCAGCGGGGAGTCGCGGCGAGCGGCAACAATGCGATCGGCCTGCTCGGCGTGGATGGCTAGCAGGGTAAACGCGCCCTCCAGGCGAGCGCAGGTTAGCTGCATAGCCTTGGTCAGGTCACCGGCTGCCTCGTTGTGGAAGACATCTCCCAGCAAGGTGGCAGCGACCTCGGTATCGGTCTCGGAAACGAAGTTATAGCCCTTGTGCAAAAGCTCGGACTTGAGCTCCGCAAAGTTCTCGATGATGCCGTTGTGTACCACTGCCAGCTTGCCGCCATCGACCACGTGCGGGTGCGCATTCAGGTCGGTGGGGCCACCATGGGTAGCCCAGCGGGTATGGCCGATACCCAGCACGGAGTCAGGCAACGGGCGGGCTGCAATCTCAGCATCCAGCGCAGCGACCTTACCGGCCTTCTTGCGCCAGCTGATATCTCCATCGGCGTACATTGCTACGCCAGCGGAGTCATAACCGCGGTATTCCAAACGGCGCAGCCCTTCTAGAACTACGTCGAGGGCGAAGTAATCACGGCCACCACCAGCGTGACCAATATATCCAACAATTCCACACATGGTTGCTGATTTTACAGCACAAGGGGCAAAGCTCTAGGCGGGCGGGGCGTCGGCAAGCAAGGCACGGCACCCCACCCGCTACTGTGCTGGGAAAACTAGCGCGATGCCTGTTCCAAAAGCTCCAAAATGTGGTGGTAATCCTCGCCGGTGGCTCGGGTGAGACCAAGCTCGCAAGTGCGGTTGGTCGAGGCGTGATACTGCGCTCCGATTGCCCTGACCTGTGCCGCTTCGGCGCGGGTGGCGGCAGCGGTAAGCTCCGGGTGAAGCATGCCGCGGTCGCCGGCATAGCCACAGCAATTCCACTCGGTGGGAATGTGTACCTCGGCCGCGGCGGCGCGGGCCACCTTTTCTACATCATCCATCATGCCCAGTTGGAAAGCAGAGCAGGTAGGGTGCACAGTCACGGAAGCCACTGGATTCTTTACTTCCAGCTGCGGCAGCAAGGTATCGGCCGTAAAGCTAATGGCGTCAATAACGGTGATACCCACCGACTCCAACATATCTTTAAAGCCAGCGGTGCAGCTGCTGGCGTCCACGATAACCGGCAGGCGCGCACCATCAGTAGCGTCCATGACGATATCCCGCACGCGCTGCTCCATTGCATCGTGGCCGGCCTGCATGCCCTTGGAAGACCATGGTGTACCACAGCAAAGCTTGTCGATGCCCTGCGGAACCTCCAGCGCGACCCCGGCGCGCTCCAAGAGTGCCACAAAGGAATCGGTAGCACCCTTGCCGCCGCCTTGCGGGCCGAACATGGTGTTCACGCAGGCGGGCAGATAGATTCCGGTGGTCTGGGCATAGCGATCACCTACGCGGCCGGCCAAGCGGCCGCGGGACTTGCCGCCCTTGCCCAACTCTGGCTGGTACTGCGGGAGATTATCGGCACCGATGAGACTGCGGCCCACATCGGTAACCTTTTTGACTAGCTCGGTGGGCAATAGGTGCGCGCCGGTAAGCGCTACCCCGGCGCCTTGGCTGACTACCTGCCAGTTCTTGGCGGCAGCACCCCACAGCTTTTGCTGCGCTGGCTGGGCTTCCTCGCGGCGCAAGCGCTTGATGAACTTGCCGGTATCGATGCCTACTGGGCAAGCAGTGCGGCACATCGAATCCACGGCGCAGGTCTCGACGCCCATGTACTCGTAGGCCCGATCTAGCTCAGCGACGAGTTGGCTATCGCCAGCTTCTTCCGCGCGCTTGCGGGCGCGGCGCACCACAATGCGTTGGCGTGGGGTAAGCGTGAGGTCGCGCGACGGGCAGACCGGCTCACAGTAGCCGCACTCCACGCAGCGGTCTACTTCCTCTTCCACGGTGGGATTGAGCTTGATGTTTTTGATGTGTGCATCGGGGTCATCGTCCAAGATGACGCCGGGGTTCATCGTGTTGGTGGGATCGCAGGCCCGCTTGAGTTCCTGCATTACCTCATAGAGCTCATCGCCGTACTGGCGGCGCACATACGGCGCCATGGCGCGGCCGGTGCCGTGTTCCGCCTTGAGATTGCCCTCGGCCGAGAGGACCAAGTCCACCATGCCCTCGTTGAAACCGTTATAGCGACCGATGGCATCATCGCCTTCAAAGCGGTCCGTAAGCAGGAAGTGGATATTGCCGTCCTTGGCGTGGCCGAAAATGACGGCATCATCATATCCATAGCGGGCAAAGAGTTCCTGCAGCGAAGAACAAGTATCTGCCAGATCGCCGACAGGCACGACGATGTCTTCCAAAAGGGCCGTCGTGCCAGACGGGCGCGCCTCTGCTACCTGGGCGTACAGACCCTTGCGGAAATTCCAAGCGGTAGTGCGCGTTGTGGCATCAGCCGAGAAGGCTGCCGGGGACTGCAGCGGCAATTCGCGCAAGAGCTGCGATCCCTTGCTTTCTTTCTCCTGCAGTTCCTCTTGGGCATCAGCGTGATACTCAATGAGCAACGCGGCCTGCTTATCCACATCGAAACCGGTAATGGCCTGCGGCACCTTATCAAAGCCTTGACCGACGCGAATAGAGGCAGAGTCCATCAGCTCCAGGGTGGCCGCTCCGGTCTCCAAAAGTGCCGGCAGGGACTTGGTGGCAGCGCTGAGATCATCAAATACGGCCACCGTGGTGGTGGTCAGCTTAGAAATCGGCACCGTGCGGAAAACCGCTTCCGCAATGAAGGCCAGGGTTCCTTCCGAACCGATAAGCAGGTGCTCAAAAAGCTTGACCGGGCTATCAAAGTCGAGGAAGGAATTGAGACCATAGCCCATCGTGTTTTTCAGCTGGAAGTGACGGCGGATAATATCCACGGATTCCTGGTTATCGCGCACACGGCGCTGCAGGCGGATAAGCGTGTCCACCAGCTCCGGTTCCTGCTCCTGGAACTGCCGGTCTGCATCCGGATCGGCGGTGTTAATTACGGTGCCGGTAGGCAGCACAAAGGTCAGCGATTCCAGAGTGTTATACGTATTGAGCTCAGTGCCGCAGGCCATGCCGGAGGAGTTATTAGCCACCACGCCGCCGATGGTGCAGGCAGACTCGCTGGCCGGATCCGGCCCCAGTTTGCGGTTGCGCAGGCCTAGGCGGGCGTTGACCTGACGCACCGTCGCGCCGGGCTGAACGCACACGCGCTTGCCCTCATCAAGAACTTCTATACCGCGGAAGTGCTTGCGCACATCCACCAGGTATCCATCGCCGGAAGCCTGACCTGCCAGAGAGGTGCCACCGGAGCGCAGAGTTACCGGAACATTCTGCTGCCGGCCCGCACGGAAGATGGCCGCCACATGCTCGGCGGAGCGAGCCTCGATGACTGCCTTGGGGGTGTACAGGTAGTGCGAGGCATCGGAGGCATGTGCCACGCGGTCAATGACCTCGGTCTTTACCTCCATCCCATAGCGAGTAGAAAGTTCTTGCACATCAACGACGCCGGTAGTCATGTACCGCAGCCTGCCTTCCCAGAAAAAGAGTACGTAGTTGTTCACACATTGCACTCCCCTGCGCTTAGCGTCGCAAGTTAGGAGGGGCTTAGGAAAGCTCGCCGCCACACCCGCTCCTCGGCCGGATACTGCGTAGATTTTTCTCAGATAAACCCGCACCCTTTCCCGCCTGGCGGGTGATCTTCATCTATCCTGGAATGCGTGTCTGCGAATTTGAAAAAACATCTAGCAACGTTGTCGAAGCGTGGCCGCAACCGAGTTTTGGTTGGCGACCTTGACTATGCCGGAATCACCGGCAAGGTTTATACCCCCGCGGAGGGCCAGAGCCTGCCCGCGGTGGCTTTTGGCCATGACTGGATGCACAAAATTAAGGATTACCACGCCACCCTGCGCCACCTGGCTAGCTGGGGCATCGTCGTGGTAGCCCCCGATTCTGAGACCGGCCCCTTCCCCGACCACCGCAACCTAGCTGCGGATATGGAATCCGCGTTGCAGATTGCCGCCGGGGTAAAGCTAGGCTCCGGAAACATTACGGTCTCCCCGGGCAAGCTCGGCATGATTGGCCACGGCATGGGCGGTGGCACCGCCGTGCTTGGGGCCTTGGACAATAAGAAAGTCGCCGCCGTCGCCGCTATTTACCCCTCGGTCACCTCCCCCTCTGCGGTGCAGGCTGCCCGCCGCATTGACACCCCGGGCCTAGTCATCGGTTCCGGCCAAGAAGACATCTTCAATGCTGGCAACCCCGCCAAGCTGGCCTATAACTGGCGTGGCCCGGTGTGCTTCCGCGCCATCGACAAGGGCAGCCAGGCTGGTTTTACCGAGGATCGCCTGCGCAAGTTGGCCATCGGAACGGCTGCTTTCCAGTCCGGCCCTACCGAAATCACCCGCGGTTTGCTCACCGGCTTCCTGCTGGCCACCCTAAATGATGATTCCACCTACGCCGCCTTTGCAGATCCAGAGGCAAGCGCGAAGAAGGTAGAAAGCCTGGTAGGCGAAGACCTGGCCGAGCGCGCCGGCGTAACCCGCGACGCCTAAGGCTTTAGCCCCGCCGCAGCACTGATTGCACCTGCCCCGACGCGTTTCGTGAACGCGCCGGGGCAGCGCCATATCGGGGCCTGGGCGCCGCTGCTTGTCGACGCCCCACTTGCCCCTTCTCCCTCCGTGCCTCCTGCATGGCCTTATCCGCGGATTTTTCAAGCTCGTCTTGCGCTTTCGCCAGCGTTTTTTCAAATTCCAGCAAGCGTTTAGCCGTCCTTTCTCGAAAGCCCTGCGCAAACTCTGCGAAATCATTATTCATTACCACTGCCCTGCCTTTCGTGCCTTAATGGATGGTTCTTCTGGCGCGGGTCCTGCCTCTGGCTGGGGCGCTGGCGCCGGCGCAGGTGCTGGGTCGGGAGCTGGTGCTGGCTCAGGAGCCGGTTCTGGGCCCGGCTGAGGCGCTGGCGCAGGTGCCTGTTCAGGCGCCGGTGCTGGGGCTGGTGTCTCCGCTGCACCAGCGGCTTGGAGGTGCGCCACCTTTTCCGGTGGCGGCGTTGGCTCCTCTACCTGAGACAGCTCTGGGGGCGGTGTTATGACTCCGTCATCACCAGTCGGTTCAGGTTCAGGGCAAGGCTCCGGTTCGGGCTCTGGCTTAGGCTCAGAGCAGGGATCAGGTTCTGGCTCAGGTACGGGATCGGGTTCGGGTTCTTGCACCGGACAATCCAGTTCGGACATGTTCTCCAAGCACTGTGCAGCGCCTTCCACAATGAGGCCCACGCCCACCAATGCGATTCCGGCTCCGACCAAGCCGAGGCTACCGCTACAGGAGGATTCGATCTCACAGACTTCTGAGCTGGTCTGGGTAGTAGTGACACATTCTTCAGTACTCTCCCCGGTATTCTCTGGGCACAGTGGTTCTTCGCTTGTGTCCGTTTCAGAAGCGGGTTCGGTTTCCATTTCTGGCTTGGGCTTCGGCTCTGGATGAGATTCTGGTTCCGGGCACGGCTCTTCTACCTGCTGCGGCTGTTCCGGTGCTTCCTGCGGCGGAATGATCTCCGCCTGCGCCGGCCTAGTGGTCTCTACTTCGCGCTCCGACTGTACTGGCCGCTCGGTGTTTGATTGCTCGGTGCACTCACAGCAGTGGCACCCAGCACCATGCTCTGATGAGGTCTCCGTGTGCATTTCCGTCTCGGCTGCAGGCTCCGGTGCAGGGCATGCCTCAGGTGGAGTAGGCGTTGGTGAAAGAGGCGTCGGTTGTGGTGGAACGGAGGTGGCGTGGTGTGATTCCGGCTTGGAATCAGGCTCCGGCATCGGTTTGGGCACAGGTGGGCACTCCACTTGCGCAGGCTCGGTGGGCCGCGATGGCGGGCACTCATCCTTTGGCATCGGATTCGTGGGAGGTGGAGCGTCTGGGCACTTCTCTACGGGTGCCGGGCAGGCTTCATCTGCAGGTTTAGCCGGCGTCGGGCATTCTTCCGGCATCGGGCGCTCACAGACGCACTCACAGCGCGATTCGAACTCGCTATAACAGGATTCGATCGCATCATCGCGGTCGCGGCAGGTGCTGGCGATATTGTGATTTGTCTCCTCAATAATTTGCCCCCCGATCGTGGAAAGAATCGGGATGATGAACCTGGCTAAAGGGTGTTTGGTGGCGACCATGGACAAAATATTTAACAGTGGGATGACCGCAGAGACGAGCTCGGTAAGGGCCGTGTCAGAGACATCAACGACGTCAGCAATAGCGCCTGAGCACTGCTCCGCCGAGCTAGTCAGATGTGCGGCATCTTGGCGGTCAATGTCGAAGTCTTCCTGCACGCCGCACAGGTGCTCACGCATGGCGCCCTGAGCAACCTCGGAATCATCCTGCTGCAAATAGCCCGCTAGTTCAGCACCGCCTCCCTTCGGGCGATTGCCGCCCACGGCCGCAACGGTATTTTTCACCAAATTTTCGGGCGCAATGCCATCAACCGCACCGACTAACTCTCCTAGTAGATTCATCGGCATGCTGGGGCCCGAGTAGCTGCCCAGGCAGGCGAATTGGAATTGAGAAATAGCGTTAGAGTAGTCCCCCAACAGGGATTTTGTCAGCGTACTCACTTGCTGCCAGCCTCCCTACCGCGTGCAAAGGAGCTGCCAAAGGACTCATCAAAATCGGCGAAGGCGCGCACCTGTTCATGAGCGGCGTGGGCGGTGGCGGATAAATTATCCAACCTCTGCCCGCCGCGCTCATGGATGCGCGCCAAGACATCACGAATGCGCTCACCGTGGCCGCCAAAATTGCGTCCAGCCGCGGCCACCGGAAAATCCGGTACCTCGGCCCGGTGGGCATCGCGTTGCTCGTCGTTATCGGCTACGACCTGCCGTAGTGCGGACATCGCCTCCAAGGGGCGAAGAAAAACCTCAGACACTTGTGTATTCCCCCAAATCCATATGCGGTAAAAGTTCTCACCTTCATTGGACTGGGGATTGCGCCAAATGGTTCCCTCGGATTATAAAAATCTTCCACACTAAGCGGTGACTCTAGACCGAAGAAACGATGGCGGAAAGCCTCCCTGCAACCTTGCGGGCCTGCTCCTTGTCCGCAGCCTCTACCATGACGCGGAAAACTTCCTCGGTGCCGGAAGGTCGCAGCAGGACGCGGCCGGTCTCGCCGAGTTCTTCCTCGGCCTGAGCGATGGCTTCTTGTACTTCGGGGGCATCCATGATGACGCCCTTATCAGAAACCGGCACGTTGATGAGCACCTGCGGTAGCACGGTCATTACCGATGCTAATTCCTTTAGGGACTTCCCGGACTTGGCCATGCGCGCCATGATAGACAGGCCGGTAAGGGTGCCGTCGCCGGTCGTGCAATCATCCGTCAACACCACGTGGCCGGACTGCTCGCCACCCAAGGAGAAATCGCCGCGGTTGAGCTCTTCTAGAACATAGCGGTCGCCTACTGCGGTGTGACGCACCTCGATGCCTTGTTCCTGCATCGCCAGCTTCAGGCCTAGGTTGGACATCACGGTTGCTACCAAGGTGTTATAGCGCAGGTCATTATCATCCTTCATGCCCACGGCCAACAGCGCCATAATCTGGTCGCCGTCAATCACATTGCCCTCGGCGTCCACAGCCAAGCAACGGTCGGCGTCACCATCGTGGGCCAGGCCCAAATCGGCGCCATGCTCGACGACGGCCGCCTGTGCCTTTTCAATATGCGTCGAACCGCAGTCCTCATTGATATTAAAGGCGTTCGGCTCATTGTGGATAGCAATAACCTCAGCCCCGGCCGCCTCATAGGCGATGGGAGCAACCTTGGAGGCCGCACCATTGGCGGTATCTACGACCACCTTGATGCCGCTCAAATCCGTGGAGACCACTTCCTTTAAATGGTTGAGGTAGCGCTCGCGTCCGTCTGGCGCCTCCGAAATGATGCGCCCCAACTTGGTGCCAGTCGGGCCGTCTTCAGTGAGGTTTTCCATAGTGGCCTGAATCTTGTCTTCTATTTCGTCCGGTAGCTTCTTGCCGCCGGCGGAGAAGAACTTAATGCCGTTATCCGGCATAGGGTTGTGGGAGGCAGAAATCATTACGCCGAGATCCGCGCCATAATCATCCGTCAGGTAGGCAATCGCCGGGGTCGGCAACACGCCCACGCGCACCACGTCAACGCCGCGGGAGGCCAAACCGGAGGCAATCGCCGCATCCAGCATCTCGCCGGAAACGCGCGGGTCGCGACCAATAATGGCCAACGGCCGACGCTCATAGGATTCCCGCTGGGCGGTGAATACCTCCGCAGCGGCCTGGCCTAGTTGCAAGGCCAGAATCGGAGTCAGCTTCTTGTTCGCGAGGCCGCGAACGCCATCGGTTCCAAAAAGTCGAGTCATGCAGTCAATTATGCACGCCTGTGCCCAGCGATTGCATGTTGGGGCGGCCCTAGGCAGGTTTAACCCCCAACCAGTCCTTCCTTGTTAACCCCGAAGACATAATTAAGTGTTCCATTTCGGATGAAGTATGTAACTATCTAGTAAGTGACATTTCGCTCTTACCCTTTAGAGAGGAACTTCTCATGACGAGATCTCGCTCAATAGGTGATGACTCACTTGATTCTGCTTCGCAGAAGGCACGATCGGCTATAGCCAAGGCGGCTTCGGGCGAGCGCTCTATCCATCCTGCGCTCATTCCCGGCGTCAGCGTTGAAGATACGCGTGCCAATTTCAAGACGAATAAAACTGTCTTCGCAGTAGCACTTGCCGCGACCATCGCGATCATCGTGTGGGCGATCGTGGCACCAGAAAACCTGGCCAGCACGGGAACCAACCTGCAGGCATGGGTGGTCCAACACTTCGGCTGGCTTTTCACGATTGTCATGATCGCGACTACGATTTTTCTACTGTCCATTGCAATCGCTCCCACAGGAAAGATCAAATTAGGTTCTGATGATTCGGAACCTGACTTCTCCCGTTCCTCGTGGATCGCAATGCTATTCGCCGCAGGATTGGGAATCGGGCTGGTCTTTTACGGCCCAATGGAGCCGCTATCCCATTTCTTGACCCCACCGCCGTATCTCTCCGATGTGGAACCAGCCAGCGAGGCAGCAGTCCTGCCAGCCTTCTCGCAAGCTATTCTCCACCAAGCTACATTGCCGTGGATGGTGTATGCGCTAGTCGGCGGGTCCCTCGCTTATGCTGCCTACCGTCGCGGGCGTCTACCGCTCATTTCCTCCCTTTTCGAGCCCATCGCAACCAACTCCAATAACCGCGTCATAGGAAAGATCGTCGACATCTTTTCTGTCCTGGTCACGCTTTTTGGTACAGCGACCTCGCTAGGAATTGGCGCGCTACAGATCCGTACTGGAACATCGATTGTCACCGGAAAGCCTTTGGAAGGCGACGGAATAATCGTTGTGATCATTTCCATACTCACCGTCATCTTCATCATTTCGGCGATGTCCGGCATCAAACGAGGTATTCGCATTCTGTCGAATATCAACATGGGCCTCGTTATCGGCTTGGGCATATTCGTCCTAATTACGGGACCGACGATGTATATTCTCGATCTGATTCCAGCGTCACTGTTGCAGTTTTTCAACAACTTCGCTGACATGATGTCCGTTGCTCCCTCGCAAGGTGAGACAGAAAAAGAATTTGTTACCGCTTGGACAATGCTCTACTGGGCATGGTGGATTTCTTGGTCGCCCTTCGTCGGTATGTTCATTGCAAAAATCTCGCGCGGCCGCTCTATCCGCGAATTTGTACTGGTCATCATGCTCGTGCCAACGTCGCTGTCGCTGCTCTGGTACGTGATTTTTGGGGCCACAGCTATCAAAACTCACCTCGACGGACACGGCATCGAAATCAAAGATTCCGGTGAAAACGTCATGTTCGACGTCATGAAAACGCTGCCGCTTTCTAGCATCAGTACAATCGCCGTTCTCGTAGCAGTGGTCGTATTCTTTAATACTGCCGCCGATTCCGCCACCAATGTGATGGGCTCGATGTCCCAATCCGGCCGCCCCGTGCCTGCAACACCAATCTCCATCATTTGGGGAGCTGCCCTGGGCGGGATCTCCTTGGCGCTTCTTCTCATCGCTGGCCAAGATGCTCTAAGTGGTCTGCAGTCAATCATGGTGTCTTGCTCTTTGCCCTTTGCCTTTATCCTCATCGGCGTGATGGTCGCGTGGGGCAAAGATCTAGCACGAGATCCGCTAATGCTACGGAGGAATTACGCCACTGCCGCCATCGCCCGAGGCGTCCAGCACGGTCTGCAAGAGCATAACGGTGACTTCATTTTCGGCTCGTCTGCCGTTCCCGAAAGCCAAGGCGCCGGAGCAAAGATCGAAAGCGATGATCCGTACCTCCACGAATGGTACACCGAATCCGCAACGGACGAGTACCTAGCAGACCAAGCATCCGTGCGGGATCGGCAACGAGCTGAGCTCGAAGAATTCGAAGAGAAGCATCAAAAGGATTCGGCACACGAGGAATAGTCTCATCCACTTTCACTTTCACTTTCACCGCTAAGCCCGTCTGGCCCACCCCGATTCCCATAACGTCCGCGGTGGCAGACGGGCTCTGTTATTCCTACCTAGACCTTCCTCCTAGGGCCCCAAGAAGCAACACGACTGAAACTCGAAATGACAAAAGCCGCCGCCTCCAAAAGGAAGCAGCGGCTTTCGTAGCGCTTGCGCGCGCAGTAGAAGCGAGATTAACGCTTGGAGTACTGCGGTGCGCGACGTGCCTTGTGCAGACCAGCCTTCTTACGCTCAACTGCACGAGCATCTCGGGTGAGCAGACCAGCCTTCTTGAGGGCGGTGCGGTCACCTGGGTTGTAGATGTTCAGTGCACGAGCGATAGCCAGACGCAGGGCGCCAGCCTGACCGGTTGGGCCGCCGCCGTTGACGGTGACCTTGAGGTCGAACTGGTTCTCGCGCTCCAGCAGGGTAAGCGGCAACAGGATGTCCTGCTGGTGCAGCTTGTTCGGGAAGTACTCGCCGAACTCGCGGCCGTTAACCACGATCTGGCCGGAGCCAGCAACAAGGCGAACACGAGCGACGGCGCGCTTACGGCGTCCGACGGTCTGGATCGGGCCCTCGTGTACCGGAGCGGCAGCCTCAACCTCTTCGGTCTCGGCCGGTGCGATGGAATCACCGATGGTGTTGGTGAACTCTTCGGTAGCGGCGCTTGCTGCAGCGATGTCAGCAGCGTCGGCTACGTTGTTGTCGATGTTCTGCTCAGACATTACTGTGCCACCTGCTTAAACTCGAAGGTTTCCGGCTTCTGGCCGGCGTACGGGTGCTCTTCGCCTGCGAAGACGTGCAGCTTCTTGATGGAAGCGCGGGAGAGCTTGTTGTGCGGCATCATGCCGGCAACGGCTTCTTCGATAACGCGAACCGGGTTGGCGTCCAAAGACTGACCCAGGGTCATGGACTTCAGGCCGCCCGGGTAGCCGGAGTGACGGTAGCGCATCTCGCGGCCGCGCTTAACGGAAGAAACGTGGATCTTGTCAGCGTTGAGGATGATGACGTGGTCACCAGCGTCAACGTTCGGTGCAAACTGTGGCTTGTGCTTGCCGCGCAGCAGGTCTGCAACGGTGGAAGCGAGCTTGCCCAGCACCACATCAGTAGCGTCGATGACGTACCACTTGCGGGTGATGTCACCGCTCTTTGGGTGGAAAGTAGACAATTTGACTCCTTGAAAGTCTGTCTCGGAACTGCCGGCCAGCGCTAAGCATCCATCCACTCCCGTACAGCGGCCGGTGGAGACCTGCAGGGAGCGCTTCGCCAGCTGCTAACCGACGAGCGAACACATAGGTCTCCTACCCTACTTGCTCACCTGCTCGAAAACCAAAACGCCGAAACCGGTACCTTCCGCGGCTCAAACGGAAGGTACCGGCTCGTGGGTGTGGACTAGAAAGGTACGACTTGAAAAGGTGGAAGAGAGGAAAAGAGGTATTGGTCAAAAAGTGCTCACGCTGCAATCTTTTGCCAAGACTGCGGCTGCGTCCGCCTCCTGCCACTCGGGTGTGGTCAGTGGCACCGCAAGCTCGGCCAAGACAGCCTGAAACAGTGCAGGCGAGGCGCGGATCTAACCCCAGCTTGCGGCGGCGCGACGATTAACGTCACTCATTGCATCATTGCCCTGAGAGACGGTCTTGGAGATGGTCGCGAGCACGGTATTGAGTTCCTGAGATGCCTTGTCCCACTTGGCCTGTGCCTGGTTATAAGCCACTGCGGACTCGCCCTCCCAAGTGCTCACCATCGGCTGCAGCCGCGCCTTCAGGTCTGCCAAGGTGCTGTTGATGCGACCTGAGGTGGCGTTGATATCAGCTGCGGCGGAAGAAATGGCACCGAATTCGTACTTGATCTCGGACATGTGGTGGTGGATTCCCTTCTGTGAATCTATAGGTTTTGGTCAGTGGACTAGAGAACTGTGCAGTGCGGTTTAGAGGGCGAGGCCGCCACCAACATTGGAGAATGCCTGGGCGTTTTCTGCTTCCACGTTGTCGAAGTTGTGGGCGTTGCTGCGGATATTGTCAGAGATAGAGGCCAATGCCTCGCGCAGCTGTTGTGCAGAGGTGTTGTAGCGCTGCATCAGGTCATCGAATGAGACCTGGGCTTGGCCTACCCAGCTTCCGCGCACAGAGTCGACGACTCCCTGCAGGCGGGTGAGCTCGCCTTGGACTTCATCATTGGTGTTATCGACTTTGCCGGCGGTGGCAACCATGACATCGGCTTGTGTCTTGAAAGTCTGAGACATAAGAGTGCGCCCCTCCTTAGGGCGGATGAGATTGTGTATATTCCCCCGAAAAAGCATCTGTGCTTTCTCACCTTTATTGGACTGAACTTTCTGCCAAACGGTTCCCGTCTGGGACAAAGTTTTTAAGACTATTTTTTGACCAGGCTTTCCGTAGCCATGCGGCAGGCTGCCTTTTGGACAGCATTGGAATTGTGGCGGGTATGGCACCCCACAGACATCTGATGCCCACGGTCTTCCCAGGTAGTCCACTCCACCAAAGAGCCGTCCCCTGGGTCTTCGGTATAGCTCAGGCGCCCGGCCTTATCGGTAGCATCGCGTAGCGCCGGGTCTTCGTCGACCTGCGCGCGGATTTCTTTAAAAAGTGCATCCGCCGGAACGTTAAACATTTCATCCGCCGCCAATAGGATACGCAGGTTCGGATCCTCCCCGGTGGCGGTAACCAACCCATCTTCTACCTTGGTATGAAACCCGGTGGGAACGACCACAGACATTCCCTCAATATCTAAGCGCTTTTCTCCCGGATGTAATTCATCACCACCCGGTTCTGCAGCACCCGTGGCACCAGACTCTGGCGAGTTGGGTACGGATTCCACCGCGGTATCGCGGCTCGGCTCTGCAGCGCGTGGTTGTGGGCGGGAATCACCTGAGGCGGCATCACTGTCTGCTGAATCTCGTGCGCCGATAGCCCACCAGGAAGCTCCGGCAACGGCAATAATGACCACTGCAATTGCGAGGTGGAAGATATCAATAGCCCCGAGCCAACCGCGCAGCCGGTCGGACCAGCTTGGTGTTACTGGCTCATCATAGGCTGGCGCTTCCATCACTCTGGTGGGAGAAGCTGGTTCCGCAATCTCCGTAGCCGGATGAGTAGGAGTTCCAAATGAGGTTGACGTAGCTAACGAGGAGATAGCTGGTTCTGGGTCAATGAGCCGCACCCCGGTGACTTCCAATTGCCGGCTGACGATGGTGGTGGCTTCCTGCGCAATGTCCGTGCCGGACGAGTCTGCCACCACGCAAGCTTCCACGTCGGGCCAGGACGGTCCGGCCAACTTTGAAATCTGATCCATGACCTGGCCCAAAGCCCAACCTTCCACGATGCCGGTACCCGGCAGGTCGTAGCGGTATACCGAATCAGGCCCTTCAAAAATGGTGACCGCGTCCAGGATCGTGACGGTAATTGGTACGGCGTTAGTCTCCCCACCGTCAGTGATTGGGGCGTCGGTGTGCGAATTCGCGCTGAGGTTGGTGGTCATTTACTTCTCTCCTTCTGGGTACACCACTTGGGCGACGCCAAGGTTTTCACCGCGGATGCTCCACTGACCGCGACCGGGTGGTTGTTGGCTGGGTTTAAGGCCAAAGATGGTGCCTTCGTCCCGGTCGGCGTCGAAAAGCAGCAACGCTGGTTGAAGATCGCGCACTGCAGAGAAGAATTGGCCGAAAAGGGCGCGGCCAATGCCACCAGACTTGCGAGCGACGATGAGATGCAAGCCAATGTCGCGGGCGTGCGGGAGTAGCTCCAGGAGCGGTGAAAGGGCAATATCGCTCAGCAGGTCCGCATCGTCGATGACTAAGTAGATATCTGGGCCCTCCCACCAGTCTCGTGCGGCGAGCTGCGCTGGGGTAATATCCGGGCCCGGCAGGCGGGATTCCAGTGTCCGGACAGTATCGAGAATGGTCTCTTGTGCACTTGTCTGCGTTGCGGCATAAGCGGCAACCATGTCTTGGTTCAAGGTTCCTAAGTGAGCCCGCCGCTGGTCGATGACCACAAGGCGAGCGTCTTCCCGCGCGAAGGCGCAGATGCCGCGCATTATCTGCGCCAAGAAGGTGGACTTGCCGCAACCCTGCGCTCCTATGGCCACTAGATGCGGCTCGCGCGATGGATTCCACGTCAGCGGATCGAGATCCCGTCCGCCGATACCCCAGGCGATCTCGCCGTCGGGAACGTTCCCTTGAGTAGCAAGGGCAGACGGGGTGAGTACCGCGGGCAGCATCTTGAGTTGCGGAACTGGATCGGCTGCGGCATGAACGCGGCAAATGTGGGCGATGTCCTGGTTTGATGTGCGAGCCAAAAGCATATTCTCTCCGGCCAAGGTAAGCCCGCGGCCCGGCGCGCTGGGTAGCTTCTGCTGCAACTTGCGGTCAATTAGCGAATCCAAGGACTCACCAAGACGCAGCTCAAGTCGGTTGGCTATGAGATCGCGAATGGCGGGGCGCATCGTGGTCCACCGCGAGGTGGCAATGATGACATGTACGTGGGCAGAGGCGCCATCGGCGACGATCTCTGTAACTTTCTCCGCTATGTCTTCAAACTCTGCATTGGAGGTGCCAATGTGGTGCCAGCCATCGATAACGAGGAAGGTTGCGCACTGTTCCGGGCGGCGAATAAAGCCGGCTACTTCGTCCACGATTCGCCGCACCTTTTCCCCTTCATCTCGTCCAGCAACTCCGGCAACGTGGGGAAGTCTCTCCAAAGACGCTAGCTGACCGCCACCCAAATCGATGACGTAGAAGCGTGCCGCCTTGGGGCTATGCCGTAGCGCCAGAGCCGAGACGATGGTGCGCAGCGCACTTGATTTTCCTGACTGCGGGCCGCCGCATAGGGCCATGTGCCCGCCGTGCTGGTGGAAATCAATTATCAGTTCATCTTGACGTTGATAATACGGCCTATCGATAATGCCGACGGGAGCCAGCAGCGTCCCGTTACCTGCAACAAACGACGAGGCGCCCACGTCCGCTCCGCTAGACAGTCCGGGTAATGCAGATAGCTCAATGACCGGTGGTAGCGGCGGCAGCCAGATACGGTGCGCCGATTGATCACGCAATCGGGCTTCTTCTGCCGCGGCACGCACGACCTCGCTAAGCACAGTGGTGGTGTCATCGAGAACAACCACAGGGCTAGTGCTTTCTTCCTCCTCTGCCCAACCTCGAAAGAACTGCACGCGGCCGCGGGCTACGGCGGGTCCGTCCCCATGAGCTTCAGCTATCGCCCGGCGCGGCACGGGCCCAGAAACATAGGAGGCTTGGAAACGAATCAACGCCTCGGCATCAGACTTGAGGTAGCCCGCGCCGGGTTGGCCGGGCAAATGGTAGGCATCGGCCACGCCCAATACTTGACGGGATTCCGCCGAAGAGAAGGTTTTTAGCCCGATTCGGTAGGACAGGTGGGAATCCAGCCCCCGCAACCGGCCTTCTTCAAGTCTTTGAGAGGCTAAAAGCAGGTGCACGTGGAGACTGCGCCCCAAGCGGCCAACGGCAACGAAAAGTTCCGCAAAATCAGGGTGCTGGCCCAAAAGCTCCGAGAACTCGTCAACAACAATGACCAAGGCGGGCAGTGGCCCGTGCTCGCGTACTGCAGCGGCGGAAGCGTTGTACTCGCTGACGTTGGCGAAGTTTCCGGCGGTGCGCAACAACTCTTGGCGGCGGTTCATCTCGCCGGAGATGGCATCGTACATGCACTCTACCAGCGTAGATTCCTCTTCCAAGTTAGTAATCACTGCAGAGGTATGCGGCAGGTGGTCACATCCTAAGAAAGTAGCGCCGCCTTTGAAATCCACCAGTACGAGGTTCAGCTCGTCCGGACTATGGGTAGCTGCAAGCGCGGTGACGAGGGTGCGTAGGAGCTCCGACTTGCCGCTGCCGGTAGCCCCAATGCACAAGCCATGCGGGCCCATGCCGCCGTGCGCAGATTCCTTAAGATCCACCGTGACGGGTTGGCCGACCGTATCGATGCCGATGGGCACCATGAGGCGCGCCGAGCCTTCTCGGCCATGCCACATGCCGCTGGCCGCTAGCTCCTCCACATCGCGATAGCCTAAAAGGCCCATGAGGTCACTTCCATGGCGGCCAGAGGTGCTATCGGGCCGGCGAAAGGAAGCCATGCTGCGCGCAAGCAATGTCGCAGCGGCCACGCTCATTCCATCGGGAGCCCCTAGTTCTTCCACCCCGGCTGCGGTGACTACCTGCAAGTGGTCCCCTGCCACCAGGCTTAGGCCTTCGTGCTCGGCACGTACCCCCAGCGCCGAAGACGGCGCCCCTGCGACCTCGATGATGGTGGTGTAGGAATCATCGTGGAAAAAATCCTCGGTTCCCGTTGTCAGCACGCCGTCGACAATGAGGATGCGAAAGCGTGCCTTCTCCGGCGTGCGAGCGTGGGGCAGCCACTTTAGCCATTCCCACTGCCCACCACGAGCTTCAATGCCGCAAGCTTCTGGGCCATGCGCCAATGCCATCTGGAGGACCATAGCGCGCACCATATCGCGGGCGGGATCCGCAGGCTCTTCACCTCGCGTCGACGCCGTACCGGAAACAGAAAGAAAGCGAAAAGCCTGCAATTGAATAACCACCGGCATATCGGGCACGGTACCCACCGCTTTGATGGTCTGGCGCATGCTCACTGCGCACACTGGGTCTAAGTCCTCGGTGGCTCCAGAATCCGGCACGTTGATGGGAGTGCACAGCGTGGTAGGCCCAGTTCCTACGCGTACCTCGAGGGCGTCTGAGTCATCGGGGCCGCGCTCCCACATGCGACGCGAGCCTATCAGCGCACTTAGCTCTTCCGGTGCGGGGTGGCGATAGTTCTCATGTGCGCGCTGCGCAGAAGCGTTGCATAGGGCCTTTTCCCGTAAGGCTTTGATGTGGCGCAGGTAGGTGCGTCGGGTTTCATCAGGATCCTGCCCGCTGTTATTGGGCCCAAACATCATGGCCATGCTCGCCAGCATCATCAGCGGAAACATCAAGGCCATCGGGCTTATCTGCCGGGAATCTCCCGCACCAAGCACCATAAGGGCGACCATGCCAAGCATCGCCGCAATCATCACCACCGGAAGAAGCAGCCGCACCAGCGGTACCGGTTGTGGGCGTACTGCCTCTGGGACCTCCTCGGCCTCAATGCTCCCGGCGGGCAGCGGCGGTGCAGCATCCCGCAATGGCATGGTCAACGGCTCAATTACACGGGTATCCCCGATCCCAAGCATGCTTAGGTAACCTCCCCCGAGCCACGCGCCAGCGCCCTTAGCCCCCTGCCAAGATTCCCCGCGCTGCGGTGGACACGTCGCCACTAGTAAGCCACAATATGTGGCATTGGGCAAGGGGGACGCCCACAATCCATTGACTTTCGGGGGAATAATGACTACTGCTACAGCACACCACCTGCGCCTTACCATCCGCATTCACGCCGGTACATTCCACAAAGAGGCGGACGTGGCACTACCGTTGAGTTCCAGCGTGGGCGAGCTTTTGGCTGAAATCACGGACTTAGTGGATGCGCCCACGATTTCCGAGCCCTGGCGCGCCAGTACTGTTTCTGGCCGCGCTATCGATCTCACCGCCCCGCTGGCCGCCACTCCACTTACCGAAGGCGCCATCCTGGTTATTAGTCCGCGCGAGCGCCGCCCTGCGCCGGTGATTCGAGATGCAGCAGAATCGCTTGCCGCCGCGGCCGAGGAGGATACTACCGCTGCCCTTCCTGTTGTTTGGGCGTGGGGAGGGCTACTTGCCGCCTTCGCTTTGCTCTGGGTTAGCACCCTTCCCCTTGCGGCGTGGGCGGCGCTGGCCGCAGGAGCGCTTTTGCTCGCCCTGTGGATCCGTGTCCTGTCGCTGGTGCACCTTAGCTTGGTGGCCAGCATGGCGTGCGGCTGGGTGATAATTTCGCCCTCGCTGGATGAGGCGCCGTTTGCCGCATTTACCGCCTGTTTCACCCTGCTCATCGTGCTACTTGCTTGCCACGTCACCGGGTTAAGCACGGTTCGCACCAGCTCTGCGGCACTCACTGTCTCGGCTCTCATCTTCATCGCGGCATTGGGGTATCTGCTGCCCGGACCAAGGGCAGGGCTACACGCCAGCCACGGTACGGCGGCCGCTGCCTGTGTCATCATCGCCGGCATTATTATGCTGGCCACTGCCCCTGCATTGAGCATTGCTACTGCTGGCCTCAAGGTTCCGCAGCTGCCCACGGCCGGCCAAGATCTTGCGGTATCCGATGCTAGCCAGCCGGATGTCGATAGCCGCGCGTGCCGCGCCAGCAGCGCCTACGAGGGAATGTGCTGCGGCCTGTCACTCTGTCTTATTCCGGCGCTCATCGCTCTCTCGTTTACAGGCAGTGGTCCGGCTCTATCACCGACCCATGGCGCGCCTGATTCTCTCACCGAGTACATTTCGGTGCTTTTTGGAACAGAGGGCTCCGGCGCGGGCTTCGTCCAAGCACTCTGTGTTACTTCCGCGGGTGCCGTAATGATGCACGCCTCCCGGCACGGTCGTGCGCTAGCCAGTTGGGCACTCATGGTTTTGGCAATTGCCGCGTGCCTGGCTACTTGTCTCTGTGCCACCCACGCGATAGTAGATTCCGGGCTTGCACATGCTTGGGCACCGGCCTTGATTTCCGGTCTCGTTCTCATCGCTATGATTAGCGCCCCGCTGTGGGCGTCCAAGGTGGCGGGGCTAGAGCCCACCACCATCGCTTGGTTTGAGCGCATCGAATCCCTAGCTATTGCCGCCAGCTTGCCACTCGCCGCCCACCTAACCGGCGTTTTCATGCTCATCAGGGGTATCGGATGATGCGCAGTCTACCTACTACATTGTGGATAAGCCCGGCGCTTCTTGCTTGCGTAGCTGTGGCAATACTTCCCGTTACCTTAGGTGCTGCGGCATTAGTAACCGCTCCCGATGCGACCGCGCGTGAACCGGACCGCGAATGCGCAATCGCGCATTCCTCACCGCTTTCGCCCCAACCTAGCGAGGATCAGCTCAACTACCGCGCCCGTCTGCACTCCTTTGCCACCGGGGAGGGCGTAAAGGTTGCCGTTATCGATACCGGCGTGGCTACCCACGATCAGCTGCGGCACCTCAGCGGTGGCGCGGACCTTATCGCGCCGGAGGAACCGGAGCCGCACCGCGACTGCGACCTGCACGGCACTGTCGTAGCCGGTATCATCGCCGGCCACGATATCGGTATCGCGCCACGGGCGGAAATCTACGCTGTGCGCCAAACCAGCGCGCATTATCGCCAAGAGCGAGAAGACAATACCACCGGCTCGCTAGATACCTTGGCCCAAGCGATTGATGACGCCGCCGATGCCGGCGCCCGCATCATCAATATCTCCGTTGTTTCTTGCGTCCCGCCGGATGTGGCCGCCCAGGTGGATACTTCCCGGTTGGACGGTGCTTTAGCACATGCGGAAGAATCTGGATCCGTGGTAATTGCCGCATCCGGCAACGCTTCTTCCGGTAGCTGCGAGATGGGTGACCGAGTATTTCCAGCGGATTCGCCCACAGTGCTCTCAGTAAGCGCCCAAGCGGATTCGCACGAGCTCGCTGACTACTCTCTGACTTCGGCGGATGGCCCACAACTGGCCGCGCAAGGATTTGTACCACTCGCGCTCAATCCCGCCGGCGGATGGGCCGACGGCAAAGAGGGTACGGACGGCACGTCACAATTTCACGGCACCTCCTTTGCCGCGCCGGTAGTCAGCGGCACGGCGGCCCTACTGGCGCAGCGTTTCCCCGATGACAGCCCGGCCGCCCTGCGTAAACGCTTAGAAGACGCCGCGGAGCCGGGACACGGATTCGTCGACCCGCTCACGGTGCTCACCCACGTGGAATCATCCACGCTCGGAGATACCCGAGCAATGGCTATCCGCCCCGCCGAAAAGAGCACATCACGCGCACCTATGCACAGTGCATGGGTACTCGGCGGGTTGGCGTTGGCGCTAGCCGCGTGGGCAACGTGGCGCGGGCTGTGGTCTAAGAGCTGACCTGCAGCGCCTGCTCCCGGCTAAGCGCCGAGCCTTCCGGCAGCAAACGCAGAATCTCCCAGGGCACCCGCGCGCCTACACCAGTGCCCAGCGCCTCTAAGGTCTCTTTATCCTTGACCTCGTGCCGCTGACCCGTCGGTGCAACCACGTGGTAGCCATGACCGCTATCTACTCCTACGCCTCCGCCGTTGAGACCACCAAAGCGCTGCGCCACCGTCTCACCAGCCAAGGCTACGGTACCCGCTTGGGCAGGTACCACTTCCCCGCCGCCCTCATTACTCGCACACATCCAACCATCGTCTGGGCTCACAAAGCGGAAAGTGGTGGAGGGAAGGTTGAGGTTTAAGGGGACGTCGGCAAGCGCAGCAATCTCCTGGGCCGTGGATGTCGCCGTCTTGGCGCCTAATCCAATAAGCATCTGCGCCTGCGTGGGCGTAAGCTCGGCGACGCCATCGGGTGTGCGCGCCCATAGGCCCTGGCCTGTGTCTACGACCTCCGGCGGCTGCGCCGGAAAATTCAGCGGAGGCAACTCCGCAAAAGCATTGAGCAGCTCAGGCGGCATGGGCCAGGCGTGGGTGCCGTCGTCCACACCAATCGCGCGACGCACCACACGCCCCTGGGTGTTAGAGGGATCAGGCAACGCCACCCGGCCGTCCTGAGTAATAAGCCACTGCGTGCCTTCGGTCTCCACCAATGCGGCGCGCTCCGGCCCCAGGCCTTCCTGGTCGGGCTCGGCAAGCACGATGACCTCTTGTGCAGCAACCTGGTGGCCGCCGATGCTAGTCGGGTTTTCCGCCCCTGAGGACTCCTCTTTACCTGCCAAACAGGCCGCCCAGCGCTGCTGCGGAGTCTCGCTGGCAGCCGCAAGGTACCCCGGGGCATCCGCGATCCCTACCGGGGACCCCAGAAGCGCGTCGTGCAGGTGTTCATCCCCTATCGCCTGAGCCTCGGCAGCCTGACCGGCGATGATGCGCGCAGACGCCAGGTTAAAGACTGGGTGGTAGGTATCATTGACATCCACAAATAGCTGGCCCTGCTCCGAGCGCACTATGGGCGCATCGCCCGGTTGCGGGCTCGGTTGCAGCCATGCGAGCATGCCAGAGCCCACCGCGAGGAAGGCTATGCCCACTCCGCCGAAAAGCAGGGCCTTGCGCCGCCTTGCCAAAGGATCATGAATCATCCTGATATCGCCCAATACGAGCCCGTGCTCGACGCGGCGGCGCAGAAATTTATGCCCCGAAACTTGGGCCTTAGTAGTAGGCAGCGGACGTGCCATGATTTTCCCCCGAAAAGTCTGTGTACACCCAGCACACAGGCTATCCCAGGTGGGCTCCCACCGCCACCTGGAAAGCTAGTCGGCGCTGCGCCGTTCCCGAGTAGCCTCGGCGCGGGCGGCCATCTGATCCGCCGCCGGGTAATCTACGGCCACCAGAGAAAGCCCTTTCGCCGGAGCCACGGGGATGCTGGAGGAGCGTTTGGTCTCGTGGAGCAGCGCTTCGGCGAAGTCGGCATCGCGGCGCCCCTCCCCTACACGCAGGCAGCACCCCACCAAGGACCTAACCATCGACCAGCAAAACGCATCGGCGCTCACGCGGGCCTCGAAGAGCTCTGGTTCCTCAGGCGTTGAAATATCCCGCCAGGAGAACTCTTGCAGCTCACGAATGGTCGTGGCATTCGGCTTAGCTTTGCAGAAGGCCGCGAAGTCATGCAGGCCTACCAACGCGGTGGCGGCCTCCTGCATGGCATCGATATCCACTGGCTTTATCCACTCGGCGGTATCCCGCGCACGCGTCGGCAAAGCGCCCCGCGGGCTGGTAGTAATCCGGTATACATAATGCCTGCGCAACGCCGAGAAACGCGCATCAAAGCCCGCGGGCGCAAACTCGCAGCTATGTACCCGCACGTCTTCAGGCAAAAGCTTTGCTAACCGACGCACCAGCTTCCCCGGTTCCCCCGCCACTGAGCGCTGCTCCAGCATCTCTTTGGGAACGTCCACGTGGGCAACCTGGCCACGCGCATGGACCCCGGCGTCCGTCCGGCCGGCGACCGTTAGCGGTACCTTTGCGCGGGCGATCATCGCGAGTGTTTCTTCCAGCACGCCTTGCACGGTGCGCAGACCGCCTTTTTGCTTCGCCCAGCCGTGGAAATCCGTTCCGTCATAGGCCAAGTCCAAGCGCAGGCGCACGAACCCGTCTGCCGGCCCTTCTGCCGTGGTAGATGCTGCAACAGTCATGGTGGGACTCATGCTACCGGAGGCACTTCCCTCGACCAGAGCCGGGCCCAGCTCCCCGTGCACCGTTCGGAAGAGTCCAGAAATAAAAAGCCGCCGCCCTCCCACAAGTGGGAAAGGCGGCGGCAAAGCGCTAAGGCCGAAGGGGAACTACTTCTCCTCGGACTCCTCAGCTGCGGTCTCCTCAGCAGGTGCCTCGGTTTCTGCAGCCTCGTCTGCCTTAGCTTCCTCAGCCTCGGCGGCCTTAGAAGCGGCAGCGCGGGTAGCGCGGTTAGCCTCGGAGGTCACGGTCTCCTCAAGAACGAGGGAGATCTGGGACATCGGGGCATTGTCACCGGTGCGGTTGTCCAGCTTGATGGTGCGGGTGTAGCCACCCTCACGGTTCTCAAACTTCGGTGCGACCTCGTCGAACAGGTAGGAAACGACATCCTTGCGTGGGATGAGCTTCAGCACTGCGCGGCGGTCAGCAACGGTGCCGGACTTAGCCTTGGTGATGATCTTTTCGATGTACGGGCGAAGAACCTTCGCCTTAGCATCGGTGGTCTTGATAGCGCCGTGCTCGATCAGGCTGGCTGCCAGGTTGCTCAGCATGTGAGCCTGCTGCTTGGCGGAGCCGCCGAGACGGGCACCCTTCTTAGGGGTTGGCATTGTGTACTCCTCGTATGCGGTAAAAGTTGAGCGCGCGGCAATTAGGTAATTGCCGCAAGTCAGCGGGGTTCTTTACTCGGAATCCTCAGCAGCCGGGTCCTTGAAGTCACCGGTTTCTGCGTCGTAGCCCTCGAGCTGGGTCGGGTCAAAGTCCTCAGGGGTGTCCTTGAGAGCCAGGCCCAGGTTAGCCAGCTTGATCTTTACCTCATTGATCGACTTCTGGCCGAAGTTGCGGATATCCAGCAGGTCGGACTCGGTGCATTCAGCGAGCTCGCCCACGGTGTGGATCTCCTGACGCTTCAGGCAGTTATAAGAGCGGACGGAGAAGTTCAGGTCCTCGATCGGCATGCCATAAGCAGCGATGTACTCGGTCTCCTGCGGGGAGGGTCCGATCTCGATGCCTTCGGCAGCGTTGTTCAGCTCGCGAGCCAAGCCGAAAAGCTCAACCAGGGTGCCACCGGCGGAAGCCAGTGCATCGCGTGCGGAGATCGAGTTCTTGGTTTCGACGTCGATGGTCAGCTTGTCAAAGTCGGTGCGCTGCTCAACACGAGTTGCCTCGACCTTATAAGAGACCTTCAGAACCGGGGAGTAAATCTGGTCGACCGGGATACGGCCGATCTCACCGGAGGTAGGAGCGGCTGGGACGTAACCACGGCCGCGCTCGACGACGAGCTCAATGTCCAGCTTGGCGGTGTCATTCAGGGAAGCGATGTGCAGATCCGGGTTGTGGATCTCCACGCCAGCCGGCGGCTGGATATCGCCCGCGGTGACATCGCCCGGGCCCTCCTTGCTCAGGTACATAACTACCGGCTCATCAGAGTCGGAAGAAAGCACCATGCTCTTGATGTTCAAGATGATCTCAGAAACGTCTTCTTTCACACCGTTGATGGTGGTGAACTCGTGGAGAACACCATCGATCTTGATGGAGGTTACTGCTGCACCCGGAATGGAAGACAGCAGGGTACGACGCAGCGAGTTACCGAGGGTGTAGCCAAAGCCCGGCTCGAGCGGTTCGATGACGAACTTGGAACGAGACGAGTCGATGAATTCCTCGGTGAGTTGAGGACGCTGGGAAATGAGCATTGCAATTCTCCTTTTCGGCGACCGCTATTTGACGCCGGTAGAGGGGTAAAAATCTTCGGGTTCGAAGATTCCTGGTTCTCCGCCAGGCCATTAAAGGCCTCGCGGAATAACAGTTTACTTCGAGTAAAGCTCGACGATGAGCTGCTCCTGCAGCGGAATGTCGATCTGAGCGCGCTCGGGCAGCTGGTGCACGAGGATGCGCAGGGTATCAGGAACAACCTGCAGCCATGCCGGTACGTTGGCATCGATGAGGGCGTCCTGAGCATCTTCGAACCATTCCATCTTCTTGGAGCGGTCACGGACATCGATGATGTCGTACTGGGTGACCTTGTAGGAAGGAACGTTGATGTTCTTGCCGTTCACGGTGAAGTGACCGTGGGAGACAAGCTGGCGAGCCTGGCGGCGGGTGCGTGCCAGACCTGCACGGTAAACTACGTTGTCCAGGCGGGACTCGAGCAGGATAACCAGGTTATCGCCGGTCTTGCCCGGGAGGCGGTTAGCCTCTGCGTAGTAGCGACGGAACTGACGCTCCAGCACACCGTAGGTGTACTTTGCCTTCTGCTTCTCCTGGAGCTGCAGCAGGTACTCAGATTCCTTGATGCGGTTGCGGCCAGCCTGTCCCGGTGGGTACGGGCGGCGCTCGAATGCCATATCTCCGCCGACCAAGTCGACGCGAAGACGGCGGGATACGCGGGTAGCGGGGCCAGTGTAACGAGCCATTTTCTTACCTCTTCCTTTCCCTTAAACCTTGCGGCGCTTGGTCGGACGGCAGCCGTTGTGCGGCTGTGGGGTGGCATCCGTGATCGAGGAAACCTCGAGGCCTGCGGCCTGCAGGGAACGGATGGCGGTCTCACGGCCGGAGCCCGGACCCTTGACGAATACGTCAACCTTCTTCATGCCGTGATCCATTGCCTTGCGTGCAGCGTTCTCAGCTGCCATCTGAGCGGCGAACGGAGTGGATTTACGGGAACCCTTGAAGCCAACGTGGCCGGAGGATGCCCAGGAAATAACAGCACCGGTCTGATCGGTGATCGAGACGATGGTGTTATTGAAGGTGGACTTGATATATGCGTGGCCGAGAGCCACATTCTTCTTTACGACGCGACGGCCGGAACGGCGCGCGCCGGAACGAGTCTTTGGAGGCATGAATTACTTCTTCTTTCCTGCGATCGTCTTCTTCGGACCCTTACGAGTGCGCGCATTGGTCTTGGTGCGCTGGCCACGTACAGGCAGGCCACGACGGTGGCGCAGACCCTTGTAGCTACCGATTTCAATCTTGCGGCGGATATCAGCCTGAACCTGACGGCGGAGGTCACCCTCAACCTTCCAGGTAGCTTCAATTGCGTCACGGAGCGCCGACAGCTGGTCATCATCCAGGTTGTCTGTGCGCAGGTCAGGAGAAATGCCAGTCTTTTCTAGCAGTTCCTTGGCACGGGTTGGACCGATGCCGTAGATGTAGGTGAGAGCGACCTCCATACGCTTATTGCGTGGGAGGTCAACACCAGCTAGACGTGCCATATGGCGTGTCCTTTCGGGTTGTTACGGCGGTTTTCTCCCCATCCGTCCCACTCCATGCAACGCTTCGCCCGGACCGTGCCGGGAATCCTTGGGTTACTTACCAGTGTGGGCTCAGGCCACCGTAGCCTGAGGTGGACAGGGTGAACCTACAGGTCCACCCTTGGGTGAGGAGGCTTACAGTTTTTACTTGTAGCGGTAGACGATGCGTCCACGGGTCAGGTCATAAGGAGACAGCTCTACAACCACGCGGTCCTCTGGGAGGATGCGAATGTAGTGCTGACGCATCTTGCCAGAAATATGTGCAAGAACCTTGTGTCCATTGTCGAGCTCGACACGGAACATTGCGTTGGGCAAAGGCTCGATAATGCGGCCTTCTACCTCGATTGCGCCTTCCTTAGCCATAACCTCTACTTTTCTGGCGACGGACAAGTGTGCCGTCACCTGCATGTTTGTTGTCTACTGCGGTGGCGTATCCGCGCCAGCCTCACTGACGCTATACACCGACTTAACAGCATACGCTGCAGCGACACGATTTCCAAACCAGTGCGCTTTTCGACGTCCCATAATGGACTTCCCCGCTGCCCTACCCTTGTGCCCACGGTCAGAGTTCTTAAGACTTGCAGATCAAAGAAATCCCCCAACACCGGCCCCCTTCTCGGGGAACCAGCGCGGGGGAATCAATAAGCGCAGTGGCGGGAGGCTTTAGTAAATGAATACCTTATCGCCGACCTGCACGTTATCCCAGTAACGCTTTGCAGCGTCCGGCGGCAGGTGTACGCAACCATTGGAGTCAACGGCCGGGTCATCCAGGTGGAAGGCGTGGCCATTGTTGGTGAAGTAGATGGAGTACGGCATCGGCGCGTTATTGAACTCGCGGGAGATTTCGTGCTCTACCTTGCGGGTGACGTGGAAGGTGCCGCGTGGGGTTTCCTGACCTTGCATGCCAGCCGACATTGCCGGGGAAACATAGGAGACCTTTCCACCGTCCTGCAGCCAGGTGCGGCGACCGTTCAAGTCAACACACACCTTGGCATCCGCTGGGCACGGACCACGGTCAAACTCGTTAGCGCGGCGTTGTGCTTCCGCCTTGCGTGCGGCAGCCTCGGAGCGAGCCTTCTCAGCGGCAACGCGCTCGGCATTAGCGCGGGCCGCAGCCTCGCGAGCCTTGCGTGCTTCCTCATTCTTCTGAGCAATCAGACCCGGGAAGAGGAATTCAACGGCGCCATCCACCGCAGTCTGAACGCTAGGAACCAGCTCAGGAGAGAACTTCTCCGCCTGGTCCAAAATCTGGTTGCGGGTGTTCCACGCCTGCTCGCGGGTTTGGCCGTAGAAATTATCCAGCTGTGCCTTTGCATCAGCGGTGAGCCTATCTAGGCCGGACTGAGAAGAGAGCTGTGCGAGGTCAGAGTTTGCCTTGGAGCGGAGCTGATCCAGGTTAGGAACCTCCTGGGCAGTAGCGGCAGGAGCCGCAACGGTGGCACTCAAGGCCATCACGCTAGCGACTGCGGGCGCTGCGACCGTGGCACGGAACTTGCGGAAGCTAAATTTAGACATAGCTGTGAGTATAACCTTTCGGGGGGGTATCTGCCTAGTACAACAGGCAATATTGGGGAATATATGTCAGTAGCGACGGGTGAGAATACGGGGACCATCGGCGGTGGCGGCCACCGTATGCTCCCAGTGGGCGGCAAAGGAACCATCGAGGGTAACGACCGTCCAGTCATCCTCCAAGACGGCGGAATCCTCTGTGCCCAAAGTTAGCATGGGTTCGATGGCCAGTACGGAACCTTCCTGAATCAGCGGGCCGCGTCCGGGCCGGCCTTCGTTAGCTAGGTAGGGATCCTCATGCATGGTGCGGCCAATTCCGTGTCCGCCGTAGCCATCGACGATAAAAAGCTCCACACCGAATTTGTCCTCGGCACGGCGGGTGGCTTGCTCTAAGGCATGGGAGACATCGGTAAGCAGATTGCCCGGAACCATAGCTTGCATGCCTTCCATAAGGACCCACTCGGTGGCCTTATTGAGGGCCTCGACATCTGGATCGAGCTTGCCCACGGCGAAGGACCATGCGCTATCGCCGACCCAGCCGTCGAGCGTGGCCCCACAATCAATGGAAACTAGGTCACCTTCGGCGAGGACGGTTTCCTGGTCTGGGATTCCGTGGACGATGACATCATTAACCGAAGCGCAAATGGAGCCCGGGAAGCCCTCGTAGCCCTTAAAAGTGGGATATGCCCCGGCATCGCGAATGGTCTGCTCGGCCACTGCATCTAGCTCGAGGGTAGATACGCCAGACGCCGCAGCAGCGCGGACTTCCTGCAGTGCCTTGCCGACGATCTCGCCGGCGGCCTGCATGGCGTCTAGCTCACCCGGGGTGCGGGCGGGGATGCGCTTACTGCGGCGTCGAAAAGCCATGCTTACTTACCCAGTGCTTCCATCGCACGGGCGTTGATTTCCTCCACGGTACCTTCGGCCTTGATGGGGATAATGGCATCGCCGTAGTGCTCAATAAGCGGGAAGGTTTCCTCACGGTACACGCCGAGACGGGTACGGATGGTTTCCTCGTTATCGTCGGCACGGCCGCGGGCCATCATGCGCTCGACAACTACGTCCTCAGATACTTCGAAGTTGAGCACGCCGTCGAGCTTTTCGCCCTTCTTGGACAGCAGCTCTTCCAGGATGTCTGCTTGCTCGGTAGTACGAGGGAAACCGTCCAGCAGGAAGCCATTCTTGGCATCGTCCTGGTTGAGGCGATCCTCGACCATACGAGCGGTGACGTCGGTAGGTACCAGCTTGCCTGCATCGATATAAGACTTTGCTTCCACACCCAGCGGAGTGCCCTCGCCAATATTGGCGCGGAAGAGGTCGCCGGTAGAGATATGCGGAACGTTCAGCTTCTCGCTGAGGATAGCTGCCTGGGTGCCCTTGCCGGCACCGGGAGGTCCTAGAAGTACAAGACGCATTACTTAAGTAGTCCTTCGTAGTTGGATTGCAGTAGCTGGGACTCGATCTGCTTGACCGTAGTCAAAGCGACAGAGACCATAATCAGGATGGCCGTACCGCCAAAGGCGGAGGTACCGCTGGCAGAAGCGCGGCCCACGCCGAGGTCCAAGAGGATATTCGGCAAAATGGCGATAACTGCCAGATACAGGGCGCCTACGCACAGCAGACGGTTCATCACATAACCAAGGTACTCCGCGGTCGGGCGGCCCGGGCGAATACCCGGGATGAAGCCGCCGTACTTCTTCATATTATCCGCCTGCTCCGCCGGATCGTACTGGACCGAGACATAGAAGTAAGCGAAGAAGATGGTCAGGACGAAGTACAGCACGATGTACTGCCAGGACGATGGCGCCTGCAGGTGTGCGATGACATTGCGTTGCCACCAGTTATCGGGGGTACCGGCGGAGCCAGAGTTCACAATTTGGGTAATGAGAACCGGCATGTAGATAAGGGAGGAGGCAAAGATGACCGGAATAACGCCGGCCTGGTTGACCTTCAGCGGCAGGTAGGTAGAGGAACCACCGTACTGGCGGCGACCGACCATACGCTTTGCGTACTGAACCGGAATGCGGCGCTGGCCCTGTTCGATGAAGGTAATGCCAACAACCAGGATGACCAAGCCGGCTACCACCATGGCGAAGACGAGTCCACCATTGTTCTGCAGGATGCTTACACCATCGGTTGGAAGGCGGGTTGCGATACCAGCGAAGATGAGCAGGGACATACCGTTACCGATGCCCTTTTCGGTGATAAGCTCGCCCATCCACATCACCAGCACGGCGCCCGACGTCATGGTGATTACCAAGACGATGAGGGTAAAGAAGTTACGGTCTTCTGCCAAGACCTGTACGCCCTGGCCCAGCAGCTGCTCGCGGTCTGCCAGTGCGACGATGCCGGAGGATTGTAGCAACGCCAACGCCAAGGTCAGGTAGCGAGTGTATTGGGTCATCTTGGCCTGACCGGACTGGCCTTCCTTCTTCAATTCCTCGAAGCGGGGAATGACCACGGTCAACAGCTGCACAATAATCGAGGCCGTAATGTACGGCATGATGCCGATGGCGAAGATCGACAGCTGCAGCAACGCGCCACCCGAGAAGAGGTTAATGACGGAGTAAAGGTCTCCGGACTGCTCGGTCAGCTGGCGCAAGCGGCCAGCAATTGACGCATAGTCAACACCCGGGGACGGGATCTGTGCGCCGACGCGGTACGCAATGACCATCACGATGGTGAAGATGATCTTCTTACGTAGGTCGGCATCCTTAAAAGCCTGGATAATGGCGGACACTACAAAATCCTCCTGGCCTACCGCTGCCGAACGCGAAATCTAGGGAGGGTTTCGCGCTCATACACGGAGGTGGAAACTCATCTGCCCCTAGGAAACCGCACCCCTTAAGCTGGACAGCTAAGGGGAATTTTAGGCTTCTTTCAGGGACGGTTGAACACTTATGACCCCACAACCCTACCAGCCTTGTCCCCCATAGCCACATTAATACCCAATAGTGTGACCATCATTGCTTGTTCTTTCGCACGTTTTGCCTACGGGGTCTACCATGAGGAGGTATTGCACACACGCAATTCTCCGAAAATATCTCCGACCTCACAGCCTTTCGCGCTTCGAGGCCGTTATTGGTGTGAACCAAATGTTTCGAAAGAAGTACTTATGAGCAAGAAATTCACCCCGATGACCGTTGCTGAGATCATCGACGTATTTGTCCCTAGCCCCAATCCCTTCCGCTGGGAAGCCTTCGACGGATCCGCGACCGGACCGGAGGATGCCCAGTACAAGGTGACTATTAACAGCCTTGAAGGCTTGTCTTTTATAGCCACCCATCCCGGCGATGTGGGATTCGCCCGCGCCTATGTCACCGACGGCATCACGGTACACGGCGATCACCCAGCCCACCCCTATGGCATCTTCGACGCCCTACATGCCATGTACGACAAGTTTGAAAAGCCGGATGCGAAGACACTGGCGCGCGTGGTGCGCTCGCTGGCGTCCATGGGCGCCTTCCAGATCCAGCCTGTTCCCGAGGTAGAGCGTGCCTCTTGGCTGCGCCGCAAGCTACACGACGGCCTATCCAAGCACTCGAAGCAGCGCGATGCTGATGTCATTTCTGATCACTACGACGTGGGCAATGACTTTTATGAGCTCTTCTTGGGCGATTCGATGACCTATACCTGCGCCTACTACCCTTCCCCAGACGCCACTTTGGAGGAAGCGCAGGAGAATAAGTACCGCCTCATCTTTGACAAGCTGCGCCTCCAGGAGGGCGACCGCCACTTGGACGTGGGCTGTGGCTGGGGCGGCATGGTGCGCTACGCGGCGCGCCGCGGCGTGAAGTCCATTGGCGTCACCCTATCCAAGGAACAGGCCGAGTGGGGCCAGCGCAAGATTGAGGAGGAAGGCCTCCAAGACTTGGCGGAAGTACGCTTCATGGATTACCGCGATATCACCGAAGAGGGCTTCGATGCTATCTCCGCCATCGGCATTATCGAGCACATCGGTGTAAAGAATTACGATGACTTCTTCAAGTTCCTCCATGGCAAGTTGAAGGTGGGCGGCCTGATGCTCAACCACAACATCACCTACCCGGATAACCACAAGACGCCCAAGGGCGGCTTCATTGACCGCTATATCTTCCCGGACGGCGAGCTCACCGGCTCCGGCAATGTCACCAAGGCGATGCAAGACAATGGCTTCGAAGTCATCCACACCGAGTCCCTCCGGTTTGATTACATGCGCACGCTGCATGACTGGTGCGAGAACCTGAAGGACAATTGGGACGAGGCCTGCGCAACCGTGGGCCTACCCACCGCTCGCCTCTACGGCATTTATATGGCCGGATCCGAATGGGGCTTTGAGCGCAATATCATCAACCTTTATCACTTCCTCGGCGTCAAGCTGGGCGAGGCCGGCTCCCGCGCCGGTGTGCCTGAGCGCCGCTGGTGGGAAGATAGCCGCTTTTAAGGAGGGGTGCCATGACTCTCATTGATAATCTGCGCGAACGCCTCGCCGCTGCCCAACCGCGACCGGTGGATGCCATGCCCATTGAGCCGGTGGGATGGACGGCGCACCAAGAGGGCGTCGACAAGCTGCTGGCGAGTTTCCGTGCTGTCCCGGCCGGAAAGCGCGTGCGCCTAGCCAAGAAGACCTCCAATCTCTTCCGTAGCCGCAGCGAGGCGCAGGAAGGCCTCGACGTATCCGGCCTTAGCGGCGTCATTGAGGTCGATCCAGTTGCCCGCACGGCCGATGTGCAGGGCATGTGCACCTATGAGGACCTCGTGGATGCCACCCTGGCCCATGGCCTCATGCCCTTCGTCGTACCGCAGCTTAAGACCATTACTTTGGGCGGTGCGGTTACTGGCATGGGCGTGGAATCCACGAGCTTTCGCAATGGCTTGCCGCACGAGTCCGTCCTCGAGATGGACGTGCTTACCGGCACGGGTGAGATCCTTACCTGCTCCCGCGAGCAGAATGTGGATCTCTTCCGTCTCTTCCCCAACTCCTATGGCTCGCTGGGCTATGCGGTGCGCCTGAAGATCGAGTTAGAGCCCGTGCCCGCCTATGTGGAATTGCGCGAGGAGCGTTTCCACACCGTGGAGGAGGCGAGCCGCGTGCTTGCCGACGTCGCCTCTTCCCACACGCACCGCGGCGAGCCCGTCCATGGCCTCGACGGCGTGGTCTTCTCCGAGGACGAGGCCTACCTCGTCTTCGCCCGCTTTACCGACGAGGAGGGCCCAACCTCCGATTACACGCGGGACAAGATTTACTACCGCAGCCTCCAGCACGCCTCTGACATCCGGCGCGACCGCCTGACCATCCGCGACTATATCTGGCGCTGGGATACCGACTGGTTCTGGTGCTCGCGCGCCTTTGGCGCGCAGAACCCGAAGGTGCGCAAGGTGTGGCCGCGCGAATTGCGCCGCAGTTCTTTTTATTGGAAATTGGTCCGGCTCGACCGCAAATACGAGCTGGAATATAACTTCATTAAAAAGCCCCACGGCAAGCCACGTGCTGAACGCGTGGTCCAAGATATCGAGGTCACTCCAGAAAACCTGCCGGAATTCCTCCATTGGTTCTTTAATGCTTCCGATATCCAGCCGGTGTGGCTCTGTCCAATCCGACTTCGCGATGGCGTGGAAGAGCTAGTAGGCACCGGCGACCTCGCCTCTAACTCGAGCGACCCCTGGCCGCTCTACCCGCTTCGCCCCGGGCAGACCTGGGTCAATGTTGGCTTTTGGTCCGGCGTAGAAGGCGACCACGTCGACCCTTCCGCCCCGAATAATGGCGCTTTCAACCGCGTCATTGAATCCAAGGTCAACGAGCTTGGCGGACACAAGTCCCTCTACTCCGAAGCCTTCTATTCCCGGGAAAAATTCGAAGAACTCTACGGTGGCAGCCTTCCCGCCACCATCAAAGCGGTTACCGATCCGGATGACCGCTTCCCTGGCCTGTACGAAAAAACCGTAGACGAGGCCTAGGCCTTCCCTCCCCCCCGCGCCTACCCTAGTTGGAAGAGCATAAAGGGTGGAACGCCCTCCCCGAGCGTTCCACCCTCTTTTATCGTCCCGAAGTCTTGGGACACTCGCGCTTTAGTAGGCCGCGGTGATGTTGTCGTAGCCGTTGATCTTCAGGGCGTCCATGACGCGCTGCACAGCTGCCTCATCCTTCTCCGGGTTATAGGTCTCCGGGAAGGTCAGGTGAGCAGAGTGGTCATCCTTAAACTCGATGTTCATGAACTCGTGGCCGGCCTCCTGGGTAGCTAGGGCCAGCTCACGCTGCACGGCCAGCTTACCGCTCTGCAGGTTGCCACCGTTGAACCCTGGATCGACCTCTTCGGCACCCTCTGCGTCACCGTTGATGACGTCTTCCTTGTCACCGGTGATACGGCCCTTCTCAGCGTGAGCGCCGGGCTGCTGGTCCTGAGCGTTCTGCTCGCCAACTTCGGCAGGCGCGGTCTGAGTGGTCTCAGCAGGATCCGGCTGGGAGAGCTGTTCCTGGGCGTCGACTGGGCCGGTAGAGCCGGCAAATGGCATGATGGCAGCGACTGCGGTTGCGAGCAGCGAAGAAATAGACGACATAAGAGTCTCCTTAACGGTAGATGATTTTCAACTAAGATTGACTTTAACACTCATGAATATATATCGCCATACCGGCAACCTTATTTATTAATAAAGGTTTCCTGTCAGCTATTTCCAGCACCAATTGTGTCCATAACCAAGGTACTGCGCTCTATACCGGCACCAGGGCGCTTACCAAACGAAATCATCCCCCTGCTCCGCTGGTGCGGAGAGGGGGACGAAAATCTACTTGAAAGAGATTACTTGGTGTTGGCAGATCCGCCAGCAGCCTCGATCTTCTCAACAGCAGACTTGGAGAACTTGTCAGCGGTGACGTTCAACTTAACGTTGATGTCGCCGTTGCCCAGAACCTTGACCGGCTTATTAGCGCGGACCAGGCCAGCAGCTGCGATATCAGCAACGGTGATGTCGCCGCCATCTGCGAACTTCTCAGCCAAGTCAGCAACGTTAACTACCTGGTACTCAACATGGTTCGGGTTCTTGAAGCCCTTCAACTTAGGCAGACGCATGTGGATCGGCATCTGGCCACCCTCGAAAGCAGCGGAAACCTGCTTACGAGCACCGGTACCCTTGGTACCGCGACCAGCGGTCTTACCCTTGGATGCCTCACCGCGGCCGACGCGGGTCTTAGGCTTGTTTGCTCCTGCGGTTGGGCGCAGGTCGTGCAGCTTGATGATATCAGCCATGGTTTACTCCCCTGCCACTTCTTCGACGGTGACCAGGTGGCGAACCTTGTGAACCATACCGCGAACGATCGGGGTGTCCTGCTTAACTACGGACTGACCGATGCGCTTGAGGCCAAGAGCCTCAATGTTCTTGCGATGGTTCGGCTTGGTGCCCACCAGGCCCTTTACCTGTGTAATCTTCAGAGCCATTGCTTATGCCTCCTGACCTGCGCGCTTGCGCAGCATACGGGCCGGGGTGACCTCTTCGATGGACTTGCCACGACGTGCGGCAACCTCTTCAGGGCGGACCAGCTGCTTGAGGCCGTCCACGGTAGCGCGGACGACGTTGAGTGCATTGTCGGAGCCCAGGGACTTCGACAGGATGTCCTGCACGCCAGCGCATTCAAGCACTGGACGAGCAGCACCACCGGCGATAACACCGGTACCAGGTGCGGCAGGCTTCATCATAACGATGCCAGCTGCGTCGCGACCCTCAACCGGGTGGGTGATGGTGCCGGCAATCATCGGAACGCGGAAGAAGTTCTTGCGAGCCTCTTCAGCACCCTTCTGGATTGCGGCCGGGACTTCCTTGGCCTTGCCGTAGCCAACGCCAACCTGACCCTGGCCGTCACCAACGACGACGAGAGCGGTGAAGGACATGTTGCGGCCACCCTTAACGGTCTTGGAGACGCGGTTGATGGTCACAACGCGCTCGATGTACTTATCGCGCTCGTTGTCCTGGTGGTTACGACGATCGTTGCGGCGGCCGTTGCCACCGCGGTTGTTCTTGTTGTTCTCGGCGGAGCGTCCGCCGTCACGCTGTTCACGGTCCGACATTAGGCGTTCCTTCCGTTGATGTTTCCGTTGACGATGATCATTAGAACTTCAGACCACCTTCACGTGCGGCGTCAGCCAGCGCAGCGACGCGGCCGTGGTACTTGTAGCCTGCGCGGTCAAATACGACGTGCTCGATGCCAGCGGCCTTTGCGCGCTCGGCAACCAGCTCGCCTACCTTGGCAGCCTTGGCCTTCTTATCGCCCTCGAGTGCACGAACGTCCGCCTCCATGGAGGATGCGGAGACCAGGGTGTGGCCTGCCAGGTCATCGATGACCTGGACGTGCATGTGACGTGAGGAGCGGTGAAGAACCAGGCGCGGTGCCTCAGGGGTGCCGCGCAGGGTCTTACGGATACGGAAGTGACGGCGTGCGCGTGCTTCGCGACGACGGGAGGAGATGTCCTTGCCGACTGGAGTGCGCTTGGTGTTTTCAGTGTTTGCCATTGCTTACTTACCCGTCTTTCCGACCTTGCGACGGATCTGCTCGCCTTCGTAGCGAATACCCTTGCCCTTATAAGGATCGTCCTTACGCAGACGACGGATATTAGCGGCGATCTGTCCGACTAGTTGCTTGTCAATACCGGTAATGGACAGCTTGGTTGCGCCGTCCACTGCGAAGGTAATTCCCTCCGGAGCCTCGATGAGGATCGGGTGGGAGTAGCCCAGGCTGAATTCCAGGTCCTTGCCCTTCTGCTGGACACGGTAGCCGACACCGAAGATTTCCATCTTGATGGTGTAGCCCTCGGTCACGCCGATAACGGCGTTGTTCAGCAGGGAGCGGGACAGACCGTGCAGAGCACGGTGCTTGCGGTGGTCATCAGGGCGGGAGACGGACAGTACGCCGTCTTCCAGGTTGATGGCGATTGGCTCTGGAACGTTAACGCTCTGGGTGCCCTTTGGGCCCTTCACCTCAACGTCTTGGCCGTTGATCTTGATTTCGACGCCGTTTGGTACGGCGATTGGTGCTAGACCGACTCGAGACATGTGTCAAACCTCCCTTTACCAGACGTAGGCGAGAACTTCTCCGCCTACGCCCTTCTCCTCAGCCTGACGGTCAGTCAGCACGCCGTGGGACGTGGAAATAATAGCCACGCCCAGGCCGCCCAAGACCTGTGGCAGTTCGGTGGACTTTGCGTACACACGCAGACCCGGCTTAGACACGCGACGCAGGCCAGACAGGGAGCGCTCGCGGTTGTTGTACTTCAGCTCGAGGGACAGGGTGTGGCCCTCGACGGTGTAGTCAGCGATGTAGCCTTCCTGCTTCAAGATGTCGGCAATATTTGCCTTCAGCTTGGAGGTAGGCATCGACACGGTGTCATGGTGCGCATTACTTGCGTTGCGCACGCGCGACAGCATGTCGGCAATAGGATCAGTCATAGTCATATGAGTGACCGTGTACCTTTCTCGTTGCGGTTCCCGTGCTCACCAAAGCGTTCTCCGTGTGATTTCGGGCTACTCACGCTCCCCACGGTCAGTACCGTGAGGCGCTCGCCACCCTTTAATTCAGACAACGGTCCGCTATCTACGGCGAGGGGCCTACAACAAAGTTGAAATGAAATTCTTGAATTGCGGGTACTCATCCCCATGTGAGCTGCATAAACAGCGTGCGGGCACGAGTCCGAGCATTTACATTACACGTCGACCTGGCCTTTTCCAAAATTCTCCCTGCTTATCGGCAAGCTTGCCGGCATGACCCCAAACGTTACAGTTTCTCGTGCCAATCCCGTCGCTAACCGCTTCGACAACCCACGCATCGGCCACCGCGTCACCGCGCCTGCAGGCGTGGGCGGCGTATACCACGCGATGGAGAAGGCAATCCCGAACCACGGCCTCGTGCCGCTGCTGAAAATGAACCAGCATGGAGGCGTTGACTGCCCCGGCTGCGCCTGGCCGGAGCCGGGGCAGGGCGACATCAACTTCGTCGAGTTCTGTGAGAACGGCGCCAAGGCCATCGCCCAGGAGACCACGTCCAAGCGCGTGTCCCGCGAGTTCTTCGCCAACACCACCGTCCGGCAGGTGCGCGAGATGCCGGACTAGGAGCTCAACCAGCTCGGCCGTCTCACCGAGCCCATGCTCTGCGACCGCTCGCTCGGCGACGAGAAGTACCACCCCGTCTCCTGGGACGAGGCCTACGACCTCATCGCGGAGCAGCTCAAGGCCACGGACCCAAACCGCGCCATCTTCTATACCTCCGGCACGGCCGTCAACGAGTCCGCCTTCATCTTCGGTGTGCTGGGCCGCCGCCACGGCTCCAATAACCTGCCGGACTGCGCGAACCTCTGTCACGACTCCACGGGTGTCGCGCTCGCCAAGACCGTGGGCGTGGGCAAGGGCTCCATCGTCATGCAAGACATATACAACACGGAACACATCATCTCCGTGGGCCAGAACCCGGGTATCAACCACCCGCGCTCGCTGACCGCCTTTAAGAAGCAGAAGGAAAACGGCGGCAGGTTCATCATTATCAATCCCATGCCGGAGACTGGTTTAATGAAGTTCAAGGAGCCGCAGTCCGTCAAGGGCGCCCTCGGCGTGGCCGACAAGATTAGCGACGAGTACGTCCAGGTTCGCCTCGACGGCGACCGCGCGCTGTTCCAGCAGATCAACCGCGAGGTCATTCGCCGCGACTTGCTCGACCGCAAGTTCTTGGAGGAGTTCTGTTCCAACGTCGACGAGACCATCGCGCACCTTAATTCGCTTGACGATGCCGCCCTTTCCCGCGGATCCGGAGTCTCCCAGGCCGAGGTCAAGAACATCGTCGACTACGTGGAGAAGTCCGAGACGGTTGTTCTCGCGTGGACGCTGGGCGTGTCCCAGCACCGCAACGCGGTGGCCACCATCCAGGAAATGATGAACTTCCTGCTGCTCACCGGCAACTACGGCAAGCCCGGCGCGGGCTCCGGCCCGTTCAGTGGCCACTCCAATGTCCAGGGTGACCGCACGATGGGCATCTCGTAGAAGATGCCGGAGTGGTTCCTGGCCAACATGGAAGAAAAATTTGGCTTCGACGTTCCGCGCGAGCACGGCGTTTCTTCCACTGGCGCGGGTATCCAGCTGCGCGAAAAGAACGTCGATTTCTTCCTGTCACTGGGCGGAAACTACATCCGCGCGATGTCGGACACGACGGCGCTTGAAGACGGCATTTCTGCCACCTAGCAGTCGGCCCACATGCTCACCAAGCTCAACCGCACGTGTGCGTGGCTGGGTGAGAAGTCGCTTATCCTGCCGGTGCGCTCCCGCACCGATGTCGACATTCAGGCCTCGGGCCCGCAGAAGGTCTCTGTCGAGGCATCGGACTCCAAGGTTTCCGCGTCCTTCCCGAAGCGCCGCGGAAACCGCGACCTGAATCTCCACTCCCAAATGCAGATCATCTGCGGCATCGGCGAGCGTGCATTCGGCGACGCCTTCTAGCGCCCGATGATGGACAACTACGATGTCATCCGTGATCACATCGCGAACGTCATCCCTGGTTTTGAGAACTACAACGAGCACCTCAAACGCCCCAGCGGCTTCATGCTCCCGCACGCGACCCGCGAACGCATCTTCAACACCTCGGACGGCAAGGCCCAGCTGACCATCAATGCCACCGACACCATCGAGCTGGGCGACCAGCTGCTGCTGACCACGGTGCGCAGCCACGACCAGTACAACACCATCTCCTATGGCCTGGTTGACCGCTACCGCGGTGTGCGCGGTGGACGCCGTGTCATCTTCATCCGCAAGAAGGACCTGGCCGAGCGCGGGCTCAAGGACGGCGACATCGTCGACGTTGTCTCCGAGTACGCCTCGGGCCGCCGCGTCGCGCCGAACTTCCGCCTGGTCGAGTACGACATCGCCAAGGATTACGTGGGCGGCTACTTCCCTGAGCTCAACATCCTCGTGCCTGTGGAAGAGATGACTAAGGACTCCGAGACTCCCGTTTCCAAGTCCCTCATTGTCCGTCTGGAACCGACCGGCAAGAACGCGAACGACTTCTAAGTCGCCGCACCCCCGTTAGTCCCGTCGCGAGCGGGACTTTCGCGGTTGTAGGCAGGGCCGCGACTACAGTTGAGTTCATGACTGAAGACAAAGACCCCATCCAGACCGCGCACGAGTGGCTTGAAGAGGTCGCAACGACGCTGGATCTCGATCCGCACGACGCCACGGCGCTGGTGCGCGAGCTGCTCGATCTCACCAAGGACGTCGCGCACAATCGCTCCCGCCCGGCCGCCCCGCTCACCGCCTTCGTGGTCGGTCTGGCCAGCAAAGACGTCGAGGAAGCCCGCGCCAACATCGCCAAGCTCAAGGAAGCCGTGCAGTAGTGGCGGGCCGCACCACCTCCAAGTTCGCGGTCACCAAGGTCCGCCTCAACGAGGAGCGCACGCAGGTCACCCAGGTCGATACCCGCGCCGATACCGTCGCTGGCGAGGAGCCGCTCGAAATCCGCGTCGATGGCCAGACTCTCACCACGACCATGCGCACCCCGGGCCACGACGTTGAGCTCGCCCATGGATTCCTCCATTCCGAGGGCCACATCCAGGCCGCCCGCGACATCGAGTCCGCCAAGTACTGCGAGGGCACCACCCGCGACGGTGTCAACACCTACAACCTCCTCGACATTGAGATGCGCGACGACAACGTCATCTCGCTCAAAGAGCTGCGCCTAACACTCACCAACTCCGCGTGCGGCGTGTGCGGTACCTCGTCCATCGAGGAGCTAGCCAAGAAGACCCGTTACCCCATCCCCCACGTGCCGGTCGACCCGCTCGTTATCGCCCAGCTGCCGGATAGGCTGCGCGAGGGCCAGAAGCAGTTCCGCAAGACCGGCGGCATCCACGCCGCTGGCGCCTTCACGCTGGGTGGCGAGCCCATCGTCATCCGAGAAGACGTCGGCCGCCACAACGCCGCGGACAAGGTCATCGGCCACCTGCTCATGGAGGGCTTGCTTCCGGCCAGCGATCTCATCCTCGTGATGAGCTCGCGCGCCAGCTTCGAGCTCGTGCAGAAGGCTGCGATGGCGGGCTTCTGCCAGCTCGTGGCGGTATCGGCAGCCTCCTCGCTCGCCGTCGACACTGCCCGCAAAACCGGCATGGCACTCGTCGGTTTCGCACGCGGCGACCGCTTCAACCTTTACTCGGGAGACCTGAAATGAGCCTTATCGATTTCCTTGTCAACGTCGAGCTGGACACCCCGCGCCCCGACTACCGCGCGCTGCTCATCGCCGCACGCAACGTCACTTCCCCGGTTGCCGAAACCCCCGCCGCCCCGTCAGCATTCCAGCCCCATGTCGCCGCGTGGCGCACGGCGTGGCAGAACGCCGGGCTCGATCCCGCACTTTTTGATCTGGGCGCCCAGCCTTCCGATGCCCCCGTAGTTGCCCTCGGCAACGCCGTCGCCCGCCGTTTCGAGCTGCCTGTCACGGCGTTCGCCCTCGATGGCTTCGCGGGCCTAGTGCGCATCGAGGTAGGCACCGCTACGGTGCGCGATGCCGCGGGTAGTGCCGCGCGGCGCTTCCGGCCCGAGCACCGAGTCCAGCCCACGCCGGAGACCACCAGCGTGCTCTATATCCTCGAGGCCTTGGATCCGCTCACGGACGACGATCTGCGCCTGGCGGCAGATGACATCCTCGACGCCCTGCGCGCGGCGAACCCTGATGTCGAGGTCGCCCAGCGCATCCTGCGCCCCGAATAACTCCGCGCGCCGAGTAAGCGCTAGTGTGCAGCGCGCACGTCGAGGAAGCCGCGCAGCAGCGCATTGCGGCGGCGGGTGCCGGACTCGAAGGTCTCGGCGTAGTTGCCGTAGGGACATCGACTTGCGCGTACACCTCGTCGAGATGCGACATGTCGGGCACTCCGGCGACAGGCTCGGTCTCCCAGGCTCCCGCGATATGTTCGATAGTCGACTTGATGCCCTCGGGGCCGCCGCCCAAACGGTTGGACTCGAACGGGCCTGTGGCCGCGTAGCGCAGCCCCAGCGAGTTGCGCAAAATCGTGTCGAGGTCCTTCGCGTCAATGACCCCCTGTTGCACGAGTGAAATCGCCTCCCACATGTCGACCTTTTGAATGCGGTTGCCCACGAATCCGGGGATTTCCTTCTTCATCGCGCTGGGCTCGAAGCCGAGCTCTCGGTAGACCTCCAGCGCGCGTTCGACCGTCTCCGGCGCGGTCTCCGGTCCCGGCACGACTTCGAGAACCGGCATGAGTGCCGGCGGGGTGAACGGGTGACCGATGACGATCCGCTCGGCTGCGGGATTGTCTGCCGCGCTCTTGGAAGGAAGGATGGCTGAGGTCGAGCTGGCGAGGATGGCGGCATCGGTAAGTCCCGCCAGCCGTGCGAAGATCTTGTGCTTGAACTCCAGCGACTCCAGCCCTGCTTCCTGGACGAAATCGACGCTGTCCGTGAGATCCTCCAGGTTTGTCGAGAACCGAACCTTGTCCCCGAACTCCTGCGCCACCGCGTCCGCGAGTTCTGCGCGCACGTCTGTCATGCGCACCTGCCACCCCGCGCCGACGAAGCGCTGGGCAAACGAGAAACCGATCAGGCCGCCACCTACAAGCAATGCTGTCTTCATGTTTTTAGCCTGGGCCTTCTGGCTCGCGGCCACACGGTTTGTTGTATGGCCACCGCCACACAAAAGGTCTACAAGAATTGATTTAACCCGCCTCGGCCTTGTCCGAAGTGAAAGACGCTTTTCCACATCCCACCCTCGCCACGTCCTGCGCCCGCAACCAACCCATAGAAATGCACCGCACGCCCATTCCTTCTACTCGCCCCTGTGCCGCTCCTGCTATGCCCGAGACCTCAGCCGTCGCCCCCGCGCACTGCGCATCAGACCAGTGCTTTCGCACCCTTCCCCGAGCCGGTGCAGCAAATACATCCCGCCGTGACCACGGATCACCGCAGCGTGCCCGCGCGCAGCACCACTTTCCATTAAACACTTTTACCGTAGCCTACTCTATGTTAGGGTATCCTAACATGCACAAAATTCGTCACGAGAGACCGGCCCCTTTCGTCGATTCCTTCGTAAGAGCCGATCCGACTGCATTAAACACAATCATCCACCACAGCCAGCACACCCTCACGCAGTATCTCGCCGAGGGCGACGCGCCACGCTCCGGTCGCAACGCCCATGAGACAGCAGCGGCCGTCACACGCGTTGACCTCGAGCACCCAATTGGTACATTCGACGCCGCGTTGGCTGAGCTTTGCGAACTCTGGCTCGACCACGCCGTGTGGTACCACCACCCGCGCTACATCGCCCACCTCAACTGTCCGATCACCGCCACCGCCGTGGGCGCGGATCTGCTCGCCACCACAGTTAACACCGCGGTCGAAAGCTGGGATCAGGCCTCGAGCGCCGCCGCAATCGAAGGCCACCTCCTCGAGTTCTTCGCGCGCAAGCTGCGCTGGCCGGAAGACCCGCATTCCCGCACCCGCGGGGTCTTTACCTCCGGTGGTACGCAATCCAATCTGCAGGCGCTCTACATTGCGCGCGAAAAGGCGCTGGGCGCCCAAGGCGTGCAGGGACTTTCCCAGTTGCGCCTCTACACCAGCAGCCACGCCCACTACTCCGTGTTGCGCGCCGCCCACCTCCTTGGGCTCGCGGACACCGCCGTCATCACTATCGAATCGGATGCCGAACACCGACTCGACGCGGCTGATCTCGCCCGGCGCATCGCGGCCGACGTGGCGGACGGCTACACGCCGATGGCCGTCGTGGCCACCGCTGGGGCAACCGACCGCGGCACCATCGATCCGCTAGAGAGCATCGCCAAGGTCTGCCGCCACGCAGGGGTGCACTTGCATGTCGACGCCGCGTACGGGGGCATCCTGCTGCTCTCACCCACGCAACGGCACCGTTTGCGCGGCATGGACGCGGCCGATAGCGTCACCGTCGACTTCCACAAGGGCTACTTCCAGCCGGTGGCCTGCAGCGCGATTCTTTTGCGCGATCCCGCCGACTGCGCCCTCGTGTCGTGGCACGCGGACTACCTCAACCCCGAAGACGCCACCGACCACAATCTCGCAGACTTCTCGCTCCAAACCACGCGTCGCTTCGACGCGCTCAAGCTCTGGATGACGCTGCGCACCCACGGCGCCGACGCCCTCGGGGAGGCCTTCGACGCCTGCTGCGCCGCGGCCCGCGATGCCGCCCGGCGCGTCGACGCCCATCCACGCTTTGCACTGCGCGCCACACCGGAGCTTTCCACAGTGCTGTTTACGCCTGCCGATGCCCCCGCCAGCCTCGTCCACATCGTCCGCCAGCGCTTGCTCGAGCGGGGCGACGTGATTGTCGCGACCACCACCTTCGAGGGCGCGCCGTGCTGGAAGTTCACCATTCTCGATCCGCAGCTGCGTGGCACAGATATCGACGCGATCCTCGGGCTCATCGAGCGCGAGATGGACGCCGTCGACCAAGCCAACGCTCAACCGAGCCCCAGCGCTCTCGCGATACAACCCGCGCGCTAGACCACGACCCACAGAAACTTAAAACAGGAGTTTGTAATGTCTTCTTCCACCACCGCCCGCACTACCGCCGCCGCTGATGCCGAATCTAGCATTAAGCCCTATGACCTGGTGGGCATCGGGATCGGGCCGTTCAACCTGGGCCTGGCGGCGCTGAGCCAGCCGCTGGTTGACGGCGGCGCGCTGCGCGCGGCGTTCTTCGATTCGCGCGCGGAATTTTGCTGGCACCCCGGGATGATGATTCCTGGGACGACGATCCAGGTTCCGTTCATGGCCGATCTGGTCACCCTCGCCGACCCCACGAGCCCGTACAGTTTCCTCAACTACTGCAAGCAGCAAGGGCGCATCCACCAGTTCTACATCAAGGAGGATTTCAACCCGCTGCGCGAGGAATACTCCGATTACTGCACCTGGGTCTCCCAGCAGCTGAGCACGCTCGAGTGGAACTCCACGGTGACGTCGGTGCGCCGCGTCGACGATCTGTGGGAGGTCACCGTCAACGGGCCACGGGACACCTGCACGGTGCTCAGCCGCAACGTCGTGGTCGGAGTGGGCACCATACCGTTTATTCCCGCCGAGCTGCGGGCTGCGCCGGAAGCCGGGCTCGCCGTACACTCGGCGGACTATCTTGAGCACAAGGAGGAGTTGCTCGCCCAGGAGTCCGTCACCATCATCGGGTCGGGGCAGTCCGCGGCCGAGATTTACGCCAATCTCATGGAACCTGCCGCGTACCAAGGCACGCGGCTGGACTGGGTCACCCGCTCGGGGCGCTTCTTCCCCATGGAATACACCAAGCTCACCCTCGAGATGACTAGCCCCGAGTACGCGCAGTTCTTCCGCAGCCTGGACGCCGCGACGCGCGACCGGCTCAACCGCGAGCAGCGCAATCTTTACAAGGGAATCTCCGGCCAGCTCGTCAATCACATCTACGACACCTACTACCGGTTGTCCATCACGAAGGGCCTGCCGCGCCCATTCGCCTCGACGCTCCTAGCCGGCTGGAGCGCGGCGCTATGCGACGCAGACGCGTCCGCCCCGTTCCAGCTGACGTTGACCCACGGCGAGACCGGCGAAACCCGCACGCACGCGACAAACGCGCTGGTGCTCGCCACCGGCTACAAGGCCCCGCTCTTCCCCAGCTTCCTGGAGACCGCACGCGAAGAAGTCCAGTTCGACACGGCCGGGCGCCTGGCCATCGATCCCGAGTTCGCCATCGACGCCGCCCAGTCGCTCTTCGTCCAAAACGCCGAGGAACACCTTCATTCGCTCATCGCGCCGGATCTCGGGATGGGACCGTGGAGGAACTCCATTATTCTCAAGGCCATCACCGGCCGCGAGTACTATCCCATCGAGCGTTCCGTCGCCTTCCAGACCTTCGGGGGTCAGTAATGCTCAATACCGAACGTGACGAAATCTTCACTCCCCACGGCACGGTGCGCCTTCGCCCGCTCACCCCCGGCGACACCGAGCTCGTTCACGGGTGGCTCACCGATCCTCACTGCGCGTTCTGGGGCATGCAACAGGCCAGCGTCAACGACGTCGCCGTCGAATACGACCGGCTCCGCGCCTCCCCGCACGAAGAAGCCTGGATCCTCGAGCTGCGCCCGTACCCTGCCGCCCCGCGCAGACCGATGGGCATCGTCGAGGACTACGACCCGCGCCGCGTGGTTCTGGACTCGGTGTTGGCCGGGGCTGCTAGCTCGGAGGCTGCTGGTGTCAGGGAGTTGACGCTGGAAGAGCCAATACGCGGACTGCACTTCCTCGTCGCCCCGCCGGCCGGTGCCCACGTTTCTGGGCTAACCAGCAGCCTTTTCGCCGCGGTCATCCGCTGGCTCATCGACTGCCGGGGTTTCCGCGAACTCCTCGTGGAGCCCGACGTAGCCAATGGCGCAATTCACCGCAAGAACGCCGAGGCCGGCTTCCTTGATGTGCCGGGACTTAACGAGGTCCGCCTGCTTCAAGGCGGGCACACGAAGACGGCACGGGTGCAGCGTTGTACTGCCTCAGACTTCTATTCCTCAGCGGCTGCCGCGCGCGCCTCGCTGTCGCCGGTGGCGAATGCGCTGTGCGCGGCCGAGACCGCTGAGCGCCAGCTCATCGCCAAGGCCATCCGCGAATTTAGCCATGAAAGACTGCTGACGCCGAGCTTTCACCCGGACTCAGAACGATGGTCGGTCCACTTGGGGCCGCGGGAGCTGAGCTTTTCGGCCCACCAGTACGGGCTGGAGCATCTCGAAGTCGTCCCCGAAAGCATCGAAGCTGCCGATGCCGCCCCGCTGCACCTGGCCGAGCTCATCGCCGGGGCCGCAGAACAGCTGGGCATAGAAACGGGGTTCCTGCACACCTACATCGAAGAAATTCAGGCGACCCTCGCCGGCCGTGCCCGCGCCCTCGCGACTCGCCCCGCCGCGCAAAGCTTGCGCGCACCGCAGCTCGCCGCCAGCGCCCAGGAGCGCGCGAATGCCCAGGCGGACTATCTCGTCTCCGCTGAGTCAGCAATGTATGAGGGGCACCCCGGGTTCCTCGCGAATTCGGGGCGCGGCGGGATGAGCCTTACCGAGCTACGCGCCTACGCGCCGGAGGCGGGAGCCGACGTACACATCGTGTGGCTCGCCGCCAAGCGGGAGCACTGCGTGGTGGCGGCATCAGAAGACGTCGCGGACCTAGCCGGGTTCTTCGCCGAACAGCTCGGAGACCTCGAGCCGCGCTATGAGCAGGCGCTCGCAGAATTGGGCTGCGACCCGGATGACTATGTGCCGCTGCCGCTGCACCCGTGGCAGTGGGACAACTGCATCTCCACGATCTTTTTCGCCCAGCTCATTTCCCGGGATCTGGTGTACATCGGCACCAGCAGCGACCTATTTCGCCCCCAGCAGTCGCTGCGGACGTTCTTCAACCACTCGCGCCCGGCGCTGCCCTATGTCAAGACTGCCGTGGGCATTCGCAACATGGGGTTCGTCCGCGGGCTCTCGCCGGCGTATATGGAAACCACGCCCGCCATCAACGATTGGTTATCCCAACAGCTCAATGTCGATCCGGAATTCCGGGCCTGCAACGTGCGTCTGCTCAAAGAAATCGTCGCCGTAGGCTACCGCGGCGACACCTACCACCGCCACCCGCTGCCCGCGGACTCAACAAGCGGGCGAGAGAAAATGCTCTCCGCGCTGTGGCGCGACTCGCCCGTGCCGCAGCTATCCGCCACGAGCGTGGCCGTGACCCTGGCGGGCTGCCTCTACGTCGACCCGGCAGGAGAGTCACTCGCCGCCGAGTGGATCGCGCAATCGAGTCTACCGCCGCAAGAATGGCTGCGTCAGCTGCTCGACGTGTACCTTGTCCCAGTCCTCCACGCGCTCGCCCAGTACGGAATCGTGTTCATGCCGCACAGCGAGAATGTCATCCTCGAGCTCGACAACGGCGCGCCCGTCGGCGCGTTTTTCAAGGACCTGGGGGAAGAGGCCGCGGTCGTTGACGCCCGCGTGGACATGCCTGCGGGACTAGAGCGCCTGCAGGTCGATCACGGCGACTTCACCGGTGCCCAGCGCGCGCTATCTATCCACACCGACGTCCTCGACGGCGTGCTGCGCCACCTCGCCGCGCTCTTCGACCGGGAGGGATTGCTCACTGAGACCGAATTTTGGCTCACCTGCCGTGAAGTCGTACTGGATTACGAACGCCGCTTCCCCGGCACGCTGGAGAAACTTCCGGTGCTCGCGCCGCAGTTCAAGCACTCGTGCCTCAACCGCTTGCAGTTACGCAACCCGTTATCGATGGTGAACTTGGGCGACCAGGAGTCCTCGCTCATCTACGCCGGGGACATGGACAACCCGTTGCATTCTCCAGAATCGACGGCGCGATAAGTAAAGGCCAACCCCGCTCGTGCGGGGTTGGCCTTCTCGCGTACTACGCCGCAGCTTAGTCGCGATACGCTTCCGGGCCAGAGTTAAGCCAGGCGTACACGCCACCAATTAGGAAGCCACCACCGATGAGGTTTCCTACCCACACGATGGACCAATTGGCCAACACCACCCAAAGGGTAAAACCTTCCGGTAGCGGGCTGGCGCAGAAGAAGGTCAGGGTCATCAGGCAGAAATTGGCGATGACGTGCTCGAGGCCCAAGCCCACGAAGCAGGCGATGATCGGCACGATGACGAAGAACTTGGAGGCAATGTCTTTGGCAAAGATAGCGCCGATAATCGCCATGTTGACCACGAAGTTGGCCAGTATGGCCTCCACGAACATGCCGCCTGGTCCTTTGAGGAGCTTGCCCATCGCGAGGTCGACGATAAGGTGATTTGGGTCGATGCCGCCGAGCTTGGCGGACATACCCATGGCTGCGGCGAAAAGCACGGCGCCAACTAGGTTGAATAGCGTGGTGACTGCGAGGAGCCACAGCGCCTTTCCCCAGCCCACCTGCTTCTTCACGGCGCCGTAGACCATGTACATCATGTTGCCGGTGGCTAGGTCCGCGCCCAGAATGACGATGGCAAAAAGGCCCAAACCGAACAGGCAGGCAAAGACCAGAGAACCGAGGCCTTCCACATGCTTCTCGACGCCCATACCCATCACCGCAGCAAATGCCGTACCGATCGCCAGGTACACGCCGGCCAAAGTAGAACGGACAGCAAAGCGGGAGAAAGATTGCTCTAGGAGCGTGACCTTCTTCGTCACGGCTGCTGCGGCAGCATCATTCAAGGACATCAAGTACCTCGTACGGTTCAGATTTCAGAGACCTTTGTATCGTACTCCGCCGCACGCACCGCAGGTGAATCCCTGATCTTCAGCAACCAATTGCAATCACTTTTCACTTAAGAAAAACTGGCGGGAATGACACCCTTCCTGTCTGTCCAGCACCTCAGCTACGGCTACTCCGCCCGCACTAAGGTTGTTCGCGATATATCCTTCGACCTCGCCCCAGGGCTCACCGTCCTTCTCGGCGCAAATGGCGCGGGGAAAAGCACGCTCATGCAGCTCATCGCCGGTGAGCTACGCCCGCCAACAGGAACCATCTTCGTGGGCGGTGAAGACGTCCGCCGTTCCGACTCGTGGCGGCAACGTGTCGGCTGGGTTCCGCAACGCAGTGTGTTTGATCCGGCGCAACGCGCAGTGGATTTCGTAGCAGACGTTGGCTGGCTGCGCGGACTAGACCGCGCGACAGCACGCCAGCACGCGGTAAATGCCTTGCGGATAATTGGCTTGGAGGACCACAGCACTACCCGCCTGCGCGCGATGTCCGGTGGAATGCAGCGCCGCGCCATGGTCGCGGCGGGCCATTGTCCACGAGCCAGATGTACTGCTTCTCGACGAACCCACCGCAGGTCTCGACCCACACCAACGATCCTCACTCATCCGCGCACTGCGTGACATGGCCTCGAACGGCACCACTGTCCTCATGTCTACGCACGTCGCGGCTGATATGGACTCCGCCGATCGCACGCTCATTCTTCATCGTAGGTGCATCGCAGTCGATTCTTCTGTTGCAGATTTCATCGAAAGGTACGGCTCCGTAGAACAAGGATTCTGCGCCGTCACCGAACAAGCTACCGACGGGGCACGGGGAGGGGCTGCTTTGTGAGACACGTTCGCTTCATTCCTGTTGTACTCTTCACCGCACTGCTGAGTTTTGCCTCTGCGCGGGGCAGTAACGTCGCCGGTTCCTGGCCAGAGGCCACCGCAATCTGCGCGGTTGTCGCCGCGGCTACGGGCGTACTTCTCGAAAGTATTGCTGCATGGGACGCAGGAAGCCAGGACGCCACGTTTCTACGCTCCACATCCACCTCGCGCGCCCGCACAGCAGTACTTCTCGTCGGCCTGGCGCTGGCATGGGGACTGGCCAGCATTCTTATCGACTTCATGATCCTGGCAGGGTTTGTCTATACCGCACCCGTGGGCAGCTCGCCATGGTTCCTCGTCATCATTAGCAGCCTTGTGTGGGTTGTGTTGTGTGCGGTTCTCGGTGCGGGTTTGGGTGTCTTTGTCCGGCGCCGGCTTCTCGCCGTGTTACTCGCAGCACTGCTCACGCTAGCTTTGTGCGTGGTATCGGCGTGTGCGGATTCCACGCCGGCTTCCCTACGCTTTCTTTTCTTCCCCGGCAATGGGTACGAGCTGATAGCACGGCAGCGACGGGTGGCTTCGGTCGCAATTTCTGCCGTCATGGTAGCGGCCTTAAGCGCCTGTGTCCTTGCCGCACTGACACGCCACCACCCTGCCCCGCGTTACACCGCGCTGACTCTCCTCGCCATCATCACCATCGCCGCTGTTGGCTCCGCCGCAGTGGGCCCCAAGGTACGCGGGCACGGGACACCACGGAGGCGTCGGCAAGCTGCACCCGGGATGCGAACAAACAGCGATACTGCAGTTGGCCAGAAGATCACGAACTCGTCGTAGCCGCAGACGCGCACTGGCAGGAATTCACGCAGATGCTTGTCGACGCCGGCCTTCCTCCCCTCACCGGCACATACGGTCAACCCGGCTCCGATCACGCCACGGAGTTGTCCCACACAGTGGCCAGCCCAGCGGCCCTGTACACGCGGGTTTATGAGGCTCAAGCTGCGGCGCTGCGCGCTCAGCGCCCCCTGCGAAGAAACTTCTGCCTCTCGCAACGCACACCAGGTACTTTCGGACTGGGCCACGTATGCGTTCAGAGCGGAGGACGACAGGTTTACTACCCTCAGCGCACAAAGTTCAACTACTCCTGCGCGCGCCTGGATTGAAAACGAGCTTTCTCACCGTTCGCCCGCAGAGCAAGCCGTGGCTCTGGCTCCCTTTATTCACACCATGCAGACGTGCAGCTCCGAGCTACCACCGCTGGGGGTTGCACAATGAGTCCCTACCTGAGACTTCGCCGTTGGCCGGAGTTCTTTTTAATCCTCAGCCTTGGCGTGGTAGCGCAGTTCCTGGATAACTTGGCCGTTCCACAGCTCTTCGGAGCGCCACTGAACCGTCCCGTATTCGTTTTCAATCTGCTGCCACTGCTCGTCGCAGGCTCCATACTGGCGTTGCTGAATAGTTCATGGGATGAGAAATACGAGGCCACGAGCACGGCCCGTTCGCTACGCAAGGAGAAAACTGCCTTGTTGGGTGCAGCTACCGCAGCGTGGACCGCTGTGTTCGGATTCGGATTATTCATTGGGGTAGTACCTATTCATTCAGCATCCACGATCCTTTTCTGTCTCGCTGCGGTTGGCGTCGCGTTAACGCTGCGTAGCGCACTGGACTCGAAGGCATCTGCGGGAATTGCGCTCCCCCTGTCGTTGCTGGCGCTCCTTTTTCCCTGGTGCTTGGGCGAAACCACGCCGTTGGGCAATTCCCTCGGCCAAAGTATGTCTCCCATCATTGCCATCGTGTGCGCCACTATCTTCCTTGTAGGCGCGGCTGCGTGGCTTCACCGACGGCACTAAAACCAAAAAATTCCCCCGGCCTCCTTTCGGAGTGCCGGGGGAATGCCTCAAGCGCTATTTACTTGAACGGGAAGCCGAGCTCGCGCAGGAGCTTGCGGCCCTCGTCGTCGTTAGTAGCGGTGGTAACGACGGTGATGTCCATACCACGAGGGCGGTCGATCTTGTCGATGTCGATCTCGTAGAACATGGACTGCTCGGACAGGCCGAAGGTGTAGTTGCCGTGGCCGTCGAACTGCTGATCAGACAGACCGCGGAAGTCACGAATACGTGGCAGCGCGATGGTCAGCAGGCGGTCTAGGAACTCCCACATGCGGTCGCCGCGCAGGGTAACGCGTGCGCCAATGGGCATGCCCTCACGAAGCTTGAAGTTCGCGATGGACTTCTTAGCGCGACGCAGCTGCGGCTTCTGACCGGTAATAGCGGTCAGATCCTCGAGTGCGCCGTTGATGACCTTGGAGTCACGTGCGGCTTCGCCAACACCCATGTTGACGACAACCTTGGTGACACCAGGGATCTGCATGACGTTGTCGTACTTGAACTCGTCATTCAGGGTCTTGCGGATTTCCTCGCGGTAGCGAGTCTTCAGACGCGGGGTGTAGTTCTCGCTCATTTTTAGATGTCCTTCCCGTTGCTACGCGCGATACGGACCTTCTTGCCGTTCTCGTCGAAACGGTAGCCCACGCGGGTCGGGTTGCCTTCGGAGTCAACGATCGCAACGTTGGACACGTGGATCGGTGCTTCCTGGGTAACGATTCCGCCGGACTCGGCGCCACGCTCGGCAGCAGAGTTTGCGACGTGCTTCTTGATGCGGTTAACGCCCTCTACGAGGACCTTGTCACGCTTTGGGTATGCCTCGATGACCTTGCCCTTCGCGCCCTTATCTGGGCCCGAAATGACGATCACCATATCTCCCTTATGGATCTTCATAAGACTAGATCACCTCCGGTGCGAGAGAAACGATCTTCATGAAACGCTTGTCACGAAGTTCGCGAGCAACCGGTCCGAAGATACGGGTACCACGAGGCTCGCTATCGCCCTTGAGAACAACTGCAGCGTTCTCGTCAAAGCGAATGTAGGAGCCGTCTGGACGACGGGTTTCCTTCTTCGCACGGACGATAACTGCCTTAACTACGTCGCCTTCCTTGACGTTGCCACCTGGGACAGCGTCCTTGACAGTCGCGACGATGACGTCGCCGATGCCAGCGGAGCGTCGGACAGAGCCGCCGAGAACGCGGATGCACAGCAGTTCACGTGCACCAGAGTTGTCGGCGACGCGCAGACGCGATTCTTGCTGAATCACTATGGGTCTCCTGACCTGGATTGATGTGCGGTAAGATTTCCGTCCTTGCCGCACGCGGTCTACAAACTTGCGATGCTCAAGCCTTGACAACGGACTGTGCCGAAGGGTCTCGGACCGGCGGTTCGGAAACGCACCACTACGGGCCGACCAGCTTTTGCAACCTATACATTCAACCACACGCCAGCGCCCATACCAAAACGCCGCTTAGTGATTACCGACGCCCCCTACCTCCACATATATTTCCGTCAGTACACCCGCTTACCCCTCGGCCTCTTATTTCGAATACTACGACACGCATAGGCTCCAAAATCATCGCCACAATCTGCACATATGAACCACACTTTAACAACGCTCAGTGCAAAGTCCATCGCGCAGCCATTCTAATGGTTTGATCTTTCACTGCTGTAACGCATGAGAATTACAGTTAACTTCTGATTTTCATGCAACAACTGCAAATTCTGTGACTACTGGTATTTGCCCGCGAAAGACGTTTCTTTGCTCTTTCCCATATTTCCCGAAGGAGAAACACATGAAGCGTTTGCCACAGACCCTGACTGCTGCTGTACTGACCGGCGCACTCGCCTTTGGCGGCGCAGCTATTGCCCAGGCTCAGATGCCACTACCGGCTTCCATCGAGACCAATGGCATTACCTACGACAAGCAGCCCGACGGCAGCTACGCACCACGCAACCGCTTTGAGAACCCAGCCGGCGAGGACACCGTACCTACCCTCACTGAGGATCAAGCTCGCGCCATCTGGGAGCGTCAGCAGTCAAAGGATGGTGAAAGCGCTGATCCTGAGACCCCTGGAAACGAGACTGACACTGAAGGCGCAGCCGACGCCGAGGGTACTGACTCCGAGAGCTCCAACAAAGAAGGTATCCCTGCTCCAGCTACGAAGAAGGACGCCGAGGGCAACGAGTGGTACCAGAGCCTGAAGGATCCGAAGGTTTACGTCAACGACCCAGCTCTGGTGAATGAAGAGATCACCGACGAGATGCGCAATTCTTACGCTGAGGCGTTCCTGTCTGAGGATTCGAAGCCTGAATTCGACAAGAATAAGCTGGCTTGGTTGGCACTGCCAGCTGCACTGATCATCGGTGGCATCACCTGGTACCTTTCCCAGGACGGCAAGACCTACGTCAAGGACGAGGCACGCAAGAACCAGGAACCGACCGCTGAGGAAAAGGCTGCTTCCGAGCAGATGCTGAACGCTAACAAGGACGAAGTTATCGCCCAGGTCGGTCAGCTCGCTAAGGGCGACGCTGCCCTGGCTGAGGTTCCTTCCGCACTATCTGCCCCGGCAACTGGCGAATCTGCAGACTCCGCACGTGACATGTCCGCTGAGACCGGCTCCAACTCCGTTGCACAGGCTCTGGCTGCTCTGGCCGTAGCTGCAATGGTTGCTGCTGGCGCTTTCACCGCACGCCGCAAGTTCTTCGCTTAAGCAAGAGCCTCCCTACTAGATAGGAAACTGAATTGAGACTTGCTGCGTCGGTCGGGCTTCGGTCCGGCCGGCGCAGCTTTTTGCTGTGGACTCCCTGGTGCATCGCAATTCGCTTGGGCTCCAAATGAGCTTTTGGCCATGGGAGCACAGTTGTTTCTAATACACTAAAGGCCGAACTGGGAAGAAGTATCTCTCAGTTCGGCCTTTGTTCTTTAGAGCTAGCTGGTTGTACTGGAAGGCTCCTCAGTGGATGCAGGTGTAGCTGCATGGCCAGTGGTTGGTGTGGATGCTGGCTCGAGCTTGGGATCCACGGTGAAGATATCGGTACCGGAGCCAATAAGTTCGCCGGGGCGGAAGGCCTCGGTAGGGATGACCGGGCCGGTCTTCTTCGAATTCGAGACAACCACCGGAGTGGTCACGGGAAGGCCGGCGGCCTTGATAGCGTCGATATCGAATTCGGCGAGGATATCGCCCCGCTTGACCTCATCGCCCTTGGTGACGTGGGAGGTGAAGTGCTCACCCTTGAGGTTTACCGTATCGAATCCGATATGCATGAGGATATCGATGTTGCCCACCACTGAGTCCTTGGCACGAATGGCATAGGCATGGTGGGAGGGGAAAGTAACGGTGATTTTGCCGTCGGCAGGCGCAACCAGCTTGCCCACGGTGGGCTCGATTGCCACACCTTGGCCCAGCTTGCCACCGGCAAACATAGGATCGCTGACCTGAGACAGTGGCACGGCGGTGCCCTCCAGTGGGGAGAAGATGGTGCAGGCATCGTCGGCAGCTACCGCAGCTGGGGTGGCAGCGGCAGCCTGTGCCTCGGCTGCGGGAGGATTGACCTCGTCCGGGTCGATGGAGCCATTCTTCCGAATGAGCACGCGGCCGTAGAGGTACGCGCCCACAAAGGCAATCACGAAGGAGATGACACCACACAGGAGGAAGGTCGGCACGAAGCGGGGGACGGAGACGAAACCGATGAAGCCGGCGGCGCCGAGGGCATCGGCAAGCACGCCAAAGATGGCGATGAAGGCAGAGGAAACGGCGGACGCCGCCATGCCGATATAGAACGGCCAGCGCAAGCGAAGGTTTACGCCGAAGATAGCGGGCTCAGTAATACCGAACAGGGCGGAAATGCCGGAGGCACCGGCCAGCCCCTTGAGCTTTTCGGAGCGGGCCAGGAAGTATACGGCGAGCGCGACACCACCTTGGGCGATATTGGCCATGGAGGCAATCGGGAAGATAAAGGAACCGCCCTCGTTCCACAACATCGTCTCAATCGGCGGGAAAGATTGATGCAAGCCGGTAATCACAATCGGCGAATAGACAAGGCCGAAGAGGAAACCGGCCACTGGACCGGCAAAGTCATAGAGGTTAGCTAGTCCCATGCCAAGCCAGTCGCCGGCCGTGCGCAGGATGGGCCCCAAGCCCATAAAGGTTAAGAAACCGGTAATGAGCAGCGTGAGCAGCGGGGTAAGCATGAAGTCCACCGTGCCCTTGAGGTGCTTGTGCAGGAATTTCTCCAAGGTGGCGAGGATCCACGAAATCACCAAGATAGGAAGGATGGAACCTTGGTAGCCGGCCTGGGCGACGTCGAAGCCAAAGATATTCCAATAGGACATCTCGCCGCTTTCAATCGCTTCAGCCACGTTGTAACCGCTGACCAAATCCGGCATGACCATCGCCATAGCCATACCGGCGCCAAGGAACTCGTTGCCACCAAAGCGCTTCGTCGCGGTAAAGCCGACGAGGATGGGCAGGAAGGCGAACGGCGCGGCGGCGAGCAAATTAACTAGCCCAGCAAAGCCTTCCCACGCCGGGAACATCTCGATGACGGATTTATCGCCAAACAGGCCTTCGGCCGTCAAGACGTTATTGAGAGCCATGAGCAAACCGCCGCCCAATAGGATGGGGATGAGCGGCACGAAGATATCCGCCAAGACTTTGACGGCCCGGCTAAACCAGTTGCCGGATTCAGCAGCGATGTCTTTTAGACGGTCGGTGGATACGGCCACGTCCTTGGAAATCAGGTTGGTCATTTCCTGGAAGACGATATTGACGTCACCAGGGCCGACGATGACCTGGAACATACCGCCAGCCTCAAAGGTGCCCTTGAGATCGGGGTCATTATCCAGCGCGGCGGTATCCACCTTGTCCGAATCTTGCAGCACCATGCGCAGGCGCGTGGCGCAGTGCGCGAGTGCGTTGATGTTGTTTTCGCCGCCGAGCGCCTTAAGCGTGCGGGCGGCTACTTCCTTGTGGTCCATAGAAGAGCCCTTCAGTGTAATGGATCACATCCTGATACCGGACGTGACTACTTATGTCCATTACAGCTGGAATTCGGGCCTAAGTCCACACATTCGGGCGGAGTGTTGGCAACTTCACCGGTGATAGGTACACCTACCCGCGCGGTTCCCACCCCTGCCACGGTGACTCGCCAAACACCGCGAACGAAGCAGCAATCCGACCACCCCCGGCATAGACCTCAACGGCGCAGCCATCCGCAATCAAGCGCATCTCACCATCCGGGCAGTCGATGGGTTCTCCGCCATTAAAGGAAATGGTCCCGTCGCGTTGGGTGACACGGAAAGCTTCATCCCCGGCGGCGTCGATAAGAGCAAAGGAACCTTCGCCCTTGATATCGATGGTGGAGCCAAAGCCTTCGCGCCCGTGGGTCTCCGGCAAGGCAGACCACAGCGGCTCTTGGTGCAAGTAGTCACCCTCAAGCCAGATGCGGCGTGGCAGGGTCAAGGTGTGCACCCAGCCTTGCGTCGGAGTGTCATCCTGGGCGGGCATGCCCATCCACCCCAGCAGGATGCCGTCCTCGGTAGCCTGCGGCGCATAAAACTGGGTGCCGTGATCCAAGAGTGTAAAGCCGCGCTCAATGTGAAAATCCAACCCTTCGAGCGTGCCCACGACATAGCCGCAGCGGTCCGTTTCTGCTTGCGGGCAAAAGATGAGTACCTGCTTGTCCCCTAGCGTGAGGAGATTAGGACACTCCCACATATATCCGCCCGGCAGCTGGGAAGGATCATCCAAAACAATCTCGCCCTGAAAGTCCCACTGCGCTAAGTCCTGGGAGCGGTAGAGAACAATGGTGCCGCGTTCATCTTCGGTTTGGGCGCCGATGACCATCCGCCAACCGTCACCGTCGCGGGTGATCTGTGGGTCACGGAAGTGGCCCGTATAACCCTCCGGGGAGTCCGGGATGAGGGGGTTATTCTCATCGCGGAGATAGATGCCGCCTTCAGGGCCCGAAGGGTCGAGGGCGCGCACGCGGTTCTGCGAGGGAATGCGGCGGCCGTCTTGTTTCAGGTTGCCTGTATAAAACAGCCAGACATCGGTGCCATCGACCACCGCGCCGCCCGAATAGCATCCATCCTTGTCATAGGGCAGATCCGGGTATAAGGCATCCGGGTGGTGTTGCCATGGCGTGGGCGCGGAAACACGTGTGGTCGCATGGCCCCAGCCGGTGCGCTTGGGCTGGCGCGGGAAGGCAGGGTCATGCTGGTAGTAAACATGCAAGGTATCACCGTCTACAAAGACACCATTGGGATCATTGAGGCGGCCTTGTGGTGGGGCAAGGTGAAAATTGGGCCGGTAGTTCATATCACCGATACTATGAAAATATGACTATTCATGTGTGCGGTGAAGGGCTCGTGGACCTCGTTCCAGTAGCCCCTGGCAGCTTGAACGACCACACCCCGGCGCTGGGCGGCGGGCCATTTAACGTGGCCATCGCAGCCGCGAGACTGGGGGCGGACGTAGAGTTCCAGTCCCGCCTTTCTACCGATGGTTTTGGCCAGGAACTCGTTGGCCGCCTTAAGTCAGAAGGCGTGACCACCACCCACCTGCAGCGTGGCGATGAGCCCACCACGCTAGCCGTCACGACCATCCATGAGGACGGCTCCGCTTCCTATAACTTCTATATCGAGGGCACCGCCGACCGCTTGGTTGAGCCACACTTGGTTCCGGCCGATATCGCGTGCTTTGGCACGGTCTCCCTTGCCCTTGAACCTGGCGCCTCCCGCTATGCGCAACTATTGAAGGATTTTGCCGCACAAGGTACCTTGGTCGCCCTCGATCCGAATATCCGCCCGTTCTACGCCACCCAGGAGCACCGAGAATTCCTAGCGGACCTGCTCCCCCACGTCACTGTGCTCAAGCTTTCCGACGAGGAGGTGGAATTCCTCGGCACCGACCTCATTTCCCAGGTCCCCGTCGTCGTAATTACCCGCGGCGGGGAGGGCCTTAGCGTTCAGGCCGGTGACACCGCACTACAGGTGCCGGCCGCAAAGGTCACCGTCGCCGACACCATTGGCGCCGGCGATACCATCATGGCCGCATTGTTGACCCAGATTGATGAGCGCGGGCTCGACGCCACCGCCTTGTCTGAACTAGGAGCTGCGGAGTGGAAGGAAATCCTGTCCTTCGCCGCGGCCGCCGCAGGGATCACCGTTTCACGCAAAGGTGCTAACCCACCACGGCGTGAGGAAGTAGAGTCAGCGCTATGACCTACACCAAGCGCACCCTGTGGCTGCACTCCGCGCTCTTTATCCTCGCGTTTCTCGCGTTTATCCTGCCCGTAGTTTTTGGCACCTCCGCTCTACTTCCTGTTTGGTTGACCGGCGGGCTGAGTTTGGGGCTTGCGGCTTGCACGCTTGTCGACGCCGCCTATAAATTCTTCGCCCCCGCCTCCCCTCGTAGCCTCCGCCTGCTCTCTGGTCTTGCCGGCCTCGTTCTGCTCATCGGCTGGGGCATCTGGGTCTATATCTACGGCAATATGGCGGCCGTCGGCACAGGATCCTATCGAATCGGTACCTTTTTGCTCGGCGCGGGAAGCGTGCTCAATCTTTTTGTAGTGGCAATTTCCTTTCTAGATATACAAAGAAAGGTCAACTAGAGCGACTGGGCAACAGCCACAATTGGCAGGTTTCCACTAATGCGCCGCTACGACGCGGCGGGGAACAATGATGGGGGCATCACTATCCGGATCGTCCCAGGCTTCAGCCTCGATGCCATAGGCCTGCTCCAATACCTTCGGGGATAGCGCTTGTTTCGGCGCCCCGCGAGCGATAATTTTGCCGGCTTTCATCACCACCATGGAATCAGAATAGTGGCCCGCCAGCATGAGATCGTGCAGGACTACAACCACTGTTTTTCCCACCTGCGCCTGTGCGCGAGCCAACTCCAGCATGCGCATGGCATGGGCGGGGTCGAGAAAGGTCGTGGGTTCGTCGAGAAGCAGCACAGGCGTATCTTGTGCCAGTGCCAACGCCAGCCAGACGCGTTGGCGCTGCCCACCCGATAGCGAAGCGATATCACGATCGAGGAAGTCCACAATGTCGGTAGCCTCGCAGGCCTGCGCGATAGTCTCCCGATCCGTAGCGGAAAGGCCGCGCATCCTCCCCTGATAGGGATGACGCCCGCGCGCGACCAACTCGCCTACCCGTAGCCCATCGGGGGCCACGGGGTGCTGCGGCAGCAGCGCCACCTGCTGCGCGGCATCCTTCGCGGACAACGCATGTAGGTCAGCGTCCCCGACCATGACGCTGCCCTGCCGCGGGGCCAGGATTTTCGAGAGAGTTTTCAGCAGCGTGGACTTGCCACAGCCATTGGGCCCAATGAGCGTGGTGACTTCGCCGGCACGGGCGTGCAGATCGACGCCGGCAAGGATGTCCTCGCCATCCTTATATCCCGCATGAATGCCGGTGGCGTGGAGACTGCACCGAGGCTTCGCGCTCGTGGGCTGTTTAGGCTGATTATTCGTCATATCTTTTCCTTCATCCACGTACGACTATCTAGCACCATCCGGCGCTGTGTTTGTCCGTTTCCCCCGCTGTGCCGCGGCGCAACGTTTAGCTGCGCCCGGCCGCATTCCACACCACTATCACCAAGGCGCAGCCGCCGATGACCGAGGAAACCGCACCCACCGGCGCGTCTACCGGGATAGCGCCAGCGATGACGGCGCACACGGTAAGCAACGCCGCGCCCGCGGCTGCCGACGCCAGCGGCGATGGCGTGGGGGTGCGCGCCACCATCCGCGCCAGGTGCGGCGCTAGCAGCGCGATAAACCCAATGGGTCCCACCACCGAGACCACCACGGCGCTGATACCGGTTGCCGCGATAAGCAGAAGAGAGCGCTGGCGGGAGATATTCACGCCCAGGGTGGTTGCGGAGGAATCATCATGGGCAAGCAACGGCAATTCCCGCGCGCACCAGATGCCTATAGCGAGAAACGGCGCTAATGCCGCCAGCAGGGGGAGGATGACCTCCATGCGCACAAATCCAGTCGATCCCGCAAGCCACGTTTGCGCCTCCGCAGCGCGCAGGACCTGGGCGCTGCGCATCAAATACGCCACGATGGCCTGAAACAGCAGCGATAAGGCAATACCGACGATGACGATGCGGTTGCTCGTACCGATGCCACCAAGGGTGGCGAGGAGGAGGACAACGAGGAGGGCGCCGATCGTCGCCAAGCATGCCCGCCACCAAAACTCCGGGATGCCCTCAGCGAAACTGGGGCGCGAATGCACGGTGCCCAGGACCACCAGCACCGATGCCCCGCCGGTAACGCCTAAAATATCCGGCGAGGCGAGCGGGTTGCGGGCCATGGTTTGCGTCCAAGAACCGGCCAGACCGAGGGCGGTGCCCACGATGACGGTGGCGATAGCAACCGGCAGGCGCAAGTCCCACACCACCCTGATGTGGCTCTCGCTGCCGCCGCCGGTGAGGACATCGATGACTTGCCGTGGGCTCAGTTCCACGGAACCTTGCCCCAACAATACTAAGTACGCGATAAGGGCGATAAGGATAAATGCCAACGTGGAAGCGAGCACGCGCGCGTGCCGACGGCGTTGCTGCGCTGTTAAAATTGTGCTGATCGTGGTCATGCGTTTTACCCCCACGTTCTGCCCATTCCTCGGTGGGCACCCCAAATGAGGAAGGGTGCGCCCACTACTGCGAGGACGATGGACATCTCCAGCTCCGAGTTACCCACAATGAGGCGGCCGATGATATCGGCGGCAAGCACGGCACAACCACCTAAGAGCGCGGAGGGCAAAAGCATGGTAGCAACGCTAGGGCCCACCACCCGCCGCACGATGTGAGGAATGGCAAAGCCGACGAAGGCAATGGGCCCCGTTGCCGCCGTTGCACTGCCGGCCAGCACCACGACGCTGAGCGCCGCGCCCACCCGCGCGGTGGTGGGGGACCCGCCCAAGGCGAGGGAGGACTCCTCCCCCATAGCCAAAAGGTCGAGGGGTCTGGCTGCCATCGCCGCGCACGCTAGGCCGATAACAAGCCCTATGCCCGCGATCGCGACGTCTTCTGGGCCGCGGCCAAAGGTGGATCCGATGGTCCACCGCCGCATGCTATCGAGGACGTCCGTGGAATAAAGGCCGATGATCATCGCGCCCGATCCCAAGGCGGCGGAGACGCCGGCACCTACCAGAACGAGCGTCAGAGGATCCTGAAACCGCCGCGATACGGCTAAGACCAGCAGCGTGGTAATACCCGCGCCAGCGAGCGCGAGGGTAGTCCGCATACCGGTGGAGGTAGCAATGCCGATGGCCGTGCCTATGGCAACAAAGAATGACGCACCCGCGGTAACGCCAATAAACCCTGGATCCGCCAGCGGGTTTCTGGTCCACGATTGCGCCAGTACACCGGCCACAGCAAGGGCCGCGCCGGCGAAATAAGCCAGGAAGGTGCGCGGCATGCGCAGGTTCCACACGATATCGTGGATATCCTGCTCCCCTGCTCCGTGCAGGGCGGCGATGACCTCCCCGGGCGGAATCGAGCGGGATCCTAGCGTCAAGGACGCCACCGCCAACACCAGACTGGCGAGGATGAGGGCAACAAGGAGCAGCTTGTGACTCTGTGCCCGCGTCATTACCGGTGCGGCGGCGCCGGTGGCGGTAGGACTATCTGCGGTGTTATCCGTCTGGATTTTTTGGCCGACTTTCGTGGTTGCTGACAATTACAGCTTCTCTTCAAACTTATCTACTGCCCAGGGGATGGTCACCGGGTTCGGCATACTCATGGCATTACCGGTATCCGTATCCAGGTAGCGCACGCGACCATCCTTGACAACGTCGAGGCCTTGGAAGGTCTTATCCTTCTTCAAGGCTTCGGAGGAACCGTTGTAGTCCAGGACAAAGAGGTAATCAACCTGGTTAAGTTTTGCGTAATTTTCTGGGGCAATGTCAACGAAGAAGCTGCTGCCATCGCCCTGCAAGGCATCGGGGATCTCCATGCCAAGATCCTCGATGAATTGTCCGCGCCCGTCCTCCTCGGTGTAGAGGCCGATTTTGCCGTCATAAGGCATGACGATGGCCGCAGATTTATCCTGCAATTCCGTGTGCTCGCGGCGGAATTCCTCGAAGGCCTTTTCGGTGTCATCGATAAGCTTATCGCCTTCGTCTTCCTTACCCACCGCGTCTGCAATAGTTTCTACCTGCTTTTCCCAGGGCACCTGCCAGTCTTCATAGCCATCTGGCTTGACGGTGGTAGGCGCGATGTCTTCCAGGGATTCCTTCGTATGCGCATCCACGGCCTGGTTCACCGCAATGATCTGGGTGGGATCTGCCGCGGTGATCTGCTCAAAGGTATCCGCGGTGAATCCGGTTGCGGTATTATAAATCACCTCAGGCTTTGCATCGCCCAAAAGCTTATCTGCCCAGGGGCCGACGCCGGAGGGATCGCCATCGCCCTCAGCACCCCACGGTGCCACCGCCACGGGAGTGATCCCCAGGGCAAGTAGCGTATCGGCGTCACCCAGGCCCAGGCTAGCCACCCGCTGCTCGCTGGAAGCGTCAGTAGCCTTAGCCGTTTCATCGCCTTCACCGCGGGAGCAGCCTCCTAAGGCTACGGCTCCGGCAGAAAGCACTGCTACTGCACCCAAACTACGACGGCCGAAAATCTTCACCAGGCTAGCCCTTTCAAGAAGGAGGAAAATAACTTTGCTTAGCCTATACCGCAAAGAGTAATTTAGGCAAGCCTTAGTTTATTATGAGTATATTAGACGCATGAACTCTTCCCCACAATCCGCCACGATGCGTCAACACGAACTCATCCCCGTTATTCTGACCGCTAATAAACGGATCCGGCCGCGCCTGCACCGCCTGACGTTTTATGCCGAGGCATTCCGGACATACACCCTCTCCGGACCCGATGAATTCTTTGGACTCGTCATGCCACAAGCCGGACAGGAATTTAGGCCCTTCCCCGTCGACGGCATAAACCTTCGCTCGGCGGTAAGCGCGATTTGCGAGGAGAGGCGGCCGGACCTGCGCTGGTATACCATCCGCGCGCTCCATTCAGAAGAGGCCACAGTCGATGTCGACGTGGTCACCCACGGCGATTCCGGACCTGGCTCGCGGTGGATTCGCCGCGCACGAGCCGGCGATACGGCGGGATTCTTTACGTGCAACGACTTGTGGCGACCAACCGAGTCGGCACAACTTCTAGTCGCCGATGCATCCGCCCTGCCCGCCCTGCGGCACATCTTGGCCTACCAAGAAAACCATAACCCGGCGATGCTTCGAGCCACCGACGTTATGGCCGTGGTAACCAGCGAGGACGAGGTAGAGCCGGGCCTTGCAACTCGGTGGGAGACGAGCGTCCGCAGCCTGCGCATCATTCATACCCAACCGCGTCAGGAGGCGGATGCTGTCGTAGCCGCTCTAAGAGCGGACTATGCCCGTGCGCCGGGGCCAGGGTACGTGTGGGCTTCCGGCGAGGGGGAGCTAGCAAAGAGCGTACGAGGCCTCGCGGTGAATGAGTGGGGCCTGGATACCACCGACGTCACGTGGGTTCCCTACTGGTTTTATGGAAGGGCCCGACCGTAGCTAAGCCCGAAAACGGCGAAGGCCCCTACCCCGAACCATTAGATTCGGAGCAGGGGCTGCGCTGGCTAGTTTTTACTTAGCCTTCTCGATGATCTCAACGAGACGGAAGTGCTTGTCCTTGGACAGCGGGCGGGTCTCAGCGATGCGTACGAGATCGCCGATGCCTGCGGTTTCTTCCTCGTCGTGCGCCTTAACCTTCTTGTTAGAACGCATGATCTTGCCGTACAGGGCGTGCTGCTTGCGGTCTTCCAGCTCGACAACGATGGTCTTGTTCATCTTGTCGGATACTACATAGCCGGTGCGAACCTTAGGAGCGCCCTTGACCTTCTCCTTCTTCGGAGTAGGTGCCTTCTTGGAATCAGTCACGTTAGCCTCACTCATGATTAAGCCTCAGCTCCCGGAGCAACGGACAGGCCCAGCTCGCGCTCGCGCAGAACGGTGTAGATGCGGGCAATGTCGCGCTTAACCGTGCCGATGCGGCGGTTGTTGGTCAGCTGGCCGGTGGCCTTCTGGAAGCGAAGGTTGAACAGTTCTTCCTTCGCATCCTTCAGGCGGGACTGCAGCTCAGCATTGTCGAGCTCACGGAACTCGTGGGCGGGGGTACCGGTTGCCATTAGAACTGGTCCTCCTTCTTGATGATACGGACCTTGCAAGGAAGCTTCTGGCCAGCGCGGCGCAGAGCCTCAATTGCAACGGCATCGTTCGGATAGCTCATCTCGAAAAGTACGCGGCCCGGCTTAACGTTAGCCACCCACTTCTCAACCGGGCCCTTACCGGAACCCATACGAACGCCGAGCGGCTTCTGGGTCAACGGACGGTCCGGGAAGATGTTGATCCACACCTTGCCACCACGCTTGACGTGGCGGTTGATGGCAATACGTGCGGCCTCAATCTGACGGTTGGTGATGTACGCCGGCTCGAGAGCCTGGATAGCGTAATCGCCGAAGTTGATGCGGTTACCGCCCTTGGACACGCCGCGACGGTTCGGGCGGTGCTGACGGCGGTACTTAACACGCTTAGGAATCAGCATGGATTAGCCCTCCTGCTTCTGCTGTGCACGCTGGCGGCGCTGGCCACCGCGGCGGGAGCGACCATTGCGGTCACGGCCACGGCCCTGTGCCGGAGCGTTCAGTTCGGACTCGCGTACGCCACCGACGACGTCACCCTTATAGATCCACACCTTGATGCCAATGCGGCCGAAGGTGGTGTGGGCCTCTGCGGTGCCGTAATCGATTTCGGCGCGAAGAGTGTGCAGCGGAACGCGACCCTCGTGGTAGCGCTCAACGCGGGACATTTCAGCACCACCCAGGCGGCCGGACAGCAGAATCTTGATGCCCTTGACCTGTGGCTGGCGCATAGCGGACTGGATAGCCTTGCGCATTGCACGACGGAATGCGACGCGGTTAACCAGCTGCTCCGCGATGGAGTGAGCAACCAGGGTTGCGTTTGCGTCTACCTGCTTGACCTCGAGGATGTTGAGGGCAACCATCTTGCCGGTGAGCTTTTCCAGCTCGCGGCGGATACGGTCAGCCTCAGCACCGCGGCGGCCAATCACGATGCCTGGGCGGGCGGTGTGAATGTCGACGCGGACGCGGTCGCGGGTGCGCTCGATAACGACGTCGGCAATGCCGGCGCGCTCGAGGCCCTTGTTGAGGTAGTTACGAATCTTGATGTCTTCGGCTACGTAGTTCGCGTAGTCCTTATCGGCGAACCAGTGGGTCTTCCAGTCGGAAGTGATGCCCAAACGTAGGCCGTGAGGATGGATCTTCTGGCCCATTACTTGGCCCCTTCCTGCTGGCTTTCGACCACCACGGTGATGTGGCTGGTGCGCTTACGAATCATGAATGCACGACCCTGTGCACGCGGCTGGAAACGACGCATGGTCGGACCCTCGTTGGCATAAGCCTCGGAGATGACCAGGGTACGTGGGTCGAGGCCGAAGTTGTTCTCAGCGTTAGCGGCTGCAGAAGCAACGACCTTAGCAACTGGCTTGGAAGCACCCTGCGGTGCGTACTTCAGGATAGCCAGGGCTTCGCTTACGGACTTGCCGCGGACCAGATCGAGCACGCGACGTGCCTTCATCGGGGTGACGCGGACGTAGCGGGCCGTGGCGGATGCGGAGGTGATGGTCTCACTCATCGCTTATCGACGTCCCTTCTTGTCATCCTTGACGTGACCCTTAAAGGTCTTGGTTGGTGCAAACTCGCCCAGCTTGTGGCCGACCATGGAGTCCTCGATGAAAACCGGCACGTGCTTGCGGCCGTCGTGGACGGCGAAGGTGTGACCGATGAAATCGGGGAGAATGGTCGAGCGGCGAGACCAGGTCTTGATGACCTGCTTGGTGCCTGCATCGTTCTGAGCATCCACCTTGTTGAGGAGGTGCTCATCGACGAACGGGCCCTTCTTAAGGCTGCGTGGCATTGTTTACCTCCTCTTAGCGCTTCTTGTTCGGGCGACGACGGCGCACGATCATGTTGTTGGAGTAACGGTTCGGGTTGCGGGTGCGACCCTCCTTGTGGCCCCATGGGGACACAGGGTGGCGACCACCCGAGGTCTTACCCTCACCACCACCGTGTGGGTGGTCAACCGGGTTCATTACGACACCGCGGACGGTCGGGCGAACGCCCTTCCAACGCATACGGCCGGCCTTGCCCCAGCGGATGTTCATCTGCTCGGCATTGCCAACCTCACCAACGGTGGCGCGGCAGCGGATATCCACACGGCGGATTTCGGAAGACGGCATACGCAGAACTGCGTACTTGCCTTCCTTACCCAGCAGCTGAATGGAAGCACCAGCGGAGCGAGCCAGCTTAGCGCCAGCACCCGGCTTGAGCTCAACAGCGTGGATGGTAGAACCGGTCGGGATATTACGCAGAGGCAGGTTGTTGCCAACCTTGATATCTGCATTCGGGCCGGACTCTACGATGGTGCCCTGCTTCAGACCCTTAGGGGCGATGATGTAGCGCTTTTCGCCATCAACGTAGTGAAGCAGTGCAATGTTTGCGGTGCGGTTCGGGTCGTACTCGATGTGAGCGACCTTTGCCGGGATGCCGTCCTTGTCGTTACGACGGAAGTCGATCAGACGGTAACGGCGCTTGTGGCCACCGCCGATATGGCGGGTGGTGATGCGGCCGTAGTTGTTACGGCCACCAGTCTTGCTCAGCGGGCGCAGCAGGGACTTCTCCGGAGTAGAACGAGTGATCTCGTCAAACTCAGAAACGGAGGATGCGCGGCGACCCGGAGTTGTCGGCTTGTACTTACGAATAGCCATAATTCTTCCTTTTCCTTTCGGCTCTCCGGTGACGCTTAAGCGCCGCCGCCGAAGACGTCGATGGAGTCGCTGCCTTCACGGAGCGTCACATATGCACGCTTGGTGGACTTACGCTGGCCGTAACCGGTGCGGGTGCGCTTACGCTTGCCTGCACGGTTCACGGTGTTCACGGAGTCGACCTTGACGTCAAAGATCTGCTCTACGGCATCTTTAATCTGGGACTTATTGGAGTCCGTGGAGACGTAGAACGTGTACACGTTCTGCTCCATCAGACCGTAGGACTTCTCGGATACAACCGGGGCGATGATGATATCGCGTGGGTTAGAAATCTTAGCCATTAGTTCTCCTCCTTATCCGCGCCGGTTGCGCGGTTGATGAAGGTGTGTAGCGCCTCAACGGAGAACACAACGTCATCGGAGTAGAGAACGTCGTAGGTGTTGAGCTGGCCAGCGTCCAGGATCTGAACGTTAGGCAGGTTATTAGCGCTACGACGAGCGTTGATGTCCTCGCGGCCGATGACCAGGAGCACGTTCTTGCGCTCGGTCAGGGACTCGAGGAAGGCCTTAGCCGACTTGGTGGACGGCTTCTGGCCCGGTACGAGCTCTTCGATGACGTGGATGCGCTCGTTGCGAGCACGGTCAGACAGTGCACCGAAGAGAGCAGCCTTGATCATCTTCTTAGGGGTGCGCTGTGCGTAGTCGCGCGGCTGTGGGCCATGGACGGTGCCGCCACCGGTGTAATGCGGTGCGCGGATTGAGCCCTGGCGTGCACGGCCGGTGCCCTTCTGACGGAAAGGCTTGCGACCACCACCGCGGACATCGCCGCGGGTCTTGGTTGCGTGGGTGCCCTGGCGTGCAGCAGCAAGCTGAGCGTTAACAACCTGGTGCATCAGAGCAATGGATGCCTCGGTGTCAAAGATTTCAGCAGGCAGGTCTACAGAGCCGTTGGTCTTACCCTCGGAAGTGTGGACGTCTAGCTTGAGGTTGCTCATGCGTGTGCACCGCCCTTCACTGCGGTCTTAACGGTGACGAGGCCGCCGCGCGCACCAGGGATAGCACCCTTGATGAGCAGCAGGTTGGACTCGGCATCGATTTTCTGAATCTTCAGGTTCTGGGTGGTCACGCGGTCCTGGCCCATACGGCCAGCCATGCGCTTGCCCTTGAAGACGCGGCCCGGGGTAGCAGCGCCGCCGATGCCACCAACGCGGCGGTGAGCGGCCTGGTTACCGTGAGCTGCGCCCTGGCCTGCGAAGCCGTGGCGCTTCATGGCACCAGCGTAGCCGTGGCCCTTGGTCTTGCCGGTGACGTCAACGAAGGTGATGCCCTCGAAGATGTCAACCTTGACCTCTTGGCCAACCTCATAAGCAGAGGTGTCGTCCATGCGGATTTCCGCAACGTGACGGCGTGGGGTTACGCCAGCCTTCTTGAAGTGACCACCAACCGGCTTATTTGCCTTGCGTGGGTCGATTTCGCCAAAGGCGATCTGGATGGCGCTGTAGCCATCGGTTTCGGGGGTGCGAATCTGGGTGACAACGCATGGCCCTGCCTCGACGACGGTAACCGGTACAACGCGGTTGTCCTCGTCGAAGACCTGGGTCATGCCGAGCTTCTTGCCCAGAATGCCCTTGATCTCGTTTTCACTCATTATTTGTTCTCCACCAAAGTCGCTTACTGGATGTTCACGTCGACGCTTGCCGGAAGATCGATGCGCATAAGAGCATCAACGGTCTTCGGGGTTGGGTCGAGAATGTCGATCAGGCGCTTGTGAGTGCGCATCTCGAAGTGCTCGCGAGAGTCCTTGTACTTGTGCGGAGAACGAATAACTGCGTATACGTTCTTCTCGGTTGGGAGCGGCACTGGGCCGACTACACGAGCACCGGTACGGGTAACGGTCTCGACGATCTTCTTTGCAGAAGCGTCGATAGCCTCGTGGTCATAGGCCTTCAGCCGAATGCGGATTTTTTGTCCCGCCACGCTTATCCTCTTCCTCGCTTCCCCACTTTCACATTCCCGGCGTTTCCGGGGCGTGAAGCGGTGGGAAATTGCTTCTCGATTTCTCTATAACGTTGTCCGGGCTTGGGGGCCTGACACAACGCCAGTGGTCTGACTGTCATGACGACCAAGAGTTGCGGTACATGGCAAGCGCCAGAACGCAGTGCTCTCGACGGGGTACAAGACCCGTGGTCAAAGTATTGTGAAGAGGACGGTTTTCACGCATTACACGTGGAGAGTGTCCAATTCGTCTACTGCCGCTGTTTATTTGCCATGCCCCTTCTCCGGTCCATCTTCTCGGGGTGTCACTGCTCTAACGCGGACCTAGCCCGATCGGATGACCTTCCAGTCAATGTTTCAAGTTCCCCTGAAACATGGCGACAACGAAGGTGTCATGTTCGCTTTACCAGCTCAGCGTCTCCCCGAGACTGCGCTTGACGACGTCCGTCGCTCGCACCACATCTCGGTTCTCGCTGCCCTGTTAAAGCAACCTTTGTATTTAAGCATGTTGGGCTGCGGTTTTTCAAGCCGCGTATTAAACCGTGCCAAAAATCACGTTTTGGAAAATTTTGTTGCCTCGCACCCCACACTCGGCTGAGAAGTATCTAAACTCGGAGGCAATGGCTGTGGACTCTTTGTCCTGCCTAGATAGTTGAATATCGCGTTCATGCATTACCCAATAAAGAAAGGCTCACTCGCCCATGTCTGAAAACAAGACCCCTGCACAAAACTCTGACAACCAGGTTCCCGCTTCCGAGGAGCGCGAGGTCAATAACAACCTGGAAACCCAGTACGGCACCACCACCATCGATGATGTCGTGGTCTCCAAGATTGCCGGCATCGCAGCCCGCGAGGTTTCCGGCGTGGATTCCCTGGGTGGCGGCGGCGCCCGCATGATCGGCAATATTCGCGAGTCTTTCGGTGCTTCCGAGGACGTCCGCCAGGGCGTAGACGTAGAGGTAGCAGAAGGCTCCGCCCGCATCGAGATTGCAATTACGGCTGAGTACGGCGTGGCCATCCACGAGCTCGCTGAGGCTATCCGCCGCAACATCATGAATGCTGTAGAGCGCATGACTGGCCTGAGTGTCGAGCGCGTCAACGTTGTTGTTCACGATGTCAAGCTGCCGAAAGATGAGTCCGAGTCTGAAGACCAGGCTGCTTTGAACCAGGGTCAGGCCTAAGCCCAATGCCTGAGCCCCGAGCACATTTCGAGCTCGAGGTAAGCCACGCCCACGCTATTGCACAGGCCGTCACGAAGGTCCGCGGCGTCGCTGCACTCGACGGCGGTTCGTTCAGTTCGGTGAGTTTGTACCTCCCAGGCGAGCGCATCGTCGGTATGCGGCGACCCAATCCGCGCGACGATCGCCACCTGCAGATCAACATCCGCGTCGATATCAGCGCGGCGCCGGACCTTTATGCCTTGGCAGAAGACATCCGGTCCGCCGCACGAGGGGCATGTCCCGAACTGCAGCGCATTGACGTTGAGTTTTCTGACGCCGTGGATGGCTTATCCGCTGCTCCATCGAAGGAATAGATATGAAAAATTACACCACTTTGGGCATCATTTCCGGCCTTATTCTTGCCTTCTTTTTGCACCTAGGTTGGGGTCCGACCCTGCTCGCCGTACTCCTTGCTGCCATTGGCGGAATCGTGGGAGCACACTTTGATGGCCGTATCGATCTCACCTCGGTGTGGAATGGCCTCATCGGTAAGGAGAAAGGCCAAGGTTAATGACAGATAGTTCCACTCAGGGCCACACGCGTATCTCGCTGCGGACCATGGAACGCATCGTTACCGCCGCGATCGCTAGCGTCCCCGGCACCAAGGCCATAGAGGCCAAGCTAGCGGGCATCGGCGGCCGCGGTTTTCCACGGGTCTCGGTCCAAATGGACTCGGAGCGCGAGGTAGCGGCCGTCAACGCCACTATCGGCGTAGTGTGGCCCTCGCCGGTTACTACGGTGGCGGAGCATACCCGCGCCGCCATTTCAGAAGCCATCGCGGCACATACCGGTTATTCCACTACACGCGTTAATGTCACCGTTGGCGGTTCCGTTCCGGGCAATCGGGTAACAGCGGCAGAAGTGGAGCAGCGCCAGGTTGCTGCTGCCGTCGCGCCGCACATCACGCCCTCGCCGGTCTGGCAGCCGGTCACTGCCGAGTCGGTCAACGTACGCAGCATTGCCACACCGCAGAAAACACCGGTGCGCAGCGTCACTGCCCCGGACTCCGACATCGCGGTGCGGTCCGTAAACACTCCGCGCGAGGCTGAGGTACGCAGTGTCTCTGCTGATCTCCCTGACCACCACCTGCGCGAAATCTCTTCCCCAGGTGAACATGCGCTGCGGCCTCTCAAAGAGCCTAAGCCGGTACACGTTCACAGCGTGGCGGCACCGCGCCCAGCCAAGCTGGTCCCCAGCGGACAGGTTCGCCCGCTGTCGCGAAAAGTACAGGTATCAGCTCCTCGGCCGCAGCCGCTGCGTGATATCGAGATCCGCCACGAGTGGACACCGCGCCGCGTGCAGACCCCTAAGTCCGTTCCTGCGCGAAAGGTACAAGCCCCTCGACCACAAGCACTCAAACGTATTGAGGTCACCCCGGCCAACCCTCGCCCACTGCACGTGGATGTGCCACGGCCGGAGCCGTTGCGCGCCATTTCCATAAACCCCTACCGCCCACAAGGAGGCAACCATGGCTGAACAGCACATGCCTGAACACTTTGGGCAGCAGCCGAAGGCGTCTCCAGCGGCGCGATCGTGGGCTGTGATTCTAGGGCTGCTTCTGATCGCCGCGGGCATCGTCGGCGTGCGCGAGACGTGGCTTGTAGGTTCTGGTTCCGATGCCCAATCGTGGGTACAGCCAGTACTTAACCTCATCGCCACTGAACAGCTGCAGACCTGGATGATTTGGGCCGGTGTCGCATCCATCATCGTCGGCCTTATCTTCCTATTTGCAACGCTAAAGACGCGCCGCACAACGCACCTGCAGCTGGCTTCCGATACCGCGTCCATGTGGATGCGGCCGGTAGATATCGCTCGCCTATCTTCGGCGACTGCTCGCCGCGTGCCGGGCGTTGCCTCCGCACAGACCTCAGCGGATAAAAAGACCGCTAAGGTCACCGTCAATGGTGATACCGACGATGCCGAGCTGCAGGGCCGAGTAGAGACCGCGGTTACGCAGTGCCTGGCGCACTTAAAGAATCCGCCACAGGTCACCGTAGCTGTAGAAAAGATTCCGGAGTTGGATAACAATGTCTAGAAAACTTGCTACTTTTGACCGTATCCTGCTCGGCCTGCTGGGAATAATCCTCATCGCTTTGGGCGTGTGGCCCATCCTTATCCACTTCAATGTGGAGTTTGCCAAGTACTTAGCCCTGTGGGTGGACCACGATGCGTGGAAGACGTTGGCGGACAATGACTGGTGGGTCTGGGCGCTGGCCGGTGGTTCCGCACTACTGCTTATCGTAGGCCTGTGGCTCGTGGTAGCTAACCTGCGCCACCGTCGCTTTAATAACGTGGAGTCTGCATCGTCTAATGACAAGGGATCTATCACGACGTCGATGAACGCTATTGCCGGTGCTGTGGCCCAGGATCTGGATGGAATTAAGGGCGTCGAGCACGTGGAGCGGCTCGTGGCTTATGACCGTGCCCGCCCTACCCTGCAGTACACGGTCACGGCCAATCCGGATACCCCGGTGGAGCGCCTTACTGGCGCCGTGGAGACCAATGAACGCGATTTCCGCGCGGCTTTCCCGGACGCGGATTTGGACACCATTTATAAACTGCAATTCAGCAAGGTTGGGCCTCTGAAGGACCTATCCGAATAGCGGGTTCGGGGTCTCTGCCACTAGGACCTCTTCAATGGCCCCCAAACGGGCCGATTCGCCGCCCCCGAGGATCACTTCCAGTTCCTCTCCGGGGCGGCATTTTTCTATTCGCTGCCAAGAATAATCCTGGCGAGTAACGCGGCGATTTTCCTTGGCAAATAGGTGTAACCCATGGTCAAGAACGCCAATGGCCCCGGAGAAGCGAAGAACAAAGACGAAATCGCCTAACTCCTGTCGCTTCAGGCCCTTGAGGTCTGGGCACGTAGTGCTCAACCGCATGAGGCTGGTAACCACGCCAAAGCGGTGCTCGAAGCCTTCTGTATCACGAATGGTAAAAGGCCGGCCGGGCCCGGTTGGGCGAATGGAATCATATGCCCATACCACGGGTTGAGCTTGTGGACGGCGCACGATGACGTGGGTGGGGGTGGCGGTAATGCGGTTAGTGGGGGCGTCGGCAAGCACCAGCCACTCCCCTTCCGCAATGCGTCCGTTATCCAAGGGCAGAAGCGGTGGATGCACGGCCGCTTGTCGCTGCAACTCCGCTACCAGCTCCGCATCGCTCGCACCCCAACCGATGCCCCGATTAGCCAGCATGGCAAAGAAGGTGGCGAGGCTGAGGTCGGGTTGGCCTTCCCAGGCGCGACGGAGGGACTCAAGCGTGGGATCGATGCGGGTGGGGTCATCCATATCCGCCAAGATTACCCAGCACCCGCGCCGGCCAGACAGCCGGGGCCGAGAGGAAAATTTTCACCCCCGAGTTAATTTCATTCAATTAAATAAATACTATAAGTGTTCAACAATCTCGAGCCACATATCGCCTGCTCACAATGTATTTATTGCAGATTTTTCCACCCTAGCTACGTTCAGTAATACCTGTCGTATTATTGGGGATTTATGTCACGGGGTTAATTTGATTGTGTTCTGGATAACAGATTATTAGATTAGTCACATACAACGATTCGCTCGTTGGATACACCTTGCACCCCGTTTCCTGCTTAACCGCGCACGGAGAATCTCTATGACTAAATATCTGATCAAAAAGACCTTGGGCTGGTTACTCATGATCTTTTTGGCTACCAACCTCGCCTATCTCTTGGCGGCCAGCTTCCTGGACCCACGGTCCAACTACACCGGCCGCCGCCCACCGCTTTCACCGGAGGAAATCAATAGCCTCCTCGAGCCCTATAACCTCAGCCCCGATACTCCGCTGGTACAACGCTGGTGGACCTGGCTGACCAATATCCTCACCAAATGGGACTGGGGCCAATCCCCAGTGGGCGAGGTGGTGAATTCAGAAATTAGCTACCGCATCTGGGTTTCCGCGCAGCTGCTCTTGCTCTCCACCATTTTGTCCATTCTCATCGGCGTGGCAGTGGGCGTTTACACCGCTTCGCGCCAGTACAAGACCGGTGACCGCATCTGGCAGGGCATTTCCATCATCGCGATGAATACCCACGTGGTAGTGGCGTCCATCGCCGTGGTGTGGGGCGCACTGAAAATCAACGAGCTCAGCGGCAAGAAGATTTTCTATGTGGTCGGCTCCCATTCGCTGGACGTGGAAGGATTCTTTCCCAAGCTGGTGGACTCCGCACAGCACTTGATCCTTCCCACCATTTCATTGGTCTTCATTAGCTACGCCAGCTACCACATGACCCAGCGCACCTTGCTGCTGGATAACTTGGATGCGGACTATGTGCGCACCGCCCGCGCTAAGGGCTTGACCCGCCAACAGGCGATTCGCAAGCACGCACTGCGCACCTCCATCATCCCGGTGGCAACCTCGGTGGCCTTTTCCATCCCCGGCATCTTCACCGGTGCGGTGATGACCGAGCGCATCTTTGGCTGGAACGGCATGGGCCAGTACTTCATCGAGACCATTAGCAAGAACGACGTCAACGGTGCAGCGGCTGTCGCTGCCTTTGGCGCCGCCATGACGGCCATCTCCGCGGTATTGGCGGACCTGGTTGTCGTCGCGCTTGATCCACGAGTGAGGGTGAGTTAAATGACCCCATCTAAAGACCGCAACTATTTCAAGCAGGAACCGCGCGGGGAAATCACCGCACACAGCGAGGTCACTTCGGGAGACCCCTTCTCCCCCGCCGAGGCCGAGCAGGTAGCCACCCTGGAGCAGATGCCCCGTGGCACCTCGCGCTACAAGCTGTACCTGCGCCGCTTCTTCCGCAATAAGCTCGCCACCTTGGGCCTTATCATCCTGGCTTTCTTGGTCCTTGCGGCGCTTTTTGGCGGCTTCTTTGCCAAGTGGGACTACACCGAGCCGGACTTCCTTGCGCTGTCGGAGCCGCCGAGCCCCGAGCACTGGTTTGGCACGAATGACACCGGCAATGACCTCTATGCCCAGACCATTCACGGTTTAGGCAGGTCCCTGACCATCGCCATCGTGGTATCCCTAGCCACCTTGGTCATCTCCGCGTTCATTGGATCCGCTGCAGCCTTGTGGGGAGGCATAGCCGAAAAGGCGGTGCTGGCCGTCATTCACTTCCTGCTGTCCATCCCTACCTTCCTACTCATCGCATTGGTAGTGGCGGATTCCGGCGGAGATTGGAAGCTGCTTATCGTCGTGCTCATCCTCTTTGGCTGGATGTACCAGGCCCGCGTGATTTGGTCGCTGGCGCTTACGGTGCGCGAGCAAGACTACGTCCGCGCGGCGAGCTACATGGGCGTGTCCAAGCTGCGCACCATCGTGCGCCACGTCATTCCCAATATTGGTTCGCTGCTCATCATCCAGTTCGTCTTCGGCGTGGTGGGCACCGTGGGCTCCGAGACGGCCCTGTCCTTCCTGGGGTTGGGCGTCAAGCTTCCCGACGTCTCCCTCGGCACCCTCCTGCAGGGCGGCACCGCCGCCGTGCAGTCCTCCCCGTGGCTGTTCTACTTCCCTGCCGCAACCCTGACCTTGCTCACCGTGTCCATGGCTTTCATTGGCGATGGCCTGCGCGATGCGCTCGACCCCAACTCGAATTCCGGAGGTAAAGCATGACCTCGCCCGTCTTATCCGTCAAAGACCTGCGCGTTAACTTCCCGTCCGAAGCCGGATCCGTCTCCGCGGTCCGTGGCGTAGATTTTGATCTCTACCCTGGCCGCACGCTCGGCATCGTGGGCGAATCCGGTTCCGGTAAGTCCGTGACCTCCATGTCCATCATGGGGCTCCTGCCGGACTACGCGAAGATCACCGGGTCCGTAAAGTTCGACGGCCGCGAGCTGCTCGGTCTCAGCGATAAGCAGATGTCCGAGATTCGAGGCAACGGCATTGGCATGATCTTCCAGGATCCGCTCTCCGCGCTCACCCCGGTCTTCGATATTGGATCGCAGTTGGTGGAAGCAATTCAGGCCCATAGGGACGTCGGCAAGAAGCAGGCCCTCAAAGAGGCCACGGAGTTGCTCGATCTCGTGGGCATCCCCGATCCGCACCTGCGCCTGAAGTCTTTCCCGCACGAGTTCTCGGGCGGCATGCGCCAGCGCGTGGTAATTGCCATCGCAATCGCCAATAATCCGCGCGTACTCATCGCCGATGAGCCCACGACCGCGCTGGATGTGACCATTCAGGCGCAGATTCTGGAGGTCATTAAGCTCGCCCAGCGCGAAACCGGCGCCGCCACCATCATGATTACCCATGACATGGGCGTGGTGGCAGAAACGGCCGATGATGTCATGGTCATGTACGCCGGCCGACCCGTGGAGCGCGGCGATGTGGATACCATCTTCTCCCAACCCCGCATGCCCTATACCGTGGGCCTGCTCGGCTCTACGCCCCGCCCGGACGTGTCCGCAGAAGAGCCGCTCACACCCATCGTGGGCAGCCCGCCGGTGCTGGTGGACCTCAAGCAGCGCTGCCAGTTTGCCCCGCGCTGCCCCGTGGCGCAGCCCGCCTGCTCCGACGGGGAGCCGCCGCTTATCGCGCTTGACGACGCCCCCTCGCACCAGAGTGCCTGCCTGCGCGCGCCCGAAATCCACGACCGCAAAATCGGCGGCGAGCTCATGTTCAAGCCCCCGCAGCTCGCGGAGGACGTCATGGCCGGTATCTCCCGCGAGGAGCGCGCCACCACCCTGGAGGTCACGGACCTGCGCAAGGAATTCCCACTTACCAAGGGCGCGCTGGTCAAGCGCCGCGTGGGCACGGTCAAGGCAGTGGACGGCCTCACCTTTGATATTCGCAAGGGCGAATGCATGGCCATCGTAGGCGAGTCTGGCTGCGGCAAGACCACCACCCTGCTAGAAATCATGGACTTAAAGCCCGAAAATGGCGCAGTCGTGCTCAACGGGAAGGACGCGGCCGGGATGAGCAATTCCGAGCGCCGCGAGGCCCGCAAGGACATTCAAATTGTCTTCCAGGACCCGATGAGCTCCCTCAACCCGCGCCTGACCGTGCGCGAGGTCATCGCCGAACCACTCAACTCCCTAGGCTATGACGGCGACGTGGATGCCCGCGTGAACGAGCTCATGGGCCTTGTCGGTTTGGACTCCTCCCAGCTGGATCGCTTCCCCAGCCACTTTTCCGGCGGACAGCGCCAGCGCATCGGCCTCGCCCGCGCGCTGGCCACCAACCCCTCGGTCTTAGTGCTGGATGAGCCCGTCTCCGCGCTCGATGTCTCCATCCAGGCTGGTGTCATCAACTTGCTTGAAGATCTGAAGAGAAGGCTGGGGCTGTCCTACCTCTTCGTGGCCCATGATCTTTCGGTGGTGCGCCACCTCTCCGATAGGTTGGCCGTCATGTATAAGGGCCAATTTGTGGAATCCGGGCCGACCGACGAGGTCTTCGAAAACCCCCAAGCGGATTACACCAAGAAGCTACTGGAAGCTATTCCGATTCCAGATCCGGAGGCCGCCCGCAGGCGACGCAACCCCGATCCGGCCGATACATCCCCAATTTCACGAAAGTGACCCGCCGCACAGCAACCGTTCTATATAGTTGACCTCACACCTAGAAGGATGTGGCGGCTGCCCCGCTTCCACATCTTTCACTTTCCTCTCACTCAAGGAGAACCCGATTATGCACAAGTTCACTCGCTTCCGGATCGCTACCGTAGCCACCCTTTCCGCCGCAGCCCTCGCGCTCACCGGCTGTGCCGCCAACTCGGGCGGAGGCTCTAATAAGGCCGTAGGCGGCCTCGACATCGAGGTCAATCCAGCCGGCGACTATAACGAAAAATCCCGCGACGAGCTCAAGGACGACGGTGAACTCACCCTCCCCATCGGCGAACTGACCGAGCAGCAAAACACCTTCCATGCCAATATGGTCACCGATACCCGCACGGTATGGGGTTGGTACAACCCACAGCTGGCACTTTACGACGGCGAGGGAAACTACACCCCAAACCCCGACTACATCGACGAGGCCAAGGAAGACAAGAAGGGCAAGAACACCGTCGTCACCTACAAGATCAACAAAGACGCCACCTTCAACGACGGCACGCCCATCGATTGGAAGGCCTTTGAGAATACCTGGCGTTTTAACAACGGCAAGGACGAGGACGTCCAGGTAAACTCCACCGACGGCTACGAGCGCATCACCTCCGTGGAAATGGGAGCTACCGACAAGGACGTGGTCATCACCTTCGATGGCCCCTACCCGTGGTGGCAGGGTCTTTTCAATCAACTGCTCCACCCCGCTATTGATAGCCCAGAGAAGTTTGACAAGGCCTACCTGGGCAAACTGAACCCGCAGTACGGCGCTGGCCCATTCAAGGTGGACAATGTGGACTTTAAGGGTGGCACCCTTAGCCTCGTGCCGAACGAAAAGTGGTGGGGCGATAAGCCAAAGATGAAGAAGGTAAGCTTCCGCGTCATGGAATCCCAGGCCACCATCAACGCCTTCCAGGCCGGGGAAATCGACGCGGCTGGCGTGGCCGATAAGAACAGCCTCACCATTGCCGGTGAAATGGGCGAGGACATCGATATCCGCGCAGCATTGCGCCCTGCCAATGTCATCCTCACCCTCAATTCCAAGGCGCCACAGCTCAAGGATGAGGATGTGCGCCACGCCGTCTTCTCCGCCATCGACCGCGATCAGCTGGCCGAGATCCGCTATAACGGCCTGGGCTATGAAGAAGAGATGCCGGGCTCGCTTACCCTCTACTCCACCCAGGAGGGCTACAAGGACAATATCAAGGACGTCATCAAGTTCGACCCCGAGCAATCCAAGAAGCTGCTCGAGGATGCCGGATATCAACAAGGTGATGACGGAATCTTTGCTAAAGACGGCGAAAAACTATCCCTGCGCTATATCCTCATCGGCGACGATGAGGTATCCAAGTCCCTTGCCGCCGCACTTCAAAAGATGCTCAAGGACGTCGGCGTTGACCTCAAGATTGAAGAGCGCCCTTCTGCTGAGTTCTCGAAGGTAACCTCTGAGCGAGACTTCGACCTCTTCCTGTCCGCCATTGCTTCCTCCGATCCATTTGGAGTCGCCTACTTTGGCCAGTACTACGCCAGCGATTCCACACTAAATATGTCCAGCACTGGCACCAAGGAATTTGATAAGAAGATTGAAGAGCTGCAGAAGCTTCCTTCCCAGGACGAACAAATCGACCGCGTCAATGAGCTCGAATCGGAGGCCTTCGGCCACTACGGTATCCTCCCCTTCGCCAACGGTCCGCAAATGGTCGGCGTAAAGAAGGGTCTGGCCAACTACGGTGCCAACGGCTTCGCCATCCTCCCCAAGGAAGACATCGGCTGGGAAAAGTAGCAACTCCCTGCACACCTAAAAGCGCAATGCGCTGAAGCCTCCCGCAGCATCAATCAAACAGGATGCAGCGGGAGGCCTCTTTTATAGGCCAGCACCGCCCGGCCAAGGCAGCAACGGCTATTGCCGACGCTCGTGCATCGCGGAGAAAGTGGGTTAAGGATCAAAAAATCCGCCCCACCGAAAGTGAAGCGGATTTTTTATAGCTCTACTGAGCGGTTACTGGGTATCGACTAGTCGATAACCTTGGTAACGCGGCCAGCGCCGACGGTGCGGGAGCCCTCGCGGATAGCGAAGCGCAGGCCCTCGTCCATAGCGACCGGCTGGATGAGCTCAACGGACATCTCAACGTTGTCGCCAGGCATAACCATCTCGGTGCCCTCTGGCAGGTGAACAACACCGGTAACGTCCGTGGTACGGAAGTAGAACTGCGGACGGTAGTTGTTCATGAACGGGGTGTGGCGGCCGCCCTCTTCCTTCTTCAGGACGTAGACGGAACCCTCGAACTTGGTGTGCGGGGTGTAAGCGCCCGGCTTGATAACAACCTGGCCACGCTCAACGTCCTCACGCTTGGTACCACGCAGAAGCAGACCACAGTTGTCGCCAGCCTCGGTGTAGTCCATCATCTTGCGGAACATCTCGATACCGGTAACGGTGGTGGTCTGGGACTTCTCCTGGATACCGATGATCTCAACGTCCTCGTTGACGTTCAGACGGCCACGCTCAACACGGCCGGTAACAACGGTGCCGCGGCCGGTAATGGTGAAGATGTCCTCGATAGGCATCAGGAACGGCTGGTCGGTAGCGCGCTCCGGATCCGGGATAGCGTTGTCGCAGGCTTCCATCAGTTCAACGACGGACTGTACCCACTTGTCATCGCCCTCGAGAGCCTTCAGAGCGGAGATGTGAACGATAGGAGCTTCCTCATCGTAGTCCTGCTCTGCGAGCAGCTCACGGATCTCCATCTCAACGAGCTCGATGATTTCCTCATCATCAACCATGTCGCACTTGTTCAGTGCAACGAGGATGTAAGGAACGCCAACCTGGCGAGCAAGCAGAACGTGCTCGCGGGTCTGCGGCATCGGGCCATCGGTTGCAGCAACAACCAGGATAGCGCCGTCCATCTGAGCAGCGCCGGTAATCATGTTCTTGATGTAGTCGGCGTGGCCCGGAGCGTCAACGTGTGCGTAGTGGCGCTTCGGGGTGGAGTACTCAACGTGGGAGATGTTGATGGTAATACCGCGCTCCTTCTCCTCAGGAGCCTTGTCGATCATGTCGAACGCGAATGCCTGGTTCTCCTCAGGGTACTGGTCAGCCAGAACCTTGGTGATCGCTGCGGTGGTGGTGGTCTTGCCGTGGTCGACGTGTCCGATGGTGCCGATGTTCACATGCGGCTTCGTACGCTCGAACTTCTCCTTTGCCACTGTATGTCCTCCTGGACTATATGGTGGCTACGACCTTCGCAGCCACGTGGTTGACAGTTGTCATTGGCACCCGACCCACAGTATGTGGGGCAAAGCGCTAATGACGCTTTCTTTACGTGCCAGTTACACGATCCTAGATTTATGCCACGGTTTTTTCAAACCGCCGTTATAGGAGGTAACCCCGCGAAATATCGCGGCCATTTCCCTCGACAAGAATCTTCTAAAAAGGATCCTGGGAGGGTAACGGCCGGCTCAATTCACAACCTAGATGGTTAAGCTGCAAACTCAGCCCGCCGCTACCCTGGCCCAGTTGTCCCGCTCCGCGGCGGGTCTGGCATCTACTGGCGAAGATTACCAGCCCGGACAAACCGCGGGTGGAGCGGGGCTACTGCTTAGTTAGCGCTGCCGGTGCGCTCCTCGATGATCTCCTGTGCAACGGAGGATGGAACCTCTGCATAGGAATCGAAGACCATGGTGAAGTTTGCGCGGCCAGCGGTGGAAGAACGCAGGTCACCGATGTAACCGAACATCTCGGACAGCGGCACCTTAGCCTTAACGACCTTCGCGCCGGAACGGTCCTCCATAGCGAAGACCTGGCCACGACGGGAGGAGATGTCACCGTTAACGGTACCCATGTACTCCTCAGGGGTGACAACCTCAACGGCCATCATCGGCTCCAGCAGAACTGGCTTTGCCTTGGCCATTGCTTCCTTGAAGACCTGGGAGCCGGCCAGCTTGAAGGCCATCTCGGAGGAGTCGACGTCGTGGTAAGCGCCGTCTTCCAGGGTGGCCTTGATGTTAACCATCGGGAAGCCTGCCAGGTAGCCGTACTGCATTGCGTCCTGGATACCAGCGTCAACGGAAGGAATGTATTCCTTCGGAACGCGGCCACCGGTGACGGCATTCTCGAATGCGTAAGTTGCGGACTCGCCCTCTTCCAAGGTCTCTGGGTCCGGGTTGTACGGCTCGATGGTGCAGATAACCTTTGCGAACTGACCGGAACCACCGGTCTGCTTCTTGTGGGTATACTCCATGGACTCAACCTTCTTACGGATGGTCTCACGGTAAGCAACCTGCGGGTTACCGATGTTCGCCTCAACTTTGAACTCGCGCTTCATGCGGTCAACGAGAACGTCGAGGTGGAGCTCGCCCATGCCGCCGATAACGGTCTGGCCGGTCTCCTCATCCAGCTCGACGGTGAAGGTTGGGTCCTCAGCTGCGAGCTTCTGGATAGCGGTACCCAGCTTCTCCTGGTCAGCCTTGGTCTTCGGCTCGATGGAAACCTTGATAACCGGATCCGGGAAGTCCATGGACTCGAGGATGATCTGGTTATCCTTGTCACACAGGGTGTCACCGGTGGTGGTCTCTTTCAGACCGATAACAGCATAAATGTTACCGGCGTCTGCCTGCTCAACAGGGTTTTCCTTGTTGGCGTGCATCTGGAAGAGCTTACCGATGCGCTCCTTCTTGCCCTTGGTGGAGTTCATAACCTCGGTACCCGGGGTGACCTGGCCGGAGTAGACGCGGGTGAAGGTGAGCTGGCCAAAGAATGGGTGAGCAGCAATCTTGAATGCCAGTGCGGAGAACGGGGACTCAACGGAAGGCTTACGGGTAAGCTCCTTGTCCTCGTTTCCTACCTCGTGGCCGATAACCTCGCCGACGTCCAGCGGGCTTGGCAGGAAGTCAACCACAGCGTCAAGCAGTGGCTGCACGCCCTTGTTACGGTAGGCGGTACCGCAGTAAACCGGGTAGACCTCGGAGTTGATGGTGAGCTTACGGATGCCGGCCTTGAGCTCGTCAATGGTCAGCTCCTCGCCGCCGAAGTACTTCTCCATGAGCTCTTCGTCGGACTCAGCAACGGTCTCAACCAGCTTCTCGCGGTATTCTTCCGCCTTGTCCTTGAGGTCCTCTGGGATTTCCTCGTAGGTAGGCTCAGCGCCGGTCTCGACCTTGCCACGCCAGGTGATTGCCTGCATATTCAGCAGGTCGACAACGCCGTCGAAGTCATCCTCAGCGCCGATAGGCAGCTGCATAACCAGCGGCTTAGCGCCCAAGCGGTCAATGATGGTCTGAACGGTGAAGTAGAAGTCAGCGCCCAGCTTGTCCATCTTGTTAACGAAGCAGATACGCGGAACATCGTACTTAGCAGCCTGACGCCACACCTGCTCGGACTGCGGCTCAACGCCTTCCTTACCGTCGAAGACTGCGACGGCGCCGTCAAGAACACGCAGGGAACGCTCAACCTCAACGGTGAAGTCAACGTGACCCGGGGTGTCGATGATGTTGATCTGGTTGTTATTCCAGAAGCAGGTCACGGCAGCGGAGGTAATGGTGATGCCGCGTTCCTTCTCCTGCTCCATCCAGTCAGTAGTGGACGCACCGTCGTGGGTCTCGCCCACCTTACGGTTGATACCGGTGTAGAAGAGAATACGCTCGGTGGTCGTCGTCTTACCAGCATCGATGTGGGCCATGATGCCGATGTTGCGGACCTTGTTCAGATCCTTAAGCACTTCTTGTGCCACGTTTATACCCCAACTTAATAGTCGTCGACGCCGTGACCAGGTTTCTGGCTATGACGCCTGCATGGATAAGGTCTTTTAATTTTTGCCACTATTGGCCGTCCTAGGTGCACGCATGCCCCTAGACTTCCATCGCTTCAGTGTACTGGACACTCCACGATGCCGCTGGACCGGGCGGGCATACCGCCCAGAAATCACACCCATTAGGGCAAAGAATGACCCAAGCAAGAGATATGTAGTTTTGTGTCGCCGCCGGAGAAAACCTGCCGGCAGCCAGCGCGAAACTTTCTTCTCGTTGCTTGGGCCATTGAAATGAGTGCTGAAATTACCAGCGGTAGTGAGCGAAGGCGCGGTTAGCCTCAGCCATCTTGTGAGTATCCTCACGACGCTTAACGGAAGCGCCGAGGCCGTTGGAGGCATCCAGAATCTCGTTTGCGAGACGCTCAATCATGGAGTTCTCGCGACGCTGGCGGGTGAAGGTCACCATCCAGCGCAGTGCCAGGGTGTTTGCACGGTCAGGGCGAACCTCAACCGGCACCTGGTAGGTAGCGCCACCGACACGGCGGGAGCGAACCTCAAGGTCTGGGCGGATATTGCCCAGTGCCTTCTCCAGGGTGCCAACCGGATCGGTACCGGTCTTCTCGCGGCAAGCCTCGAGAGCGCCATAGACGATACGCTCTGCGGTGGACTTCTTGCCGTCCTGGAGGATCTTGTTGACGAGCATGGTTACCTGCTCGGAGTTGTATACCGGGTCCTTGACTACAGGACGCTTCGGAGCAGCATTCTTACGCATTGTTTATTACTGTCCCTTCTTTGCGCCGTAACGGGAACGTGCCTGCTTACGGTCCTTGACACCCTGGGTATCCAGAGCGCCGCGGATGATCTTGTAACGAACACCAGGAAGGTCCTTCACACGGCCGCCGCGAACGAGGACCATGGAGTGCTCCTGCAGGTTGTGGCCCTCGCCCGGAATGTAGGCGGAAACCTCAATACCGGTGGTCAGGCGAACACGAGCAACCTTACGCAGTGCGGAGTTCGGCTTCTTAGGAGTGGTGGTGTACACGCGGGTGCATACACCGCGACGCTGCGGGGAACCCTTCAGCGCAGCGGTGGAAACCTCTTTACGCTTATCGTGGCGGCCCTTGCGGACCAGCTGCTGAATAGTTGGCATTTAACAGTCTTTCTGTCGAATTGCACCAATACCGAAGGAAAAGAACCAAACATGCAAAAATGGGCGCTCTTTCCCGGGGCGCTGCCGCATGTCCAGAACTCTTCCCAAGGTCGGTGCCTTGTTAAGGATCAGACTCTTCACCGCGTGCCAGCAAGGCACGCATAGTGAACTGCCGTTTAGACTAGCAAACCGATCACGCTTTATACAAAACGCGATCGGCACCTTCTTCCTGCTAGGACCATTCCCAAACTAAATCAGCCTCAGCAGCCTTGGTGGCAAAGTAGTCCTTTTCCTGTGCTTCCCAGGTTTCAAACCACTGCTCGTAGTCGGGCTCGCGGGCGATGGCGCGTTCGCGGCGTTGGTCCCGGGGGCCGTCGATAAGCACGCTAACTACCGTTCCCCTCTCCTTTGCGGCTGCGATATTGGCCGGGGTTACGGAGCCCACCCCTTCCACGATGAGATCATCGCGCACGTCGAGGCTAGCCCAGTCTCCAGGGCTGTCCGCCTCCCAATCCCAGCGCCAATAGCCGGGATTCATGGTGCGCAATACCTGTTCTGCCACCATGTCAGAGCCCTTGTCCAGGCCGTGCCAGCCGGGGTAGAACTCATCGAGGTGTACCACGCGCCAGTTGGTGCGCTCGGCCAGCGCGGCGGAAGTCCAGGTTTTTCCGGCACCCGAAGGGCCGTCGATAAGCACGGTCACTGGCTTGAAGGCACGCTTTCTGGCTGCCGCCAGCTTGACGACGTCCTCTAAAAGGCGCTCTTGTTGGCTATCAAAGTCCATGGTCGCTCAATCACTGCTTTCGCGGTTTATAGGCCGAAGAATCTCCAGGCCCCAGTGAGTACCGAAACTACCACCGGTACGAAAGCCAGGACGGCACCGCAGGTCATAATCCACCCATCGCGGGCCCGCAGCCGCGATTCGCGCGCCCACGAGCGCTTCCCACCGCCAGGTGGGGTGCGGCCGAAACCGCGCGCCTCCATGGCGGTGGCCAGCTTGCCACCGCGGCGCAGCGCAATTACTAGAAGACCAAAGGACATGGTCAGCAGATGCTGCAGCTTGCCGACGTCCGTCAGCCCCCTCGCCCTGCGCGCCATCCCCAACGACTGCCAATCGGACTGGAAGAGCGTCATCATACGCACGCCGGCGACCGCACCAATAACAAAGCGCGAGGGCAGCTTGAGGATCTGCGAGAGCGCATCGCCCAGTTCCGTCGGGTCAATATCGCGAGCCAAGACCACCATGGGCAGCGCCACAGCAAAGACGCGCAGCGTAATGGCAACCGCGAGGGTCAGCGAGTTCTGCGTTACCGCGATGAGCCACCAGCTGAAGTACTCCGTGCCACCAGGCTCGCCATACAACAGCATCGAGATGCCAGAAATCGGCGCAATGAGAAAGAGGAACCAACCGCCCTTTAGTAGCTGCCCCCATGACACCCCGCACAGCGGCGCGAGGATCAGGGTAAGCGTCAGCGATACCGCAGCCGAGACCCGGTCAATGGAGGCCAATAGTGGGCTAACCCAGATAAACATCAAAAAGATGCGGCTTAGCGGGTTAGCTCCGCGCAAAAGATTAGGCACCGCGCACCTCCACTCGGTGATCTCCCAAGGCCTGGATAAATAGCGGGTCATGGGTAATAGAGGCAATGGTGGTGTCATCATCTGCCAATTGCCGCAGCAAGCGCACCAGCTCCACAAAGGTCTGAGGGTCTTGCCCAAAGGTGGGCTCGTCCAAGAGCAGCACCGACGGGGCGGTCACCAAGGCAGTGGCCACCGACAGGCGCCGCTTTTCGCCGCCAGAGAGCGTAAACGGGTTGGCTTCCAAGAGATGCTCCAGCCGCAGTGATTCCACGAGCTGCGCGATCCTCTCCTCCGGCGGGTCCACGCGCATTACCTTGGGCGCAACCCGCAGCTCCTCGGCCACCGTCCGGGCGACAAATTGGTGCTCCGGATTCTGGAAGACAAAGCCAATGCGGTCCGCCAGCTCGCGTGATTTCCAGCGCAGCGGCGACCCTTTGACCCCGCGGCGCACGAAATCGGCCACCCCAATTTCCCCTGATTTGGCCGGCAGTAACCCGGCCATGGTCATCAACCAGGTGGACTTACCCGCGCCATTCGGCCCGGTAATGACCGTGGAGGCTCCCGCCGGCAGCGCAATCGTGCGCGGCGGTCCATAGCGGGTGACGAGGTCCGTACTCCACAGCGCGGCCTCGCGCCCTGCCAATTCGGCCTCGCCCAAACGGCGCGCCTGCGGCAATCCTTCGACTCGGCGACGCTGGGCCACCTCCGCGAAAGGACCATCAGAGACTATGCGCCCATGGTCCAACTCCACCGCGCGCTCGAGCACACCTTTCCACGCCGCGTGCTGGTGTTCTACTACAACGAGCGTGGCACCGGTTTCCTCCACCAACGCGGACACGGCGCGCACGACATCTCGCGCACCCTCGGGGTCTAAGTTGGCCGTGGGCTCATCCAGCAGCACCACACCCGCACCCATTGCAATGACGCCGGCCAACGCCAAACGCTGTTTTTGCCCACCAGAAAGCCTCTCGGTGGGGAAATCCAGATCCACGAATGGGCCAACCAGTTCCTTAGCGGCGGCCACACGGCGCCAGATTTCCCCGCGCGGATACGCCAGGTTCTCGCAGCCGAAAGCAATGTCATCGCCAACACGCGCGGAGATCACTTGGGAATCCGGATCCTGAAGCACCAGCCCCACTGGGATGGTATGTCCAGGCTCCTCCACCATGCCGGTGGAATCTTCCAAGAGAATTTCACCAGTGCGGGTTCCTTCCTCATCGGAACCCAGCACTCCGGCCATCGCCGCAAGGAAAGTGGACTTACCCGATCCAGAGTCGCCGCATAAAAGCACGCGTTCTCCTGGCTCGATGATCAGGTCAATATCGGATAGCGCCGGTTCGCTGCGCCCGGCATGAGTCCAGCCGAATCCTCGGGCCGTTATCTTGGTGGCGTTTCCCGCCAATGATGCACAATCAGACACGGACACAACACGCCCTAAGCGCGCTGTTCACGGCCTGCGGCAAAGCGATCCAGGGCACCGGTTTTAGCCAGGGCTTTCACCACGAAGAAACCCAGCGCACCGGCCAAGATAGCGCCGGAGATGTTCAGAGTTACAAAATAGATGAGCTTGAACTCGAAGGAACGAGCCAGGTTGCCGGAGGTAAACAGCTCCAAGATGAACGCACCCCAGCCAGCTGCCATGCCGGCCAGAATGGATACTCCCAGGCCAAACTTGCGGTACAGGAAGATCGCCAGGATGATTTCCACGCCGATACCCTGCGCCAGGCCCGAATACAGGGTGCTAATACCCCACTGGGAGCCCAGCACCGCCGATACGGTGGCGGCCAAAACCTCAACATAGATGGCCGCACCCGGCTTGCGAATAATCAAGCCACCCAGCACGCCACCGATAAGCCAAATACCAGTAGCAATGCCTCCCAGGCCCGGAGTCACGGCGTCCATAGCTTCAAACCAGGCATAACCCACTGCATTCCATACCAGGAATAAAACTCCGCAGGCCACGCCCAAAACGGACGCCACCACAATATCGACCACGCGCCAGTTCAGGCTGCGCTTCGGGGCAGCGGACACACGTGTATTAGTTGTCATAATTTCCTCCCTCTCGCCGGCATTACCCGGATCAGGTTCTACGGTTCGCCACAACTTCTGTGGCATCTCAGCCCGACACAGCTGCAAAACCGAGCAGCGCGTAAGCACCCGTGAAGTGTGCAATTTTCAATGACTTAGGCCGCACTCCTTTAAAGGTGACTGGCCAAAAGCTGCATTCATACTAGCAAAGCAGTCTAGCGGTGCTCCCTAGACATCGAAACAGCCCCGCCTTCCTATCGTTCAGGAAGGCGGGGCCATCTATTTCCCGCGTTAACGCAAATTGAACTGCACGTTAGAAGGTGAAGTCCTCATCCAGTGGGACGGAAGCACCGGTGAATTCACCGAAGCCGTCATCACCGTAGATGGAATCGCCGTAAGTCGGAATCGAGTATGCAGCGTTGCGTGCAGCCTCGGTCGGCTTGACGGAGATATTGCGGTAGCGGGAGATACCGGTACCGGCAGGGATCAGCTTACCGATGATGACGTTCTCCTTGAGACCGATGAGCTTATCGGAGCGCTTGTTAATAGCGGCGTCGGTAAGCACACGCGTGGTCTCCTGGAACGATGCAGCAGACAACCAGGACTCGGTAGCCAAGGAAGCCTTGGTAATACCCATGATCTCCGAGCGCAGCTGAGCCGGCTCGCCACCTTCTGCAACCTGAGCAGCATTGAGCTGCTTAGCCTCAGAAAGGTCGATGAGGTTACCCGGCAACAAGTCCGTAGTACCCGCATCAATGACGGTACCGCGGCGCAGCATCTGGCGGATGATGATCTCGATGTGCTTATCGTGGATAGCCACACCCTGGGTACGGTACACAGCCTGCACCTCGTTGATGAGGTGCTGCTCCACGCCACGACGGCCGAGGACCTCGAGCACGTCGTGCGGGTCAGCCGCACCGCGCATCAGGCGGTCTCCGGTCTCGACGTGGTCGCCGTCCTTGAGGGAACGCTCGATCATCGCATCCGGGTTGGACTCCATCGGGCGACGGACCTGAGCCAGGCCCTGACGCTTGGAGAGCTTCTCATAGACCACATCATCAGAACCGTCATCCGGGGTGATGGTCAGGGTCCAGAAGTTGCCCTCATCGGACAGGGATACGGTGCCGTCAACGGAAGCGATAGGAGCGCGGTTCTTCGGGTTACGGGCCTCGAAAAGCTCCTGAACACGCGGGAGACCGCCGGTAATATCGCCACCGACACCACCCTGGTGGAACGTACGCATGGTCAGCTGGGTGCCCGGCTCACCAATGGACTGTGCCGCCACGATGCCGACGGCCTCGCCGATATCGACCAGCTGGCCGGAAGCCATGGACTTGCCGTAGCACTTGGCACACACGCCAGCCGGGGTCTGGCAGGTCAGCACGGAGCGAACCTTGACCTCAGTAACCTTGGCGTCCAACAGCTTCTGGGTGAGTTCCTCGGTGAGGTCGGAGCCGGCCTCGGCCACGACCTCGCCATTGTCGTCCTTGACATCGGTCGCGAGAACGCGGCCGGATGCGGAGGTCTCCCACAGCTCGGAGAGAACCACCTTGTCGCCGGAAACCTCGCCGATGGGGACGCGAACGCCCTGGCGGGTGCCACAGTCCTCTTCGCGGACGATGACGTCCTGGGCCACGTCCACCAGACGACGGGTGAGGTAGCCTGAGTCAGCGGTACGCAGCGCGGTATCGGCCAGACCCTTACGGGAACCGTGGGAGTTGTTGAAGTACTCCAGCACGGACAGGCCTTCACGGAAGGAGGTCTTAATCGGACGGGTGATGTAATCACCGTGCGAGTTCACAACCATGCCCTTCATACCGGCCAGCGTCCAGATCTGACGCATGTTACCGGCCGCACCAGACTTCACAATCATCGGAATCGGGTTGTGGTCAGGGTACATGTTCTCGACGGCCTCACCGACGGTATCGGTAGCGTCCTTCCACAGCTCAACCAGGCGATCGTAGCGCTCGCGCTCGGTCAGAGCACCCTGCTCCCAGTACTTACGCTCGATGCGCTCTGCTTCCTTCTCATAAGACTCGAGGATCTCGGTCTTATTCGGCAGAACCAGAACGTCAGACATAGTGATGGTCACGCCAGAACGGGTTGCCCAGTAGAAGCCGGCATCCTTCATGTTGTCCAGCACCTGAGCCACGGTGATCATCGGGTACTTATTGGCCAAGTCATTGACCACGTCACCGATGAGGACCTTGTTGCCAGAGCCGCCGCCCTTACGGACCATGATGCCCTCGAGGTACGGGTAGTTCCATGGCAACAACTCGTTGAACATGACGCGGCCAATGGTGGTGTAGCCCATCCATGCCTGGCCCTTGGTCCAGCCATCCGGGAACTGCTCCTCCTCGATCTCCTTCGGCGGGCGAAGGTGATCGATGCGGACCTTGATCGGGGCCTGCAGGCCAACGGTGCCGCGGTCATAGGCCATGAGGGCCTCGGCGTAGGAGGAGTAAACGCCGGTTGCTGGCTTGTCCTCTTCTGCCTCGCGGAAGCGGCCGTTGCCACCGATCTCGTCCTCGGACTTGTCCATCGTCAGGTAGTACAGACCGGTAACCATATCCAGACGCGGCATAGCCAGTGGCTTACCGGATGCCGGGGACAGAATGTTATTGGACGCCAGCATCAAGACGCGGGCCTCAGCCTGTGCCTCAGCGGACAGCGGCAGGTGGACTGCCATCTGGTCACCGTCGAAGTCGGCGTTGAACGCCTCACAAGCCAGCGGGTGCAGCTGAATAGCCTTACCCTCAACCAGCTTCGGCTCGAAGGCCTGAATGCCCAGGCGGTGCAGCGTAGGTGCACGGTTGAGCATCACAGGGTGCTCAGAAATGGCCTGCTCCAGAACGTCCCACACCTCTGGGCGCTGGCGCTCAACCATGCGCTTGGCGGACTTGATGTTCTGGGCATAGTCGTTTTCTACCAAGCGCTTCATGACGAACGGCTTGAATAGCTCGAGCGCCATGAGCTTCGGCAGACCACACTCGTGCAGCTTCAGCTGCGGGCCGACAATAATAACGGAACGGCCGGAGTAGTCCACGCGCTTACCCAGCAAGTTCTGGCGGAAACGGCCCTGCTTGCCCTTGAGCAAGTCAGACAGAGACTTCAGTGGACGGTTGCCCGGGCCGGTAACCGGACGGCCGCGGCGGCCGTTATCGAAGAGCGCGTCCACAGACTCCTGCAGCATGCGCTTCTCGTTGTTCACGATGATCTCTGGAGCGCCCAGGTCGATCATGCGCTTCAAACGGTTATTGCGGTTGATCACGCGGCGGTAGAGGTCATTCAGGTCGGAGGTAGCAAAGCGGCCACCGTCCAGCTGCACCATTGGGCGCAGCTCTGGCGGGATAACCGGGATGGCATCCAACACCATGCCGGCCGGATCGTTGCCGGAGCGCAGGAAGGCAGCAACGACCTTCAGGCGCTTGAGAGCACGCATCTTCTTCTGGCCCTTGCCGTTGTTGATGATCTCGCGCAGCTCCTCGGCCTCAGCCTCGAGGTCGAAGTTGCGGACCAGGGTCTGGATAGCTTCTGCGCCCATGCCGCCGGTGAAGTAATCCTCGTAGCGGTCAACCAGCTCTTCGTAGATGGTCTCATCGATGATCATCTGCTTTGGAGCCAGCTTGATGAAGGTATTCCAGATTTCATCCAGGCGGGCGATTTCGCGCTCGCCACGCTCGCGGATGTGCTGCATTTCCTTATCGGCAGCGTTCTTTACCTTCTTACGGGCATCGGCCTTGGCACCGGCTGCTTCCAACTCAGCCAGGTCAGACTCCAGCTTGGAGGCGCGCTCTGCGATCTCGGACTCGGTATCGTCCTCAACGTCCTTCTTCTCCAGGAGCATTTCTGCTTCCAGGGTGGACTGATCGTTGTGGCGAGCCTCTTCATCCACGGAGGTGATGATATTGGCGGCGAAGTAAATGATGCGCTCGAGATCCTTCGGAGCCAGGTCCAGCAGGTAGCCCAAGCGGGACGGAACGCCCTTGAAGTACCAGATGTGGGTTACCGGAGCGGCCAGCTCAATGTGGCCCATGCGCTCACGGCGAACCTTGGACTTGGTGACCTCAACGCCACAGCGCTCACAGATGATGCCCTTGTAGCGGACGCGCTTGTACTTACCACAAGCGCACTCCCAGTCACGGGTGGGGCCGAAGATGCGCTCACAGAAGAGGCCGTCCTTCTCCGGCTTCAGGGTGCGGTAGTTAATGGTCTCAGGCTTTTTGACCTCGCCCTTGGACCAGCGACGAATATCGTCTGCGGTGGCCAGACCGATGCGGAGCTCGTCGAAGAGATTTACGTCAAACACGTAATGTCTCCCTTTCATCCTCGTTGTCGAGGAATTGATGGCTTTGTATGAATGGAACGTTTACGCCCTACCACGGGGACTTACCCCGCGGTGGACCAAGAAACTAATTAGGCGATGTCAGCGGAAGAGCCCTCATCGCGGGACAGGTTAATGCCAAGCGATGGGCTATCCATGTCATCGTCATCAGAGCCAGACAGCTCCATCGGCGTGCCGTCGGTGGAAAGAACTTCCACGTTCAAGCACAGGGACTGCAGCTCCTTGAGCAACACCTTGAAGGACTCAGGAATGCCCGGATCTGGAATATTGTCGCCCTTAACAATGGCTTCGTAGACCTTCACGCGGCCGACGACGTCATCGGACTTGATGGTCAGCAGCTCCTGCAGGGTGTAGGCAGCGCCGTATGCCTGCATTGCCCACACCTCCATCTCGCCGAAGCGCTGGCCACCGAACTGGGCCTTACCACCCAGCGGCTGCTGGGTAATCATGGAGTAAGGACCGGTGGAACGGGCGTGAATCTTCTCATCGACCAAGTGGTGCAGCTTGAGCATGTACATGTAGCCAACCGAAATTGGGTACTTGTACGGTTCGCCCGAGCGGCCGTCGAAAAGCGTGGCCTTGCCGTGCTCATCCACCAGCACATCGCCGTCGCGGTTAGGACGGGAAGAAGCCAGCAGGCGCTCGATCTCATGGTTGGTAGCACCGTCGAAGACCGGGGTCGCCGTCAAGGAATCCGCAGGAACGTCATAGAGCTCTTCCGGCAGGGTCTTGAGCAGCTCGGCGTTCTTTGGATCCTCGGTATCGACCTTCCAGCCAGCGTGTGCCAGCCAGCCCAAGTGAACCTCAAGGACCTGGCCAATGTTCATACGACGCGGCACACCGTGGGTGTTCAGCAGGATGTCGACCGGGGTGCCGTCTTCCATGAACGGCATATCCTCTGGCGGTAGAATCTTGCCCACAACACCCTTGTTGCCGTGGCGGCCGGCCATCTTATCGCCGTCCTGGATCTTGCGCTTCTGGGCAACGTAGACACGAATCATCTCGTTGACGCCAGGGGCCAGATCGTCATCATCGTCGCGGGAGAAGCGAGCAACGCCAATGACCTTGCCTACCTCACCGTGCGGCACCTTCATGGAGGTATCGCGGACCTCGCGGGCCTTCTCGCCGAAGATGGCGCGCAGCAGGCGCTCCTCCGGGGTCAGCTCGGTCTCGCCCTTCGGGGTGACCTTACCCACCAGGATGTCGCCGGCGCGGACGTCGGCACCGATGCGGATGATGCCGCGCTCGTCCAGGTCGCTCAGGACGTCCTCGGAGACGTTCGGAATCTCGCGGGTAATTTCCTCGGCGCCCAGCTTGGTATCGCGGGCATCGATCTCGTGCTCCTCGATGTGGACGGAGGTCAGGATGTCCTCCTCCACGATGCGCTGGTTAAGGATGATGGCGTCCTCGTAGTTATGGCCTTCCCACGGCATGAAGGCAACCAGCAGGTTGCGGCCGAGGGACATCTCACCATTGTGGGTACCCGGGCCATCGGCCAGAACCTGGCCGGCCTCTACGCGCTCGCCCATGGAAACCAGCGGGGTCTGGTTGTAGTTGGTGCCCTGGTTGGTGCGCTCGAACTTACGCAGGATGTAGGTATCGCGCTGGCCCTCATCATCCATGATGGTGATGACATCAGCGGTGACGTTTTCGACCACGCCGGCCTTCGGGGTGATGACAACGTCGCCAGCGTCGTACGCAGCGCGCTGCTCCATGCCGGTACCAACCAGCGGGGCCTCGGAGCGTACCAGCGGCACTGCCTGCTTCTGCATGTTCGCACCCATCAAGGCACGGTTAGCATCGTCGTGCTCCAAGAACGGAATCATGGCGGTACCCACGGAAACCATCTGGCGCGGGGAGACGTCAACGTAGTCCACACCGGCGGCGTCGGTAAGCCCGATGTCGCCGTCCTTCAGGCGGACCTCAATACGCTCGCCGGTGAGGTTGCCCTCTGCGTCCTGCTCGACCTCGGCCTGAGCAATAGCGAAGCGGTCCTCTTCATCGGCGGTGAGGTACTCCACCTGGTCGGTAATCTTGCCGTCCACAACCTTGCGGTACGGGGTCTCAATGAAGCCGAAGGCATTCACGCGGGCGTAGGACGCCAGCGCACCAATGAGGCCAATGTTCGGGCCCTCGGGAGTCTCAATCGGGCACATGCGGCCGTAGTGAGAAGCGTGAACGTCTCGCACCTCAATGCCGGCGCGCTCACGAGACAGGCCGCCTGGGCCCAGCGCGGACAGGCGGCGCTTGTGGGTCAGGCCGGACAGCGAGTTGTTGTGGTCCATGAACTGGGACAGCTGCGAGGTACCGAAGAACTCGCGGATAGCAGCAGAGACCGGGCGCACGTTAATCAGGGAGGTCGGAGTGATGGACTCCGCGTCCTGGGTGGTCATGCGCTCGCGCACAACGCGCTCCATGCGGGACAGGCCGACGCGGACCTGGTTCTGGATGAGCTCGCCCACGGTGCGCAGGCGACGGTTACCAAAGTGGTCGATGTCATCCGTGTGCAGGGAGATCATCTCACCGTTCGGTGCCTTCATCTCGCGCTCGCCTACGTGCAGGCGGACCAGGTACTCGAGGGTGACGGCAATGTCTTCCTCGGTCAGGGTCATCAGACCATCGTGGTCGCCGCCGAGCCCCAGCTTGCGGTTGACCTTGTAGCGGCCGACCTTAGCCAGGTCGTAACGCTTTGCACGGAAGAAGGAGTTATCCAGCAAGGACTGAGCCAGCTCGCGGGTGGGCTGCTCGCCTGGGCGCTGCTTGCGGTAGATCTCCAGCAGTGCCTCATCGGTGTTCGCTACACCGTCAGACTCCAGGGTGGACATCATGAGCTCGGAGAAGCCGAAGCGATCCCTGATCTGCTCCTCGCTCCAACCCAGTGCCTTAAGCAGCACGGTTACCGGCTGGCGGCGCTTGCGGTCAATGCGCACGCCGACGGTGTCGCGCTTGTCGACGTCGAACTCCAACCATGCACCGCGGGAAGGAATAACCTTCACGGAGTGCAGCGGGCGCTCGGTGGACTTATCGATCGAGCGATCGAAGTACACGCCCGGGGAGCGCACCAGCTGAGAGACGACGACGCGCTCGGTACCGTTCACGATGAACGTGCCCATATCCGTCATGATCGGGAAATCGCCGATGAAGACGGTCTGCGACTTAATCTCTTGGGTGTCGTTATTAATAAACTCTGCGGTCACGTACAGCGGCGCGGAGTAGTTGATGTCCTTTTCCTTGCACTCATCCACGGTGTTCTTCACCGGTTCAAAGCGCGGCTCCGACAGGGACAGGGACATATTGCCCGAGTAGTCCTCAATCGGCGAGAGCTCTTCGAGGATGTCCTCGAGGCCGCTCGTCACGCGGGCGTCATCGCCGCGCTCAGCCTGCTCGCGCTCGCGCCACTCCGGCGCGCCAACGAGCCAATCAAAGGAATCAAGTTGTACGTCAAGGAGACCCGGCAGGGCGATAGGCTCGCTGATTTTTGCAAACGAGTATCGCTTCGGGGCTCCGGGGATATTGGCCACTGACTTGGTCTGGCGGGAGACTGCCAAGATGGGTCCTTCCAGCACCTCACGCGGATTGCCTGCTCGCCCTGGCCGACGAGCCGCAAAACCGCTGGTAATTCTAGCATTCGGTCTGCTGTGGAGTGTCTGGGTTCAGAATGCACAAAATCACCTTGTCAAGTCGGTTTTGCCATCACCGGCCTGAAAGGCTAAATGTGCACCGAAGATCCAGATTCCAGCGCAACGAAACAGCTTATAGGAAAAGACCTGCCATGTAAAGACACACCACACTTGGGGCGTGTCGCTACCGCGCTAGGGGGCAAGCTCGTGCTCGCCGCGGCGCTAACGCGTCCACGTCGCGCGACTGTGCGCGACAACCACCGAGCACCCTACCACTAAAATCTCAATACACCGCAACCCCGGCGGCGATTTTGTTTTCCAGCTGCGCTTTTACCGGCTCGCTGGCACCGCGCTCCCGCCGATGCGCCCGCGGTTATGGCGCGGGCGGGCATGCTTATTCTTGCCGCCAATTAGGCCCAATGCGCCAATGATTCCGAGCAGGGTCAACAGTGCGCCGAGGCCGATGGCAACCCACCGCACGATCTCCGCCACGCGGTCGCGCGGGAAATCTGCCGCCTCTTTGAGCAGCGCCTGCTGGTCCTCTTCGGAGGTAGAGCCATTAAAGACGAAGGCGCGCTCGCGGCCCACGCCCTCGCGGTCCGCGTAGTAATCATCGATATCCATATCCATGCCCACTACGAGGCCGGTTTGTTGGTCCACGTAGAAGTCACGGCTTCCGGAGTGGGTCAGGTAGCCCTGCTCCTCGCCGCCGTCTTCCTTGGGCAGGCTGGTGGTATTGCCATCGGCCGCAAATAGCTGCGCGACGTTGGTCGGCTCAATTTCTTGGTGGTAGCGGTAGACCGTGCGGCCGTCCATCGTGGTTTCTTCTTCAAAGACTGCATCGACGGCCTTGCGCAGGGTCGGGTCAAAGACCGGGTAGTTGGTCTTTTCCGCGTCCGCTGGGAACTTGAGCCAATATCCGTCCACGGTCACCGTGTCGGACGGGGTTGCGAGTGTGTGGCTCAACGTGGCCTCTCCTGCTGCCTCGCCGCTCAGGCGATCTACGGGGTACGTCCACACCTGGGCCTGGCTCAGGTCATTAAGGCCCTCTCCCTCACCGCGCATGCGGGTCTCACCGATGCGCACGGTAGCATTCTCCTCGTCCGAGGGCTCTTGGATATCCATGTTGATTTGGTAGGTCATGGGGCCCGAATACGGCTGTGTGCCGTCCTTGGACAGCTGCTGCGAATCCGCAGAATCATCGTGCAGTGTCCACGTACTGTTTTTCAGGTTCAGCGGCAGCCGCGGGGAGTAATCCAAAAACGCCGGCGCCACAATACCGGCGGCGATGAGCGCAACACCGAGGCCTAGGAGCAGGACGGAAAAAATGCGGGACTTGGGCAGCATGGGGGCTAATTCTACAGCCCGTAGCGGCGATTCCTTGTTTCTACAGGCCCCGCTACGCCGGATTGATTTTTAAGCTGTGTGCTTATTCCAAGCAACGATGCTGCTCGTATCCGTGGTTTGGCGCGCGCACCAAAGATCAAACTCTTCCTGCAGTCCCAGCCAGAACTCTGCCGAATTGCCAAAATAGGCGGAAAGACGTAGCGCCATTTCCGCACTAATCCCAATGCGCCCACGCACCAGCTTGGAAATTTGGGATTTGGAGCTAAAAATATCCCTGGCTAAGCGGTATTGAGTAAGTCCGAGCGGCTCCAGAAACTCCTCGCGCAGAACCTCCCCAGGGTGTGGAACGGATATGATATCCGAAGCTTCCTCTCCCTCATTTGTGATAATCGATGAAGTCAACGTCCACAGCTCCTTTCCCTGTCCATCGAAAGACTACTCTTCACTGCGCGTTAACGCGGATGGAATAAAATCCGTCCCACTGCCCTTTCAACCTCTCTAAGTGATTCGCTGGTGGAATCCTCAAATCAGCAAGAGAGGCTGCTCGGTCAATCATGATGAGTTTGCGACGCAGTATCCTTCGCAGTTCAGGGGGCACGTACTTTGGCGCCTTACCATCTGTGTGAAAGCGCTCTAAGCTACCCCTCCTGAACTCCACAATGCCATAGTGTCACACTTTGACACTACTGGCCATTGCTGTACTACCCGCATAGCGCCCGCGAGCATAAAACGAGGAAACCCCCAGCTCCCACCGCGCGCGGCGGTAAGAGTGGGGGTTTGAAAGCGTAAAGCTCAGTGAAATTACTTGAGCTCGACGGAAGCGCCAGCCTCTTCCAGCTTGGTCTTAGCAGCCTCAGCGTCGTCCTTGGAAGCGCCCTCGAGGATAGCCTTAGGAGCACCCTCGACCATTTCCTTAGCTTCCTTCAGGCCCAGGCCGGAGACGATCTCGCGAACAGCCTTAATAACGCCAATCTTCTTAGCGCCAGCGTCGGTCAGAACGACGTCGAACTCGGTCTTCTCCTCAGCAGCAGCAGCGCCGCCCTCAGCCGGAGCGCCAGCTGCAACAGCAGCAACCGGAGCAGCAGCCTCAACGTCGAATACCTCTTCAAATTCCTTAACGAACTCGGACAGTTCGATGAGGGTCATTTCCTTGAAAGCTTCAATGAGCTCGTCCTTGGTGAGCTTAGCCATGATGGCAAGTCCTTTCTGTGTTGTGTGTGCGCTGCGCGTGATTTATGCCGCGCACACGGTGTTGTAATTGTGCGTCTTTTGTGACGACTTAAGCTTCTGCTTCCTTCTTGTCCTGCAGGGCTGCGACGGTGCGTACAGCCTTGGTTGCAGGAGCGTTGAAGAGAGCGGCTGCCTTCGCCATAGAACCCTTCATAGCGCCAGCCAGCTTTGCGAGGGTGGTCTCGCGGTTATCCAGCTTGGCGATGGCCTCAACCTGGTCGGCAGACAGTGCGTTGCCGTCCATGTAGCCACCCTTGATGATGAGTGCCTTGTTGTCATCAGCGAACTTGGTGATGACCTTCGCAGCATCCACTGCCTCGCCCTTGATGAACGCAATTGCGGTCGGGCCAGTCAGCAAATCATCAAGACCTTCGATGCCAGCTTCCTTGGCAGCGATCTTGAAAAGGGTGTTCTTGGCGACGGAGTATTCAACGTCAAAGCCCAGATCGTTACGCAGCTCCTGCAGCTGGGATACGGTCAGGCCGCGGTACTCGGTCAATACAACAGAGTTAGCGCCAGCCAGCTTCTCCTTCAGCTCTGCCAGGTCTGCAGTGTTCTTTGGGTTTGCCATTGTCTCTCGCCTCCTTCCAAAACATCTCTTTTATTATTCCGCCGGGGCCTTCCTCGCTTCGGTTGCCCGAAACAACAAAAGCCCCGTGCAAGAGCACAGGGCGCGCGACATAAGAGAATGCCGCGAATAATCGCAAAGTGTCTCCTGCGTGGGCCGCCTCCTAGGATGGAGAACCTTCGATCCAAATGGATGACCAACGGTCTTCGGTGAACTTTGACTCGGCCGTGAAGTGGCCGTTCAAACTTCGTGGAAAACACTACCTCCCCACCCGCGGTTTCTCCAAATCGCCGTTTCCGCCGCGTAGGATGGCCGCCATGACCAGCCTCATGTGGTTCCGCGATGACCTGCGCCTGCACGATAACCAGGCCCTTTCCCGCGCGGCCGAGGCCGCCGCGCTTGGCGACGCCCCCTTGGTCGCCGTCGTCCTCGACGAACCTGCCTATCCCGGCACCCGCCCGCTGGGCGGCGCGACCACGTGGTGGCGCGAACGTTCCCTCTATGCCCTCGCTAGCGACCTTGCCGACCACGGCGTAGAACTCATTCGCGCCGCCGGCGATGCTCGCGAGGAAATCCCCCGCCTCGCCACCGAACTGGGAGCCACCACCGTCACGTGGACCCGCCGCTACCACGGCCCGCTGCGCGAGGTCGATGCCACCGTCAAGGAAACCCTGGCCTCCCAGGGCATCACCGCGACGTCCTCGCCCGGCTTCACCTTGGTGGAGCCCTGGGAGGTCACCAATGGCCAGGGCCAGCCCTATAAGGTTTTTACTCCTTTCTCCAAGGCCGCCGCCTCCCAGGTGGCGGGAGATGAACCGGAGGGGGTGCCGGAAATGGGGGCGTCGGCAAGCAGTGCATCTGCCTGGCCCCAGCCCACCGAACCGGCATGGGCCGCATCGCTGGCCGAGCACTGGACGCCCGGCGAGGCCGGCGCGCGCGAGCGACTAGCCCAGCTGGACCTGGCCAACTACGCCGAGGAGCGCGATATCCCCGCGCTCAATGCCACCTCCCTACTCTCGCCCCACCTGCGCTTTGGCGAGGTCTCCCCGCGCGAGGTGTGGTTCGCCGCAGCCGAGGAACCAGAGGCCGCCAAGTTTCACTCCGAGCTACTGTGGCGCGACTTTGCCTGGCACCGTCTCTACCACCTGCCCAATCTCGCCACCGAGAACGTGCGGGAGAAATTCGACCGCTTCGACTGGTCCTGGGATGACCCGCGGCTCAAGGACTGGCAGGCAGGTACTACTGGCATTCCGCTTGTCGACGCCGGAATGCGCGAACTATGGGCCACCGGCTATATGCACAATCGCGTGCGCATGGTGGTGGGCTCCTTCCTCACCAAGAACCTAGGCATCCACTGGCGCCTGGGCGAAGAATGGTTCTGGGACACCTTGGTGGACGCCGATGCCGCCTCCAACCCGTTTAATTGGCAGTGGGTGGCCGGCTGCGGCGATGACGCCGCGCCCTTCTTCCGCATCTTCAACCCCGAAACGCAAGCCAAGCGCTTCGACCCCGACGGCGAGTACGTGCGCCGCTGGGCACCCGCACTGTCCGCCCCGCCTATCGTGGACCTGCAGGAATCGCGCCAAGCCGCGCTCGATGCCTATGCGGAGATCAAAGACTAAGCCTGCAGAAAAGGTGGACGTAAAGGTCTACCATGGGGCCAATGATGAGCCCCAGGATTCATTCTCAAGCGCACCCGCCCATTGGCAATACCCCACTCATGCGAGTAGAGGCGACTAGTCCCCGGCCGGATGTCCACCTCTATCTCAAACTCGAACAATTCAACCTTGGCGGTTCTGCGAAAGACCGGACGGCGCGAGCGCTTATCCAGGCAGCCCTTGCAGCCGGCGATATCCGCCCAGGCTCGACGCTGGTGGAATCTTCCTCCGGCAACCTGGGCATGGCGCTAGCTCGCCAAGCCCCGCTCCAGGGGATGAAGTTCCATTGTGTGGTGGATCCGCGCGTCAACGCTTCTACGGTGGCCACCATGCGGGCCTATGGCGCACACGTGGAATTGCTCGACCACCCAGATCCTGAAACCGGCGATTGGCTCACCGCCCGCCGCACCCGCGTGGCCGAGCTATTGGAAGAGATCCCCGATTCTTTCAACCTCAACCAGTATTCCAATGAAGCCGCCTTCCACGCCCACGCGGAGGGCACTATGACTGAGATCCTGGAGCAACTCGGGCAGGCACCCAGCCATGTGCTCGTGGCTATGAGTACCACCGGAACCCTTGGCGGCTGTGTCCGCAAACTTTCCGAGGTGGGAGCCAGTACCCAAACAATCGGCGTTGATGCAGAGGGCTCCGTACTTTTCGGCGGTGAGCGTGGCACCCGCATGCTGCCCGGCTATGGCGCAGGTATCGTGACCGACCTATCCACCAAATTTTCGCCCTCCTCCGTCGAGCGGGTCCCCGATCTCGAGGCCATCGTGGCCGCCCGCAGGCTCGCCCGGGCCGAGGGTTTGCTGCCGGGTGCTTCCGGCGGTGCTGTTATCGCAGCCTTCCAGCGCCTCGCCCCCTCCCTGCCGGCGGGGGCGGAGGTGGTTGCCGTGCTACACGACGCCGGCCAGCCTTACTTAGACACTATCTATAACGATTCCTGGGTGTGCGAAAACTTCGGCATTTCACCTGCCGAACTTGCCGCGCGCAGCGAAGGGACGGCGCAGTGACTTCCGCTAAGCCTGCCCGACGCATTGCCATCATCGGAGGCGGTCCGCGCGGTCTCTGGGCTGTAGAGGAACTCATCGAGCGCGCCCGCATCCCCATCGATGTCACGGTCTTCGACCCGTATCCGGCCGGTTCAGGCGCTGTCTACCGCCCGCAGCAGCCGCCCCACTGGCGCCTCAACGTCAACTGCGCCATCGTCACCACCGCCCACGATAATTTCAACGCATGGCGGGCCCGCCGCGGTGGGGACACCACCGATGCCTTCCCACCGCGCGCCGAAGTGGGCCAATTCCTCGCCGATACCTGGTCCGCCGCATTGCAGCGCGCGCCGGCGCACGTTCACATTCGCCATCTGCCGCACCGCGTGAGCGAAGTGAGTAATGACGGAGAAGGCTTCATGGTCGACGGCGCCCCCTTCGACGACGTCCTGGTCTGCACCGGACACGACCATCTCCATGCTGGTTCCTTGGTCCACGAAACTTCGCGTGTGCCCGTCACCGGTCTCTATTTCGGCGCCGACCTCCCTAGCGCTCCACGGCGAATCGGCGTGCGCGGTGCCGCCTTAAGCTTTATCGATGTATGCCTGCTTTATGGCGATACCGCCGAGGTCATTTATCCGGTTAGCCGCGGCGGGCGATTTATGGAGGTAAAGCCCTCTCCGGAGGCACCGCTGCCGGAGGTTTCGACGCGGTGGCGGCAGGCCTGTGTGCACATCACTAACGCCGCAGATTTGCGCGAGATCCTCATCGGGGCCGCAGCCGAGTTCGGTGACTTCTCTAGTGCGGAACTAGCAGCCGTTATTGATGGTCAGGATTTCACTGGCGCTGCGCTCGCTGAGCTGGAGGCTTCCCTCCGTGCGGTCGAGGGTACTGGTCCCCTGACTCCGGCCACGGCCGTGGGCGCGGCTTTTCGTGGGGTCTTCCAAGACTGCGTCGATTGGCACCAGGCACACGGCCCAATGCCCGGGTTCCGCGAGCTCTCACGCACCCTTGAGCGGGTGGCCTTCGGCCCACCACCGGTCACAGCCAGGCGTCTGCTCGAGCTCATCCACTCCGGGGTGGTGGATACCCAGTATCTAGGCACTCCTGAGCAGATAGATTCCTGGCGGGAGAAGGGCGGCGTGGACCTGCTTATCGACGCCACTGTGGCTCCCCAAGCCACCCACTCCCCCTTCCATAACGTTCCTGGTGTGGTGGAAATTGGCCGCATGAATGAGCTCTCCCTGCCCGGGCATGACTCTCTTAACCGTTTAGTACACGATGACATCCCCCGCTGGGCGGAGAAAGTAGGAAACCCATGACCACCCCTCCCGTTGCCCCACTGCCGGTCCATGGCACCGTCCCGCTGCGTGCCCGATGGGAGCAGTGGATGCAAGAGCTCGTGGAGAACCCGCAAGACGTTAGCGCACTCACCTCGCGCTATGGTTCTCCGGTAAACGTGCTTAATCCCGCGCCACTGCGCCACAATGCCCAAGAGCTACTAGACGCCGGTGCTTCCCACGACGTGAAAACTCGGGTATTTTTCGCCCGCAAAGCCAATAAGGCGCTGTGCTTTGTCGACGCCGCTCGCGAGAGTGGACTCGGCGTGGATGTAGCCAGTGAGAACGAGCTACGCCAAGTACTCGAGCGCGATGTAGCCCCAGAGCGCATCATCCTCAGCGCTGCTATCAAAAGCGATGGTTTGCTCCGCCTCGCGATTTCGCGTGGCGTTACTATATCGTGCGATTCTCGCGCAGAATGCGGCCGCATCGCCGCCATCGCCCGAGCTTTAGAAACTACCGCCCGCGTGGCACCGCGCCTTGCTCCAGATCCAGATGATTTACCACCGACCCGCTTCGGGGAAAGGCTACCTGCATGGCAGAAAGCGGAGTGGCCCACGGAGCTTCGTGCCGTGGGTGTCCACGTCCACCTGCATGGCTATAGCGAGGCGGATCGCCGCACCGCCCTTACAGAGGCCATTGCTCTAGTCGAGCACCTACGCGCAATGAACCAACCCGCTAATTTCATCGATATCGGCGGCGGCGTGCCCATGAGCTATTTAGAATCCCGCGAGCAGTGGGAAAACTACACAGCGCGTATCTCTGCGCAACGCGCTGGTACCGGTGACCCCTTTACCTGGAAATCGGATCCGCTCTCCAATACTTACCCATTCTGGCAGGAACCGACGCGCGGTCAGTGGCTGAACCAACTTCTCTCCGGTGAGGTCCCCGGCTACGGCAACGCCGGTGGTGCCCTGCGAGAGCGGGACATCGCCCTCCATCTAGAACCGGGCCGCAGCCTCCTCGACGGCTGTGGTGTCATCCTCGCCGAGGTGAGCTTTCTCAAAGAACGTTCTGATGGCCTGCCCCTTATCGGTGTGGCGATGAATCGCACGCAGTGCCGGACCGCCGCGGATGACATCCTGCTAGACCCCCTCCTCGTGCCTACAGCCGGTTCAGCAAAGGAGGTCTCCCGCGAGCGACGTACCGGCTTTGTAGTCGGTGCCTACTGCATTGAAGACGAGGTGATTCTGCGCCGCGAACTGGACTTCCCAGCGGGCATTGCCGTAGGAGATACCCTCGCCATTCCCAACACGGCCGGATATTTTATGCACATCCTCGAGTCTGCTTCGCACCAGATTCCCTTGGCTCGAAACGTCTACTACGACGGCGGCGAATGGGTGCCAGACGATATTGACGCCACATAACTACTAGTGGCTCGAGATATAGAAAAAGGGCTTCGAGGAATTGCCTCTAAGCCCTTTAACCTTAAACGCAGTACGTGATAACTGCTTAAGCGGTGTAATCCTTGACCACGGAACCGTCAACCGGGATGCCCGGGCCGGAGGTGGTGGAGATGGTAGCGCGCTTGATGTAGATGCCCTTAGCGGAAGAAGGCTTCAGGCGCTGGATCTCATCCATGAGGGCGCCGTAGTTCTCAGCCAGCTTCTCAGCATCGAAGGAAGCCTTACCGATGATGGCGTGCAGGTTAGCAGCCTTATCAACGCGGAAGGAGATCTTGCCGCCCTTAACCTCAGAGATTGCCTTAGCAACGTCTGCGGTAACGGTGCCGGTCTTCGGGTTCGGCATCAAACCACGCGGGCCCAAGACGCGGGCAACGCGGCCAACCTTGGCCATCTGATCCGGGGTAGCGATAGCAACGTCGAAGTCGATGTTGCCCTCGTTGATCTGCTCGATCAATTCAGCGGTGCCGACGATATCAGCGCCAGCTTCCTGAGCGGCGGTAGCCTTCTCGCCCTCTGCGAAGACAGCAACGCGAACGTCCTTACCGGTGCCGTTAGGCAGGGAAACGGTGCCGCGAACCAGCTGGTCAGCCTTGCGCGGGTCAACGCCCAAACGGAAAACAACATCAACGGTGGCGTCGAAGTTCTTGGAGGAGGTCTCCTTAGCCAGCTTGGTGGCCTCGATCGGACGGTACAGGCGGGACTTATCTACCAGTTCCGCAGCGGCCTTATAAGCCTTAGACTTGGTGCTCATTTAACAATTCCTTTTCTGGATTGGTGTGGTGTTCGGCGGGCCGTAGCTGGCCCTACCACATAAAGTTTTTACTTCTCCGGTGCGCCATCAACGGTGATGCCCATGGAGCGGGCGGTACCGGCGATGATGCGAGCGCCGTTCTCGATGTCACGTGCGTTCAGGTCCGCAAACTTGGTCTCTGCGATTTCCTTGCACTGGTCCCAAGACACAGAGCCGACCTTGTCGGTGTGTGGAACGCCGGACCCCTTCTTGATGCCAGCGGCCTTCAGCAGCAGCTTGGCTGCCGGCGGGGTCTTCAGCTTGAAGTCGAAGGAACGGTCCTCGTAGACGGTGATCTCAACCGGAACCACGTTGCCACGCTGGTTCTCGGTAGCGGCGTTATAAGCCTTGCAGAATTCCATGATGTTGACGCCGTGGGCACCCAGTGCCGGGCCAACTGGCGGTGCCGGGTTAGCGGCGCCTGCCTCGATCTGCAGCTTGATGAAGCCAGATACCTTCTTCTTAGGAGCCATCGAATTACCTCTTTCCTGTGTTACCGGGATAGCCGCCACGATGAATAACGGGATCCCGTCCGGATGCTCACCTTCAGTGGGCCACCGGAGGATGAAACGTTTTTCTTATACGCACGCCAAAGGCGCACGGCGTTCCAGTTTAGAACACCGTGCGCCCTGCACAAAATCACTTTTAGGAGATGCGCTCGATCTCGGTCGGCGACAACTCCACTGGGGTCTCGCGACCAAAGATGGATACCAGTCCCTGCATCTTGCCGGTCTCTGGGTCGATCTCGGAAATGGTGGCGGAGACTGCGGCCAGCGGGCCGGACAGGATGGTCACTGCCTCGCCTACCTCGAAGTCGTGGGCGTACTTCTTTGCCACTTCCTTTTCTGGCATGGCCACGACCTGCTCGCCCTCGGCCTCATTCGGGGCGGCATCGCCCTTGGTGGACGGTGCTTCGTTCGGCATCAGGAATTTAGCCACATCGCGGGTCTTAACCGGGGTGGCGTTGCCCTCGTTGCCCACGAAGGAGGTCACACCAGGGGTTTCGCGGATGACGGACCAAGCGGCGTCATTGAGTTCGGCGCGGACGAGGACGTAGCCCGGCAGCAGCTTGCGCTTCACAATCTTCTTCTTGCCGTCTTTGTTCTCAAGTACCTGCTCAATAGGAACGACAACCTCGAAGATAGAGTCCTCCACCTCGAGGGTCTGGGCACGCATGTCCAGGTTGGTCTTTACCTTGTTTTCGTAACCGGAGTAGCACTGAATGATGTACCACTGGCCCGGTTGCTTCTTCAGCTCGCGGGTAAACGCACGCAGGCGCTTGCGGTAGGCGGCGTCTTCGGACTCATCCTCGCCAGCCTCTGGAGCTGCGGCCTCTGCCGCGCCCTCGGCGTCGGCTGCTGCCGATTCCGATTCCGCTCCCGGTGCCTCGGCTGCCTCCGCAGACTCGCCTGCAGCGTCGGTGGACTCTGCTGCTTCTTCTACTGCGGGCGCGCTTGGGGTAGCGTCCTCCTGCTGTGCTTCTTCAACGGAGCTAGCGTGCTCTGCCGCCTGCTCCTGCACGTTGGCCTGCATAGCCTCCTCTAGGGAGGTGCCTACGGTTTCGACGTTATTCTCGTCGCTCATGATTCTTACTCCAAAAATTCCTCGGCGCGTTGCGTAGGACTAGCCTACCCGCCCGCGTATGGGCAAAAAGTATCCCGCCGTTCCTTCAGTGGAAACAGCGGGATAAAAGATTATGCGGCTATCTTACTAATCAGAGAGAACCTGCTCAACTCCGAGACCGGCCAGAGCGTCCACACCCCACACCAAAACGGTCATGACGATGAGGAAGGCAAAGGTAATGAGGGTGTACTGCAGCATCTCCTTAGCGGTCGGCCACACCACTTTCTTCATCTCAGTTGCCACCTCGCCAGGGAAAGCGGCTACGCCACCACCTGGGGTGTCATCGTGATTCTTATCCTCTACGCGGACGACGTGCTTATCGGCGTAGTCCGCGGAGGACGTGGTAGCCGCACCAGAGAGCTGACGCTTACCGGTCGGGCGCGGTGCACCCGAATTCTTCGGCTGCTGCTCATCGCTCACAGCTAACCCTCCTTGGGAACTAAATCTAATAGGGCGCTTAACGCGCACCTCCATAACTTTGTCAACCCTAGCAAAGCTTGCACTGCATGAAAAGCTGACCACCGCATTTATAAGACGTGGCCTTGGATACATTGGGCGAGCACAGCGGCGAGCAAGGCTCGACCGGGAAAATATGGCATGAACAAACCCCGCCACCTGAAATCAAGTGACGGGGTTTACTGTGCAGGGGCGACAGGACTCGAACCTGCAACCTACGGTTTTGGAGACCGTTGCGCTACCAATTGCGCCACGCCCCTATTCTTTTATCTCTTAATGCCTCAGCATCAAGCGTTGAAGACCTTACCAGAGCCGTAGTTCCAATCTGAAACCAGGCGGGTCTGCAAAGCCTTCAGCGCGGTAATAAAAAAGCGCCCTGCGGGCGCCTTTCTTTCCCGGTAGCGATGGCGAGAATTGAACTCGCGACACAGCGATTATGAGTCGCTTGCTCTACCACTGAGCTACACCGCCATATTCACCTTGGGGAATTTCTTCCTCCGAACATGAATGGAGCCCCCTGACAGAATCGAACTGTCGACCTTTTCCTTACCATGGAAACGCTCTG
>OJLE01000030.1_pt1 | contig 118140 bp, 119 predicted proteins | sample 1596801 | NCBI WGS metagenome assembly OJLE01 (sample SAMEA3904669, study PRJEB24821) | metagenome | biome: Builtin; feature: hospital; material: surface | place: USA | collected 2013-06-01 | reverse complement strand
ACGAGATCTAGTACGGTCTCGTGGGCTCGGAGATGTGTATAAGAGACAGCCGTAGTTGAATACGATTGCCATTTTCGTCACGACGGTGCAAATGACCTGGATTTTCATTGTACTTAACCAATTCCCAGTCCTTGTAATAGTCTGCCAATTCTCCTTCTTTAAATGTGAATGGGAAGTTCACAGAGCAAGGATAATCCTCCGTGTCCATGGCACAGACGATAAGATTGTAGCCACCAAAAGTGGTTTTCTCTTGCATATTTTTAATAATTGCAGGAATGCAGTCTGCTTGCAAAAACATCAAAACAACTGTCGATACGATGAAATCATACGCTTGTCCAATACTGGCTGAATTGATATCATAAAGACCAACTGGCATGTCTAGGTCTTCTTGCTCTACAATACTTTGCAAGATTTCAAGAGAAAGTTCATTTTGATCCACAGCTGTCACATCAAAACCTTGCTGGGCTAGAAAGAGTGCATTACGGCCTTGACCACAGCCCAAATCTAAGGCTTTCCCTGGTTTTACTGTCTGCATAGCCTCTAGGACCTCTGAATGAACAGGATTGGTATTGTATTTTTTAGGGAAATAATCCTCAGGTTTACAATAAAATTCCAAATACCATTCTACATCGTCTGTTACAGCCTCCACTCGGTGCCAGGCTTGTGGTTTTGCCATGGGATTGTCAACCCCTGCTTCAAAGAGATACTCAGCTAAAACTTCACCATCTTCTGTCAATTCAATAAACTTGAGAGCTCCCTTCAAGACAGTAATTTTCCCCCAAGTCCCAACCTTGGTATTGTGTTTCTGCTGAACAGCCTCTGGCATGGTTTCTTTATTCCACAAAGGCATGCGTTTATAGGCAACTAGTTTTTCCATTTTCATTTCCTCTTTTTATCGCTGATTAACAGCTTTCATCACGCGCGCAATATCGCGATTCTGCTCACGACGTTTGATTGACTCCCGTTTATCATAGTCATGTTTCCCTTTAGCTAAACCTAAAAGAAGCTTGGCATAACCATCTTTGATATAGACTTTAAGAGGAACCAGGGTCATTCCTGTCCCTTTAGTCTCTTGTTCTAATTTTTGGATTTGTTTCTTATGGAGCAGGAGTTTGCGACGACGTTCTGGTTCTTGGTTCCAGATATTGCCCTCTTCGTAAGGAGCGATATGAACATTGCTCAGCCAGACCTCCCCATTTTTTACTTGGGCAAAGCCATCCTTGAGATTGATTCGAGCAGCTCGCACACTCTTGATTTCAGTTCCAGTCAGGACCATTCCTGCTTCTAGCGTATCTACGATTGTATAGTCGTGGCGCGCCTTTTTATTTTGTGCGACGACCTTTCCCTCGCCCTTTGCCATGCTTGGCTCCTTTCTTAGCTACTTCCTTATAAAAAGGTTTCTTTCCTTTTTTCTTCTTATCTTTCTGTGAATGCTTGCGCTTATCATTTGAGCGTCCTGATTTTCTCTTATCTTCCTTCTTATCTGAACGACGACTGGAACCACGCCCTCTGTCACTACGACTAGACTGTTTCAAGCCTTTTTCGATCACATCAAACTCACTTGGAATGTAAGAGAAGTCAATTTCCCCCGTCATCTTGTCGGCTCTTTCAACCCGAATACGAATTTGTTGACCTACACGGAAGGTTGTTCCTGATTTTTCTCCACGAAGAGTCAAATCACGCTCATTGAAATGATAAAATTCAGGTAGATTAGTGATGTGAATCAAGCCTTCAACTGTGTTTGGCAATTCGACAAAGAGACCAAATTTGACAATACTTGATACAACTGCATCACACTCTTCACCCACGTATTCTTCCATATACTCAGCCTTTTTCATAGCTTCTACTTCACGCTCAGCCTCAATAGCACGACGTTCACGGTTTGAGGACTGGGTCGCAATCTCTGGGATCACTTGCTCAAAATGCTCTGCTATTTCCGTAGAACAGCCGTAATCCCGAATCATACGGTGAACAAGAAGGTCTGGATAACGACGAATCGGACTGGTAAAGTGAGTGTAATAGTCAGCTGCTAATCCATAGTGGCCGTGATTGTGCTCCGAATAGCGGGCCTGTTGCATGGAGCGAAGAAGCATCATAGACAATACATCCGCATAAGGTTCTCCCTCAACAGTACGCATGATGTCTTGGAGAGCCTCCTGGCTAATCTCACTGGCAGTCCCATAAATGCGCAAGCCAAAACTCGAAGCATAATCAATAAACTTCTGAACTTTTTCAGCCTTAGGCTCCTCATGGATACGATAAATGAAAGGTAGATCCAGCTTGCTAAAATGCTCGGCAACTGTTTCATTGGCCATCAACATGAAGGACTCAATCATACGCTCGGCAATGCCACGCTGACGAAGAACGATATCAACAGGCTTACCCTGTTTATCCACTAAAATCTTCGCTTCATTGGTATCGAAATTGAGGGCTCCACGTTTCACACGCATGTTTTCTAAAGTTTCATGGAGCTTAGCCATAAGTTCGATACTTGGAACAATTTTCTTATATTCTTGTCTCTTCTCCTCGTCGCCAGCTAGGATATCATTGACATCACTATAGGTCATACGGAAGCTTGTCTTGATAACCGTTTGTGTAATAGTGTAATTAACCACACGACCATGTTTATCAATCTCCATGATGGCTGACTGAGTTAGACGGTCAACTTGAGGATTGAGGGAGCAGATGCCATTTGACAAACGCTCTGGAAGCATTGGCACCACGCGGTCTGTCACGTAAACAGAAGTCGCACGGTTAAGGGCTTCCTTGTCAAGGGCAGAACCCTCGGTCACATAATAGGAAACATCTGCGATGTGAACCCCAAGCTCCAGATTGCCATTTTTCAGAGCCTTGATATGCACTGCATCGTCCAAGTCCTTGGCATCCGCACCGTCAATGGTAAAGGTAATCTCATCTCTCAAGTCCAGACGGCCTTCCATATCCTTTTGAGACAGAGCATCAGGCACACTTTCCGCTTCCTTAAGAACAGCCTCTGGAAACTCGGATACAATGTCCATAGACTCCAAAACCTCAAGGACATCAATCCCAACATCCGTTGAATGCCCCACCACATCGAGGACGCTAGCAACAAAGAAATCATGTTTCTTGCTTGGGTATTTATCGATAAAGACCTTGAGAACTTCTGTTCCTTCTAGTTTAAGGGCTGGTTTCTTAACATAGATGGGTTGGCTGATTTTCTGGTTTTTCGAACGGATGTAGCCCGCATACTTGGGCTTTTCCTGATCCAGAACGATTTGACCGACAACGGTTGTCAAACTATGTTCTAGGATATCGATAATTTTTGCTTCTGCTGCTGTTCCCTTATTGCGGTCAGCGACTTTCTTAATCACGACCTCAACTGTATCACCATCAATAGCATAGTTGACATCGTTTTTTCCTACAAAAAGGTCGTCCTCCTCGCCTTCCAGACTAACAAAGCCAAAGCCATTTTTATGGGCATGAAAAATCCCCTTAAGAGTAATCTCATGTTTTTTCTTAACTTCCAAGGTCAGACTGCCATCTTCTTCAAAGCAAATCTGGTGCTTTCTTTCCATTAGAGACAAGGTTTTAATCAACTCACGAAAATCCTTGGATCCATCTTTCCCCAAAGCCTGAGCCAAGTCATTGACAGTCACCTTTCCCTTATCTTGCAAATATTCTTTTATTCTATCTTTCATATTTTCTTTCTAGATTTTTTATTTTCTTTTACTGTAAAACCTTCTTACACATCCTTGAATACTCAATAAAAATCAAAGAGCAAACTAGAAAGCTAGGCGCAGGTTTCTCAAAACACCGTTTTGAGGTTGCAGATGGAAGCTGACGTGGTTTGAAGAGATTTTTGAAGAGTATAAAAATAAAAAGAGGCAAAGACCTAGTCCTGCCCATTTTTTTCTTATCTACTTGATAATACCGTCAATGCTAAGGCAATGGCTAGCCAGAAAAAGACTAAAATCCCTGTCAAACGCTGCATTACAGCTTCAAAACCGCGTGCTTTACTGCGTTCAAACAAATCACCTGAGCTGGCATCAAATACATTGCTGGATTGGTTTTTGGTTGGTTGCATGAAAATCGCAATCACAATCACAACAGATAATACTAATAAAATGGTTAATAATAGGTTATACATATCAAACTCCTTAAAATCCCTATTATTTTACCATAAAATCTACTTAGATTCAAGATGTAGGGTTACTTTTCTTTCCTTGGGACAATACTTTAAAACCTCAATCTTGTCTGGATGGGTTTTTGAGTTTTTACTGGTTAGGTAATTGATACTGCCACAAGAGGAGCATTTGAGATTAATTTTTACTCGCACTAGATTTCCTTTACTTTTAATAATGTTCGAAATTGAAGCAGGTTAAAGAGACAACTAAAGGCAACACAAAGACTTGTCGCATAAAAGACAGCATGGTAGCCAAATTGACCTGCTACTGCAGAACCTGCCATAGGCCCAACGACACCTCCCAGATAAAAGAATACCTGATTGAAGGCAAAGACCCTCGAAATACCAGCTTTGGGCGTCATCTTGCTGAGAAGGGCATTAACTCCGGGAATCAAGGCACCTGTTCCCAAGCCAAAGAGGAAACGATAAAGTCCTAGTTGAAGGGGGCTAGAGGCATTGGCACATAGGAGATAGATGATAACTGAATAAAACTGGGCTGCAAGCAAGAGACGATGGTTGCCCACCTTGTCACCTAGCTTTCCCATGACTCCTGCACTCATCATACTGGAAAAGCCCATACTGGATACAATCAGACCAGAGACAAAAAGAAGATTCTCTGTCTGACCTAAGTCGCGCACATACAGAGCTAAAACAGGGCCGATTGATTGGGCTGAAAATTGGATGACAAAACTGGTCAGAAAGAGGTTGGCCAAGAGATAGGGATATTTAACTGAGGTAAACAATTCCTTTGTTGGGATGACCCTTTCCTTGGCTACTGGTTGAAAATTTTCCTTAATAAAGCAAATAGTCAAAACAGCAGCTAAGAATAGAAAACTACCAACCAGTAAGAAAACAGTACGAATGCCAAATAATTCTGCAATAAATCCCCCGATAAAGGGACCAGCTAGAGTGCCTGCAACTACGCCTGTAGACAAAGTACCTAAGGCAGAGCCTGATTTCTCCTTGGGAACCTGACTGGCTATCAAGGCTGTGGCGTTAGGAACAAATCCTGCAAATACCCCGTTTAATAAACGAAGAAAGATTAACCAATAAATATTTGGGACAAAGGCCAAGCCTCCCATAGTGATAGTCATGGCCAGACCAGCACGAATCATCATGGGTTTTCGACCGTATTTATCAGCAAGGATACCCCATATAGGAGAAAAGAGCGCCGCAGAAATAGCAGAGACAGAAATAGCTAAGCCTGCATAAAAAGCGACTTGCCCACTTCCTACACCTAGATTTTCCACAAAGATGGGCATAAAAGGCACAACCAAGGAAATACTGGCTCCTGTCAGAAAATTACCAAACCAGGCAATGCGCAGATTATCCTTCCAGTTAATCTCTGTCATCTTAGCTACCTCCCTCAAGAAGGATACGCACCTGAGTAAGAAGCTGGTCCTGATTTCCATTGTTGTCAAGAATATGGCTGGTTAAATCTTTCTTGTTTTCTAAAGGCCACTGGGCTGCCAGACGCGACTCAGCTTCATCCTTGTCCAAGTGGTCCCTTTTCATTAAACGTTCCACTTGGACATCTCGGTCCACATAGACCAACCATGTCTCATCAAACCAAGAACTATAGTCTTGTTCAAAAAGCAAAGGAATATCCATGAAAAAAATGGATTCTGTCTGAGCCAACTGCTCTCTTAACACAGCTAGTTCCTCACGGATAATCTCTCCTTGGATTTGCTTAGACCATTCTCGTTCTTCAGGATTTGAAAAGATAAGACTAGCTAGGAGAGGGCGATTAAGTTCTCCGTTTTCAAAGATGATTTCTTGCCCAAAATGCTGAACTAGAGCCTGAAACAGACGACCACCAGGTTTCTGTAGTTGGTGGACGACTGCGTCGGCATCCACTACTTGAAAGCTCTTCTGTCTTAGAAAATTTGTCACAGTTGACTTACCAGAGGCAATTCCCCCAGTAATTCCGATGATTTTTCCCATCAATTCCTCCTTTGACACTGAGGACAAAAATGGGTGCCTCGTCCGCCTAGTTGGATTTTCTCAATCACAGTGCCACAACGTGAGCATTTTTGACCAGCCTTGTCATAGACCTGATGAAAATCCTGCATGGTTCCGTCTTCCCCAAAGGCATTGGTATAGGTGCGAATAGTTGAACCCCCTTTTTCAACAGCCTGACCCAAAACAGCAATGGTCTGGTCATGAATGGCTGTCGCTTCTTCTGCTGTCAAAGCCTGGGAAGGTCTAGCTGGATGAACCTGAGCTCGCCAGAGAACCTCATCCACATAGATATTTCCAAGGCCAGCCACCAAGGTCTGGTCTAATAAGTGGGATTTGATAGGCTTTTTGGACTTGGCAAGGGCAGCTTGAAAGACCTGTAAATCAAAGTCTTGTTCGCTTGGTTCAGGACCTAATTTTTTAGAAATAAAGTAGGCATCCAAAAGGTCAGGCGCCAAGAGTTCCATAGTACCAAACTTGCGTACATCCTCATAAACAAGCGTTCCTCCATCCTCAAACTGGAAGAAAACATGTGCATGCTTGCGTTCAGGTGCTTGGTCTGGATAGTAAAAATACTTTCCTTCCATCCGCAGATGGGAAATCAAGACCTTATCTGTCAGGTAAAAAAGCAAATATTTACCACGGCGCCCCATTGACTCAACAACTTGACCAGGCACTTCCTTTTGAAACTCGTCCAAATCCGTTTTAATCATCTTGGGATAGCGAATTTCTATACTCGAAATCTTTTTTCCTAAAATCAATTTTTCTAAGCCACGACGAACGGTTTCAACCTCAGGTAATTCAGGCATAAATCCTCCTTCTGTAAAAACAAGAAGCAGGCATGAGCCCACCTCTACTTAGTATTCTTTTTCATTATAGCCAAAGTCAGCCAAATCTAGCTTTTTATCGCGCCAATTTTTCTTGACCTTGACCCATGTTTCTAGGAAGACCTTGTCTCCTAGCATGAGTTCGATATCACGACGGGCCATGCTTCCAATTTTCTTAAGCATAGCGCCACCTTTACCGATGATAATCCCTTTTTGGCTATCGCGCTCGACCATGATGGTTGCACGGATGTGCACCTTGTCTGTCTCTTCGTCTCGTTTCATAGAATCCACAACTACTGCGACAGAATGCGGAATCTCTTCACGAGTTAGGTGCAAAACTTTCTCGCGAACCATTTCCGAAACCAAGAATCGTTCTGGATGGTCTGTGATTTGATCAGACGGGAAATATTGGAAACCTTCGTCCAGATTTTCACTCAAAATATCAACTAGACGAGACACGTTATTGCCCTGAAGGGCTGAGATAGGAACAATTTCCTTGAAGTCCATTTGATTACGGAAATCATCAATCTGAGACAAAAGCTGGTCTGGGTGAACCTTATCAATCTTGTTCACCACCAGAATAACAGGAACCTTAGCAGCCTTGAGACGCTCGATAATCATATCGTCCCCCTTACCACGCGCTTCATCAGCAGGCACCATGAAAAGAACGGTATCCACTTCGCGAAGGGTACTGTAGGCAGACTCAACCATGAAATCTCCGAGAGCTGTTTTAGGCTTGTGAATCCCTGGTGTGTCGATAAAGACGATTTGTTCTTTATCAGTGGTGTAAATTCCCATGATTTTGTTGCGCGTTGTCTGCGCCTTGTCACTCATGATGGCAATCTTTTGCCCCATGACATGATTTAAAAAAGTTGACTTCCCAACATTGGGACGTCCTAAAATGGCTACAAAGCCTGATTTAAAAGTCATAATTTCCTCTTACTGTTTAAAATAATAAATCCCAGATTCGTGGGAGAAAAATCAATGCGCCTGTTAAGGCTGCGAAAAGAGAGACCACTAATACCGCGCCAGCCGCCATATCCTTGGCATTTTTAGCTAGCATGGAAAAGTGATAGTGACTGGCCAAATCCACCACATTTTCGATAGCAGAATTGATAATTTCAAAAGCTACTACCAAGAAAATGCTCAATAGGAGAAAGAGCCATTCGATTCGTGACACCTGAAAAAGAAAACCTGCGAAGATGACCACTAGAGCCGTCACTGCATGTTTTCGCATATTGCGTTCTTCCTTGATGGCAGTAAAAATTCCTGTGAGGGCAAATTCTAAACTGGATATCAGGTCACGATTTTTCCATTTTCGTTTATTGTCTTGTGAGTCCATAGGCTGTCAAAATTTCTTCTTGTAAACCGAACATCTCCGCTTCTTCTTCTGGAGTGTAGTGATCATAGCCATTGATATGTAAAAAGCCGTGTACTGCCAAGAAGCCCATCTCACGCTCAAAGCTGTGGCCATATTCCTCAGCCTGCTCATGAGCCTTATCGATAGAGATGAACAATTCCCCAATATAGGCATCAAACTCAGACATCATCTCTGCCAATTCTGGATTTTCAAGCAAATCTTCTTCGTCAAAGGCAATTTCCAACTCTGGCTTATACTCAAGGCTGATAACATCTGTCGGACGGTCTGTGTCACGGTACTCCAGATTGAGTTCATGACTACGCTCGTTGGTCACAAAAGTGACTGCCATCTCTTTGTATTCTTTGCCTAATTTTTGGGCTGCAAATTCCAAAATTTCTTGGGTTTGTTGCAACATTTCTTTTGAAACTTGACCAGTTTCATCTACCATTTCAATATACATGTGCTTCTCGTTTCTCTTTACTTGGCTTTATTATACCACATTTCCATGATTTTATCCTACCTTTTTGATATAATACTATGGAATACAATCACAAGGAGAGAACGATGTCATTTGATGGATTTTTTTTACACCACATGGTTGAGGAATTGCGAAGAGAGTTAGTGAACGGTCGCATTCAGAAAATCAATCAGCCTTTTGAACAAGAATTAGTCTTGCAAATCCGTAGCAATCGCCAAAGCCATCGCCTGCTCCTTTCTGCCCATCCAGTTTTTGGACGCATTCAGCTGACCCAAACGACTTTTGAAAATCCAGCCCAACCTTCTACCTTTATCATGGTTTTGAGAAAGTATTTGCAAGGTGCCCTGATTGAGTCGATTGAGCAAGTGGAAAATGACCGTATTGTGGAAATGACAGTTTCCAATAAAAACGAGATTGGGGACCATATTCAGGCTACCTTGATTATCGAAATCATGGGCAAACACAGTAATATTCTACTGGTCGATAAAAGCAGTCATAAAATCCTCGAAGTTATCAAACATGTTGGTTTTTCACAAAATAGCTACCGTACCTTGCTTCCTGGATCGACCTATATCGCTCCGCCAAGTACGGAATCACTCAATCCTTTTACTATTAAGGACGAAAAACTCTTTGAAATCCTTCAAACACAGGAAACGACAGCTAAAAACCTTCAAAGACTCTTTCAAGGTCTGGGACGTGATACGGCAAATGAATTGGAAAACATTCTGATTACCGATAAACTATCTACTTTCCGTAACTTTTTCAATCAAGAAACCAAGCCATGCTTGACTGAGACTTCCTTCAGTCCAGTTCCTTTTGCCAATCATGTGGGAGAGCCTTTTACCAGTCTTTCTGATTTGTTGGATACCTACTATAAGGACAAGGCTGAGCGCGACCGCGTCAAACAGCAAGCCAGTGAACTGATTCGTCGTGTTGAAAATGAACTTCAGAAAAATCGACATAAGCTGAAAAAGCAAGAAAAAGAGTTACTGGCGACAGACAATGCTGAAGAATTTCGCCAAAAAGGGGAATTGCTGACAACCTTCCTCCACCAAGTGCCTAACGACCAAAATCAGGTTATCTTAGAAAACTACTACACCAACCAACCTATCACAATTGCGCTTGATAAAGCCTTGACTCCCAACCAGAATGCCCAACGCTATTTTAAACGTTACCAGAAACTAAAAGAAGCTGTCAAATACTTGACTGATCTGATTGAAGAAACAAAGGCAACCATTCTCTATCTGGAAAGTGTGGAGACCGTCCTCAACCAAGCTGGACTAGAAGAAATAGCCGAAATCCGTGAAGAATTGATTCAAACTGGTTTTATCCGCAGAAGACAGAGAGAGAAAATCCAGAAACGCAAAAAACCAGAACAATATCTAGCAAGCGATGGTAAAACCATCATCTATGTCGGACGAAACAACCTGCAAAATGAGGAGTTAACCTTTAAAATGGCCCGCAAGGAGGAACTTTGGTTCCATGCCAAGGATATCCCTGGAAGCCATGTTGTCATCTCAGGAAACCTTGACCCATCTGATGAAGTCAAGACAGACGCAGCAGAGTTAGCCGCCTACTTCTCTCAAGGTCGCCTGTCAAATCTGGTTCAGGTAGATATGATTGAAGTCAAGAAACTTAACAAACCAACTGGTGGAAAACCTGGCTTTGTCACCTACACAGGACAAAAGACCATCCGTGTCACGCCAGACCCCGAAAAAATCGCATCAATGAAAAAATCCTGATTTAACTTGAAATCAGGATTTTTAGCTTGTTTACTTACTAATCATTAAAAAATCAAGAACAGATTGATTGCAGTTTACCTCAAAGACTCTTTTACTTCCTTGCGTAGATTTTCTAGACTGCTAATGCCGTATTTATCCATGACTTTTGGCAGATTTTCAATAATATCAGGACAGGCATAAGGATTGGTAAAGTTGGCTGTTCCAACTCCGATTGCAGATGCGCCAGCTAGATACATTTCTAGGGCAGCTTCTGCCGAATCCACTCCCCCCATTCCAATGATGGGCAGGTCTGTTGTTTGAGCAACTTGGCGGATGAGTTTGAGGGCTACTGGAAATACTGCTGGACCAGACATTCCACCTGTTCCATTGGCCAAGATTGGTTTTCTAGTTTTGAGGTCAAAGCGCATACCGACTAGAGTATTAATCATGGTCAAGCCACTTGCTCCCGCATCTTCTGCAGCTTTTGCGACAGTAACGATATCCGTCACACTAGGGGTCAGTTTGACATAAACTGGCACATTTGAGGCTTCGACAGCTGCTTTCACCACATCATAAGCTAAATCTGGATCTTGACCAATCAAAAGTCCGTGATTACAGTGGTCTACGTTAGGACAAGAAATATTGAGCTCAATAGCCTTCACATTAGCTGCCTTGGAAATACCACGAGAAACGGCCGCATACTCTTGTTTTGAAAAACCAGCTACATTGGCGATAATAGGAAGATTTGGATATTCTCTTTCCAACCAAGGCAGTTTTTCAGCTAAAACAGCTTCTAAACCTGGATTTTGCAAACCAATTGCATTAAGCATGCCAGCAGGTGTTTCTGCCACCCTTGGAGTTGGATTGCCAAAGCGTGGTTCAAGGGTTGTCGCCTTGATCATAATAGAACCTAAAAGATCTAAATCATAGTACTTGGCATACTCTTGACCAAAACCAAAACAGCCTGATGCTGGAATAATCGGATTTTTCAAATCCAAGCCAGGTAGAGAAACTTGTAAACGATTTGTAGTCATGATTTTCTCCTTACAATACAACTGTTCCTGTACGGAAAACAGGGCCATCTTCACAGACACGTTGGCTGACCGTCTCGCTTTCTGGCACTTTTAGGACACAGGCATAGCAAGCCCCCATCCCACAAGCCATACGAGATTCCAGAGATAGATAGGCTCTTGGGTGGTCATAAAAGGTTTGATTGATATACTTCATCATTCCAGGCGCCCCACATGAGTAAACAGCAGCAAATTGATTGTCTAAATCCTTAATAACAACGGAAACATTTCCCTTGATGCCATAAGAACCATCATCTGTCGTTACAAAGACTTGACCATATTGAGCTAATTCTTTTTCAAGGATAACAGCATCCTTATTAGCAAAACCGAGAACTATCACTACTTTCACACCACGCGCATGCAATTCCTTGGCAACCTCAAGCAAGGGCGGAACACCAATCCCCCCACCAACAAGGAGAACCTGGCTCTGCTCATCTAGGTCAGACAAGTCAAAACCATTCCCCTGAGGACCCATCACATCAAGAATATCTCCCTGACTTAAGGTTGAGAAAATAGCTGTCCCAGCTCCCTCAATCCGATAAATGAGATGACACTGTTTCTTAACCTTATCGATAGACGAAATTGAAATAGGGCGACGCAAGAGATGGGCGTCATCAGGCACACGCAGATGAAGAAATTGGCCTGCTCGCATAGCTTCAACCATTTCCCCTTCTAGGACTAATTCAAAGATTTTTGGCGCGATTTCCTCCTGTGCAACCACCTTCATGGTTTCCAATCGAATTGCACCCAAACGTTTCTTACATGTGGGATTCATGACTTTTCCTCCTTAAATTTTAAGGGGACCAGACAAAGAAAAGACCTTGCTAGTGCAAGGCCTCAGTTAAAATCGTACAACAGAAGAGAGCACACTCAAAAAGTCTCCTCTAGAAAATTGCACTATTCTTTTATCTGACACCTTGTGAGTCTCTCTGGACTCCCCTTAAAGGTTAAATTTTTACTAGTATACTCTTTCAGATAAAAAAAGTCAAGTAGAAAACGAACATTCTACTTGACTTCACGAGATTATTTTTCACGAATGACTTCGACCTTGTAGCCATCAGGGTCTTTGACAAAGTAATAGTTTGGTGCAGTTCCTGGTAGACCATTTGGCTCAGTCACTTCATAGCCTTTGGCACTGTGCTCTTGATGAAGAGCTTCAAGATCAGGTGTACTGAGGGCGATATGGGCAAACCCATCTCCAACCACATAAGGACCATGATCGTAGTTATAAGTCAACTCCAACTCATAGTCGTCACCCTCAAGTCCTAGATAGACAATTGTGAAGGCATGGTCTGGAAAATCTCTGCGACGCAATTCTTTAAAACCAAAAGCATCTTGATAAAATGCGATTGATTTTTCAAGATTTTCTACTCGCAAGCAAGTGTGTAGCATTTTTGAAGCCATTTTTTTCTCCTTTATTTTTAAAAAGACTGGGACAATCCTGTTCCAGTCTCATCAGTTATTATTTACCAAGTTTTGCTTTAGCTGCATCTGCAAGAGCTGTGAAAGCTGCTGCATCGTTAACAGCCAAGTCAGCAAGCATTTTACGGTTAACTTCGATCTCAGCCAATTTCAAACCATGCATCAATTGTGAGTATGAAAGTCCGTTCATACGAGCTGCCGCGTTGATACGAGTGATCCACAATTTGCGGAAGTCACGTTTTTTCTGACGACGGTCACGGTATGCATAGTAGTAAGAGTTCATTACTTGTTCTTTTGCAGTACGGAACAAGATGTGTTTAGCTCCATAGTAACCTTTTGCTAATTTAAGAATACGTTTACGACGTTTGCGTGATACAACGCCACCTTTAACACGTGCCATGTTTTATTTCCTCCAAATATTTCCTAGAATTCTTTACTTACAGTCAAACTATTATTTCAAGCGAGTAAGCATTGCTTTGATACGTTTGTAATCTCCTGAATGCACCATAGATGCTTTACGAAGATGACGACGTTGTTTCTTAGTTTTTCCGTGGAAACGGTGAGAAGTGTAAGCACGGAAACGTTTAAGTCCACCAGAACCTGTACGTTTGAAACGTTTAGCTGATGCGCGGTGTGTTTTTTGTTTTGGCATGATTTTTTCTCCTTTATTTAACTTTCTGACAATTATTTTTTGCCAGTCGCTGGCGCCAATTGCATGAACATTTGACGTCCATCCATTTTAGCACGTTGTTCGATGATGGCAATATCTTGAGTTGCTTCAGCAAACTCGGCTAAAACTTTTGCACCAATCTCTTTATGGGTAATCATACGACCCTTAAAGCGAATAGATACCTTAACTTTATTTCCTTTTTCAAGGAATTTGCGTGCATTGCGAAGTTTTGTATCAAAGTCACCCTTGTCAATAGTTGGACTTAGACGAACTTCTTTCACAGTAACAACACTTTGTTTTTTACGTTGTTCTTTTTGCTTCTTCTGGTACTCAAATTTGAACTTACCGTAGTCCATAATTTTTGCAACAGGCGGTTTGGCTTGGGGTTGAATCAATACTAGGTCAACATTAGCATTATCAGCCAAAGCTTGCGCTTCACTGAGTGGCTTAATGCCTAGTTGTTCTCCTTCAAGACCAATCAAGCGAACTTCACGTACACGAATCTCATCATTGATGAATAAGTCTTGCTTTGCTATGGTTTTCACCTCTTTTGTTTTATTAGAGAAAAACAATAGCGGACTCGTAAATATACAAGCCCGCACGTTATGATAGCGTTTCTTAGAAACTTTTCATCCGTAGGGCCAGGCAACTTAATGTCACAAGGCGAGAAGCTCTCACTTCTGCTTTTCTCAACTTTTATATGATACCAAGTTTTCTAGCCCTTGTCAAGATAAAAAGTTATTTTTTTGAAAAGTTTGTGTTTGTATTTTTCATTGATTTCCTAATCAAAAAGAGAGAATCAAGTTGATTCCCTCTCTATGTTAGTTTTTACTTATTTTCCCTATAGGAAAGCTAGGATCTATTAAAAAATTCTTTTTTCTGTGAACTTCCCCATCTTTCGATAAATAGAATCCCCACTAACAAAAGGATAATCAGGCAAGGAAGTAAGACTATCCCCATGCTCCAATTCAGATTGACATTATCAATTTGCTTAGGTAATCTTCCAGACAAAATCTCCACTGAACGCAAGTAAGTAAAGGGAATCAGATGTGCAATCCTTTGAAGAGGCTGAATTGTTTGGATGCCAAACAATAAGCCAACAATCCCAATGAGTGAAAGAAAAAGGACAGGCATTTTTTGCTTGAAAAAGTAAGCAATCAAGTACACTACTTCCACAATGACGATAAAGGCTAAGAAAGCTAAGAACAAGCCAGGAAATAACACATCTTGTATCTTTCCAATAGTTACCTCTTGATTCACTAAGCTATAAATCGGGTAGGGATAATCTAACTGTCCAAAACCACTTATCAGACTTCCCACTAGAAAAGAAAATCCGCTGATTCCGATAAACAGTACAGTTACATAACCCACTCCAACTCCAAGAGAGGACATTGCAAATGTCACTTTTGAAAAAGGATATAACTGAGCTGTGTCCAGATGATTTTGATATCTTTCTGCAAATAGTTGCGTTAGCATAAAAATAATAGCAATCACAAACAAGGTTGGGATGATAGCCTCTAAAATCCAGATAATCTGATCAATCCCGTGGATCGGAAACTCCAAAGTATGTGCTTTTATGTTCAAGGGATACAGGGCTTGGTAAATCTTTCGTTGGCGGTCAACCGCCATTTTAAAGTCAGAGCTAACAGTCGGGTTATTTGATATCATTTCATAATTCTTCTCTTCATCTTGCCACTGCAAATAGTAAGCTTCTTTCCATCGCCCTTCTTTTAATAAAGTCAGAATTTCTGTCTTTTGAGTCGAATGATTTTTTTGCGATTCTAAATTAATTTTAGCAATCTGGTATTCCTCCGAGTTGGTATCAGATATTTGGGAGAGTTCCTCTTCATATTCATTGATGACTCTCTCATTTTTTACAAGATAGGTTTCCAACTCGCTCTCCAAGCTGACGGAGTTTGCAGTCTGACTATTAAAATAAAAGGTAACACCGAGTCCAGATACAAATAAAGCTAAGATAATCCAGTTTAAGCGACTTTTGAAAACTTTTTTTAATAAAAATAGACTAACATCTTTCATAAACTAAACCTCTTCTATCTGCCCCTGATGAATGGTTACTACTCTATCGCAGACATCAAGCAACTCTTCCTTATAGTGGGAACTTAAAAGAACCAGCTGTTCTTGTCTATCAATTTGTGCCAGCCTATCAAAAAACTTCTGTCGATAATACTCATCTAAGCCATTTGTAATCTCATCCATAAGCCAGCATTTCGCCTGACTGAGGAAATACATGGCAATCACCAAACGTTGCTTCATGCCTAAGGAATACTTGCGAATGGGAAGTCTGATATAGTCAGACATTTCCCAGTAATCAATTTCATCCCCCAAGTTCAGCCCTGACTTCCAGATGTTTTTGATAAGGCGAAGATAGTCCATTCCACTTAAGTTTCCATCCAGCCATTCAATACTCTCATAATAAAATAAAGAAGGAGGGGCTGCAATATTTCCACTACTTATAGGAATTAAATTGCTAATGGCACGGAACAGTGTCGTCTTTCCAGAGCCATTGATAGCAAGAATACCATAAATCCTACCCTTTTCAAATGTAAAATCAACATCTTGTAAAATGACTTGTCGCGTTTTTAAGGTCACATGAGTAAGCTGCAACATATCTAGCCCTCCTTTTTGGATTAATAGCCTCCGCTGTAGTAGTTTAGTACCTCATAACGATCGTAATTCCAGCCAGAACCAACTTTATACTCAGAATAGCTATCATAACGAGACTGTGATAGTTCGTACTATACTTTCCAATCATACCGATAAGTTTTAAGGACGCTCACAGCAGATACACTGGACTAAAAAAGACCAATAGATCATAAACTAACTAATTAAACGGTTTTTGCTAATTTTTAATGGTTTTATTGCATTTATATCTTTAATATTGAACACGCTTTCATTATATCGTTTTTATCATTATTATGCAACAGATTTTTGGTTTTTGTTTTCTTACTAATCTATAACAACTTTTCCTCCTATCGAATGCTTTCGATTTTCCAACTATTCCAACCCTTAAAGCGTATAGCCCCTTGCTGGTCAGTTCGATATACTTTGCTATTGATAGTTTCCAGTCGGGTCAAGGTTTCCTGATGAGGGAGTTTCGTTCGATTGCTCTTTCCAACTGAAATGAGAATCACCTCTGGTTTGAGCTGTTCTAAAAAGGCTGAACTTGATGATTGTTTAGAGCCATGTTGGCCAGCTTTCAAGACATCAATTTTCAAGTCTGGATAGTGCTTCAGCAAGCCCTTCTCTCCTTTCTCCTCCAAATTTCCAGTGAAGAGAAAGTTTTTATCCAAGAGTTTTCCATACAAAACCAGGGTATCTTCATGATCTCCAATTTTCCTTGGAGATAGGACTTCTAACTGACTTCCAAAAATTGGCAAGTTTTCTCCTTCTGTCACACTGCGCACCTTGGTTTGAGTTACCTGTAGTTCTGCAACAAATTCCTTCTGTTTCAGACTGCCTTTGGACACTAAAATTTCCCCTACATGGAATGCCTTGGTCACCTCCAGCAAATCTCCAACATGTTCCTTGTCCGTATTTGTCAAAATTAGCTGATCAATCTTGGCTACTCCTCGACTTTTTAGATAGGGGATCAAGCTTCTCTGTGCATTGCTGGTCGTCGCCTTTTCTTGCCATTTTTCGATTTTCTTATTAGATTCTGCCTTGCCACCGACATCTATGAGAATGGTTTTACCAGTTACATCCCGTAAGAAAATACTTTCACCTTGCCCCACATCCAGCATGGTGATTTCATTTTCCAGTGGATGCTTGGTCAAGAAAAAGAGACCCACAATAAGTAAGCTGAAGCCAGCTACTCTTTTGATATTTTTCCTCAAATCATAGACCAAAGCCAAGGAAATTAACAATAAGATTAAAAGCCATACATTGGGTTGTCCAAAGACCAGAGGCCTACTTGCCACCTGCGACACCAAGCGAATCATTCCCTCCAACCATTCAAAGATAAAATTCAGCTGAATGACTGGATAGAGAAAGGAAAGGGCAAATAAGATAGACAAGAGCGGTAAGAAGACCAAGTCAAATAGAAAGGAAAAGACAAAGGTCAAAAGGATGGACCAAGGTTGAAATTCCGCAAAATAGAAGGACAGAATGGGCAATATTCCCAAGGAAATGACTAGACTTTCTCTGGCAATAGCCTTAAGCCCCTCTCCTTCTTTGCTAGTCATGGTCAAGATAAAAGCATAAGCGCAGGACAAGACTCCTCCTGCTGTCAAGAAAAAGTTGGGCATGATAATAAAGAGGACAAGCACCGTCAGAGCAAAATTATCCAAGCCCTTAACACCATGTTGAGCCAGTAACTTTTGCAAGAGACTGCGAATGACCGAGGCTGAAAATCCAGTCAGGCCTGCATAAATAAGGGAAAAGGGATAAGTTAGCCATTTCAACTTTTCTTGGGTCAAGCCCAATCGCAAGAGAAGTTTCTTAAAGCCATCCATGAAAAAACCTACCTGCATACCCGACAAGGCAAAGAGGTGGATAATTCCTAGACTAGAATAAAGCTCATTCATCTCCTCAAAGTCGGTGTCCAGATGTCCTAGTAAGAGCCCTGTCATGTAGTTCCGCATAGGGTCTGGAAAATGCGTCTTAATCCAAACTACAGCCTTTCGGCGTACACTGGACAGATTTTCACCTATATCCAAACTGCCAACCTTTTGAAGTGACTGGATTTTTTTGATATTGAGAATCTGGTAAATTCCCTGAGTTTTCAGATAGGTTTGGTAGTCGAAACCACCAAAATTTCTCTTCCCTTCTGGCTCCGAAAGCTTCCCTTCTAGTCCTATCTCATGAATGTCGGTTAAAGCTTGAAAGGTTTCTTTCTCCTCCTCGGACTGGAGTTTATAATAAACTTGAAAAATGCGTCCATCAGACTTGCCACGAAAGGATAGACTGTCACCATTGACTTTAATAGTATCAGGCAAAATCCGTACCCTTTCAACAGAATCCGCCAAATTTTGACTTGCTTGACTCTGTTGCCAATTTTGAAACAGAAACCAGAAGCCAAAGATTCCACAAATCACTAGAACTTTGCTAGCAGATTTCCAAGGAAATTGGAAAAAGAGACAGACTAGCAGAAAAACAAAGCCTAACAAAGCAAGATAGTATGCTGAGAAAATAGAATAGTAAAGCCAAAGCAATAGAAAACTCAGGTAAATTAGGGGAATAGGGAGTTTCTTAATCCACTGTAACATAGTCTTTTAGCTTTTCTATCGTTTTAGCACCAATGCCAGAGACCTTCTTAAGTTCATCAACCGACTTGAATTTGCCATTAGTCTCACGATGATCGATAATATCCTGAGCTCGTTTTCCTCCCAAGCCTTTGACCTGCTTGAGTTCTTCCAGACTGGCCTTGTTGAGATTGATTTTCTTTTCCTTGCTCGTTGAAGAGGCCGTCCCAGAAGCAGTCTGTTGACTAGCTGCTTCTTCTCCCTTAGTTGGAACATAAACCAGGGCTTCATCACTAACTTTCTGAGCTAGATTGAGCGACTTGCTGTCTGCTTGCTCTGTCAAGCCACCAGCCTTCTGAACGGCATCATTGACCCGACTACCTACCGGCAAATCATAAATTCCAGGTGCTTTAACAGCGCCTTTTACATCTACTGTGATTAGATCTTGTTCAACCGGTTCTTCCTTCTTCACTTCATTTTCGGATACCGAATCCTTGGAAACAGCTGCAACTTCAGCCTGCAAATTCGTTTCCTTGACAGGTGTTTGTGGAGATGGTTTTAGCAGGAAAAATCCTCCTACAAGTAAGCCCAGACCAGTACAGATGACAATGATTTTATACTCTTTGATTTTCTCGATAATTGCTTCCATATTTTCTCCTCTCTTAGATTATTCGTAAGAGGAAGAAAAAACAGTTGAAAATTTCTTTTCAACTGCTTATTTATTTGCAAAATAGTCTTCCTTGGTCAAGACATAATGAACTCTTGTCACGATTCGGCCTTCTTCATGCTGGTCAATACAAGCATAAGCTTCTTCGTGGGAAAAACGCATTCCTGATTTCTCCATGACCTTTCCAGACGCAGGATTATTCTTATCGTGAAGGGCAATCAACTTATTCATCCCTATCTTCTCAAAAGCTAGCTCAATCACAGCACGATTGGCTTCTGTCGTTAATCCTTGATTCCAATACTTTTTATTGATAATGTAGCCAATAGCTGCCTTCTTAAGAGCAGGATCAATCTTGTGCAAATCAATGGTTCCGATAAATTTGCCATTGCTTTTTAGTCCTATCCCCCACCGTCCCAAGGGATTGGCCAAGTAGAACTGAGCAATATTATTTTGAGTTTCTTCCAAGCTTTGATTTGTTGGAAAAGTGTAGCGCGTATTTTCTCTGTCTGAGGCATACTCAAACATAGCTTCCGCATCATCCAAGGTTACAGGTCTAAGCAATAAATGCTCTGCTTCTATAGACGGATACTGGGCAAGTTTTACAAAAATTGATTCCATACTTCTCCTACATTTAAAAATATTTTCTACCAGTCTAGCATAAAAAATAAATTACAACAAATTTTTCTTGCTTTTTAAAGCGGTTTCATATAGAATGAAATCATCACCTTATTTTATAGATAATGTGATAAATCATTTACAACCCGTCAATAGAAAGGGAGTTTTTCTCTATGTTAATCGGAATTCCAAAAGAAATTAAGAATAATGAAAATCGTGTTGCCCTAACACCTGCTGGTGTCCACAGCTTAGTCGGCCGTGGTCATCGCGTTCTTATCGAAACAAATGCTGGTCTCGGTTCTGGCTTTACTGATGCTGACTATCAAAAGCAAGGAGCTGAAATTGTCGCTACTGCTGGTGAAGCCTGGGCAGCTGAGTTGGTCGTGAAAGTAAAAGAACCACTAGATTCTGAATATGGTTACTTACGTGACGACCTGCTTCTCTTCACCTACTTGCACATGGCCGCTGCTCCAGAATTAGCAGATGCTATGTTGGAAGCAAAAACAACTGGGATTGCCTATGAAACTGTCCGTGATTCCCAAGGTCAATTACCGCTCCTCGTACCTATGAGTGAGGTTGCAGGCCGTATGGCAGTCCAAATCGGTGCTCATTTCCTAACTAAGCAAGCAGGAGGTTCTGGTGTCTTACTGGGTGGTGTGCCGGGTGTACCTAAAGGGAAAGTAACCATCATCGGTGGCGGTGTCGTAGGGACCCATGCTGCTCGAATTGCTCTTGGTCTTGGTGCCCAAGTAACCATCCTTGATATCAGTGCTAAACGTCTCTCCGTTTTAGAGGAGGTCTTTGGTCACCAAATTCAAACTCTCATGTCCAATTCATTTAACATCGAAGCCAGTGTGAGAGATGCGGATGTTGTTATTGGGGCGGTTCTCATTCCAGGTGCCAAGGCACCAAAACTGGTGACAGATGAGATTGTCAAACAAATGCGTCCAGGATCAGTCATCGTTGACGTTGCTGTTGACCAAGGTGGTGTTATCGAGACAGCTGACCGTGTGACAACGCACGATGAACCTGTCTATGAAAAACACGGTGTGCTCCACTATGCTGTTGCCAATATCCCTGGTGCGGTTGCTCGTACTTCAACCATTGCCCTAACCAATGTCACTCTTCCTTATATCGAAGCTTTGGCTGGTAAAGGTTTTGTACAAGCAATCTCTGAGGATGAGGGCTTGCGCCAAGGTGTTACTACTTATCAAGGTTACTTAACCAGTCTTCCAGTAGCCCAAGGTCTCGATAAAAAACATACTCCAATTGATGAACTAATCTAAAAAATCTAATTATCAGATAAAAGAAAGAGCAAGTCCACCTGAACTGCTCTTTTTTGCTATTCTGTTTCTTCTTGTACTTCTTCACTCTCTTCTTTTTTAACCGGTGCTGGTTCATAAGCTCGGATAATCTGAGCGACAACTGGATGGCGAACCACATCCTTGGCTGAAAAATGAACAAAGTCAATTTGATGGATATTCTTGAGTTTCTCCTGGGCATCAATCAAACCTGACTTAACATTACGTGGTAGGTCAATCTGACTGATATCTCCATTGACAATCATCTTAGAATTAAAACCTAAACGAGTCAGGAACATCTTCATCTGCATGATGGTCGTATTTTGCGCCTCATCGAGAATGACAAAGGCATCATCCAAGGTCCGTCCACGCATATAGGCAAGGGGCGCGATTTCTATAATTTCACGTTCCATGAGTCGAGTCGTTTGGTCTTTCCCCAGAATCTGATACAAGGCATCATAAACTGGTCGAAGGTAAGGATCCACCTTCTCCTTAAGATCACCCGGAAGAAATCCTAGACTTTCTCCTGCTTCCACTGCTGGACGAGTCAGGATAATCCTCTTGACCTGCCCGCGTTTAAGAGCTGTCACTGCCAAGGTCACTGCAAGAAAGGTCTTACCTGTCCCTGCAGGCCCGATTCCAAAGGTCACATCATGCTGTTTGACACTGTCTACATAAAGTTTTTGACCTAAGGTTTTGACGCGGATTGGTTTCCCAGTATTGTCTTTGATAATTTCTTCTTCGTAAAGGGCGACAAACTTATCAATTTCATCGTTTTTGACCATGCTAATCGCAGTCACCACATCTGGCGTACCAACGGTCATCCCACGATTTACCAAAACCATCAAGGCTTGAATAACCTGACGGGCTTCCTCACAGGCAGATTCTTCTCCCAAAACCTGGACAATCTCCGTACGAGCATGAATCACCACATCAAGCTCTTCTTCCATCAAACGAAGATGGCGTTCATTGGAACCAAAAAGATGAAACAGGTCATCTGGATGACTCAGTTGAATGTCTATTGAATGTTCCTTCAAATAAAGAACCTCTCTAATCCTTTTATTTCTTTTTATTATAGCAAAGGGATGGATAAATTACTAGCCCAAACCTAGTGAATCATACTAGTGTTCTAAGTATTCTTGCCAGATGGCGTCAAAGTCTCCTAGGTTAAAAGAGAAACTGGCATGCTCCTCTAAAAAGCGACTCACCTCATCAAAATCATCTGTGTGTTTTGGGAAGGCTGACTCCTCAAAAGCGAGGTCTGCCAATATGGCCTTGGGACTGTTGCTTTTAGGATTGCGCTCGGTCATGAGCCAAGTGTAAAATGATTTTCTCATATGCCACCCTAAATCAACTCTGTCCCAAACTGGTCTTGCTTGATTTTACCAGCTTTCATAAGACCACCTAAAGCTTTCTTGAACTGACCTTTAGAAATGCCAAAGGTTGCTTTGATGTCCTCTGGAGATGACTTATCATTCAAGGTCATGAAACCGCCATTGCTTTCCAAGTAAGTCAAAATCATCTGAGCATCATTTTCCAACATCTCAAAAGAACGAGGTTTGAGGGAGAGGTTCAACGTGCGGTCCACTTCACGGAAACCAATAACACGCGCATCTAAAACTTGACCCAAACGTGGCTCTGCGTAGCGCTCGCTAGGATGGATAAAGCCAAGCATGTTATTTTCTGACAGGTAAACAAAAGTTCCTGACAGCTTGAGACGGTATACAATGGCTGGCCAGTTTTGGTTCTGCATGTTGTTGTAAGCAGGACGAGCCAGACGTTGGAAGTCTTCTTGATAAGCCAAGAGTCCCCATATTCGGTCTTTCTTGTCCACCTCAAGACGGATGTAGAGTTGGTCGCCCTTCTTAGGCCAAAGTTCCTTAAGCTCAGGGAGGATATCGAGTGACACTACGATTTCCTTGTCAGGTAGGCCTGTATCCACAAAGACACCCAAGTCCTTACGAACCTCTGTGACACGGCCCCAACCAAATTGGTCCTGAGTGGCAGTCACTTCTAAGGTTGTCAGGCGGAGTTTTTGCTTCATATCCGTGTAGGCAAAACCTTTAACCGTATCCCCTACTGTATGCTGACCTTCTTCCTTAGCAAGAGCATAGGTTTGACCATCCTTTTGCACAAAGTAAAAACGGTCATTTTCATCGATGATCAGTCCAACGATAAAACTTGCAAGATTTGTATTCATATTTCCTTCTTTCGAATAAAACTCAGCCAGCAATGCCAACTGAGTTTTTCTGTTTATTTTTAGACTTCCAAGAGTTCTTTCTCTTTGTTAGCAGTCATGTCGTCGATGTGTTTAACAGCATCGTCTGTTACTTTTTGAATATCTTTTTCAAGAGTCTTCAATTCATCTTCAGTGATTTCTTTTGCTTTCTCTTGTTTCTTAGCTTCATCCATAGCGTCGCGACGGATATTACGGACAGCCACTTTAGCATGTTCGCCGACCTTCTTCACTTCTTTAGCAAGGTCACGACGAGTTTCTTCTGTAAGAGCAGGGATAACCAAACGAATCACAGAACCGTCGTTAGCTGGTGTGATACCAAGATCAGAAGCATTCAAAGCACGTTCGATGTCTTTCAATGAAGACTTGTCAAATGGTGTTACCAACAAAACACGCGCTTCTGGAATCGTAATTGAAGCGATTTGGTTAAGAGGAGTTTCTACTCCATAGTATTCTACATGTACACGGTCAAGCAAGCTTGCATTGGCACGTCCAGCACGGATACCACCAAATTCACGAGCAAGTGATTGGTGAGACTGGGTCATTCTCTCTTTAGCTTTTTCAATAATTGCGTTAGCCATAATCTTTCTTATTCCTTTTCTTCGATATTATTTGAAACTGTTGTTCCGATATTTTCACCAAATACGACACGTTTGATGTTGCCTGGTTGGTTCATGTTGAAGACAACCAAGTCAATGTCGTTATCCATTGAGAGGGTTGAAGCTGTTGAATCCATGATACGAAGACCTTTGTTAATCACATCACGGTGGGTCAATTCTTCAAACTTAACAGCTGTCTTGTCTTTCTTAGGATCGGCATTGTAAACACCATCGACACCGTTTTTAGCCATAAGAATGGCATCTGCTTCGATTTCAGCTGCACGAAGAGCCGCTGTTGTATCTGTTGAGAAGTAAGGTGAACCAATTCCAGCACCAAAGATAACGATACGGCCTTTTTCAAGATGACGAAGGGCACGTCCACGGACATAAGGCTCTGCCACTTGTTGCATAGCAATAGCTGTTTGCACACGTGTATCAACCCCAACTTGTTGCAATGAATCTGCCATCACAAGAGCATTCATAACAGTCCCAAGCATTCCTGTGTAATCTGCCTGAACGCGGTCCATACCCGCTTCAGCAGCAGGTTCTCCACGCCAGAGATTTCCTCCACCAATAACAAGGGCAATTTCGATACCTAAGCTATGAACTTCTTGAATCTCTTTTGCGATTGTTTGAACTGTTTGGATATCAATCCCTACGCCACGTTCACCGGCAAGGGCTTCACCTGATAACTTGATTAAAATACGTTTATACTTGGGATTCGCCATTTTCACTCTCCTTTTTTTATCCTACCTATTTTATCACAATTTCTAAGATTTTTATAGTATCATGAGCAATTCTTTCAAAAAAATTAGACAGTCAAAAATTCCTCTAAGTCGGAAAGGGCACGCTCTGCAATTTTTTCATAACGAGCCTTCTTATCACGAATACGCTCGCCTTTCAACTCCTTGATGATTCCAAAATTGACATTCATTGGCTGGAAATGTTTGCTATCTGCATGAGTAATGTAATGAGCTAGACTTCCAATCGCTGTTGTTTCTGGGAAAATAGCCTCGCTTTCTCCCTTGAAAAGACGAGCCGCGTTAATTCCCGCAACCAAGCCTGATGCCGCTGACTCAACATAGCCCTCCACACCCGTCATCTGACCAGCAAAGAAGAGATTTGGTTGTTTCTTAGAACGGTATGTCTGTTCAAGAAGATTTGGTGAATCCATGTAGGAATTACGGTGCATAACACCATAGCGAACGAACTCTGCATTTTCAAGACCTGGAATCATTTGGAAGACACGTTTTTGTTCGCCCCATTTAAGGTGAGTTTGAAATCCAACGATATTGTAAAGACTACCTGCCGCATTATCCTGACGAAGCTGAACCACCGCGTACGGTGTTTTGAATTCGCCATCACGAGGTCCAGTATAGTCGTCTGGATACTCAAGACCCACTGGTTTCATAGGACCATAAAGCATGGTTTTAATACCTCGTTTAGCCATGACTTCGATAGGCATACAGCCTTCAAAATACTTTTCTTTTTCGAAAGAATTGAGCGGTGCTTCTTCCGCATTGACCAAGGCTTCATGGAAATCCATAAACTCTTGCTTGGTCATAGGGGCATTGAGATAGGCTGCTTCTCCCTTATCATAACGAGACTTGAGATAGACCTTGCTCATATCGATAGTGTTGACATCGATAATAGGGGCTGCCGCATCGTAGAAATAGAAACCATCGCCGTCATTAAGAGCATGAATCTTTTCAGCCAGAGCATCGCTGGTCAAAGGACCAGTAGCGACAACCGTAATAACATCTGTCGGCAATTCTGTAATTTCATCACGAACCACTTCAATCAAGGGGTGGTTGGTCACTTTTTCAGTCACCATCTGTGAGAAACCATCACGGTCCACCGCAAGCGCACCACCTGCAGGAACCCGTGTAGCCTCAGCAGATTCCAAAATAACAGAACCCAAGCGACGCATTTCTTCCTTGAGAAGCCCGACAGCATTTGTAAGAGCATCCCCACGAAGGGAATTAGAACAAACTAACTCAGCAAAATTGTCTGTTTTATGTTGAGGTGTTGACTTGACACCACGCATTTCATAAAGTTTAACTGGAATACCACGTTCTGCAATTTGGTAGGCTGCTTCAGAACCTGCCAAACCAGCACCGATAACATTGATATAAGATTGAGACACGACACTAATACCTCTTTGGGTGGAACCTAAGTTCATATCAAAACAAGGCACTGGCTTGTTTAACACCCACAAATCTTTCTAATTTTTTCTTCTACTAGTATAACAAAAAAAGGGAAGAAGGCAAACTTCCCTGTTTAATCATTTTCTTGATTTTCTTCCCATTCGTGGTAGGCAGCATAAAGCTGGCTTTTATTCCACTGGTAAATCTTAGCGACTTCCTTAATAGCTTGATTTTTCTTCATACCTTGCTGGATGTGGGCTTGAATTTCTAAGAATAGGTCTTCCTCGTCTTTTTCCTCCACATCCTGACTGGCACCTTCCACGATGAGAAGGCATTCACCCTTGAGAGGCGTTTCAGCGATACTTTCCAGCAATTCAGAGATTTTTCCTCGTTGGTATTCTTCGTAAATCTTTGTCAATTCCCTGACCAAAACGACCAAGCGCTCACCGTAGACTTCTAGCATATTTTCTAACGTATCTGACACACGATGGGGAGATTCATAGAAAATCTGAGTTTCAGGATAATCTTTTTTTGAGTCGAAAAATTGCTTTTGCTGGCCTGATTTTCTGGGTAAAAAGCCGTAAAAGATATGTGGCTGTGGCTCTAAACCACTGGCAATCAAGGCAGAAATTCCTGCAGAGGCACCCGGAACTGTCACTACTGCAATCTCTTCCTCAATCGCTGCCTTGACCAAATCATGACCAGGGTCTGAGATGCTAGGCAGACCCGCGTCGGATACCTGAGCAATGCTTTGTCCTGCTTTCAGGAAACCAATCAAATCAGGAATTTTTTCCTTGGCATTGTGCTCATGAAAACTAATCTGCTTAGTAGAAATGTCAAAATGCTTGAGCAGAAGCCCTGTATTGCGCGTGTCCTCAGCAGCAATCCAGTCCACCTCTTTCAAGGTCTGGATAGCTCGAAAGGTCATATCATCTAGATTGCCAATCGGCGTTGCCACTAGGTACAGCTTACCATAGGGAGACTGCCCCTTAAAACTTTTTTGAATCTGCATGCCTACTCCCTGTATAACAACTCGTCACAGAACATACATTCCTCGTCCTGCTCTCGACGTTGTCCATAAAAATCATTACATACGTGAAATCCATCACGGTAAATGCGACGGACACTTTCACGAACATGCTTGGCCTTGACAGGAGCATCTGCTTCCACCTCACCCAAGCGTTCGCGCAACTTACTATTTTCCAAACGAAGAGCTGTATTTTCCTCTACCAGGCTCTTGAGATTTTTCTTGATGGCTTCCACATCGGCCAAAGTCACCAATAACTGTTGGGAAAAATCATCCAGCGCGTCAAATAATTCTTTTTTGTCCATAAAACAGCCCTTTCCTTTCTTTATCGTTCATTTTTGAGTTTATATTTCTTTCAAGACCAGATATTCCATGGCATTTTGAAAGCTGACATTAGCCTGCCACATTTTTCTAGCTTCTAGCAAATCTTGTAGAATCGCCCGCACTCTTGCTTGTAGGATATCTTGTCCACAGAGGACTTCAAGAATCCGTAAAACCTGATCTTGTTTTTCCTTGTCATCTGCTAAGTTGGCTAATTTAGCAACCTGCAAATAACTTTCTTTTTTCTTAGCCACTAACCAAGTCAGCAGGTGTTCACTTTCATCGACCAAGGTCCAAAAGCCTGCATGATTAGCCAACTTTTCTGCTTCAGCTCGCGATTGACTAAACTGAGCTAGGAGAGTCGCTTTTTTCTTAACCAGTCCCATTTGTTCTAAGAGCAAGATGAGTTGTTCTTCTTGCTTTTTAAAGTGGAAAATCTGGGTTCGACTACGGATAGTCGGTAAGATCTTTTCTTCATCACTGGTCAAGAAGAAAATATAAACCTCACTCTGGGGTTCTTCGATGACCTTGAGCAGAGAATTGGCTGCATTAGGATGCATTTTCTCAGCTTGCTCGATAATAAAGACCTGTTGTTGGCTTTCAATTCCTGCTTGAGAAAACTGCCCCACCAATTCTCGAATGCGTTCTGTCTTAATGACCTGATTGACTGGCTTAATCAAAGTAACATCGGGAAATTCTCCCTGTTCAATCAGCTTACAATTTCGGCATTTCTCACATGGTAAAACACCTACTTTATCTGTACAAAAGAGGCTCTCAGCCAAAAACTGCGCCATTTCCAAGCTCCCAAAGAAACCTGAAAAAAGATAGGCGTGATTGAGCTGGTCTTGTTCTAGGATACGTACAAAGCGGTCAAACTGGTCTGGCTGCCAATCCTTTAGTTGATCTTGTTTCATTTATCCAAGTCCATTCTCTCAAACAAAACTGCCTTGGTAGTTTCCACAACTTGCTCCAATGGAAGACTAGCATCAATCTTGACAATGCGATTTCCTTCTTTTTCCAGGAGAGAAAGGTAACCTTGACGGACTTTTTTATGCAAGTCCAACCCTTCCAAATCCAAACGATTGACCTCGCGATTGCTATTAGCAGCAATACGAGCCAGCCCTTCTTCCACCTCGATGTCAAAATAGAGTGTCAAATCGGGTTTAAGACCATCTGTCGCAAACTGGTTAAGCCAGTCAATGGCGTCAATATCCAAGCCACGACCAAATCCCTGATAGGCAACAGAACTATCGATGAAGCGGTCCATAATGACCAGCTTGCCAGCTTCAAGGGCTGGAAGAACTTTTTCCACCAAGTGCTGTCTGCGACTGGCGATATAGAGAAGGAGCTCTGTCTTAGCATCCATCTGAGTATGACTTGGATCCAAAATTACTTCCCGAATCTTCTCCCCAATCAAGACTCCGCCAGGTTCACGGGTCGTCAGCACCTCTACTCCTTTTTCCTCTAAAATTGGTAGCAGAGCCTCTAAAACACTGGTCTTGCCTGCTCCCTCCGGTCCCTCAAGAGAGACTAAAAATCCTTTTGACATGTCTAACTCATTTCTTTTTTACTACTTCTATTCTATCAAAAAAATAGGGGTTTGTGACAATCTTTTTGTCTTCTCATTTCAGCCACCATAAAAGAGGCAGTCAAAGCCACCTCTTATTTACCTAGTTTTTTAGTTCGTTTGTAGGCTTTTTTGACTGCCTCCATAACGGTTCCTCTAAAGGCATGTGCTTCTAAACTAGCTACACCAGCGATAGTTGAACCGCCTGGGCTACAAACTTGGTCTTTCAAAACTCCAGGATGTTGCTGACTTTCAAGGACCAATTGCCCAGCTCCTACCACAGTTTGAGACGCCATTTTCAAGGCCGTTTCTCGTGGTAATCCCGTCTGAACGCCCGCATCTGCCAAGGCCTCGATAAAAAGATAGACAAAGGCTGGTCCACAACCTGCAAGACCTGTCGCCGCGTCGATTAATCCTTCCCCAAGTTCAATCAAGAGACCAGCCTTGGCTAACAGCTGACAAAAGAGCTCACTGTCCTCAGCCCTGCAATTAGGAGACAAGGCATAACTAATCACTCCTTGACCGATAGAAGCAGGGGTATTAGGCATCATACGAATAATTCGGTGTTGATTTGGAAGAAGACTAGCGAGTTTTTCTAAGGTCAATCCAGCTGCCATCGAAATCAAAAGAAGACTTTCTCTTTTTTCAAGGATGGTTTGATATTGAGAAAGCAAGTCTGAGAACTGAGCTGGCTTAACACCTAGAAAAATCACATCTGCGTCTGCAAAGATTTCTTCATTGCTGGAAGCCTGACCACCAAAGTCTGCAATGAAAGCATCTACCTTGGCTTGGCTACGATTGGCAAGGAGAAGGTCATCACCCGTCTTAGCCTGCAAAACAGCCTTGGCCAAGCTAGCACCCATATTCCCCAAACCGATAAATCCAATCTTCATCTCTTACTCCCTTATCTGTCCGTCACCAGTAACCACATACTTATAGCTAGTCAATTCTTTTAAGCCCATTGGACCACGCGCATGCAGTTTCTGAGTAGAAATCCCCATTTCACACCCCAGACCAAATTGGCCACCATCGGTGAAACGAGTTGAAGCATTGACATAGACTGCTGCAGAGTCCACTTGATCTGTAAAGTAGGCTGCAGCTGCAGCATTTTCCGTCACAATGGCATCCGAATGATGGGTACTGTGAGCCTCAATATGGGCAACCGCTTCTTCTAAACTGCTCACAACCTTAACAGCTAATACATAGTCTAAAAACTCGGTATCAAAGTCTTGTGCTTCAGCTGCGTGACCTGAAACAAACTGGCTTGCTTTCTCATCCAAGCGGAATTGAATTGGTTCCAGACCAGTTTCTTTTCGATCTGCAACCAGAACTTGCTCCAAGCGAGGAAGGAAGCTTGCTGCCTTGGCTTCATGAACAAGTAGAACCTCCATAGCATTGCAGACAGAAGGACGACTGGTTTTAGCATTGTTGATGATAGACAAGGCCTTATCTTCATCTGCATCCTTATCCACATAGACATGAACAATTCCAGTTCCTGTTTCAATTACTGGTACAATAGCATTTTCAACCACCGCATTGATCAAACCAGCTCCCCCACGAGGAATGAGAAGATCTAGATAGCCCTTGGCCTTCATCATGGCATAGCTGCTTTCTCGGCTAGTATCTTCCACCAGTTGAATCACATCTGGATGAATGGTAGTCGTCTCCAAGCCCTTCTTCAAGGCTGTGACAATGGCATGGGCAGTTTGATAGGCATCCTTCCCACTACGAAGAACAACCGCATTTCCACTCTTGAGAGCCAAAGCAGCCGCATCAGACGTCACATTTGGACGGCTTTCATAGATAATACCGATGACCCCCATAGCTACACGTTTTTTAGTGATAACCAAACCATTTTCAAGCTGATTGGTTTCTAAAACTTCACCGATTGGATCTGGTAAAGCAACCACTTCACGAATACCAGTTGCCATTGCTTCTATACGTCCTGCATCCAAATAAAGACGATCCAGCATCACATCTGAGATTTTACCCTCAGCAGCTTCCATATCAAGGGCATTGGCTGCTAAAATTTCCTCAGTAGCTGCTAATAAGTAATCAGCCATGGCTAGCAAGGCTTGGTTTTTCACTGCTTCACTAGCAGTGTTGATCGATTTTTTAACAGCCTGTACCTGTTCAAATTGTTCTTGTGTACTTACCATAGTTTACCTCTAAAATTCTGTAAAGAGTAGTTGGATTTCAGGAGTAATGGAAATCCAGTCGTCACGGTGAATAAAGACACCCTTGGCTTTTTGAGAACGCAACATATCCTCCAAAGCAGATGCTCCAAATTGCACGCGTCCTTTTCCAAGTGATTTTCCACTTTCCTTGTCAAATACTGTCACGATATCACCGTAAGAAAAGGCTCCTTCTGCGTCAACAACACCAGATAAAAGGAGACTCTTGCCATGTTGAGAGAGAGCTTCTGCAGCTCCTTTATCAACCCAAATAGAACCTTGACTCTGAGCATAAAAGGCCAGCCATTGTTTCTGGGTACGAAGCCCCTTCTCTTGCGCAACAAAGTAGGAACCATCCTCGGTTTCCTCAGCTGCTTCAATCATGGCATCTGCCTTCAAGGATGAGCAGATATAAACAGGAACTCCTGATTCCGTCGCAATGGTGGCAGCCTTGATTTTTGTTAGCATTCCCCCAGTTCCGTTTGAAGAACCTGCTCCACCGGCCATATCAATAATCTCACGATTGATGGTCTCGATTCGCTCCAAGCGTTTGGCTGTTGGATCTGAATTAGGATTTCCAGTATAGAGACCGTCCACATCTGTCAAGAGGACCAAAAGGTCTGCTTGGACCATGGCTGCTACCTGAGCACTTAGAGTATCATTGTCCCCAACCTTGAGCTCATCAATGACGACACTGTCATTCTCATTGATGATAGGAATCGCGCCACGGCTAAGTAAAACCGACAAAGCCTGATTGGCATTTTTATAACGGCGCTTATCCACAAAGTCGTCCTGGGTCAGCAAAATTTGTGCAGAAACGATTTGGCGCAAGAGAAGATTTGTCGTGTATTCTTCCAACAAAAGCCCCTGCCCTACCGCTGCTGAAGCCTGTTTATCAGCAATCTTAGTCGGACGCTTTTTAAATCCTAAAGCCCCAAAACCAGCCGCAATGGCACCTGACGACACCAAAATCAATTCATGACCAGCCTCGTGCAACATAGATAACTGCTGGGTAATAGCCTTTACCTTACTACGTGATAAACTTCCATCCTCATTCGTCAGAGAAGAAGTCCCCACCTTAAAGACAATCCGTTTGTATTTCATAGTCTCACTCCGATTCTTCATATTTATCCATTATAACATGAATGACAGGAAATAGAAAAGAGTTAATAGGAAAAACCGCTACTCCTAAGAATAGCGGTTTAATCATGTTTTTAAGCTACTAATGTAGTTGCTCTATTATTTAAGAGTAACTGAAGCTCCAGCTTCTTCCAATTTAGCTTTGATTTCTTCAGCTTCTGCAGTTGCAACGCCTTCTTTAACAAGTGCTGGTGCACCGTCAACAAGTTCTTTAGCTTCTTTAAGTCCAAGACCTGTGATTTCACGTACAACTTTGATAACGCCAACTTTTTTGTCGCCTGCAGATGTCAATTCAACGTCGAATGAATCTTTAGCAGCACCAGCGTCAGCAGCACCAGCTGCAGCAACAGCTACAGGAGCAGCTGCAGTTACACCAAATTCTTCTTCGATAGCTTTTACAAGGTCGTTCAATTCAAGGATTGAAGCTTCTTTAATTTCAGCAATAATGTTTTCAATGTTCAATGCCATTGTTATTTCCTCCAAATAAGTTTTAAATTTTATAATAGTTTTTTCGTAGCTAGGCTACGCTGCGTAGCTTAAAATTAAGCTGCGTCTTCTTTGCTTTCTGCAACCGCTTTGACTGCAAGAGCAACGTTGCGCACTGGCGCTTGAAGTACAGAAAGGAGCATAGAAAGAAGTCCTTCGCGGTTTGGAAGAGTTGCAAGTGCAAGAATCTCTTCTTTAGATGCGACAGCGCCTTCGATTGCACCACCTTTGATTTCAAGTGCTTCAGCGTTTTTAGAAAAGTCGTTCAAGATTTTCGCTGGTGCGATAACATCTTCGTTAGAAAATGCTACTGCAGATGGTCCAACAAATACAGATGCAAGATCTTCAAGACCAGCTTTTTCAGCTGCACGACGCAAGATTGAGTTTTTAATCACTTTATACTCAACTTCGTTTCCACGAAGCTCACGACGAAGAACTGTATCTTGCTCAACTGTCAAACCACGAGCGTCTACAACGACGATAGATGCAGCAGCTTTCATTTTTTCAGCTACTACATCAACTAGTTCCGCTTTTTTAGCAATAATTGCTTCACTCATTAGTGTGTTCACCTCCGTAATTATTTTGCTTGGGGAAATTTTTCCAAAAGAAAAACGCGCCCAAACCTAGACACGAAAGTACAATACGCTTCTTTTTACATGATACGTTTTGTCCTCGGTAGGATACTTATGAGTCGAGCTCCCCTACTGTCTTAGGCAGTTTTTTCAAACCGTATATAAGTATAGCATAGTCAAAAAAAGAATGCAAGATTTTTGCAAACTTTTTTTAAAATTTTTTCGTGATTTTTCTTTTAAAGTTCTACTGTCAGTACTTGGCCTTGCTTAACAACTTGTTCTCCGGCAATATAGACATCATAAACATCACTGGCTTTGACTGCATAGACAAGGTGAGAAAGCATATTTTCTTGGGGTTGGAGATGGATTTTCCCTTGTGGTTGAATAACGAGAAAATCTGCCTGCTTGCCCACTTCTAGACTTCCTATCTGTTCTGCCATTCCTAAGACCTTAGCCCCTTCAATTGTCAGAGCCTTGAGAGCTGTTTTGATAGGAAATTGGCTGGCATCTCCACTTTTCATCTTCTGAAGAAGGGTTGCAGTCCGTCCTTCCTCAAACATATCTAAATTATTATTGGAAGCAACCGAGTCCGTCGCAATTCCCACTGCTACTCCTGCTTTTTGGAGCTGGATAATTGGAGCAATTCCTGAGGCCAGTTTGAGGTTGCTGATAGGATTGTGGGCGATAGCCACTTGAGAGGTTGCCAAACGTTCAATTTCTCGCTCGTTTAATTCGACCCCATGAGCAAAGACGGACGGATGATCTAAGTAACCCAATTCTTCTAGAAAGGCAAGGGGGCGTTTGCTGTAGCGTTTCAGGATAATGCCAGATTCCTCCTTAGTCTCCGCAACATGAATATGGATAGGAATATTCCACTCTTTTGCCATATCTAAGCTTTCTTCCAGCAAGTCTCTACTACAACTGTAGGGAGAATGTGGGGCTACCATTACCTTGAAATTCGGATTTTTATATCCAATAATTTCTTCAATGATAGCTCGAGTTCTGGTTATAGTCTCATCAGTTGTTTCAGTTTTTGAAGAAAAGAGGGTTGGAGAAAAATAGCAACGCATCTTAGAAGCAATGACCGCTTCATAAATCTCCGATATATCCACTCCATTAGGATTATACATGTCGTTGAAGGTTGTTGTTCCTGACTGGAGCATCTCTGTCAGAGCTTCTTTAACCGCCTTAGTAGTTATGTCGGGAGTAAACTCAGCTTCTGCAGGCCAGATATAGTCATTGAGCCATTCATGGAGATTGCTATCATCTCGAATTCCTCTCAATCCTGTCATAGCAGAATGGGTGTGACAATTAACCAAACCAGGCATAATCCAGGCTCCCTGATAGTCTATAATCTGCTCAGCTTGCTCTAAAATCTCTGGCTTCTCTTGACCGACATAGACGATTTGGGAATCCTTAACGGCTAAGATTCCATTCAAATAAACATGGAAATCTTGGTCACAAGTCACGATATTTACATGCTGATAGACTTTCATTCTAGGCTCCTTTTCTAAAAGAGAGTTTATACTCTCTTCAAACCTCTGCAGATTCACCTTGCCGTATGTATGGTTACTGACTTCGTCAGTTCTATTCACAACCTCAAAACAGTGTTTTGAGCTGACTTCGTCAGTCTTATCTACAACCTCAAAGCAGTGCTTTGAACAACCTACAGCTAGCTTACTAGTTTGCTCTTTGATTTTCATTGAGTATTACAGTGAATAATTTTTCTAGATATTGTAACAAAAAAGTCACCCGAAGGCAACTTTTTTTGTCCATAGGAGTTCGAAATTAGAAATGACTATTCAGAGCTAAAAGCTGCAGCTTTTTGCATTTGGTAATACTTGCCCTTTCTAGCTATGAGATCCTGATGGTTACCATACTCAACAATGCCGCCATCCACCAAGACAAGAATCAGATCCGCATCCTGAATGGTTGACAAACGGTGAGCAATGATAAAGCTTGTGCGCCCCTTCATGAGTTTAGCAAAAGCATCTTGAACCAGTACTTCTGTCCGTGTATCAATGGAAGAAGTCGCCTCGTCTAAGATAAGAATCTTTGGAATAGCCAGAAAGACTCGGGCGATGGTCAAGAGCTGGGCCTGACCAACAGAGAGAGATTCTCCAGCATTTTCCAACTTGGTATCATAGCCTTGAGGTAACTGTTGGATGAAAAAGTCTGCATTGGCTGCTTTGGCAGCAGCAATCACTTGCTCCCGACTGGCATCAGGATTGCAAAAGGCAATATTGTCATGAATAGTTCCTTGCTTGAGCCAGGTTTCTTGGAGCACCATGCCAAACTGTTGTCTCAATGATGCCCGGGTATAATCATAAATGGATTTCCCATCTAGCAAGATATCTCCCGAGTTAATGGGATAAAAACGCATAAGAAGATTGATAAGGGTTGACTTGCCAGCACCTGTCGGACCAACGATGGCAACTTTGCTGCCAGCTGGAATATCAATAGATAAATCCTGAATCAAAATCTTTTCAGGATGGTAGCCAAAAGAGACATGTTTAAAGGAAATAGCTCCCTTAACTTGGTCACTGGTCAAGACTTCCTTGCCTGTTTCAGCCACCTCAGGACTTTCTAAGACAGCATAGACACGCTCTGCGCAAGCAAGAGCACTTTGCAATTCGGCTAGAACTGAGGAAATATCGTTAAAGGGCTTAGTATACTGTTGAACATAGTTCAAAAAGGTCACTAAGCGTCCAATGGTCAAGGTAGAGCCTATCATGATACGATAAGTTCCCACTCCAGCTAGAAGGGCATAAATGAGCGCATTGACAAAGCGAGTCGAAGGATTGACCGTTGATGAATAAAAGATGGCTGACTGAGAATAGCCTGAGTAGTTGTCATTATCCTCACGCAATCTTTGGATAAACTCTGTTTGAGCATTAAAGGACTGGATAATAGTCTGCTGGCTCAACGATTCTTCAATCAACTGAGTCTGAATCCCCCTCGTCTCTGTTTGCTTCTGGAAGAGATAATAGGAACGTTTGGCAATAAAGCGTGAGATTACCATAGACAGTGGCGTCAACAGCAAGACCAAAAGAGTCATGAGGAGATGAATTTGAATCATGGCTAGAATGCTGACTAAAATCATCAAGACACCAATGAAAAATTGGTTAAAAATCATGGTCAAGCCAGCTGCCAACTGTTCTATGTCCGTGGTTACACGACTGACCATCTCCCCACTTCCTTGTCGATCGACAAAAGCAATCGGTAAACGATGGAGCTTATGGATGATTCGCTCTCTCAAGTCTCTGGTATAAGAGAAAATTAGACGATTATAGAGGAGAGGATTGGCCCAATGAACTAGTGTATTTCCTATGACCACTAATACCATCTGAATGAAAATTTGCCAAAAAACTAGCGAAGACTCAGCCACTAGAACCTGGTCGATGACCTGCCCAATCAGAATAGGTAGGTAGATTGATAAGGCAACCTGGGCAATAGTTCCTAGAAAGGCTAGGAAAAGGAGGAAGGGATGGCTTGCTAAATCTTTGGCCAAACGTGTGAATGTTTGATTTGCAGTTTGTCGTCTCATGCTAGTCCTCCTTACCATGTTGGGATGCATTGATTTCACGATAGACTTGGCTGGATTTCATCAAGTCCTCGTGCTTGCCGATAGCTAGGAGCTCCCCTTTTTCCAAGAGGAGAATCTGGTCTGCCATACGAAGTGTTGAGGTTCGTTGAGAAATCAAAATTAAGCTCGTATTTGGCAAATTTTCTCGAATAGCTTTCAAGAGCCTAGACTCGGTAATGGTATCGAGGGCCGAAGTCGCATCATCTAAGATGAGAAACGGAGCCTGGCGCAAAACTGCTCGTGCGATAGACAGCCTTTGTTTTTGTCCACCTGAGAAATTTCGTCCTCCTGCCTCAACTAGGGCATCCAAGAGTCCTTCCTTTTCACTGACAAAATCCTTAGCTTGCGCAATTTCCAAGGCCTGCCAAAGTTCTTGGTTAGTTACTTCTTGATGTAAACCTAGAGTCAAGTTAGAACGAATGCTTCCCTTAAAGAGTTCGACTTTTTGGGGCACATAGGCAATCCATGATCGCCACTGCTCAAGATTACGAGGACTAGATCCATCTCGATAAGGGTAAATGCTCCCCTTGTCTGCTGGATAAAGTCCAAGGATGAGTTGCACCAAACTTGACTTACCAGAACCCGTTCCCCCAATGATACCAAGGATTTGCCCTTGCTTCATATCAAAGGAAATGTCTCTCAGAGAAGGTTGAGCCGCATCAGGATAGGTAAAGGTCAATTCTTGGACTTGTAAAACCTGATCATCGGTAGCTTGCTTTTCTTCTAACTCTGAATGGATATCTTCTGGAGCCTCGAAAAAGACTTCCTCGATTCGCTTGGCTGAGATATAAGACTGGTTGAGAGAATTTATCAACATGGCTAGCTTGACCAATTCCACCAAAATCTGCAAGAGATAGTTGATGAGGGCAATAAGAGCACCTTGACTGAGCAAACCTCCTTGAATTGAAAGATAGCCCTGCCAGATAATAACGAGGAGAGTTCCATTAACAATCAGATAGGTCAGAGGTGTTAATAAACTAGACCAGAAACCTGTTTTTTCTTGTAAACTAGCATAAACTTGATTAAGAGTTTGAAAAATCTGTAACTCTCGTTTTTCTTGTCCAAAAGCACGAATAACTCGCATCCCTTGTAATTGCTGGCGTGTTTCCTGAACCAGTTGGTCCGTTTTCTTTCTGAGACTACTGTAGAGAGGATTGACCAGTCTAGAGAGCCCTACAATGACAATTGTCAAAATGACAACCATGACCAAGAACCAGAAAGTCATCTCAGCTGAGATGCGATAGGCCATAAAGATAGCACCAAAAACAATAATAGGTGCTCGCAAAAAGAGACGCAGGAATTGATTGATACCAGTCTGAATCTGATAGGTATCCGAAGTCAAGCGCGTGACCAAACTCGAGGTCGTTAAACGGTCTCTACTATCCTTTGGCAAGGAAAGAATATGACGATAGAGATCATCTGTCAGTCCTTTGGCAAATCCAACCGCAGCCTTAGCTGAGTAAAACTGAGCTACCAAGGCCACTACAACACCAATCACTGCAAAGATAAGGAGCAGACCAATCTGCATCCATAGATGACCTTGATTTTTCTGGGGCAAGGATTGGTCAACAATCCCAGCAATCACCATTGGAACTAAGAGCTCAAAAACAGCTTCTAGTAACTTGAACAAGGGTGCTAAAATTGATTCCTTGATGTAGGGTTTAAAGTAAGATAATAGGTGTTTCATAGATCCCTTCTATTCGTATTCTGGAAATAAAGAAAGTGGGAAGTGCCCACCCTCTCTGTTTTATTTGTTTAAGTAAGACAGTAGATAGCCATATCCCTCCTCTTCCATCTCATCCTTGGCTACAAAGTGTAAGGAAGCAGAATTGATACAGTAACGAAGTCCACCTAACTCCCGAGGTCCATCTGTGAAAACATGACCCAAGTGAGCATTACCTGACCGAGAACGAACTTCGATTCGCTCCATTCCATGGCTGAGATCCTTGTAATAATGAATCAATTCCTTGGAAATAGGACGGCTAAAGCTTGGCCAACCACATCCTGAGGCAAACTTATCTTTGGCAAAAAAGAGTGGCTCACCCGTCGTAATATCTACATAAATCCCTTCTTCAAAGGTTTGGTCATAGGCATTGGTAAATGGAGCCTCTGTAGCAGCTTCTTGGGTAACACGATAGGATTCTTCAGTTAAGCTTTCCTTTAACACCTCTTGACTAGGCTTTTCATAGTTTGCTGCATCAATCAATGGCTTCTCAGCATCGGTCACATCAATATGACAGTAACCTGAAGGATTTTTCTTGAGATAGTCTTGGTGGTAATCTTCAGCTAAAATATAGTGGCGAAGTTTCTCCACTTCTACTGCAATCTTTCGACCCAGCATGCGTTCCTGCTCCTGCACCACTGTGTAGATAGCTGGCAAGTCTGCTTCATCCTGGTAATATATACCGGTCCGATATTGACGACCACGGTCATTCCCTTGTTGATTGATGGATAGAGGATTGATAACTCGGAAATAATAAAGTAAAATCTCTCTGAGTGACACTGCCTTCTCATCATAAACCACTTGCACCGTTTCTGCATGGTCTGTTTCCTTGAGTAACTGATAATTGGTCGTTTCGACTTGTCCATTAGCGTAGCCGACACTGGTTACTAGCACTCCAGAAATGCGTGAAAAATACTCCTCTAAGCCCCAAAAACAACCACCTGCTAGATAAATTTCTGCCATCTTTATTTCTCCTTTATCAAGTTCTTTGACTAGACTTATTTTCAAAAAAAGGATAGGAAGCCCTCTGGTCAAGAGTTTCCCCATCCTATCTTCTATTCTTTATTTTGCTTCGACACGGACACCTTGGGTATCAACTTTCAAGTCATGAAGTTTTCCTTTGAAAGGTTGCTTTTCCAATTCTGCCTTAATCGCTGGCATCTTGTCATGAGAAGCCAAAACCATAACTGTCGGCCCAGCACCAGAGAGGTAGGTTGCATAGGCACCATTTTCTTTGGCCACTTGCTTAATCGTCGCAAATTCTCTCACCAAGTCCTGACGATAGCGCTCGTGGAAGAGGTCTCCCTCGATTGCTTGCCCAGCGGTCACCATGTCTCCTGCCAACAAGGCCGCAACCGCCACATTGGCGATAGAACTAGCTGCAACAGCTTCCTTATAGGACAATTTCTTAGGCAAGACACCACGGCTGTCTCTAGTACGCAATTCATAGTTTGGAATGTAGGCTAGGAAGTCACACTCTGGGAAATCTGCTACGATAGCAGAGACTTGTCCTTCAACGGAACTTGCAATAACGAGATTTCCATAAATGGCTGGAGCCACATTGTCAGGATGACCTTCAATCTTGGTCGCCAGCTGCAATTTGTCATGGTCAGACAAGTTGAGCTTACCCAATTGATCGGCTAGTTCAATCCCAGCAACAATAACCGAGCTAGAAGAACCCAAACCACGCGCCAAGGGAACATTACTTGTCATTTTCAAGCGTCTTGGTTGCAAGTCTGGTACAATTTGCAAAGCAATTTTGAGCAAGAGATTACGCTCGTCATGAGGAATCCATTTACCAATCTGGTGTTCAATCAACCACTCATCTCGTTCTTCGCAGACCTCGATTTGAAGGTACTTGGTTACAGCTACACCGACCGAGTCAAATCCTGGCCCGATATTGGCACTGGTTGCAGGTACAATAATCTTCATTTTATTCTCCTAGCACCTTGAAGGTATTCAAGAGGTCGAATTCTGAAACCTTCTTCAATTCAGCTGAGACATTTTCCAGCTGGGCTTTATTAATCTTGTGTGTAATGATAACGACACGTGCCATGTCACCCTCTTTACCATCTTGGAGGATTTGCTTGAAGGAAATATCTTGGGCATTAAAGATTTCAGCAAGTTTCAAGACCTGACCTTTTGAGTCTGGTGCCAAGATTGAGAAATAGTAGTTTGCTTTAACATCTTCTGGATTAGCCAAGACCAACTCACGGCTATATTCGTTGAAGTCTTTACCAATGGTACCATCATTCAAGCGACGAACGATACGGACAATATCTGCTACAACACTTGTTGCAGTTGGTTTTTGACCAGCACCTGGTCCATAGTACATAGACTCACCAATACCGATAGACTCTACAAAGACAGCGTTCATCACTCCATTCACACTGGCAAGTGGGTGCGCTTTAGGAAGGAAGGTTGGAGTTACTTCTGCAGCAATTCCTGAAGGAGTTTCCTCAATAGAACCAACCAATTTTACTACATAGCCAAGTTCTTGGGCTACAGCTACGTCTTCTGGTGTGATATTGCGGATTCCCTTGTGGGCTACATCGTCAAAGGCAACCTTCATACCAAAGGCAAATTGGCTCAAGATAACCATCTTGTAGGCTGCATCAATCCCATCCACGTCATTTGTCGGGTCGCTTTCTGCAAATCCTAGACGTTGCGCTTCCGCAAGAGCATCGTCGTAAGACCATCCTTCTTCCACCATCTTGGTCATCATGAAGTTGGACGTTCCATTGACTACACCAAGTACGCGCGTGATTTTATCAGAAGCCAAGGAATTTGCTAGAGTACGAAGAATTGGAATCCCACCAGCTACTGCTGCTTCGTAGTAAAGTGCTACCTTATTAGCTTGAGCGATTTCTAACAATTCTGCACCGTGGACAGCCAAAAGGTCCTTATTGGCAGTAACAACGTGTTTACCAGCTTCCAAGGCACGAGTGATAAAAGTCTTAGCAGGTTCGATACGCCCCATCAATTCCACTACGATTGTAATATCTTGGTCTGATAAAATGTCATCTACATTGGTTACAAAGTTAAAGTCATTCCCTGCTGCAAGCAAGCGATTCTTTTCATCTTCATCCTTGACCAATACCTTGGCAACTTCAATCTCTGAATGTGCTGATTGATTGATTTTTTCTCCATTTTCCTTTAGGAGGAAAGGCACGCCACTTGCAACGGTACCAAATCCTAGTAAAGCAATTTTAACTGTCATGTTTGTCTCCTCGAAATTTTCTAATATAGCCATTATAACAGAATTTTGTGAAAATTCCTATTATAGTAAATCACTATTTCAGTCTAAAAAAGAAAAAACGAATCAGATGATTCGCTCTCCTTAAAATCTGAAAATAACTTTCCAGAAATGATTATCCAATCTTTTGCAGATTGATCACTGCATCGTGATTGATCAAGACTTGGCCATACTCTTGTAAGACTGAACGACTGATATCACTATCTTCCGCAAACTCGCGCATACGAGCCAACAGCCAAGCTGGATATGGACTTGGATGATTTTCAATATCCACTAAAATGGTCAAATAATAGCGCTCATTCATCTTGTAGAGTTCAGAAGTTTCCATCTCAAAAGTCACTGTCTTGGCAAAAGCCACCAAATCAGCTAACTTAGCAAAAGAAAGGATGTAGTAGATGTAAGGCTCTTTCTTGCTTTCAACTTCTTGTTCAGTCTGCTCCTGCTCTTCTTCTTTTGCTTCTACTTGCTCTAGAGATTGAATCGCTTCGATGTCATCCTTGGTTTTATCTGCAATGCTCTTTTCCAAGGTTTTGATAAACTCATCTGGCGACATTTGAGCCAATTCTTCCATATCTGGTAAATCCGATAAGTCTTCAAAATCTAGATTTTGGTCAATCTTTGACTTGGTTACAAAGACATCTACCTTATCAGGTTTTGGAGTCACACGGAAGCTCAACATACCTGTATCCAAAAAGCTCTCAGGCATCTCTAACTCATCCAAGATAGCATAAAAGAACTCTTCTGTTTTTTCTTGAGGAACGAGAAAGTCAGCAATCTCCATTCCACGATCCATCAAATCCTCTAAAGACATCGTGATTTTCAAAGTTGTATCACTAATTTGTTTCATTTTCATTGCTAGTAACCTCATACTTTCAGTTCTATCTATTATACTAGATTTTTATGATTTTATCAAAAGAAGGCTCCTCTATCAGGCTCGATTTTTCCTAGGGTTATTTCTGTAGAAGACTTTAAAAGAAAAAGCCTTCAAAATCGGCTCTTGTCCGACTTTGAAGACCTAATGCATCCGAATGCTTATAATTTAAAGGTTGCTACACCGAGGATAGAACGATTTAAGTTTCGAAGAATTTGAAGACTTTGCTCAAATTTCTTATAACGAGTTACTCCGTACTCTTCAACAAGAAGGACTGTATCTCTTTCCAAAAGAGATGATACATCTTGTAAATCTACAAAATGCATTCCTTTTAAAGCCTCTTGACTCTGTTTCAATTTATCTAGGATAGCTTTATTTGAGCTAACGATGGTCAATTCCTGTCCAGCATTTTTGTATGACAAGACATCTGCTAGGTTAGCAATTGTTGTAATCTCTGTTACAAAATCAATTTGATATTGAGAAAAATCACCTGCTCTATTGATTGTTGGATTAAAGAGATAAATCAACACATTTCCCATTACAACCAAAATCACACAAATCACTCCAATAACAGCTAAACGAAGAATCAGATTTTTCACATTTAATCCAAGCGCTGTCTCACCATTTGCATTCAATTCTTTAGAGTTGATGGTTTCCAATTTTTCAATTTTCACATTTGCATAAGTGTGTTTAAATTTCTCAATCAATCCATCAATTTTTCGCTCCAACAAGTCATTAGCGTCTTTACTTGGTGTCAAAATTTTCACACCAACCCCTGCATCGTCAATCATATAGTAAACGGTCAGTTTTTTCCACCAATAGTCACTTGTAGAATTTTTCAAGGTTGTCTCTGTCGTATCCAATTCACTGGCAATTTTTTTCAACTCACTCGGCTCTACATCATTGAAAAGATAAGCTCCATTCAAATTCCCATCAATCAATTTTCCGTAGAAATCACTATAACCACCAATTTGATGATTCAAAATTGTTTTAGCTGAATCTTCTGGAGGGGTGATTTTATAGCTGATATAAGTTGAATAACTTGTTGTGTCTTTGACAGTATTTTTATTCTTAACTGCTTTAATTGTAAATGGTACAGCAATGAGAGCAAATAAAGCGATGAGAGCTAGGATATTTGCTTTTCGTTTTTTGTAAAGATTTGCAAACAAATCAGCTACTGAATAATGTTCAAACATGATTTTTTTCTCCTTTGTTTAGTAAATACTGGTTTTCTTTTGTAAGCATTTTTGCTACAAATATAATCACAAGAACAATTCCCCAGAATTGCATTGTAAATAAATTGAAGAAACTTTCTGAAAAGCTACTTCTAGGCATAAAGAATAGATTATTCAAAATGAGTAAGGATAAGGCAAATAGGATTGTTCTTGAACGATAGGCTACTTGCAGCATGGCTATGAATAACATACCTAGTAAGAGACTAAGTAGAAAGACTCCTATCATACCATAATCGGTATACAATTCCATAATATAGCTACTTCCGATACCATGTCCTTTCAAGTATTCCTTGTTCAAAACAAGATAGGATAGATTGTGGGCATAACTATTACTATCAATAGCTAGTTCCACACTATTGGTTGTATGCTCAAAGGCTTTTCCTCCGAAAATAGCCCCCAAACTTCCCCTTGCAAAATAATCAAAGACAGGACCAAAAGTGAAATTACGGAAATCTCGATAAGGTAGGCTACTGTTAAATAGAAAACCTCGAGCCAAAACACCAAAACTGGTCCCTTGTTTATAGATAAAGTCGAGCAGGATATCCCAGAAACCTGTATGGGAAACTTGAACATTATCCCGTACATAATTGAGCACTCCCATTGCTAACATGAGAAGAGGAGAACCAACAAAAATCGCTAACTTTTCTTTAAACCCAATCCATTTTCCTTTTTCAGTTTGCTCCCTCATAAAGTAATAAACAAAAGCAAATAAAATACTTAAAATAAAGGGATTTCGTGTCCCGATTGCCAAATGAATGGTATTAGCTGCAATAAAGGAGACAAGTACTGCTGTTGCCTGCAATTTCTTTGGCTTGGTTGCCAAATACATACACATTGCATAGACCGTAAAGGTAGATAAAATGTAGGTAAAATAGGGCAGTTTACTTTCAAAGTTTGCATAGTATGCATAGTAGGAAGTCTGCAAGCGATACAGGAGCCGTTCAAATAAGCGAATGAAATAGAAAGGATAGGTTAGAAGAAAAACTCCTAGCGATACAAAGCGTAGCCGCTTGATGTAAACATCTTTTAGAGAATTTCCTATATTTGATACTTTTATGTTCTTCCTAGCTATGAAATAACGAGCCAGGACGCCTCCTGTGGTCAAGCCCAGAATCGAAACCATAACGACTATAAAGGCAAAGCGATAGGCTATGGGATGATAGGTATCCAAAGCGCCATCTCTAAAATAATCAATGGTCGGCCTTGATACCAGAAATACAAAAATAGTTAAATAGAAAATAAAATGGATTAAGTAATACTTGATATCATTCCAACAAGCAATTAAGCTACTAACCAACAAGAACAATAAAGTAGAAAGTAAGCTAACATTATTATTATTAAACAGATACACAATTCCACTTACTAGCGTCAAGGCATAGCTGACTATGGTCAAACTAAATAATAATCGTTTTCCATCAATCACTTGCTCACCCCCGTTCTAATGTAATTTTTTAGATTTTTCAATATTTTTCAGTAATAAGAATCGGTATAAGGAAATATTTATGAATAGGGCCAAAGCACTAATTCTTCTCCCCTTACGGAAAATTGGATTCCTAGAAATAGCAAAGGCATTGCCTTTTAAAAAACGATGAATCTGAGAATAAGCTTCAAACTGTTTATACTGATCATCTAGCAACATCTTATCCAGAATAAAGAAGTGGGCATAGGCCAATCTGAAAAAAGCGACCTCTTTCAAGTCAGGATAGTTTTTCACAACTTCATTATAAAACTTTTGGTAGATATCAATATAGGCTAAATCCTTCTCTGCATAGGGTTTGGTCGTAATACTATCCCCTCTATGGAAATAGTAATAATAGGGTTTAGTATTAACCACATACTTCTTGGCCAACTTGATTAAATCAAAATGGTAATAGGCATCTTCGTAAATCAACCCCTTAGGAAAGGATAGGGCAGTTGCAATCTGTCTCTTGATTAGCTTATTGCAAATCGTTCCAGGTATTTTTTCACCTATGAGGTATTCCCTCAGAAATGTTTGGGAATCACAGACAAAATAGTCATCCTGATTGACTGATTGTGGACTTTCATCATTAGCATAGACATTCATGACACCACAGCTCGAAACATCGGCATCTTCTTGCATTATTTGCTCATATAAGCTCTGAATCATTTCTGGATGGATATAATCATCTGAATCAATAAAAATCAGATAATCCCCATGAGCCTGCTTCATTCCATCATTTCGTGCTTGTGACAATCCTTCGTTCTGTTTATGAAGAACTGACACCCTATCATCTTGTTCAGCGATTGAATCACACAAGCGACCACTTTCATCCGTTGCTCCATCATCAACAAGAATGATTTCCAGATTCTGATAGGTCTGCTTCTGAATGGAAGCTATCGATTTTTCTAGGTACTGCGCCACATTATAGACTGGCACAATCACACTGATTAATGCAGTTTCCATGCTACTCCTCTAATAGTTTTTCTACTTGTTCTATTTGTTTAGTAATCGTAAATTGCTGAATAAATTGGCTAGCCTCATTAACATCGAAGTTTGAGGCAGAAGTCATGTAGTTCGTAATTGCCTGAACTGCCTCTTGGTTTCTTTCAATGATTTGCCCAAATCGTCCTTCTTGGGATAATTCCTCAGCCCCTCCAACATCCGTAGAGACAAAAGGAAGTCCTAGACTCAAGGCCTCCACATACACTCCAGGAAAGCCTTCTTGTTTAGACATAGACAAGAGAACTTTCATCTGAGACAAATACTGATAAGGATTTTTTTGATAACCAAGGAAATGTACATAGTCTTCAAGCTCATACTCTTTGACTCGTTTTTTCAGTTCCTCTTCCATATCACCAGCCCCTATGAAGTAGAGATGATAGTTTTTTCCCTCTTGGTGTAATAGCTTTATCACTTCCACCACACGGTCAGAACCCTTATTTTCCTCGATCCGTCCGATAGTACAGATACTTTGAGGCGCAATCTCGATATCGATCTTCTCTTGAGATTTTTCTAAAATAGTCTTAAAATCATATCCATTGTAGACCGTCTGTAATTTCAAAGCATAATCTGGATAGACTTCCTTGATAGAATTGCTGGTTTTATTCGAAATTCCTACAATGGTATCCGCAGCATCCAACTGGCGTCTATGTGATTCTCTTTTGGAGCTATCCTTAAGAAATTCTTCGATACTTCCATGAATCCAAGAGATTTTCTTGACTTCTTTTCTTTTAGAGAACAAAAGTGGTGGATTCATAATGGTAAAGGAAACTTCAACATCATAGTCATCTTTTACAAGCAAGCGACGAGTAAATCTTGGAAAATAAATTCTCATTCTCCACAAAAGAGCTCGAATCCATCTGGCTTGGCGATAATCTTGAAGGGACTTTAAAATGCCTACATGCTTGGGAATAGATTCGTATCCCTTGTCAAAGTGCTCCATTTCAAGAATATCAATATCATACTTTTCTGGATCCAGATTTGAAACAATGGTAGATAGAATCTTCTCTGCTCCACCCCCGAGAGAAAAAGACCACATAAAAAATAATATTTTTTTCTTAGCCACCATATTCTCCCTTGTACTCTCTATAACTCTTATCCATATCAGCGACAACAGCATCATGATGTGGTAGCTGCTTATCTGCTGGCGGAGGTGTCATGTAGTCTCCAAAAGCAGTGCTGAGATAGGCATCATAGCCGACTGGAATAGGCATCTCTGTCCCTTCAAATGGTAAGAAAAGATTATCCTCAAAGGAAGCGATTGGATACTTGTTTCTCATGTAGCCAGGGCCTGAGCATAATTCCGTGATTCCATCGCTCTCAACTAGACCATACTTGGTCATTTCTTTCTCAGCTTTTTTCCAAATGCGATAACGAAGAGATTTCGGCGTCAAACCCAGTATAATGCGACTTCCCCATTTCATAAGTGCACCATGCTTTTCTGGAATAGTTTGCGCACAAAACAGTGAATAGATCAGTGCCCAACGAACCTGTTTTTTCCGCTCAGCTGGATTTTTCGGATAATAATCCAAAGGCAAAACATCCAAGGCCAGACCATGTGGCAAATCCAAATCTTGCTGATAAGGCTTAATGCAGGTAGTTTCCTTGTCACGAATAGTAATAAAAAGATTGCGATCGACAAAATCCTTGTTACTCTTTGACAAGAAATAACGCTCATCTGCATAACGAGGCCATAATTCTGCCAATTTTTCATAGTCCTTACGGGGCATAAAAAAGTCTAGGTCGTCGTCCCAAGGAATGAAACCCTTGTTTCGAAGGGCACCAATAGCACCTCCCCCACAGAGATAGCAAAGCAAATCATGTTGCTTACAAAAGGCAACAAAATATTCAGCCATCTCCAGACTACGAGCCTGAATTGCTTTTAAATCAGTCATATTGTTCATTATTCTTTCTATCGTATCGTTTCATTATACCACAAATAAGGGGTGAAAATCTATTAGAGACTGTAAAAAATCAAAGTCTGACTGCTATCAAACTTTGATTTTTCCTGTCTTATCTTATCTCAAGCCCATCTGAGATAATTTATTCTGATATTTGTTTTGATCAACCAGCAAACCCAAGCCTCCGTAGACATCATATGCATCAACCCAATCACCTAGTTCTGGAATCGTCAATTTTTCAATACCATTTTGAACTCCGTCTAGGAAAGACAAGCCATTTGTTAACAGGAAGGTATAAGGAACATTCGTTGAGGTCATTGCGAATACTTTGCCAAGTGCCTCTGAGCCTGTAAAGAGCTTGGTTGGATCCTTGATTTGCTGAAGAACGGCTGTCAGTACTTGTTGCTGTCTTTTGGTACGGCCGTAATCCGCCTCATCATCATCACGGAAGCGAGCATAATTGAGCAAGGTTGAACCGTTCATCTGCTGTTTCCCGACTTTGATGGTTTGGGTTGGAGACTCAGTCTCAGTAGCGTGTAAATCATCTCCGACTGTAGCTTCTGTTAGAGGGAGCCCATTCAATGTTGAAAATTGGGCATCAATTGTCACCCCATCAGGGAAAAGCGTGTCAATCGCTGTTGCAAAGGCCTGAAAATCAACCAAGGCATAGTACTTAATGTCCAAGTCAAAATTATCTTTCAAGACTTGACGAACCATTTCTGCCCCTTTTTGCCCCTCTTGTTCTCCTAACTCATAGGCTACGTTTAACTTATTATCTGTCTGTTTTCTACCGTTAATCACTTGACTATAACCATCTATATAGACCAAATTGTCACGCATGAAACTGACTAGCTTCATTTTCTTATCCGAACCTCCGACATTTAATACCATAATAGAGTCAGTCCTCGTCTCAGCACTATTTTGACCGATTCGGCCATCTGTACCCATGATCAAAATATTAACTCCATCTCTGGTATCTTGACCGTTAAAGACTTCTACTTGGGCTGCTCTGGCATTGGTAGTTTTATCTGGATTAGCATTGGTGTAACCTTTTAAGAACATAAAAATCATACCTAAGGCTAGAAAAGTTAAGAGAGCAAGTAAACCTACGAAAATGCGACTCCAGCGTAGCTTCCGCTTTTTAGTTTTTTTCTTTGGAAGAGAATTGATTTTCTGGTATCTCTCAGAACGACTACGGCTATTATAAGAAGGAATCGAAGTGTTAGCACTTGGCTTTCTATAATCCTCTGCCAATTTCTGACTTTCTGAGGGAGCGTCACTACTTGCCTTACTTAATTTACCTTGCAAGTAAGCAAACTCTTCTTTTTCTCGCTCATTAAGATAATGAATATTCTTAAAGAGATAGTCATAACGTAACTGCTCGTGATGGCTTAAGGGATTTTCTTTACTCATCTTCTCTCCTTTCCATGGTCTGATATTGGATAAATAGGATAGGTGCCCAGTACTTTATACTGGATTCCTATGGCTTCTAATTCTTTTTGGGCAAAGTGAACCAGGTCCTTATCAGTATAGTCCACATCGATAATGAAAAAGTATTCGCCCAACGCTGTCTTGAGTGGCCGACTTTCAATTTTTGTCAGGTCAATTCCTCGCCAAGCAAAGGTCGACAGGGCCTTATAAAGTGCACCTGGAAGGTTGTCAGGTAAGGTCAAAGCCAAACTCATTTTCTCACTTTGTGCTTGCAAGGGAATACTAGGCTTTTCAGCTCCTAAAACCCAGAAACGTGTGAAATTAGCTTCCATTTCCTGAATATCCTCGGCAATCAATTCTAAGCCATATTCTTCAGCAGAACTTCTAGGCGCAATTGCTGCAAAGGGCTGGTCTGGATGTTCGGAAATAAAGCGGGCCGCATAAGCTGTACTAGCTGTTACCTCGATTTGAGCCTCTGGATATTGTTCATTGATGAATTTCTTTCCTTGCGCCAAAGCCTGTGGGTGAGAAAAAATCTTTTCAATCTTAGTGTGACCTGGAACTACCATCAACTGCTGGTGAATGGGCTGAACGATTTCTGCCACTGCTTGAATGCGAGCCTGATGAAAAAGGTAGTCCAAGGTTTCATGAACACTACCCTCGATAGAATTTTCAACTGGCACCACAGAATAGTCCACCAAGCCTTGCTCATAGGCCTTGATGACATCTGTAATATTGGCAAAGGCCTGTAATTCCTCATAAGGAAAAGCGGTCTGCACAACATGGTGTGAAAATGATCCCTTGGGACCTAGATAAGCAATTTTCATCTCAGTTCCTCTATAACTTCCTCTGGGCTTAGCTTGGTCACATCCAAAACCCGACTAGCCACTTCCTCATACCAAGCCTGTCTTTCCTGAAAAATAGCTGCTAGTTCTTCCTTGCTATTCTTTAGAAAAAGCGGGCGCTGATTGTCCTCATCAGCTGATATGCGTTGGTAGAGGGTTTCAAAATCAGCTTTTAGGTAGATATTATCAGAATTGGTCTTGAGTAAGTCACGATTTCGTTGAGAAATGACCACTCCTCCACCAGTTGACACAACTTGGTTTGTTTGTAGTAAATCAGCTAGGATTTCTGACTCTATCTGACGGAAAGCCTCTTCTCCTTTTGCAGCGAAAAAATCCGCAATGGACATGCCTAGGCGTTTCTCTATCAGAGCATCCATATCGAGATAATCTGGGTCCAAGCCTCTTGCAATAGTCGATTTACCAGCCCCCATAAATCCGAGTAATACCTTAGCCATGAATCAAGCTCTCCAAATCATCAAAGAAGCTAGGATAACTGGTATTGATAGCTTCAGCACGATCAAGATCCACCTCTCCATCTGCAACCAAGAGAGCTGCGATAGCCGTCATCATGCCGATACGATGGTCTCCAAAAGTATTGACTCTAGCACCGTGAAGGGCTGATTTCCCTTTGATAATCATTCCATCTGCTGTAGGTGTGATATCCGAACCCATGCTATTTAAAGCGTCTGCCACAACCTGAATACGGTCTGTTTCCTTAACCTTGAGTTCCTCAGCATCCTTGATAACTGTGACACCTTGAGCTTGGGTCGCAAGTAGAGCGATAACTGGTAATTCATCAATCAAGCGTGGAATCAAGGCACCGCCAATCTCTGTTCCTTTCAAGTCAGAAGACTCAACAGTCAAGGTTGCAGATTTAGCGACTAGGTCAATTTCAGTTATGTCTAGTTTTCCACCCATGGCACGAATGACATCGATAATACCTGTACGCGTTTCATTAATACCAATATTTTTCAGCACTAGACGAGAATTTGGAACAATCAAACCTGCGACCAGCCAAAAGGCTGCACTAGAAATATCTCCTGGAACAACCACCTTTTGTCCTGTCAATTTTTGCGGTCCTTGGACTGTGATTTTCTTGCCCTCCACACTTAAATGACCACCAAATTGTTGCAACATATCTTCAGTATGATTACGCGTGCACTCTTTTTCGATAATAACTGACTTCCCCTTAGCTTGTAAGGCTGCAAACATCAAGGCTGACTTGACTTGGGCTGAGGCAATTGGCAACTCATACTGAATAGGGGTTAGGTTTTTCGTTCCTTTTAAGTGAAGGGGAGGCAAGTCTCGCTCAGTTTGCCCTGAAATGCTGACTCCCATTTTTTTCAACGGAATAGTCACACGATCCATAGGACGTTTGGAGAGACTATCATCTCCGAACATTTCAACTTCAAAGTCTGCACCGGCAAGGACACCTGAAATCAGGCGAATCGAGGTGCCCGAATTTCCCATATCAAGGGCATTTTGTGGCGCTTTTAAGCCATCCATGCCTACACCTTGAATGGTAATAACCCCATCTTTATCCTCAATTTCAACACCAAGATCACGAAAGACTTGCATGGTCGAAAGGACGTCTTCGCCACGTAATATATCATAAACCTTGGTCTCACCCTCAGCCAAGCTTCCAAAGATAATGGAACGGTGACTGATAGATTTGTCACCTGGAACTCGTATACTGCCGTGTAAGTGGCTAATGTTTGTTTTTAGTTTCATACTGGACCTCATACTTGCAATACTTTTACTTATTTTATCATAAAAAGCCAGAAATTCCTTAAAAATTCCTGACTTTAGAATTGTTATTTTCTTATTTTAGCAATTCTGAAACTGGTTCGAAAACAATTTTTTCAATGTCAGAAAGGTAAATTGCCAATTGTTGTTGCTTGGTAAAGAATTCTGACAATAGGTTATTTCCCTGAATCTGCTTGCCAAAGTTTTCCATCTTAGCTTGGAAGGAAGCGTCTGGCATTTGACCTGTCTGCGCTAATCTTTGAATTTCCTCTTGGAAAGCAATATATTCCGTAAAGATTTTGCTCGCCTCAGCATCTGCTGAAATCGCATCTTTAGCTGTTTTAATAGCCTTGTATTCTGGTAATTCGCGTAGGCCGCGACTGAGTTCATTTGCACTATCGTAAATATTTGACATAATTTTCTCCTTATTTGACAACGACTGTGTAGTCGGTATTTTCTGTTATGAGGTGCTCGGCTCGTTCCAAGTCTTGAGCATTTTTAAATGAAATTTGTAGGATTCCGTGAATATCCTCACGATTTTCCTCATTGATGTGAATATTAACCAAGGAAGTTCCACGTAGCAATTCCAAAATCCTCAGGATGACATCTTCTTCATCGGGAACATCGACATAAAGGTCATAAGAGCTATCCACACCGCCACGCTTATGGATTTCCATGGCCTGACGTTGCTCACGCGCTTGATTGAAAAAATTCCAGATTTGCTCCTCATCCCCCTTGCTGATAGCTTGACCAACCTCATCCAACCGTTCCTTGAAATCCTCAATGCGGTCTAGAATAGTCTCACGATTGGACAAGAGAATGGAGGTCCACATACCTGGTTCGCTTTCCGCAATTCGGGTCATATCTCGAAAACCACCGGCCGCAAAGCGCCTTGCCATCTCATGTTCTTGAGCATAGACCGCGGTCTGCTCCATGAGACTAGAAGCCAGAATATGAGGAAAATGGCTAATCTGAGAAGTGACTCGATCGTGCTCCTTGGCATCAATCTCGATAAAACGGGCATGAAGACCTGAAAGCAAGTCCCTCATTTCCTCAAGCGTGTCCTGACCTGTCAGACTCGAAGGGGTAAAGATATAATAGGCATTTTCAAAAAGATTGACATCCGCAGAAGCAGCCCCTGTCTTGTGACTACCAGCCATGGGATGAGCCCCAACAAAGCGAACAGACTTGCCAGCCAAATAGTTCTCCGCCGCATCCACAATGGCTGACTTGGTCGAACCAGCATCTGAAATAATGACACCTTCTTTCAAGCCCAAGTTGGCCAACTCCTTAATAAAGGAAATGGTTTGCTTTATTGGCAAGCTGAGAATGATGATATCTGCCAAAGGAGCAAAACTAGCAAAATCATCTGTTGCACGGTCAATCATGCCTTCTTTCAAGGCGATATCTCTCGAAGCTTGACTGCGATTATAACCTAAAATTTCATAATCTGGATGATCACGTTTGATACCAAGTGCCATAGAGGCACCAATCAAACCAAGACCCGCGATATAGATTGTTTTTGCCATAGGAACTCCTTAATAGTTCTTTGTATAGTCTCGGTGCTTGGCAACTGCTTCTTTTAATTCCTCAAGATTATCTGATGAGAATTTTTCAAGGATTTCTTGTGCCAGAACCGTTGCTACAACAGCTTCCATGACCACTCCTGCAGCTGGAAGAGCGGTCGGATCACTTCTCTCCACGGTTGCCTTGTAGGGTTCGTGGGTTTCGATATCCACACTCATAAGTGGTTTATAAAGAGTAGGAATAGGTTTCATGACTCCACGAACAACGATGGGTTGCCCATTGGTCATACCACCTTCAAAGCCCCCTAGATTGTTGGTACGGCGAGTATAGCCGTCTTCTTTAGACCAGAGGATTTCGTCCATAACTTGGCTGCCTTTGCGGTAACCAGCTTCAAATCCGAGACCAAATTCCACTCCTTTAAAGGCATTGATAGAGACAACTGCTTGGGCCAATCGCGCATCCAATTTTCTGTCCCATTGGACATAGGAACCAAGGCCGACTGGAACCCCTCCGACGACTGTCTCCACAACTCCACCGATGGTATCACCGTCACGTTTGATTTGGTCAATATAGTCCTTGATTTCCTGTTCTCGTTCTTGGTTGACAATAGAAACTTCAGACTGGGCAGCTCGTTGCTTGATTTCAGCGACTGTCAGATTTTCAGGTACATCGATTTCCTTGCCACCAAAGACCACGACATGGTTGGCAATTTCCATATCCAGCTCAGCCAAGAGGCGTTTGGCTACTGCGCCAACTGCCACCCGCATGGTGGTTTCACGAGCTGATGAACGCTCCAAGGAATTACGCAAATCGTCAAAACGGTACTTGATACCCCCAACCAAGTCGGCATGACCTGGACGAGGATGGGTGATTTTTCGTTTGCTTTTAAGGCGGTCTTCAATGTCCTCCGGAGACATGATATCCAGCCATTTTTGATGGTCCTTATTGATGACATCCATAGTAATAGGAGCCCCTGTCGTCTTCCCGTGACGAACGCCTGAAGTAAAGACAACCTGGTCACTCTCAATCTTCATACGGCCACCACGACCGTAGCCACCCTGACGACGTTTAAGGTCCTCATTGATACTCTCTGCTGTCAAAGGAAGTCCAGCTGGAATTCCTTCAATGATAGCCGTCAGACGGGGACCGTGTGATTCTCCTGCAGTTAAATATCTCATACACTCTCCTTATTTTACCAAGTAGTCTTTCATCTCTTCCAGGGAAACTGGGTGGATGGTTGCAGAACCAAGCTCTGGCACCAAGACCAATTTCAAGGTATTGCCACGCGCCTTCTTATCATGAGTCAAAGCCTGATAAAGCTTGTCAACATCCCAGTTTTCATAATCAACAGGCAAGCCAAATTTCTGACACATTTCTGTGATGGACTGGGTAATGCCAGCTGGCATGAGGCCTTTTTCCTCAGCAACCTTGGAAATCTGTACCATACCCATGGCCACAGCCTCACCATGCATAACCTTGCCATAACCGGCAGTTGCTTCAATGGCATGGCCAATAGTATGGCCAAAATTGAGGTAAAGGCGAACACCATTGTCCAACTCATCCTCAACCACCATCTTGCGCTTGACCTGACAAGAATGTTCAATCAAGGTCTCTGCATGTTCCAGAATGCTCTCAACAGAACCATCCAGCTCCGTCAAAAGAGTCCATAGTTCTGGATCCTCAATCAAGCCATACTTGATAACTTCACCCATCCCTTCAATCAACTCTCTTTTTCCAAGTGTTTCAAGGACAAGCGGATCAATCAGAACCCCGTCTGGCTGGGCAAAGGTACCCACCATATTTTTAGCAAATGGAGTATTGACGCCCGTCTTTCCACCGATTGAAGAATCCACCTGGGCAGTCAAACTAGTCGGAATCTGAACAAAGTGAATGCCCCGCATATAGGTAGAGGCTACAAAACCAGCCAAGTCCCCAACGACACCACCACCTAGGGCTACAATCCCATCACTGCGGGTCAGACCTTGCTTGACCAAAAATTCATAGACCTTCTGAACAGTGGTCAAATTCTTTCTTTCTTCACCTTCTAAAAAGTCAAATACAGCTACCTGAAAACCAGCATCTTCTAGGCTGAGTTTGACCTTCTCTGCATAAAGAGAAGCTACATGGTTGTCTGTTACGATGACCACTTTTTGTGGTTGCCAGAGTTCTCGCAACCATTGACCAGCCTGAGCCAGACAACCTTTTTCAATCTGAATATCATAAGGATGATGAGGAATATCGATTCTGATTTTCATAGGAGAATCTCCTTTTCTTTATTGGTATTTTTCTGTTAAAGACTGCCAAATCTCTTCTGTTGGCATTTCCTTGCCTGTCCACAGTTGAAAAGCTTCTGCAGCTTGATAGAGCAACATTCCCAGACCATTGACTGCTGGATTGCCCTGACGTCTAGCCCATTTCAAAAATGGCGTTTCAAAGGGTTGGTAAATGATATCTGCTACTAAAAGAGTTTCTGATAGGACAATGTTTTCAGGAACTGGAGATGATTGACCATCCATCCCTACACTTGTCGCATTGACCAGTAAATCAGACTCAGCAATCCTTTCTTTCAGTTCAGAAACATCTTCTAAAGCATACAAGTCCACTTTAAAGCCTGTTTGCTCCTGTAACTTGTCTAGATAAGGTCTTGTTTTTTCCAGGGAAACTGAACGAACAAAGACCGAAATCTGACTGACACCATCCAAAATAGCTTGTGCCAAAATGGACTTGGCCGCACCACCTGCACCCAGTAGGGTCATCTTCTTACCTGTAATTGTAAAAGAAGGCAAGCTCTTAAAAAATCCCTTGCCATCTGTATTATATCCAATTAAATTGCCATTCTCATTAACAACCGTATTGACCGCACCAATCAAGCGCGCTTCGTCACTCAGCTCATCCAAATAAGGAATCACTTGCTCCTTATAGGGCATGGACAGGTTGATGCCAAACATCTGGTAGCGACGAATATTGGCCACTGTTTCTGCCAAATCACCCGCTTCAATCTCCCAAGCCACGTAAGCACCATTGGTAGCTGTCGCCTCAAAGGCACTATTGTGAATAAAGGGGGAAATAGAATGCTTAATAGGATTGGCAACAACGGCAGCTAAACGTGTATAGCCATCAAGCTTCATCCAAAATCTCCCGAATTTTTTTCATGTTAGCTAAGGAAATCTGACCTGGGGCACTTGCCTCATCTAGACTAGCAAAAGACCAGCTAGAACCCGTCACATCCGCAGTGATACGAGAGACCTTACCCACCTTGCCCATAGAAATGGTCACATATTCCTGTTCAGGATTGAGGGTTTTAAAGCCTCGTGTATAGTTCATCAAGTCTAGCACATCCTGCTCCGTGTGAGCCATCACCGCGACCTTAACAAGTTTTGGATTTAGGCTCGTCAACTCTGACAAGATTTCCATCATATTTTCAGGTGTTTCTTGGAAATTATGGTAACTCAAAACGAGATTTGGGAAGTCCAACATTTCCTCAAAAACATCCTTGTAGCTATAGTACTCAAAATCAATATAGTCTGGTTGATAGAGTTGCGCCACTTCCTTGATTAGATGGATATATTCTTCTGGAGAAAGGTCGATTTCTCCCCCTTCAGAGCGAGTTCTCAGCGTGAAAACCAACTCACGGCCTGCGAATTTTTCAAAAATAGCTGGAGCTACCTGCAAAATCGCTTCCTTAGGCAGATAATCTGCACGCCATTCAATGATGTCGGCATCCAGATACCTCGTGGCATCCAGAGCCTGGGCCTCCTCTAAACTTCTTGGCATTACTGAAACGATTAATTTCATTTACTAACCTTCATACTAATCACCTTGAGGTAATTACTACTTTCATCTTTTTTATTATAGGCGAAATCTGCTGGAAGACCGTATTTATTTAAAATCTGGTAACTTCTTCCTGCAAAGCCTTTATCAATTTGTTCTATAAATTTCTGTCGGGATACATTGGCAGCATTGGTACTGGCAATGATAATTCCTCCAGGATTTAAAATCTCAAGACTCTGGGAAATCAACTTGTGATAGTCCTTGGCCACAGAAAACGTTTGTTTTTTGTTCCGAGCAAAGCTAGGCGGATCTAAGACAATCACATCATAGGTCAAGCCTTTTCGCTTAGCATACTTGAAATACTCAAAGACATCCATGACCACAAAACGGTGGTCGTCTGTACTGATTCCATTTGCCTGAAAATGCGCTTGAGACAATTCTCGTGAACGTTTGGCTAGGTCAACCGAAGTAGTCTGGCTTGCTCCTCCCATGGCCGCAGCTACTGAAAAGGCTGCTGTGTAGGAAAACATATTGAGCAAGGATTTACCCATAGCCAATCCATCCACTAAACTACCGCGGACTTCATGCTGGTCTAGGAAAATTCCTGTCATCAAGCCATCATTCATAAAGACTTGATACAGAACACCATTTTCCAGAACAGTGAAAAAGTCAGGTGCTTCTTGACCATAAACATGGGCTGATTCATAGTCTAAACCCTTAAAGCGGATCTTCTCATAGGTCCCTAAAACCTCAGGAAAAACCTGTCTAAAGGCTTCAGAAATAACCTTGCGAATCTGATAAACATAAGAGTTATACCAAGAAAAGACAGCATAGTCGCCATAAAGGTCCACTGTCAGACCACCAAAACCATCTCCCTCTTGGTTGAAAAGACGAAAGGCAGTTGTCAATTCGTCTTGATAGTAGGCACTTCTCTTTTCTTTAGCTTGTCTAAACAGTGCTTCAAAGAAAGCTTGATTAAAGGTCACCTTGTCCTTACTAACAAACCAGCCCAAGCCCTTGTTTTGCTGAGAAAGATAGGCAGTTCCAAGAAAGGTTCCTTCTTGACTATGGACTTCTACTTCCTGATCCTTGAGATGAACATCTGCAAGGTCACTGGCTTCTAGTAAAACAAGCCCCTTGGAAAGCTTTTTTTCAACCCGTTTACTGACTCTTATTTTATTCATAGTCCCTATTATATCAAATTTTATGACAATTCTCAAAAAAGAAACTACCCTTGCTTTGTTACTCTAGTTTTAAAAAATGCTATACTAATACTAATAAAAACTTAGGAAGTAATTGTGTGAGAATCACAATAAAAGATGCTCTTCCGTCTTGGAGGAGCATCTCTTTTTATCAAATAAAATTCAACGAAAATCAAAGAGGAAACTAGCCTCAGGTTAACTGTGAGATTGTAGATAGGCTGTATCAGCAATATATGTCTGTCAAGTTTAGTAACAAAGATAGTAGAAGAAATATGAGAATATAAATCAGCTTCAGCAGGTATCTGGAAAATTTGATTTTATAGAAAAGCCTTTTGTTACAAACTCAATATACTATCAATAAATAATATTATAGAAGCAACAATAATTAAAATTTCACCTATTTGCATCATTCTATTTCGAACTTTAAATATATGTTCTATCAAAAATACTTCGATCACACACATTATAGGAATTAACGTTTTTGAAATTGAAAAATATCCAAATAAATAAACTATAAACAACAATAATAGAACTATATTATATTTCTTATTCAAAATATTCCTCCCTATATTTTTGATTACCAATCTTAATCATTTACAACTATATTATAACAAAATATGAAATCCTTGTTAACAAATATTGCCATTCTTTTAAATTTTTTTGTGATTCGAATGTGATAAGCTACTTCGATATTGATTATAGATGATTTTTCGTTTATACTTAGAGGTGAACACAATGTGATAGAAAAGTGCCACTTTGTGTGCGATAAACTATGAGCCTTTTGTGCCATATTTTTCTCCTTTCGCTTTACAATTGGCTTTAACACCTTTATTGTATCGCGTTTGGAGTTTTTTTGGTATAACCTTCGACGCACACCCGCATAGCGGGTGGTTTTTTTGTCTCGCACCTAATTGAGCGAGACGGACTGCAAATCACATAATTAAAAAAGTTGGAGCTCAGCACTCCAACAATTGCTATTAAAATGTTTGGCGTTTTGCTTTACGCTCTGCACGGCCGCGAGCACGATTTTCAGCACGCTTGTTTTTCCGACGTTTTTCATCAACCGCCCATTGAATTTTTTTCTTATAACCTGGTTTGACTTTTTTCTTTTTCTTTTTAACCAAACCAATCATTTCGATATCTAGCTTATCTTGTTTTTTCTCACGGTTTGCACGGCGATCACGGTCATAAGTATCTTGAAATTCTCCGTCTTTTACCATCTTCGGAGTAAATTTAATTCCTAATTTCTCCAACTCACGGATATCCGAGTCATCACTTGGCTGATAAAGAGTAATAGCTGTACCTGGTAAGCCATTTCGTCCAGTACGACCAACACGGTGAACAAAGAAGGACAAATCTTGCGGAATCGCATCATTGATGACATGACTGACACCTTCAATGTCAATTCCACGTGCTGCTAAATCTGTTGCGACAATGTACTCAAAATCCAGATTTTTCACCTGATTCATGATTCGCTTGCGCTCACGAGGGGCAATATCCCCATGGATTTTTGCAACTTTCAAGCCTTGAGCAGTCAGATATGAATGCAATTCATCAGCACGTGTTTTAGTGTTAACAAAAATCATTGCCAAATAAGGTTGCATCAACTGAGTCAATTGATAAATTTGAGCATTCTTATCACGTCCCTTAGTAGAAATCAACCAATTATCAATAGTGTCAGAAATGACCGTTTTGGTCTTGATTTTCTCTATAACAGGATTTGACAAGTATTTTTTCAGGAATGGTTGCAACTTTTGTGGGATAGTCGCGGAGAAGACCATGAATTGCAAGTCTTTTGGAAGGCTGCCAGCAATCTTATCAACAGTTTCTAAGAATCCCATATCCAAGGTCATATCTGCCTCATCAACCACAAAGGTTTTAGCCTTGTGAATAGCTAAATCACCAGATTTAACCAAGTCGTAGATACGACCTGGTGTTCCAATAACAATATGAGGCTGATTGCTTGCCAATTTCTCAATTTGGCGAGCCTTATCCGTACCCCCCACATAATTAACCACACGAACTTCCACTTCTGAGTGGGCAGCAATCTGACGGGCTGCTTGGTAGATTTGAGTAGCCAACTCACGACTCGGTGCAGTAATCACTGCCTGTACACTATCGCTATCTTCATCTAATTGCTGGAAAATCGGTAACAAGAAAGTATGAGTCTTACCTGAACCTGTTTTTGATTCTCCTACTAGGTCACGACCTGCCAAAACAATCGGAATCAACTTATCTTGCACCTCTGTAGGAGTTGTAAATTTCAACTCCTCCAAGGTTTCACTAATATATTTTTTAAATTGAAATTTCGTAAATGACATAATATCCTCGATTCTATCTATCTTACCAATTATACCATATTTTATTCCATTTCAGTAGTCTCACTTATTTAGGCTATTTCCTGTAGCTTTTCTAGTCAGAAAAAGGCTGGAATTTTATAGTTCCAACCTCTTTTCAGTTATTATTTCCAGTTTAAAATAGCATTCAAGCCATAGTGATCACTGACTTGCGGACTATTGTTGCCATCAAATACGACATGTAAATTTTCCACCGCTAACTCTTTGGTAGTAAAAACATAGTCGATTCGAAGGGGTTCTGTGTTCCCTTTCCAGCCATCAATTTCAGGTGGAACAGTATAGCTACCACTTTTCTCTCTAGCAACTTCAAAAGCGTCTTGTAAGCCTAATGGACTAGCTAAAATAGCTTGGTAGCCTTCCTGACCTGCTGGATTGTTGAAATCTCCAGCTAGCAAAAGCGGCTTGTTCAATTCTTTCAAGACAGCCTCAAATCGTGCCCATTCTTCTTGGAAACCTTTATCCCACCAAGAAAGGTGGACACTTGCAACTGCAAGCTCCTTACCATCAACTACAGTTTCAACCAAGGCAACACGGCGAGTATGATAGTCTGTTGGATCATCCACATCTGAAACCAAAATTTCTCTGGCTTCAATAGGTGTTTTAGACAAGATTGCCACACCTTCATGATAGCGGTCATAACCGATATGGTTATAGGCCCAGGTCCAATAGTAATTTTTTCCTTGCTCAGACAACTTTTCAACCAAGAGTCTGACATAGTGGTCTTGATGAATAGGCTCAGCTGCTGGCAAAGCTTGATAAAGATCATTAACCTCCACCTCTGGCGAGGTGATCTCTTGATTGATTTCTTGAAAACAAATCAAATCATAGTCCTTTTCAAGAATATCCTCAAGCAAAATCTGGAATTTTTCCTCTGCTTCTTTCTCCATCCAACTGTGAGTATTGAGTGTTAAAAATTTCATGCTTTTCTCCCAAAATAAGAGGTTGGAATACAGCTTCCAACCTCAAGTATATTACAATTCTACTTTAGCAACTGCTGTTTTAGCTGCAAGAGAACCTGTTTGTTCTAATTTAACTGATTTAATAGCTTCAGCATTTGTGAAGACAACTACTGTAGAAGTTTCACGACCTGCTGCACGGATAGCATCCAAGTCAGCTGTGACAAGAAGGTCACCTGCTGCAACTTTTTGTCCTTCAGCTACATGAACTGTAAATGGTTTTCCTTCAAGACTTACTGTGTCCAAACCAATGTGAACAAGTACTTCAAGACCTGCTTCAGTCACAAGACCAAGAGCATGTTTTGTAGGGAAGATGCTTGATACAGTACCTGAAACTGGAGATACAATGTTTCCATTTGCAGGTTCTACAGCAAATCCATCACCCATCATTTTTTGAGCAAATACTGGATCTTTTACTTGTTCCAAGGCAACAACTTGACCGTCAGCTACTGAGTAAACTTCCTCAGTAAGACCTTTGAATTGAACAGTGTTTTGTTGCGCTTCTGTCATTTGACTTGGAAGAGTTTCAGGAATGATTTCACCTGAATCAAGGATATCTTGGATATCAGATTTCAATACGTCTGCTTTTGGACCATAGATAGCTTGAACTCCTTGTCCTTTCATGACAAGACCCATAGCTCCTTCTGCTTTCCATTGCTCTGCATTTCCTACTTTATCTGCATCTTTAACAGTTACACGAAGACGAGTCATACATGCATCCACATCAACGATGTTTGCACGTCCACCAAGAAGGTTGATAATGTTTACAGCTTGAGAACCTGCTGCAACTTTCACTGCGCTGCTAGCTTCTTCTGAACCTTCAGCAGTTTCGTAGTTTCCGTTACGCCCTGGAGTTGCGTAGTTGAATTTTTGAATCATGAAGTTTGCGATAAAGTACATGATTACAGCAAAGAGAACAGTTACCCAAATGAAGTTAATGATATCCATACCGATACCAGCACTGATTGCAATAGGTGTACGAGTCAAGAACTCGATTGAACCGAATGAGTGCACACGTAGGTTTACAACGTCAGCCATAGCGAAGGCAGCACCTTGAACAAGTGAGTAAACAAGATACATAGGTGTTGCTACAAACATGAACATGTATTCGATTGGTTCAGTAACCCCTGTCAAGAATGTTGCAAGAGCTGTCGCAATCATCATACCTTTATATTGGTGTTTCTTGTCAGCATCAACATTACGGTAAATAGCAACGATAACACCCATCAAGATACCGAATGAACCAATCATTTGTCCAACTTTGAAACGAGCTGGGTGAACAGTATCTAACAATTGTTGGTAGTGACTTGCATCTGTACCTTTAAGGTTAACAAGGTCTGTTACCCATGCAAGCCATAGTGGGTCTTGACCAAATACTTGACTACCTTTAGCTGCACCAGTTAAGACCTCATAAGTACCACCAAGAGCTGTGTAGTTCATTGGGATAGTCAACATGTGGTGAAGACCAAATGGCAAGAGCAAACGTTCCAATGTACCATACAAGAATGGTGCAAGGACTGGAGCAGTTTCTTGTGAGTTAGCAATCCAGATACCAAAGCTATTGATACCAGTTTGCACAAGTGGCCAGAAAGCTGAAAGTACAATTGCAGCAATTATTGAACGAAGAATAACTACAAATGGTACAAAACGTTTTCCGTTAAAGAATGAAAGTGCATCAGGAAGCTTACGGAAGTTATAGTATTTATTGTAAGCAGTTGCTCCAATAAAACCAGAAATAATCCCTACGAAGACACCCATGTTAAGTGCTGGGGCTTCCATTACACTAATGAAGTAATCAGCAACTTTGATTGATCCACCAAAGAGTGTTGTTACCATAGCTTCTGGATTTTTCAACATATCTCCTGATACGCCAAAGATTGTACCAGTGATACGATTGATTAGGATAAAGGCAAGACCTGCCGCAAACGCACCACCAGCGCGTTCCTTAGCCCAGCTTCCTCCAATAGCGAGGGCGAACAAGATATGAAGGTTAACGATAACTCCCCAACCGATTTGCTCTAGTACACCACCAGTAATAACGAGTGGAGCAAAGTTAGGGTTAATCATCACAAGCGACTTACCGATTGAAATCATCAAACCAGCAGCCGGCATAACGGCGATAACCACCATCAAAGCCTTACCGAATTTTTGCCAAAACTCGAAAGACAAGACATTTTTGAATGTATCTTTCATCATTCAAATCTCCTTTATTTTTATTTAGGCAAACGTTTTACGAAAACGTTTGCACTTAACTATGTATTAATTATACCACTTTAATTTTTTTTGTAAAGGCTTTTATAAAAAAAAGTAGACTTTTTTCTAAAATTTTTGTAGTAAAAGAGGAGATATTAAAATCTCCTCAAATATACTTCTATTTTAGATTTTCAGGAATCGGCGCATTGAAATTCCTGATCCAATTGAACCAATAAAAATTCCAATAACAAACAAGAGGACAATCATCAGTGGACTAAATACTTCTGGTGAAATCATAGAAAGATTTTGACCTACTAATGACTTATTAACCGATTGGTAAACCATTTGATAAACAACGAATACTAAAGCTGATGGAAGGGTTGCTCCAAGTAATCCGATGAAAGCACCCTCAAGGAGGAATGGTCCTCGGATATAGCTATTCTTAGCACCAACCAAGCGCATAATTTGAATTTCGCGACTGCGAGAAATAATGGTAATACGAATGGTATTAGAAATCAAGAAGACTGCAATGAAAATCAAGAGTCCTGCTATGACTAATCCCCAAACACGAATGAAGGAAGCAAGTTGGAACAGACGTTGTGTGTTGGCTCCACCATCTTGGACTTCTGACACACCTTCAATTTTCTTAGCTTCTTCAGCTACTTTTTGAACATCACTTGGTGTATTTGTATCAACGATATAGGCATCATAGAGAGGATTAGCGTCACCTTCAAAGATTTTCCAGTTGTCCCCCATTGTCTCGGTCAACTTTTCATATTGTTCTTCTTTACTTGAAAAAGTAACACTCTTAACTGTAGACATCCCCTTCAAGGTATTGTATACCTTGTGGTAGTCATTATTGGTAACAGTTTGACCTTCTTTTTCAATAGTCTCACTATTATCAGCTACGTCCTTACGAATGTAAACCATCACTCGGACATTATTTTCAATATCTGTAGCTAGTTTCGCTGTATTGAAAATAACAGAAGCAAATATTGCCACCAAGGTTAACGTAATCATGACTGAGCTGACAGCAGCCACTGTCATCCAACCATTTCGTTTCAAACTTTTTAGTGATTCAAATAAATGGCGAAAAAATCTACTAATCATCGTATCCATACTCTCCTTTTGATTCGTCACGAACGACACGACCATTTTCAATGGCAATGACACGGTGGCGCAAGGTATTTACAATCTGGCTATTATGAGTCGCCATCAAAATAGTTGTTCCTTGTAGGTTAATCCGTTCCAAGAGATTCATAATTTCCCATGAATTATCCGGGTCCAAGTTTCCTGTTGGTTCATCGGCTATCAGTACTTTTGGATTGTTTACAATAGCACGCGCAATCGCAATCCGCTGTTGCTCCCCACCTGAGAGCTCATTTGGAAAAGAACGAACCTTATGCTTCAGTCCAACCAAGTCCAAAACTTCCATCACCCGTTTTTTGATATTACGGCGATTTTCACCAATTACTTCCATAGCGTATGCAATATTCTCATAAACAGTTTTCTTAGGCAAGAGTTTATAATCCTGGAAGACAACCCCAACACTACGACGGAGAAGCGGGACATCTTTCTTTTTAATCTTAACCAGATTAAAACCAGCAACTGATAGGCTTCCTTTATCGATTTTTACTTCACGATATAGAGAACGAATAAAGGTTGATTTTCCTGCTCCTGAAGGACCTACGATGTAAGCAAATTCCCCTGGGTCAACGCTGACCGAAACACCACGTAGAGCAGTCGTTCCATTGTCGTATTTTTTGACGACATCTCTCATTTCAATAATTGACATGTGAGTTCCTTTCTATCTTAGCTGATGCGCCACTTGAGATAGGCATCAATAAAACCATCTAGGTCTCCATCCATAACCTTATCTACTTGTGCAACTTCAAAGCTAGTTCGGTGATCTTTTACCATAGTATATGGCGTGAAAACATAAGAACGGATTTGGCTTCCCCATGTGATTTCTTTTTTCTCACCTTTGAGGGAATCTACCTCCGCAGCTTTCTTTTCTTGCTCCATTTGATAGAGCTTAGCCTGCAACATCTTCATAGCACGATCTCTATTTCCATATTGAGTACGATCGACCGTTGACTGGACGACAGTTCCCGTAGGAATGTGTGTCAAACGCACACCTGTTGAAACCTTATTGACGTTCTGTCCACCAGCACCACCTGAACGGAAGGTATCCATTTTGATATCATCTTCACGAATCTCCACTTCGATGGTATCATCCAACTCAGGCATCACTTCTACAGATGTAAAAGATGTATGGCGACGTTTGGCAGAGTCAAATGGTGAGATACGAACCAAACGGTGAACACCCATTTCTGACTTGAGGAGACCATAGGCATTAGGCCCTTCAAAGGACAAGGTCACCGACTTAATACCTGCTTCATCACCAGCCTGGTAGTCCAAGACTTCCACTTTAAAGCCTTTGGCATTTCCATAGCGAGTGTACATACGAAGCAACATATCACCCCAGTCTTGCGCCTCAGTACCACCAGAACCTGGATGGATTTCCAATATAGCATTATTATGGTCATAAGGTTCTGACAAGAGAAGGGTCATCTCATAGCTGGACATCATCTTATCAAGTTCGGATAACTGTGTTACCAGTTCTTCTTGAACCGACTCGTCTTCTGCTAAAAAGTCCAATAAAATTTCGACCTCATCCTGCAACTCTTCCATTTTGTGGAAGGTGTTATAGGTGTTTTTTAATTCATTTAATTCTTGCGACGTTTTTTGGGCCGCGATATTATCGTTCCAAAAATCAGGTTCTGTCATCTTGTTTTCCAAGATAGCAATCTCTTCTTCTAGACCTTCGAGGTCAAAGAGACCCCCTGAAAGAAGCTAATTTTTCACGATTTGCGTCAATTTTCTGACGAATTTCTGAAATGTCCATAAATACTCCTTTTTTGTATCGTTTTATTATACCATATTCTCTCATTTCTTTCCATCTTTTGCTTTACTCCCCTTTTCATGAAAAAAGAAGCCTTTCGGCTTCCATGCTTACAAAATTTTAGCAGAAGTACGACTAATCTCTTCTACTTGAATATTTTCAGCTTCAAATTTTTGCTTTAATGTTGTCAAATCAACTGAACCATCAATTTGAACTTCGATAATCACCTTACCATCCTTGCGTGGAATATTTACGGTATGGGAGATATTCAAATTTTCTTCTACAATCAAAGAAACAATCTTTCCGAGAACACCAACTTCATCTTCTGTAACAAAGCGCACTCGAATTCCTTCTTCACCATAACCAGCAATTTCAAGAAAGGCTTGGAAAACATCACGGTCAGTAATAACTCCGTATACTTGATGGTTATCTACTACAGGAAGAATACCAATCTTGTTTTTCAGCATCAGATAAGTTGCATCTTCTAGACTAGAATAACCTGAAACAGTGACAACATCACGAATCATGACATCTTTTACTTTGGTCTTATTCAGAAGATAGTTCATCTCATAGATAGAAAGACTTGTGGCTTTTGATGGACTAGCTTGAGCAATGGTTCCCTCAGTTACCAAACCAACCAATTGATCATTTTCGATAACAGGCAAGCGGTGCAACCCTTGCTCTCTCATCAAATCTGCTGCATGAGATACTGTTGTATCTGGACTAATATACACTACCTTGCGGGTCATAAAATCTTTAACTGCCATGAGACTTCTCCTTTTCTATTCTTATCCCTATTATACAATCTTTTTGTAAATCTATCAAACGCTTACATTTCTTTTTCAAAATTCAGAAAAGTATGAATAAGCTAGCAAAAAGAGCTCTAAAATCGAGCTCTATGAATGAAGGTAAGATACCTTTCATTCGATTTTTTAATTATTAGAAATTAAGCTTTTAATGTAGATGCAGATTTGTTTGCAATCTCAATCTACCGACTAAAAAGGTCCCCCGGACCTTTTTAGCCACCTAGATATGCTTTTCTGACTTCTTCTGATGAGGCGAGTTCTTTTCCTGTTCCGGATAGGACGATTTTTCCTGTTTCCAGTACATAGCCTCGGTCAGAGATTGCGAGTGCTTTATTGGCATTTTGTTCAATCAAGAGGACGGTTGTTCCTTGTTTCTGGATATCTTGAATGATATCAAAAATTTCTTGGATAAAGATTGGGGCAAGTCCCATTGATGGCTCATCTAAAAGAAGAAGTTTAGGTGTTGACATAAGGGCGCGTCCCATGGCAAGCATTTGTTGTTCCCCTCCTGAAAGAGTGGCTGCATCTTGGTTCTTCCGTTCTTCAAGACGAGGAAAGCGTGAGAAAACCTTCTTCAAGTTAGCTTGATTTTCATCACGATTTTTCTTTAAGAAAGCTCCCATTTCAAGATTTTCCATAACAGTCAAGCCAGGGAAGACGTGGCGTCCTTCTGGTACTTGTGAAAGACCACCTGCTACGATTTTTTGAGCTGGCATTTTTTGGATTTCTTGACCTAAAAATTCAATCTTTCCTGAGCTTGGTCTAACTAAACCAGACAAGGTACGGAGAATAGTTGTCTTACCTGCACCATTGGCACCGATAAGGGAAACGACTTCTCCTTCATTCACTTCAAAGCTTACATCACGGACTGCTTGGATCATACCGTAATGTACAGAAAGATTATCAACTTTTAACATAGACATTAGGCTTCACCTCCTAGATAAGCTTCGATAACGCGTTTATTGGTCTTAATTTCGTCTGGAGTTCCCTGAGCAATCAAACGACCATATTCAAGTACGTAGATACGTTCTGTTACTTCCATGACCAGATTCATATCGTGTTCAATCAGCATGATCGTAATCTTAAATTCATCTTTGATACGACGAATTAACTCAGTCAATTCGGCTGTTTCCTGCGGGTTCATACCTGCTGCTGGTTCATCTAAAAAGAGAATTTTAGGTTCCGTAGCGAGGGCACGAACAATTTCCAAACGACGTTGTTGTCCGTAGGCAAGATTTTTAGCAAGAGTTTCTGCATCACCATCTAAATCAAAGATTTTCAACAATTCCAGAGCCTTAGCTTTTAATTCTTTTTCACTCTTGTAAAAAGCTGGTAAGCGTAAGAAACTAGCAAAAACATGTTGTTTGTGATGGTTGCCAAAAGCAATCAAAACATTGTCCAAAACTGTTAAATCTTTAAAGAGACGGATATTTTGGAAAGTACGTCCAAGTCCTAAAGAAGCAATCTTATAAGGTGACTTCCCATTCAAAAGGTGACCATCTAGGGTTACTGTTCCCTCACTTGGTTCATAAACACCGGTCAAAAGGTTGAAAAGGGTGGTTTTCCCAGCTCCATTTGGACCGATTAGTCCAACCAATTCCCCTTCGTTCAATTCAAGAGTCACATCTCCAACAGCTGTTAGACCGCCAAAATGTTTGGTTAACTGTTTTACTTCAAGTAATGCCATTAGTTTTGTTCCTCCTTCTTAGATTTTTTAAAGAAACGTGATAGGCTCAATTCCCATGTTCCAAGAAGTCCACCTGGTCTGAAAATCATTACCAATACCAAGGCCAAAGCGTAAATAATCATACGCACGCTGGCAACATCTTGGAGAAGCATATTCAAAATTCCAAGAACAATGGCTGAAACAATTGCACCTGTAATGGAACCAAGTCCACCAAATACAACAATAATCAAAACGTTGATTGAATTGATGAAAGTGTAATCTTTCGGTACAACTGAACCGATAAATCCTGCTTGAAGCGACCCTGCAATACTTGCAGTGATAGCACCAAAGACAAAGGCGATGATTTTAATTTTAGTCGTATTAACCCCAACTGACTCAGCAGCGATTTCATCCTCACGAACAGAGAGGGTTGAACGACCAATTGGACTACGCAAGAAGTTCAAGGTTGCAATGGTTGTAATCACGACAAAGAAGTATACCATTTGCCAAGTTGTAAAGTTAGGAATCCCTAAGATACCTGCTGCACCATTTGTAAGACTTCCGCCATTGATGATAAAGATACGGATAATTTCAGAAACACCTAGAGTCGCTACCGCAAGATAGTCCCCTTTCAAGCGCAAGGTTGGAATTCCGACAAGCAAGGCAACTGCTCCTGAAAGCAAAGCCCCTACAAGCATAGCTCCAAAGAAGGCACCGTAGGTTGGTGATTTGGAACCAATAATCGCAGCGGCATAGGCACCAATCGCCATGAAACCAGCATGCCCAAGTGAAAATTGTCCTGAAAAACCAACGATTAAGTTAAGACCAACAGCCAAAATAATATTAATTCCGATTTGTTGTAAAACCTGTACATAAAATAGGTTGAGTACTCCGACTGAAACCAGTACACTAATCAAGCCATAGCCAGCTAACAAAAGGAGTAACCATAGAATATTAACTTTTAAATTTTCTTTCATCGTTTACACCTTCTCTTTCACATTCTTACCAAGGATACCAGCTGGGCGGACAATCAAGATCAACAACAAGATTCCATAAACAATGGCATCACGGAAGTCTGACATTCCAAAGGCTGTCGCAAAGGTTTCTAATAGACCAATTACAAAACCACCAAGAGCCGCACCAGGAATGATTCCGATACCACCAAGTACAGCAGCAACGAAAGATTTAAGACCTGGAGTAACCCCCATCAAAGGCTCAAGAGAGTTATAATAAAGGGCAATCAGAACACCAGCCGCACCCGCAAGAGCAGAACCCAAAGCAAAGGTAAAGCTGATAGTACGGTTTACATTGATCCCCATTAATTGCGCCGCATCGCTATCTACGGATACTGCACGCATGGCTTTTCCCATCTTAGTCTTTTGGACAATGACCTGTAACAAAATCATCAAAATCAAGGAAATCGCCAAAATCATTAACTGAACGTTTGTTAAGCTAATTGGTCCCAAATCATAGCGAACTGTTTGAATCGCTTGAGGGAAGGCACGGGTATTGGCACCAACCAGATAGACCATTCCATACTCAAGTAGGAAAGAAACCCCAATAGCTGTAATCAAAACAGCAATACGAGTAGAGTGGCGCAAAGGTCGGTAAGCAAGGAACTCAATCACGACACCAAGAATTGCTGTTGCTAGCATAGCTACAATAAGCGCTACAAAGAAATTCATTTGGAAAGAATTAATCAAGAAATAACCGATAAAGGCTCCCATCATATAAATATCACCGTGGGCGAAGTTGATGAGCTTGATAATTCCATAAACCATGGTATACCCTAGGGCTAACAGCGCGTATACACTACCTAGAATCAAACCATTTACTAGTTGTTGGAGCATAAGATTCACTCTTTCTATTTATAATTCCGAGGGTTTTCCCTCACTTTTTGATAGGTTCTTAAACATCGAAACAGGGAGTGAGTCCGAGGCTCATTCCCTATTTCAACATTTTCTATTATGGTTTTACAACTTCTGCTGCTTCAACCTTACCATTGTTCATGGTCATCATGTAAGCAGTTTTGACTGTGTTGTGGTCTGCATCGAAGCTTGTTTGACCAGTTACACCTTCAAAGTCTTTTGTTTTAGCAAGGTTATCCTTGATTTCACCAGAGTTTTTAGCACCTTTTGCTGCGTTTGCTACAAGGTGAACTGAGTCATAAGCCAAGGCTGCAAATGTTGAAGGCTCTTCATTGTACTTAGCACGATATGCGTCAAGGAAGGCTTTTGCTTTAGCTGAAACTTCTACAGTAGTTGAGAAGCCTGAGATAAAGTAGATGTTTGATGCTTTTTCAGCAGTTGCTTGTTGTACAAATTCTTCACCGTTGAATCCATCGCCACCAACGATTGGTTTGTCAATTCCCATGCCACGCGCTTGGTTTACAATTTTACCAGCTTCAGTGTAGTAACCAGGGACGATGATAGCATCAAAGTCTTTCCCTTTCATTTTTGTAAGGGCTGCTTGGAAGTCTGTGTCACCTGCTACGAAAGTTTCATCAGCAACGATTTCACCCTTGTATGACTCGCGGAAAGATTTGGCAATACCTTTAGCATAGTCGCTGGCATTGTCAGTGTAAAGAACTACTTTCTTAGCTTGCAATTTTTCAGAAACATAGTTTGAGATAATTTTTCCTTGGAAGCTATCTTGGAAAGTTCCGATAAAAAGGTAATCTTGACCTTTAGTCAATCCATCTTGAGTCGCACTTGGTGAGATCAACGGAACACCTGCTTTTGTAGCGTTCGCTACCGCAGCTGCAGTCGCACCAGATGTCGCAGGTCCTACGATTGCTGATACTTTAGATTGAGTTACAAGGTTAGTTGTTACTGAAGCCGCCTCAGCTGTTTCAGACTTGTTATCTTTATCAACTACTTCGATTTGTTTTCCATCGATACCACCTGCTGCATTGATTTCATCAACAGCAAGTTGAGCACCTTTTTGTTCAGATGTTCCGTAGGCTGCTACAGCACCAGTTTCTTCGAAGTTAAATCCGATTTTGATTGTCTTTTCCTCTACTGAGTTACCAGTAGCGTTTGACGCTCCAGACTTCACTTCTCCACAGGCTGCAAGAAGTGCTACACTTGCAAGCGCCACAAACGATAGGGCAAATTTTTTCTTCATCTTTTTTGTCTCCTTATTTCTTAAATAAATAGCATGTTAAGAATATACCGAATTATCAGAAAATTGTCAACACTTTTCTTGAACTTTTTCGATGATAACGTTTTCCTCTCGATAAAGATTGCCCACAAAGGGTGTTTCTAGCTCTTGGATATGACAAACTCTGACTTTTTTTATAAACTTTTCCTTGCTCAAGCGCCCGACCAATTGCTCCACTTCTTGAGTTGGAACATAAAGCTGTAAGTAACGATGTTTCTTGGAATGATAGGTAATATCTCCATAATCCTGCAGTTTTTTGGCATCACGATTATAGTAAAGATAGATAATCAATCCAGATCGATTGACTTTTTCAAACATGATAAATCCTCTTTCTAAGAAATCTCCCTCTATTATACCAAAAAAAGCAAACTCAGTCGAGTTTGCCTTCTTTCATCATTAGTTCAATGAATTGTTGGCCATGATTTCATCAATAAAGCCATATTCAAGTGTTTCTTGGGCACTCATCCAGTTATCTCTCTCTGCATCTGCGTGAACTTTTTCGATTGACTGACCTGAATTTTCAGCCAAGATTTTTTCCAAAGTGTTACGAGTTTTAAGCAAGTGTTCTGCAGCAATCGCCATATCGGTTTGTTGAGTACCACCACCTGTACCACCCATTGGTTGGTGGATCATGTATTCAGCATTTGGAAGCATGAAACGTTTTCCTTTTGCTCCACTTGATGCAATGACCGTCCCCATAGATGCGGCCATTCCCATAACAATGGTTTGGACATCTGCCTTGATAAAGTTCATGGTATCAACTATTGCCAAACCAGCTGAAACGGAACCCCCAGGTGTGTTTACATAAAGGTAAATATCTTTTGTGCTGTCTTGGGCATCCAAGAAAAGCAATTGGGCAATAACAGAGTTGGCCATATTGTCTTCAACTGGACCTGTCAGCATAATGATGCGGTCTTTGAGAAGACGTGAATAAATATCGTAAGAACGTTCTCCACGGCTTGTTTGTTCAATAACTACAGGAATCATTTATTTCTCCTTTTGAGTTTTATTTTGTTGGTCAAATGACTGAAGATAAGACTATTATAATATCTTGGTCAAAAAAGGTCAAATTTTTGCTCTGTTTTCATTAGACAGAAACAAAAATTCAACCTCCTTTCACGACTGGAAATCCTTTTCCAAGTCAATCTCTTTTTAATTTTATTTTGTACCGAACAAGCGGTCCCCAGCATCTCCAAGACCTGGAACGATATAACCGTGTTCGTTCAAGCGTTCATCCAAGGCTGCTGTAAAGATTTCTACATCTGGATGAGCTTCTTGAAGAGCTTTAACACCTTCTGGAGCAGATACAAGGCAGACAAATTTGATATTTGATGCGCCACGTTTTTTAAGCGAGTCAACAGCCAAGATTGCTGAGCCACCTGTTGCCAACATTGGGTCTACGACAAAAATTTGACGTTGGTCAATATCTTCAGGCAATTTCACCAAGTACTCAACTGGTTGAAGTGTTTCTTCATCACGGTACATACCGATGTGACCAACCTTAGCAGCTGGAACCAAGCTCAAGAGCCCATCAACCATCCCGATACCTGCACGCAAGATTGGAACGATGGCCAATTTCTTACCTGCCAATTGTTTTTGAACTGTTTTTGTGATTGGTGTTTCGATTTCCACATCTTCTAGTGGAAGATCACGAAGTACTTCATACCCCATCAACATTGCAATCTCATCTACTAGCTCACGAAAAGCTTTTGTAGAAGTATCTGTACGACGCAAGATTGACAATTTGTGTTGAATCAGTGGATGATTAATAACTTCAATTTTTCCCATTTTTTGAGTTCCTTCTTTCAATTTATTCTTCTTATTATACCAAAAAACGGTTTAAAAATCTTTCTAAACCATTTATTTTTGATAATTTTTACATTAAATCTGCCTCTTTAAGAGCGGACTGTACTGTCTCAAGTGGTAAATGGGTCAATTCTGTTCCCTTTTCTTGATAAAGGTATTGGGCATAATCGTCCATTCGGTACTGGTTGATATAAACCACGCGCTTGCAACCTACCTGCAGCAATTGTTTTGTACAGTTGAGACAAGGAAAATGGGTTACATAGGCTGTAAAGCCTTTAGGAACACCACGTTCTGCACCTTGAAGGATAGCATTGACCTCAGCGTGAAGGGTGCGAACACAGTGTCCTTCGATGACCAGACATTCGTGGTCAATACAATGCTCAGTCCCTGACACCGAACCATTGTAACCAGTGGAAATTACCTTATTATCCTTTACCAGAATTGCGCCCACTTTGGCACGTTTACAAGTGGAACGATTGGCAATTAGTAGGGCTTGAGCTGCAAAGTACTCATCCCAGGCTAGTCTTTTTTCAGTCATCTCTTTTCTCCTTTTTCTCTATTTTTTAAAAAATGGTAACCGTAAATCCGCAATCTTTTCAGCAGGTACTTTCATGCCATCCTTGATCCATTTTAGAAGGACAGATACAATGGCTGAGCTCCAGAAGGAATGAAGATAAGAGCTGACACCTTTTGATTTTCCATGGTATTTTTCTAAAAATTCCTGCATGGCCTGGACAAAGATTTTTTCCAAATGGTAATCTAAGGCAAGTTGAATCACTCTGGCTTCCTTTCTTGCTTCTCGGAAAAGGTGAACCCAGACCAGATAAAGGTCTGTCTTTAGATCGTAATGATGCAGCTGTTCCATAATATTGTGGACACTCCGTTTAAAGACGCTCTCTAAAATTTCCTCTTTGGAATCATAATTGCGATAAAAGGCCGCACGCGAAACGCCTGCACGTTTGACCAACTCAGAAATACTAATCTTGGTCAAGTCCTTTTTTTCCAAGAGTTGTAAGAGGGCTGTTTCAAGGGCTTCTCTGGTTAATAAATTGGATTCTTGGTTTGATTTTCTGAGATTTTCAAGAGATTTTTCAGAGATTCTACGTTCAGACATAACATTTTCTTTCTACTTGTCACAACAGACGGATGAGGCTTTTGTTTCAAGGGCTTTCATGATATAATTGTAAAAAAAGACAGAACCTTTGTCAATGTATAACTGACAAAGATGGAGAATTTCTATGACTTGGAAGATTATTGCTGACTCTGGTTGTGATTATCGTCAGCTGGAGACACCAGCTATTGATACAACCTTTGTGAGTGTCCCCTTAACCATTCAAGTAGCTGATCAGGTCTTTGTTGATGATGTTAGTCTTAACATTGATAAAATGATGGAAACCATGTATGCAACCGCAGAAGCTTCAAAATCAGCTTGTCCAAGCCCAGATGATTATTTACGAGCATTTGAAGGAGCCAAAAACATTTTCCTAGTAACCATCACAGGTACTCTTTCTGGCAGTCACAATAGTGCTCAACTAGCAAAGAATATTTATCTGGAAGACCATCCTGACACTAAGATTCATGTGATTGATAGTTTGTCTGCTGGCGGTGAGGTTGACTTACTCGTAGAAAAATTAAATGATTTGATTGACCAGGGCTTATCTTTTGAAGAAGTGGTTGAAGCTGTCACTACCTATCAAGAAAAAACCAAGTTACTCTTTGTCCTAGCCAAAGTCGATAACTTGGTGAAAAACGGCCGTTTGAGCAAGCTCATCGGTACAGTTGTTGGCCTTCTCAACATTCGTATGGTCGGAGAAGCTAGTGAAACTGGAACCCTTGAATTGCTACAAAAAGCACGAGGTCCAAAGAAATCAGTTCAAGCTGCCTATGATGAAATCATTAAAGCTGGATATGCTGGTGGCCGTATTATCATGGCCCAACGCAATAACGAAAAATGTTGTCAACAGCTTTCAGAGCGAATCCGTGAAACCTTCCCACATGCGGATATTAAAATTCTCCCAACATCTGGTCTCTGCAGTTTCTATGCAGAAGACGGCGGTCTGCTAATGGGGTATGAAATTGATTAATTGCATTCTTGACAAGAGGTGACCATCATCTCTTGTTTTTTGTGGTACAATAGAGCTATGAAACATTTTGATACTATTGTCATCGGTGGAGGACCTGCTGGTATGATGGCTACGATTTCCAGTAGCTTTTATGGACAGAAAACCCTCCTCATCGAAAAAAATCGGAAACTTGGAAAAAAATTAGCTGGGACTGGTGGGGGACGTTGCAATGTAACCAACAACGGAACTCTAGATGACCTACTAGCTGGAATTCCTGGGAACGGACGCTTTCTTTACAGTGTCTTCTCACAGTTTGATAACCATGATATCATCAACTTTTTTACAGAAAATGGTGTTAAACTTAAGGTCGAAGACCACGGCCGCGTCTTTCCGGCCAGCGACAAGTCTCGTACCATTATCGAAGCTTTAGAAAAGAAAATCACTGAGCTAGGTGGTCAAGTTGCTACTCAAACCGAGATTGTTTCAGTTAAAAAGGTGGATGACCAGTTTGTTCTTAAATCAGCTGACCAAATCTTCACTTGTGATAAACTGATTGTCACAACTGGCGGAAAATCCTATCCTTCCACTGGCTCGACTGGTTTTGGACACGAGATTGCCCGTCATTTTAAACACACCATTACCGAACTTGAGGCTGCTGAAAGTCCATTGTTGACAGATTTTCCACACAAGGCGCTTCAAGGAATTTCTCTGGACGATGTAACCCTAAGCTATGGTAAGCATGTCATTACTCACGATCTGCTCTTTACCCACTTTGGTTTGTCGGGTCCTGCTGCTCTGCGTATGTCTAGCTTTGTAAAGGGTGGGGAGGTTCTCTCGCTAGATGTTTTGCCTCAACTTTCTGAGAAGGACTTAGCTGCTTTTCTAGAAGAAAATCGGGAAAAATCCTTGAAAAATGCCTTAAAAACTTTGCTTCCAGAACGCTTGGCAGAATTTTTTGTGCAAGGCTATCCTGACAAAGTCAAACAACTGACTGAAAAGGAACAAGAACAACTGCTCCAGTCTATCAAAAATCTCAAAATCCCTGTGACTGGTAAAATGTCCCTCGCCAAGTCATTTGTTACCAAGGGTGGCGTCAGTCTTAAGGAAATCAACCCTAAAACCCTTGAAAGTAAGCTGATGCCTGGGCTCCACTTTGCTGGCGAGGTACTGGATATCAACGCTCACACGGGTGGTTTTAATATCACTTCAGCCCTCTGCACTGGCTGGGTGGCGGGATCAAATCCAATCTAAATCTAAATTTTTCAATGGCTAAATCAGCCCCAAAAGAAAGGAACTACTTTGGAACATATTATCTTGTTAAGGGGAGTTACTCCTAATGGAAAAAATGCTATCCCTAAAATGTCTTATCTAGTAGATATCTTGACAGAAGCTGGTTTTCAACAAGTTCGAACCTATATTCAAAGTGGGAATATCATTCTTGAAAGTGACTTAGATTTAGAAAAAATACGAGAACGTGTCCATACTCTAATAAATGAAAATATTGGTGCTGATTTAAAAATGGTAATCAAGAACAAAAGTGATTTTAAAAAAATTGTCCAAGAACACCCGTTTGGAGAACACTATCTTTATGACCGTATACACGTGATTTTTTATCAAGAATCTATTCAAAGTCTCCCTTTAGAAAAATTGAAAATTGATTACGGCGAAGAAGAAATTTGTGTCGGTAACCACTGTCTCTACCTCTATCTCCCTAGAACTGCAAAACGAAAAAAACTTAATACCAACTATCTTGAAAAGCTGTTCGGCGTTGATCTGACCATGCGAAAGTTAAATGTGGTAGAAAAATTATTAAGCAAGTAGTACTTGAATTTAATAAAAATCGGAAGAATACTCCTCCGATTTTATTTTGTCTGAATTTGGACATAATGAGCAATCACATCTGATGTGTACTGGGCTGTTCCAGGTCCAAATTTGTCAATGTTTTCCTTAAACTCTGGGTTATAAACGTAGCCTTTACCGATATAACCGAATACTTCAATAGTACAATCAAATCCATAAGTACGGATGGCTTGCAAGAGTTTACCTGCTTCTTCTTGGTTTTCAGACGCTGTTGTCGGTAGACCAGCTTGAAGATTTTGTGCCAAGGCTCGAAAAACTTGATTGAAGGCAGCCGTAGCTTCGTTTTCGTGACCTTTTTGGCGCTCGAGCGCTTGGTCCATGACTTCTTGTCCATATTTCTCTACCGCCTCTTGGTGGTATTTTTGATGGTCTTGGTAGTTAAATCCAGCGAATTTCTCTTGAATGCTCATTTCTCTTTCTCCTTTTTGTTCTTGAATGGTTTTTTGCAAGGTTGAAATCAAGGTATCCAGATGTTGCCTTTCTCGAGTCAAATAGTCCAACTGCCTGGTCAAATGAGGCAATAAATCTGTCCTTTCTTCCTTTAATAGCTCTGCTATTTTTTCTAAAGAAAAACCTAGATATTTGTAATAAAGAATAACCTGAAGGCGTTCCAAATCCTTTTGACTGTAAGTTCGATAACCGTTTTCCGACTTTAAAGGAACCAAAAGTCCTATCTTGTCGTAGTGGTGCAGGGTCTTGACAGATACGCCCGAAAACTGCGCAGCTTCTTTTATATGGTACATGATTTCCTCCTTATACTCAATGAAAATCAAAGAGCAAACTAGGAAGCTAGCCGCAGGCTGTACTTGAGTACGGTAAGGCGACGCTGACGTGGTTTGAATTTGATTTTCGAAGAGTATTACATTGATAGTATAACCCCTTCCCTTAGGTCAGAGTCAAGCGTTTTTGCGAAATTTTTAAAAAATTTTGAGAAAGGTGTGAAAACTTGAAAATGGTTTTCTTGACAGACCTTAGAAAACATGATAGGATAGTCAAGTCTATCAATCAAAAGAAACGCTCATCTTGAGTACTGATGAGGCTATTTGCCAAGGGCAGTAGCTTTTTCTTTTGTAACACTAATTTTAGGAGTTTAACTATGTCTGAAAAATCGCAATGGGGTTCTAAACTGGGCTTTATCCTAGCATCTGCTGGTTCAGCCATCGGACTTGGTGCCGTTTGGAAATTCCCATACATGACTGCTGCTAATGGCGGTGGAGGCTTTTTACTGGTCTTTCTCATCTCCACTATTCTAATCGGTTTCCCTCTCTTGCTAGCTGAATTTGCCCTCGGCCGAAGCGCTGGTGTCTCTGGAATTAAAACCTTTGGAAAACTCGGCAAGAATGGCAAGTATAACTTTATCGGTTGGATTGGTGCCTTTGCCCTCTTTATCCTCTTATCTTTCTACAGTGTTATTGGAGGATGGATTCTAGTCTATCTAGGCATTGAGTTTGGGAAATTGTTCCAGCTTGGTGGAACGGGTGATTATGCTCAGTTATTTACTTCAATCATTTCCAATCCAGTCATTGCCCTAGGAGCTCAAGCTGCCTTTATCTTGTTGAATATCTTTATTGTATCACGTGGGGTTCAAAAAGGAATTGAAAGAGCTTCTAAGGTCATGATGCCCCTGCTCTTTATCATCTTTGTTGTCATCATTGGTCGTTCTCTCAGTTTACCAAATGCCATGGAAGGGGTTCTTTACTTCCTCAAACCAGACTTTTCTAAGCTGACCAGTGCTGGTCTCCTCTATGCTCTGGGACAATCTTTCTTTGCCCTCTCACTAGGGGTTACAGCTATGCTGACCTATGCTTCTTACTTGGATAAGAAAACCAATCTGGTTCAGTCAGGGATTTCCATCGTAGCCATGAATATCTCGGTATCCATCATGGCAGGTCTAGCCATTTTCCCAGCCATGTCAGCCTTTAACATCCAGTCTGAAGGGGGACCAAGCTTGCTCTTTATTGTCTTGCCTCAACTCTTTGACAAGATGCCTTTTGGAACCATTTTCTACATCCTCTTCCTCTTGCTCTTCCTCTTTGCGACGGTCACTTCTTCTGTCGTTATGCTGGAAATCAATGTGGGCAATATCACTAATCAGGATAACAGCAAACGTGCCAAATGGAGTGTGATTTTAGGAATTTTGACCTTTGTCTTTGGCATTCCTTCAGCTCTATCTTACGGTGTCATGGCAGATGTTCATATCTTTGGGAAAACCTTCTTTGACGCTATGGACTTCTTGGTTTCTAATCTCCTCATGCCATTTGGAGCTCTCTGCCTTTCACTCTTTACAGGCTACATCTTCAAAAAGGCTCTTGCAATGGAGGAACTCCATCTTGATGAAACACCATGGAAACAGGGACTGTTCCAAGTCTGGCTCTTCCTGCTTCGTTTCGTCATTCCAATCATCATCATCGTGGTCTTTATCGCCCAATTTATGTAATTAAAAAGGACTTGAGTAGTGAACTCAGGCCCTTTCTTTTTTATGGATGGCTAACAATCAATTCCAAACCTTGCCCTTCCAAGGTCCAAGCTTCAACATCACTTGGTAGGATAAAGTGGCTACCTTTTTGGATTGGATAGTTGTTCCCATCGACAGTCAGTTGACCTTGACCAGCTAAGACACTAAATAAGCTGTAGTCAGCTGTCTTTTCAAAGTCAACTTTTCCAGTAATTTCCCACTTGTAAACTGCAAAGAAATCATTGGATACTAGGAGAGTGGAGCATAAATCATCAGCTTTGACAGTCACGGGTCGGCTGTTAGCAGGCTCACCAATATTCAAAACATCGATGGATTTTTCAAGGTGAAGTTCACGCAAGTTGCCATTATCATCCTTGCGGTCAAAGTCATAGACACGGTAGGTTGTATCACTAGACTGTTGCGTTTCAAGAATCAAGATGCCCGCACCAATAGCATGCATGGTGCCACTTGGCACATAGAAGAAATCTCCAGCTTTGACAGGGACTTTGGTAAGTAAAGCATCCCAGTTCTTGTCCTCTATTTGCTGGCGGAGTTCTTCTTTTGACTTGGCATTGTGACCGTATATAATCTCTGAACCTTCATCTGCCGCAATGATGTACCAGCATTCTGTTTTTCCAAGTTCGCCTTCATGCTCGAGTCCGTAAGCATCGTCTGGGTGAACTTGGACGCTGAGCCAGTCGTTGGCATCAAGAATTTTGGTCAAGAGTGGAAATACTGGTTCTGGACGGTTGCCAAACAATTCACGGTGCTCCGCATACAAAGTAGCTAAGTCTGTTCCCTCGTACCGACCATTGGCCACCTTTGAAACACCATTTGGATGGGCTGAGATGGCCCAGTATTCTCCGATTTTTTCACTTGGAATGTCGTAGCCAAACTCATCACGTAGCTTGGTTCCACCCCAGATTTTTTCTTGCATAACTGATTTTAAAAATAACGGTTCTGACATTTTCTTCTCCTATCTGATTTTTCTCCCCTCATTATAGCAAAAAAAGAGTTCCATTAGAACTCTTTTTCACATCTTATAAATTAGGGAGAAGATTTTATAAAAATAGTGAACAAATGTGCTCTACTCAATGCTTGCACCATTGCTGGCAATGACATCCTTGTACCAGTAGAAGGATTTCTTCTTGCTACGTTTGAGGCTTCCATGACCAGCATTATCTCGATCTACATAGATAAAGCCATAGCGCTTGTTCATTTCGCCTGTTCCAGCTGAAACCATCCGGAAAAGTCAGTTTTTCGGTCATAAGTCTACTCAACTTTCTTATTTGCTTGTTCATTTACTTATATTATAGCTCATTCTGAAACCTTTTCTTATAAAATACTGTGACATACTGATACTATTCTACTATTTAAGTTGATCAGATTGTTTTTTAAAAAATTATCCTCTCGAAAAAGCAAATAGCCTCCCCGGAAACAAAAAAAGAAGACTGAAAACTAGTCTCCTCTGTTCCTTTTAAATCAAAGCTGTGATAGCGGTTACTAGGCCAAAAATAATACCTGGTGCATTCGCTGCTGCAAGGGGGATATCTCTTTCTTTTTTGAAAAGACCGTAGTAGACCCATAGACTACAGTTGATCGCTGCAACCAAGGGCTCAATGAAATTTCCTTTTTGACCAGCCAGATTGTCCATGATTTGTGAGAAGTAAGACATATACATCATAACAGACATAAAGGTCGCTACCCAACCTAACATTTTCATTTGTTTTTCAGTTATTTTCAAAACCTATTTCATTTTTACTGAATCTTATTTTATAATCTTCTTTCAAAACAATCAAGACTTTGAAGCTTTTGTTATAAAGATGTAAACTATCACAATCTTGTGAGAAGAAAGAGGGAACAGAAAAAAGACTGGATTGCTCCGATCTGTTTAGTCAATCAAATATTAGAAAATGAATACTCCTTTTCAATGAATCGATTGATGGTAAATAAGCTGTTAGAAATTATTGACAGTATCGAAATTTTCTAGTAAAATGAATTTTGTTAATACCTAAATGGTGTGTAATTTTCTATCAACATAGTCAGGAGAAAAGGAACTTATGCTAAAAAAATTTAATGAATTGTCACTGAAAGATAAGGCTTATCTAATTGGCGGTTTGATCTTATTAGTCATTGTGATCTCCTTTGGTCTGCTCAATCGTCAAACAGTAACTGTCAGTCTTGTCTTTACACAACTATCTGCTCCCTTGATTTTGGTGATTTTTACTTGTCTAGTAATCGGGATCATTGTTGGTAGTGCTATTGGTTTTAGCTATCACCATGGCAAGACTCAAGAGCTGAAAAGCCGCATTGCTGAAGCAGAAACGACTATCCATAAAAAAGACAAGGAGCTTCTCCAGTACAAGGAACAGGTGCAACAATTAAAACAGGAAGCCAAACAATAAGTGTAGAAATCATAACCACCCGTCAGCGGGTGGTTTTTTGTCTCGCACCTAATGGAACGAGACGGACTGAAAATCGCATAACAGAAAAAAAACCGGATTGCTCCGATCTTTCAATAGTTCATATTCTCACATTCTGTTTTAAGAATAGTTAAGGTTATCTTCAAATGACTAAGCGCTCTATTTCATACGATAAAAATCAATTACTAGACCAGCAGGGCCACTTACTAGCAGGGATTCGGTTCCCCAATCAGTTACAACTGGCCCATGTAAAATCTCGACACCAATCTCTTTTAAACGTTGGTAATTCTGATTTAGATCCTCAACCTCGATATGAAGAATGATTCCTGACTGAAAATCTTCCAAAGGAATCAAATGATTTTGGGACAACATCAGACAGTGACTACCAATCGTAAACTGAGCAAAACTGTCATCAACATAATCTGACTTTTTATCCAAAATACGCTCCAAGTCAGCACAGACTTGGGGAACATCTGAAACGATAATATCTAATTGATTTAAATTCATTTACTATCCTCCATAAAAAGACCGGATTGCTCCGATCTTTTTAAGTTCCACGAAGGAATTATTTAATTACGCGTGATTGCAAACCTTCTTCTTCCAAGAAGAGACGGAATGGTACGAGTTCTTCTGCTTCGTATTTTTCCTTGAAGGCTTTGATTGCTTCTTCTGAGTGAAGTTTTGGATCCAATTCAAGTACTTCTACTGGAAGTGGACGGTGTGGAGTGATGTGAGCATCGATAACAACAGTTTTACCTTCTTTGTTCAATTTAACAGCTTCTGCAACAACTGCATCGATATCTTCGATACGGTTTACAGTGAACCCTACAGCACCTTGCGCTTCAGCGATTTTCGCATAGTCAGCATTAGTGAAGTCACAACCAAACAAGTGTTTGTTTGTGTCTTCGTATTTGTCCTTGATGAAGGCATATTTACCATTTGAGAAGACAACATTGATAACTGGAAGGTCGTATTGAACGTTTGTGATAACGTCTGGGTAGCACATGTTGAATGCACCGTCACCCATGATGTTCCATACTTGGCGATCTGGATTGTCTTTCTTAGCAGCAATACCACCAGGAAGGGCAATACCCATTGTCGCAAAGAGTGGAGATGTACGCCACATGTTCTTAGGTGTCATGTGAAGGTGACGAGTAGATGTTTGAGTAGTGTCACCTACGTCGATTGAGTAGATAGCATCTTGATCAGCATGTTTGTTGATTGCATTGTAAACTTGATACAATTGCAATTCACCCTCAGTTTTACCTTCGAGTTTGTTCATGTAATCACGCCAGTTTTGGTTGTTCTTAACGTTTGCACGCCACCATGGAGTAGATTCAACTGGGTTCACTTTGTCAAGGATAGCTTTAGCTGCTTGACCTGCATCACCAAGGATTGAAGCGTCAAGGGCGTGACGTTTACCAAGTTTGTAAGGGTCGATATCGACTTGGATGAATTTTTCAGTGTTTTTGAATGCTTCGTATACTTCAGCAAATGGGAAGTTTGATCCAAGGAAAAGAACTGTGTCTGCTTCAAAGACCACTTCGTTGGCTGGTTTCCAACCAACACGGTAAGCAGAACCTGTCAAACCTTCATAGTTCCATTCAAAAGCTTCAAAGTTTTTACCAGTTGTGATGATTGGTGCTTTGATTTTACGTGACAATTCAGTAATTACTTCACCAGCTTTAACACCACCGTAACCAGCATAGATCACTGGACGTTCAGCATTGTTCAAGATTTCAACAGCTTTGTCGATTTCAACTTCGTTCAAAGCAGGAGCGATGAATGAACGCTCGTATGAACCTGATCCATAGTATGAGTTTTCGTCGATTTCTTGGAAACCGAAGTTTACTGGAATTTCAACAACAGCTGGACCTTTTTTAGAAACTGCAGCACGGCAAGCTTCGTCGATTACTTTTGGCAATTGCTCAGCGTAAGCTACACGTTTGTTGTATACAGCGATACCGTTGTACATTGGGTTTTGGTTCAATTCTTGGAAGGCATCCATGTTGAGTTCGTTAACTGGACGTGATCCAAGGATCGCTAGGAATGGAGTGTTATCCATAGCTGCATCGTAAACACCGTTAATCAAGTGAGTCGCACCTGGACCACCTGAACCAACTGCAACCCCGATTGAGCCGCCGAATTTAGCTTGCATAACCGCTGCAAGAGCACCTGTTTCTTCGTGGCGAACTTGCAAGAAGCGGATATCTTTGTCTTCAGCCAAAGCGTCCATCAATGAGCTGAGTGTTCCTGATGGAATACCGTAGATTGTGTCTACGCCCCATGTTTTCAATACATTAAGCATTGCTGCAGATGCAGTAATTTTCCCTTGAGTCATAATGATAACTCTCCTTCAAATATTTTTAAATCTACTAAAAAAGTTTCGTATACTTTTTTGAAAACGTTTCAGCAAATTTTTACTCTACTAATTTACCACATTTAGTTCGACTTTACTAAGAATCTGCTCACAAGTTCTCATTATCTATTACAGTACAGTTTGAAAACGTTTTTAGATTCTGTTTTATAATAAAAAGCAAGCCCGCTTTTAGTCTATTTTACTAAAGTTTAGCAGAAGGGAACTGGTCAGAACAGATACTGAACTAAAGGCCATGGCTAGACCTGCCAGTTCTGGGTTGAGGGCCAGTCCAACACCTGAAAAGACTCCTGCTGCTATCGGAATTCCAACGACATTGTAGATAAAGGCCCAGAAAAGATTGAGCAGAATTCGATTAAAGGTTTTCTTACTCATGTCAAAGGCACGAACCACTCCTAAGAGGTTATTAGTTGTCAACACCAAATCTGCTGACTCGATGGCGATATCTGTTCCAGCTCCCATAGCAATTCCCACATCCGCTACGCTGAGGGCAGGAGCATCATTGATACCATCCCCAACAAAGGCTACTTTGCCAGCCGCTTGTAGTTTATGGATTTCGTTGGCTTTTTCTTCTGGCAAGACACCTGCAATGACCTCTTCGATTCCGATCTGATCGGCAATAGCACGCGCCACACCTGCATTGTCTCCTGTCAGCATGACTGTTTTAAGGCCTCGTTTTTTCAACTGACTGATGGCTAGCTTAGCATTTTCCTTAGGGATATCTTGCAGAGCAAGCAAGCCTTTGATTTCATTGTCCACAGCCAAAAACACAACTGTCTTAGCTTCTTTTTCCAGTTCTTCTAGTTTATCTTGATAAGTGCTAGAAATGTTCATGCCATCCAGCATTTTAGCATTTCCAAGCAGAACTTGTTTTCCATTGATTTGCCCTGAGACACCTTTTCCGTGCAAGGCTTGGAAATTTTTAACAGTTTGTAACTCAAGTCCAACTTCACTCGCTCGTTTCACAACGGCTTCAGCCAGTGGGTGTTGAGAAGCTTCTTCCAAGGAGGCTGCCAATCCAAGCACTTCTACTTCGTCGCCGATGATATCTGTTACCACAGGCTTCCCTTCCGTCAAAGTCCCAGTCTTATCAAAGACAAGAGTTTGGACTTTCTGGATTTCCTGTAGAACCATTCCATTTTTGAGGAGAACTCCCATCTTGGCACTGCGTCCTGTCCCTACCATAAGGGCTGTCGGTGTTGCGAGCCCCAAGGCACAAGGGCAGGCGATAATCAAAACCGCCACTCCGTAGAGAAGAGAGGACACAAAGCTAGCTCCAAGCACGACTACACTATCTCTCAACAAGACAAACCAAACCCAAAAGGTCACAATCCCTAAAATGACAACTGCTGGAACAAAAATCCCTGAAACTTTATCAGTCAAGTCCTGAATCGGTGCACGACTTGTCTGAGCTTTCTTCACAAAATCCACAATCTGAGCCAAAACAGTCTCTGAACCAACTTTTTCTGCTCTAAAAACAAGTGTTCCACTATTATTGATGGTTGAACCAATGACGGTATCTCCAACTGTCTTGTCCACAGGCAGACTCTCACCTGTCACCATAGACTCATCAATACTAGAGATACCTTCTACTACGACACCATCAACCGCAATCTTTTCACCGGGACGCACTCGAATCAGGTCGCCTACCTTGACTTGCTCCAAGGGGACTTGAACATAGTTATCCTCACGCAAGACTTCTGCTGTTTTAGCCTGCAAGTCCAGCAATTTCTCCACAGCTTGGGAAGTATTTTTCCGCATTTTCTCCTCAAAAACAGCTCCCATAAGAACGAAGAAGAAGATAAATGCAGCACTTTCAAAGTAAACGGGGAGACCAGCGAAGAGGGCAACTAAGCTATAGAAATAGGCCACTAGGGTTCCCAGAGCAACCAAGGTATCCATGTTGGCATTGTGCTTTTTAAAACTAGCCCAAGCACTTTGGATATAAGGACCACCTGCTACTAGCATAATCGGTGTTGTGGCTAAAAAGGTTCCCCAACGCATAACTTGGTGACTAATTCCTCCTGTCGACATCCCAATCATGAGAATCACAAGAGGCACAGTAAAGATACTAGTAATCCAAAAACGCTGTAAAAGTGATAGAGATTTTCGAGTCTTCTCAACCACTGTATAGCTTCCCTTTTGCATCTTCATACCACAAGAAAATTCATGTTGACCTAATTCTTGAGGTGTAAATCGAATGACTTTCTCCTCATCTACGCCGATTGGTTCCAAGATGCCTTCTTCTTCAAATAGAATTTCCTTATAACAGTTTGAAGGTGTCACACGGTGAAAGGTGATCTCAGCAGGAACTCCTTTTTGCAGTTGAATGTGGGCTGGATGGTAGCCTTTGTCTGCCGTGATACGGATTTTTTGAACACCATTTTCAAGACTTGCTTTTACAATTTCAGTCATATCATTCTCCTATTCTACAATCATCTTACCGTGCATCATATTCATGCCACAAGAGAAACCATACTCTCCAGCCTGCTCAGGCGTGATTTCCACTATATACTCTTCCCCCATAGGCAGGTCCGCATGTACACCAAAATCTGGAAAAACAATTTGGTCCAGACAGGGTGAAGGGTCCTTACGGTCAAAGACAATGCGGGCTGGCACTGATTTCTTGAGGATAATCAACTCAGGCGTATAGCCCCCCATGACCTCCACTCGAATCTCTTGATAGCCCTTTTTTTGCTGGGCCTTTTGTCCAGATTTTTCAGGCTTTTTGAAAAACCAAAACAAGATAAAGGCGATAAGGGCAATACAAATAATGGTTACAATAATATTCAACATGACGTCTCCTTTACATACAATTACATTTTACTTCTGTTACAGGGCTTGATTTCTTCTCAGAAATCACAGCTTCCAAGTCTTCCAAGTCATCCTGAGTAAAATCACATTCAGCAATCAAATCAGCCAACAAGTTCTTAATCCTACGAGAACAAACCTTGTCCTTGATATCTTGGACAAGTAAATCCCGACTTTGGTCCAAAGTTAAAAGTGCTGAATAGACAAAGAACTTGCCTTCTTTTTTCCGAGTCAGACACTCTTTCTCAACCAGACGAGCCAAAAGAGTTTGAATGGTCGACTTGGACCAGTCGAATCGCTCCGCCAGAACCCTGATCAAATCCGTACTAGTCTGTTCGCCCTGCATCCAAATAATCTTCATGACCTGCCATTCTGCATCTGAAATCTGCATAATCACACCTCCTAAAATCTACATTTGTCGATTACAGTTATTAGTATACTCCCAAAATCTACATTTGTCAACTATAAAATTAATCTTTTCTTTGAAAAATTGAATTTTAACCATTTGAAAAACTATTTCCAGTCAATTTTTACTATATAAACTATAAAAATATGCTATACTAAAGAAAAAAGAAAACAACCACTAGGGGTGCGTAAAGCTGAGATTAACGACTGTTAGACCCTTTGACTCAATCTAGGTCATGCTAGCTGATGGAAGTGGAAATGATAATGGGGACTAGCAGTCTTCTATTACCTTTCTAAAACAGACTAGCTTGTTCTTAAGAATACAAACTTCAGTTGGTTGGGAGGTTTTAGATGACTTATTTACCCGTTGCTTTGACCATTGCAGGGACTGACCCTAGCGGTGGGGCTGGCATTATGGCTGACTTAAAGTCATTCCAAGCTAGAGATGTCTATGGAATGGCCGTTGTGACTAGTCTTGTCGCTCAAAATACCAGAGGTGTTCAGCTAATCGAGCACGTTTCTCCTCAAATGTTGAAAGCCCAATTGGAAAGTGTCTTTTCAGATATTAAACCCCAGGCTGTGAAAACAGGGATGTTGGCAACTACTGAAATCATGGAGATCATCCAGCCCTATCTTAAAAAGCTGGACTGTCCCTACGTCCTTGACCCTGTTATGGTCGCTACGAGTGGTGACACCCTGATTGATACCAGTGCCAGAACCTACCTAAAAACAAACCTGCTTCCACTTGCAACCATTATCACACCCAATCTTCCTGAAGCAGAAGAGATTGTTGGTTTTTCAATCCATGATCCCGAAGACATGCAACGTGCTGGTCGCCTGATTTTAAAAGAATTTGGTCCTCAGTCTGTAGTCATCAAAGGTGGTCATCTCGAAGGCGGTGCTAAGGATTTCCTCTTTACCAAGGATGAGCAATTTGTATGGGAAAGCCCAAGGATTCAAACCTGTCACACCCATGGTACTGGATGTACCTTTGCTGCAGTGATTACGGCTGAACTAGCCAAGGGAAGAAGTCTTTATCAGGCAGTTGATAAGGCCAAGGCTTTTATCACAAAAGCCATCCAAGACGCCCCTCAACTCGGTCATGGTTCTGGCCCAGTCAACCATACAAGCTTTAAAGATTAAAAAAACTCTCTAGTTCCCACTTTAAGGGAATTAGAGAGTTTTTATACTTTTCGAAAATCTCTTCAAACTAGGTCAGCTTTATCTGCAACCTCAAAGCTGTGCTTTGAGCAAGCTGCGACTAGCTTCCTAGTTTGCTCTTTAATTTTCATTGAGTATTAATTAGAAAATAATGTCATCCAACTTTGTTAAAAAGGCTTGCGTTTTTGCCTCTACATCTTCTGCCTGCATCAGATCACGTACGACAGCTACACCAGCTATACCCGTGCCGATAAGTTGGTCAATATTCTCTGATGTCAAGCCTCCAATAGCAACTACTGGAATGGCCACCCTTTGGCAAATTGTCTTCAAGGTTGAAATCAGGGTGATGGGTGCATTTTCCTTGGTGGTTGTTGGGAAAATGGCTCCTGTCCCCAAGTAATCTGCACCCCCTTCTTCTGCCTCGAGGGCTCTTTTTACCGTTTTAGCAGTGACACCAAGTATTTTTTCAGGGCCCAAGACTTGTCGGGCAACCGAAACTGGTAGTTCATCGTCTCCGATATGCAGACCTGCAGCATCAACTGCAAGACAGACATCCAAACGATCATCGATGATCAAGGGTACCTGATAGGCATCTGTTATTTCCTTGACTTGTTTTGCCAGTTGATAATATTGATTGGTTGTGAGATTTTTTTCTCGTAATTGGACTATGGTAACACCTGAACGGCAAGCCGTCTCAACCTTTTCAAGAAATCTTTCCAAGGAATCTTGGTAGCGATTGGTTACCAGATACAGTCTAAGCGCCTCTCTATTCATAAACATCTCCTTTTATGGCTTCTAGCCAATTTTCATCTCTTTTTAGGAGCGAAAGCTGATTGAGTACTTGGTAGCGAAATTCTTCCAATCCCATTCCTTGGACAACTATTCTCTCAGCAGAGATATTGAGATAAGAAACCGCTAGGCAAGAAGCTTCAAAACCAGTCTTTCCTTGGCCGAGAAAAACTGCTGTCAAGGCTCCAACCAAGTCTCCTGTCCCTGTTATCCAGTCTAATTCTGCACAGCCATTTCCCAGTACAGCGACCTGATTCTTCGAAACGATGAGGTCCTTGGGGCCTGTGACTAAGAATGACATACCTGGATAGCTCTGACACCAGTCTTTCAAGACTTGGAGCAAATCATCAGTTTCTTGATCTTTAGCACTCGCATCGACCCCAACGCCGTGATGTTTTAAGCCAACAAGACTTCGAATTTCTGACATGTTTCCTTTAAGGACCGTGGGTCTATAGTCTAAAAGGTCTTTAACTAATCTCTTACGAATGGATGAAGCTGTTACGCCAACCGCATCTACTACCATTGGAATAGAAACTTGAGCTGCATAAGAAGCTGCCATACGGATTGCTTTTTCCTTCTCAGCTGACAAATGCCCCAAATTGACGAAGAGTGCCTGGCTTTGCTTAGTAAAATCAAGAACCTCACGAGGGTCATCTGCCATAACTGGTTTACATCCCAGAGCCAAAATCCCATTTGCCAGCATCTCACAAGAAATCTCATTGGTAATGCAGTGAATGAGGGAAGTCGTTTCCAGAGGAAAAGGATTTGTCAATGCCTGCATCAGTCTATCCTTTCAGCAAAGAAATATCCTTGCACTTTTTTAAAGAATTCCTGCTTGATTAAAAATCGAAAGGCAATAAAGGAAATCGCTGTACCAATCAAGGTTGCTCCGAAAAATCGAGGCGTGTAGATAAACCAGCTAAGCTTAGCAGCTGATCCTGTAAAAAGTACCATGACAGGATAGGAAACAATAGAACCAATAACACCTGTTCCCAAAATTTCTCCTAGAGCGGAATAATAAAATTTTCGACCATACTTATAAAAGAGACCTGCAAGGAGGGCTCCAAAAGTCGCTCCTGTGAGAGCTAAAGGCGGAATCCCTTGAGTCGTCATACGGATAAAGGCTGTCACTGTAGCCATAGCCAAGGCATAAACAGGTCCCATCATGATTCCTGCTAGAATATTGACTACACTGGACATCGGTGCCATTCCCTCAATTCGAAAGATAGGCGTAAGGACTACATCAAGGGCAATCATCATGGATAAAATGGTTAATTTGTGAACCTGTAATTGGTGCTTTCTCATGTTTCTATTATTCCCCTTTTTCTAAAGACTGTAAATCGCTCTTCCATGTCTGATGTTGGTAAGCCATTTCCCAAAACTTGGCTTCCATGTGAACACTGATGTGGAAGGCATCTAGCATTTTTTTCTTGTCTGTATCATCACTTTCGCGATAGAGTTGATTGACCAGGGCTCCCTCCTCTCTGATCTGCTGCTCTAACTCATCCGTAATATAAGTTTCAATCCATTGTTGGTAGAGAGGATTTGGTGATGGTTTAAGATTAAGTGCCTTGCCCAAATCATGGTATAACCAAGGACAAGGCAGCAAACTTGCAAAAGCAATGGCTAGATTTGCTTCTTCAAATTGACGATAAATGTGAGAGATATAATGATAGCAGGTTGGAGCGATTGGATGTTGCTCCATTTCCTGGTCGCTGATTTCCAATTCCTTGAAAAATTGTTGGCGGATAAATAACTCACCCTCCACCAGACTCTGAGCATTTTGTTTCAAGAGTCTTTTCATTTCTTGGTTTGAAGTCTTATCAGCCAAGAGGTGATAGGCTTCTGAGAAGGCCTTTAGATAGTAGGCATCCTGAATCAAGTAATAGCGGAAAATTGCAGGGTCTAAATTTCCCTCTTGCAACTGTAAAACAAAGGGGTGATGAAAGGAGAACTGCCAAGCTTCCTTGGATAATTCCATCGCAATATCTGTAAATTCCATAATAACTCCTTTATAAAAATAGACTGGTTTGAAGCAATAAAAAGAAAAGCAGGTAGATTAATTTTGTTTTTTTAGGAACATAAAAAGTTCGATAGCTATTCTTCAATTGTGCATGTTCGTCATATCCATGCGCAGACAGAGCTCTCAAGTAAAGATGGCGCCATCTAAAGACCGTCATCAGAACCTTACTGTAAATCAAGGGAGACCAAACATGCAGTTCTTGACCACGTAATAGGCAAGCTTCCTTGAGAGACTTAATTTCTTGCTGAATGAGGGGGAAGGAATTGAATACCACAATCAAGGCATAGGCCCAAGAGCGTGATAACCCCTTTTGAGCCAAGTACAAGAGAAGCTCTTTTAGGGAAATAGAGGAAACAAAGACAAGTCCGATACAAACTGTCACAAAGGCCCTCGTTCCAAGCATGACTGCCTGCGAAGCATCCCCATGTAACTGAACTGCCCAGTAGTTGGCCAAAGATGGCAAAAGGGCAAGTAGAATCATCCAAGCCAATACTTTAAATCGCCGGTAATAGAGCATAAAGAGAATGCAAAATGCGACTACCGAGAGATTAAGAGGAATCGAAGGAATGAAAGATGTTTCCAAGGATAAAATCAGCAAGAAGAGACTGATAATCGGTGTCTGGGTTGCTACTTTGACCATACTATCTCACCTCCCTTTGAGCATTGCTACTCTGAGATGTGAGTGGTTTGCTAATTGTCACTTCTTTCACATGACTGAGCCCCTGACTAGTCATCTCAATCCAATAATCAACCACAGAGATCAAAGGATCTAAACGATGGCTAATAATCAGAAAACTTCTTCCTTGATTTCTCTCTTCCAGAATCCACTGACAAAAATAATGGCAGGCTCTATCATCCAAACCAGCAAAAGGTTCATCTAGTAAAATCACAGAAGCCTTACTAGTCAAGATGGTCAAGAGCTGAAGAATCTTTTGCTGACCACCACTTAATTGATAGGGGCTCTTATCGAGTGCCTGCTCCAAATCAAAATACCGTAAAGCTTTGAGTATCCGCTGATTTCTTTCAGAATCAGGTCCGTCTAATTGAAGCTCTTCTCGCAGACTGACTCGGATAAACTGTTTCTCAGCTTCCTGAACAACACCCGTCAGGTCACGGTACAAACTCTTTTTCTTTTTCAGAACCGAACCCTTCCAAGTAATGCGCCCCTTATACTTTTGAAATTGAAGAATGGAGCGAAAGAGGGTTGATTTCCCGACACCATTGTCACCCAAGATACAGGAAATTCCTTGATAGAATGTAAAATCCGCAATTGAAAAGAGGGGACGCTTATCCAGCTCACAAGTCACACGCTCCATATGGAATAGTTTTGGGCTAGAAGCAACTTCCTTTGAAGCAACCTGTGTCATCTCAGAGGTAGGGATTTGAAACACTTCCCTTAGTTGGCCATCTCTTAACTCCACCATATGGTCGATATAGGCTTCATAGTCCGTTAAATCATGGTCGCACAAAATAACTGTCTTCCCATTAGAAGACAACTCTTTTAGAATCTCCAATATCTCTATCCTACTCTTGCGGTCAATGGAAGCAAAAGGCTCATCCAAGAGATAGACCCTAGGATTCATAGCAAAGAGAACAGCCAAAGCAGCCTTTTGCTTTTCCCCACCTGATAAGTGATGAATTGGACGGTGCAAAATCGCCTTGCAGCGACATTGCTGGACTACCTCTGCTATTTTTGAATCAATTTCCTGAACGGGATGCCCAATATTTTCCAAGGTAAAAACCAGCTCCTCAAACAAGTTCTCCATGGTAAATTGATGATTGGGATTTTGAAATAGAATCCCAACCGTCTGGATACGTTCGATGATAGAAAGCTGACTGACCTCGCTCCCATTTATCAGGACTTGACCGCTATAGGGAAGAGAACTGACTTGGGCAATCATTTGAAAGAGACTCGATTTTCCTGAACCACTGCTCCCAACTAACAAGGTAAATGCTTGTACATGAAAAGTAAAATCAATCGGTTCCGAAAAAATTGGGGACTGAATCTCCCGTAATTCCAGACCCATCTATGCTTTTCCTCCAGCTGCAAACTGATGATAAAGTTTGACAATGGCACGAACCAAGATGGTACAGAAGAAAAAGACGGAAATAAAACGTACTACAAGCAAGGAAAGGACAAAAGGAAGTGAAAAGGCGTAGTAACCTAACTTAATGTACTCATAGACAAAGCTAACAAGCGTAATCCCAATACTATTAGCAGTTAGAGAGAGCCAACTTTCATAGCGATTCTTGGTTACGATAAAACCAAGTTCACTCCCCAAACCTTGAACCAAGCCGGACAAAAGAGCGCCTAGACCGAATTGGCTACCATAAAGGACTTCAGCAAGCGCAGCTAGCACTTCACCAATCGTGGCGCTTCCCACTCTTGGAACAAAGATGGCAGCAATGGGCGCAGCCATACACCAGAGACCAAAGAGGATTTCATTGGCAAAGGCCTGTAAACCAATAGGTGCTAAAATCAGAGTGAGGATATCAAACAGATAGCCAGATCCCACAAAAACGCCACCAAAAAAGATAGACAAGAAAGCAAGTAAGATAACATCTTTTAACTGCCATTTTTTCAACATAAAAAACTCCTTTTTAAAGAAAAGTGGGGCATTCAAGGAGACCTACCTAAATGCTTTGTATCACCCTCATCCAGTTTCGTAAAAGAAAAAACTCTAATTACAGATAGGAATTAGAGTTCAGCTTACAAGATTAGATGGTTCTTTTCGACATACGAAAAAAACATTTCACATTTCCCTTCGCCAGTCTTAACTGTATCAGGTTCAATGGGTATCATCTCAGCCTAAAGCACCCCAAATGTCTTTATTATTTAATTATATAAATATTATAACAAACAATTTATTCTAGTTCAAGAAATTGAACTGGAAATACAGTCTTGCATTCACAAAGACAGCAGATCTTTCTTTTGCAAAAAACAAATGTCTTGTTTGATAGATTAGCCATTTGAGCTAAATCTAGGCATAGCTTTTAGAAAAGGGAAACTTCCACTGACTTAGAATCCAAGGATAGATACCTATTGTTCACTCATTTTCCGAACAGTTTTTTCTATATTTTTTGCATACGATATTGCTGAAATGATTGAAACACCATCCATATTAGTCTGCATAATGTCTTTAATATGTTGCGTCTGTATCCCACCAATTGCAACTAATGGCATTTGGGGCAATAGTTTTCTCATCAATTTAAGACCTTCATAACCTATAGCGCCACCAGCATCATCTTTTGACTGGGTATCAAATACAGGACCAACACCGACATAATCTACATATTCAACTTTTGATTGTTGAAATTCTTTCTCGTTTTTTATAGAAAGACCAATTATTTTATCTGGCATCAATTTTCTAATTTCATCAACTCCAAGGTCATCCTGTCCTACATGTACGCCATCAGCATCTATTTCTAATGCTAACTCAATATCGTCATTAACGATAAACGGAACATTGTATTTTTTACAAAGATCCTGTAGTTTAATTGCTAATCCGACTTTTTCTTTACCTTCTAAGGCTCCCTCACCTTTTTCACGAAATTGAAATAAGGTTATACCACCTTTTAAGGCTTCCTCAACGACCGTATATAGATCTTTTCCTTGGCAAGTAGTCGTTCCACAAATAAAATATAGTTTTAGTAATTCTTTATGAAACATCTTACTTCACTCTTTTGAATTCCTTTACATCTTCATCTGTAATCTCGTATAAGGCATTTATAAATTCAACTTTAAATGTTCCAGGAAGATGTCCATTTGGACGTTTTTCTGCCATTTCTCCAGCGATATTGTAAACCAACATAGCTGTTTCTAATGATTTCAATTCTTGACCTTTTTCTAGTCCGATAAAGCTTGCTACTACAGCACCTAATAAGCATCCTGTCCCAATAACTTTTGGCATCATGGCACTACCATTATGAATCGTTACCACTTCTCCATTTACCGCAATAGCATCCACTTCACCTGTTACTATTATAGGAATATTGAACTTCTCATTTGCTGCTAGAGCAATTTCGTCAATATTATCTACACCTGCACTATCTACTCCTTTAGATGCCACATTTATTCCTACTAAAGAGGCAATCTCGCCAGCATTTCCCCTAATCGCTGCGAGCTTGTAATTATTTATTAAATCTTCGGATACTTTTTTTCTATAAGATCCTGCTCCACAAGCTACAGGATCTAAAACTGCTGGGACATTATATTTCTCTGCAATTTTCAGAGCAGCTTGGTATAATTTCCAATTTTCATCTGTCAATGTTCCTATGTTTATTAATAACCCCCCAGCATACTTTAACAAATCCTCTAAATCTGCTGGAAACTCACTCATGGCTGGTGATGCACCCAGTGCTACTAATCCATTTGCTGTGAAATTTTTTACTACATCATTGGTTATGCAAATGACCAAAGGTGCTTTTTCTTTTAATAATTTTAAACTTGTCATATTGAAATCCTTCCTTTTCACTTTATACAATCTACTAATTTCGATTTATCTTTAGTTGAGAATTTTTTTCATTTATATTGAATGATTTACCTCGTCAAATTTATCAGTATCCTGAACTTTCTCTAATCGTCATAACCAATATCAAAAAAGGCTAATTCCAAAGCGATTGCTTGATTCCAGCGTTGCTGAAGTTCTGTCAAATCTTCTCTACCTTTCCCAACACGATTGAGTTCGTCAACCAGAAATTGAACCCACTCTGCAAAGAAAGGACCTCTGTGGAGATTGATCCATTCCGAATGAATATAGGATTCAGGTAGAGCCAAATCTTTAGAACCCCAGTCTAAATAGAGACCTTCTGCAATGACCAGCATGACCAAAAGATGGGCATAATCTGATGAAGCCACTGCCGAATACATAAGATTCTGAAAGGCTTTTGTTACAGGGTGCAAGTCCGCTTCTAGATAGTCATTCTCAGATACTTTTAATTCTTTGAAAGCCTTTTGGAAATAACCATCTTCGTCTGCTTCAAGAAAGCCTAGTTGCTTGGCAAAACGAAGCTTGGATTCAAGCTGGTCAGCGTGGGCTACACAAGCACCCAACATGGATAAGAAGGCATCAAAGAAGTGATAATCTTGAATTAGGTAGTCTTTTAAGACCTTATTCTCAAGTGTCCCCGCAAAAAGTTCCTTAACAAAACGATGATTGATTGCAGCCTGCCAATCCTTCTGACTGCTTTTTAATAATTCTCCAACAGTCAAACCTGGCTCAAAAGCATAGTCTTGTGTTTCCATATTTACTTTTCCTCTCTTTACTCGTTCGTAATCAACAACATACCAAGAAAATCCTAGTTTTACTTGACCTTTTTAAAGAAAATCAAGGGCGTTCAAGCAGAGCTACCTAAATGATTGGCCTCAAAGCTGTCAGTCATTAATGAACAAAAAAAACTCCAATTACATATAGGAACTGGAGTTTAGCTTACAAGATTAGACCGTTCATTTCGACATACGAAAAAACGTTTCACATTTCCCTTCGCCAGTCTTAACTGTATCAGGTTCAATGGGTATCATCTCAGCCTAAAGCACCCCAAATGTCTTTATTATTTATTACTGCACCAGTATAGCAAAAAATGAAATCCCTAGCAAGATATTTGACTGAAAAATATATTTATATAGTTTTCAATAGCGATTTATTCTTCCTATAGACGAAGAAAAACCTCCACATTCAGTGGAGGCAATCTTTTTATCAATACAATTTTAAGTCACGAGGGTCAACTGGGAAGGTTGGGTTATATGGGTTGTGACGGAGTTTGAAATGTTTAACATCTTCAATGGTCTGAGTTCCAGATAACTGCATGACTGTCTTCAATTCTGCGTTCAAGTGTTCAAAGACTTGGCGTACACCGATACTACCACCAAGGGCCAAACCATAGATAACAGGGCGACCAATAGCTACCAAGTCTGCACCTGAAGCCAAGGCTTTAAAGACATGTTGACCACGACGAACACCAGAGTCAAAGACAATTGGCACACGTTTATCAACTGCTTCTGCCACTTCTTGAAGCGAGTCAAAGGCAGCTGGTCCACCGTCGATTTGGCGACCACCATGGTTGGTTACCCAGATACCAGAAGCTCCCGCAGCAAGCGAACGTTCAACATCCTCACGGCATTGTGGTCCTTTGACATACACAGGAAGTCCTGAGTATTCAGCGATAAACTCTACATCACGTGGAGACAAGCGTTGTTTAGCTGATTTGTAAACAAAGTCCATTGATTTACCAGCACCTTCTGGCAGGTATTCCTCAACAATTGGCATGCCAACTGGGAAGACAAAACCATTACGCTTATCAACCTCACGATTGCCCCCTACAGTAGCATCCGCTGTCAAGACAATCGCCTTATAACCTTCAGCTTTCACACGGTCCATGATGTGGCGGTTAATGCCATCATCTTTACTAAAGTAAAATTGGAACCAATGAGGTGTCCCTTGAAGGGCTTCCGTAATTTCTGGAAGATCGACAGTAGAGTAAGAACTAGTTGTATAAAGCGAACCGAACTCATGCACACCACGCGCAGTCGCCACTTCACCCTGTTCATTTGCCAATTTATGAGCCGCAACAGGCGCCATGATGATTGGTGAAGACAATTTTTCACCTGCAAATTCAATCTCTGTACTTGGATTTTCAACATCACAAAGAGTATGCGGAACGATGAGTTTGTGGTTAAAGGCGCGGATATTCTCACGCAAAGTGAAAGTATCTTCCGCCCCACTAGCGATATAGCCAAATGCTGCTTTAGGAATAACTTGTTGCGCCATTGGCTCCAAATCATAGGTATTGATGAAATCTACATGACCTTCTGCATTGCTTGTTTTGTATGACATAAAATGCCCTCCTTGATAAGTAAGCGTTTACTTTGTATATTACAAAAAATATTCTAACTCTTTTTTCAAAATTTTTCAAATATTTTGTTTGGAAATTTCATACTTTCAATCATTTTACAGCGATAATTAAAAATGATGAACTTTCTTAAGTTATGGAAATTCAAATAATCTTTTCATTTTCTAATACTTTATCATCAAATTGTTCAGCTAGTATAGTTGCTGAGTGATAAAGTTCCTTTGCTTTATTTTTATCATTTTCAAAATAAAGATAGCACTTAGCTTCAAATACTGAAATTCCAGGTTTATAGACTTGCAACGTTGTTACTGATAAAATTTCATTCATCTTTTTTACTAGAGATATCATATGCTTATAGTCATTATGAACAATATAAACAACCGCTATGGCACAAAGAACTGATAGTAGCTCTACATTATACATTTCATCACTAACTAATTGCTGTTTCAACAACTTAATCCGAAAATCATCTAATGCTCTCTTCTATAAATCAAGTCTTGACATTGCATAGCAAAATAATCAATTAATAGTAAATCATTGAATGTGTAAACTTGCTTTAGTGTTACTTGCTTAAAATAATCATCAAAAATATCTTCAGCGAAACTACCTGTCCCTGTTCTTATCAAGTCTAATATTCTTTCAATCAAGTCTAGACTCAGCAACTCTTCCTCAGGAAGAGCTAGTTCTTTATTTTCAAGAAAAGTATCTATCGGAACTTCTAATCGCTTAGATAAATATTGTAACTTAGTAATTGTTGGCAAGGATTACCCAAGCTCAGTACGCATCAGCTGTTTGATTATTAAGTCAGCTTCTGTCCACAGACCTCTTCTCTCGTCAATTTGTGACGTTCACGTTCCTGTCTTACTCTATGACCAATTTCAGTTTTAATATCTGTTGTCATTCTTACCTCTAACCACAATCCATAAATTAACATACTTTTAATTCTTCGGCTAAAAATTAACAATAATTCTTTTTCAAATCCGTCATATTATTTTCCAAAACTTGGATGTCTTGGCTGACTTTGAGAATGACAATGCTACCTTGAATACTGGAGATGACTTGACAGGCCTGCAACTGCGACCGTTCTTCTGACCAGTCAGCATGCAGGTCTTGCAAGAGGCTGGCTAACTTCTCTGTCCACTGGGTCATAAAATCATTGAGAGGACAGCGGAATTTCTCATCTTCTGTGGACAATTCCACAATCAGATTACCAATTGGGCAACCATAAAAGACTGTCTGACTTTCATGAAATTGACAAACCCAGTCAATCATATCCGAAAACTTGTCACTGTAAGACTTGTATGCTTCAAAAATATCTTCAAAAAGCTCTTTTCGCCACTTTGCTAAAATATCTTGAATGACCGTCAAACCAATTTCCTTCTTAGATTTGAAATAATAATAAAGCTGCCCCTTGCCAACATCAGCCACCTCCATGATGTCACTGATGGAGGTGGCATCATAACCCTTCTGATAAATCAATTTCTCAGCACTTTGTAAAATACGCTCTTTAACGCTCATCTGCTCACCTCTCTTTTTTCCTATTATAGCAGATTCAGAGTCTGAGACCAAACAATTGAAACCACCTCCTTTTGCCACTGTTTTATCATTAAAATTTTTGTTCTGAGCAAATTGATTTACAAATTCAATTTTAGATGTTATTATAATTGTACCGAACGGTCAGTATATAACTGAAACTACCATTTGGAAAATCGTCCTATTTCGATAGGCAAAATTGTTACTAACAGTCTAAATTCCTATTGGCTGTTAATCAAATCATATTAGGAGGAACCTCATGTTCAATCAGAAAAATGTCGCATTTGTTATCACAGACCCGCAAGTTGAATTCTTAAAATCTACTGGTAAAGGATTCGGAGCAACTAAAGATGTTCTTGAAAAAGTTAATACTATTGAAAATCTGACAAAGCTTTTCGCTTTTGCTAAAGAGCGTGGCTACAAGCGTTTTATCTCACCGCACTACTTCTATCCACACGATCACAAGTGGCAATTTAAAGCTGCTGGTGAAACGATGATGATTGAAAACGAAATGTTTTGGCGTGATAGCCAGTATTCAGCAATTCCAGAAGGCTCTGGAGCAGATATGATTGAAGAGATTAAACCATTTTTGGATGAAGATACTATTGTTGTCAACGGACATAAAATTTTTGGCCCAGAAAGCAACGATCTTAACCTTCAACTCCGCAAAAATGGTATCGACACCGTCATCTTGGCTGGTATGAATGCTAATCTCTGCGTGGATTCACACATGCGTGAACTCATAGAATTAGGCTACAATGTCATTGTTGTTAACGATGCTGTCGGTGCTCCAGGTGAAGAAGCCTACCAAGCTGCACTAACAAACTACGGCTACATTGCCAACCAAGTTTTGACAACTGAGGAAGTTATCGCTCAACTTTAGTATTAAAAACAAAATCAGGTAATCCTAGTGACTGCCTGATTTTCTATGTTTTAGGCGTTTTGCCAATTTTCTTGGTCTTCTTTAAAGCGTTTTAGGAGAGCGAGTCCTTCTGGTGTGATATAACCTTCTTCTTGGGCTAGGTGGATGAGTTCACTGTAGTTAGAAAGTGTGACTAGCTTGACACCTGCATCTGAGAAGTTCTTATCTGCTTTCGGCAATTGGTAGCTGAAAATCGCTACAACTCCAAGTACATCTGCTCCTTCTCGCTTGGCTGCTGCCACGGCCTCAAGAACAGAACCACCTGTTGAAATCAGGTCTTCAACCACTACCATCTTTTGACCTTGAGCTACACGACCTTCGATTTGATTACCAGCTCCGTGGTCTTTTGGTTTGCTACGAATGTAAGCAAATGGCAAGTCCATCTTATCAGCAATGATAGCTCCGTGTGGAATCCCTGCTGTTGCAGTTCCTGCAATGACTTCTACCTCTGGAAAGGCTTCTTTGATAGCTTCCACAAAGCCATTTTCAATGAGGGTACGAGTTTCTGGATAGGCTAGTGTCACACGATTATCAGTATAAATCGGTGACTTGATACCAGATGCCCAAGTGAAAGGCTCCTCTGGTTTGAGGTAAACGGCTTGGATTTTCAAGAGGTGGCTAGCGATATCTTTAGCAAGTGTCATGGTATTCTCCTTTTTTATAATCTAGTTCTTTAATTCCAGTCCTGTGTCCATTCATCCTTGATAGCATGATAAGCTGCAACAGGATCATCAGCTTGGGTAATGGGACGTCCCACTACGATATAGTCACTGCCGATTTGATAGGCATCAGCTGGCGTCATCACACGTTTTTGATCTCCAACCGCAACACCTGATGGACGAATGCCCGGTGTCAGACAGATAAAATCTGGATTGGTAGCCTGCTTGATGAGTTGCACTTCCTGAGCCGAGCAAACAACACCATCTAATCCAGCTTCAGCTGTCTTCTTGGCATAATGAATCACAGACTCTTGCAGGCTAGTTTGGATATTTTGGAACTCCTTCATCTGAGCTTCCGACGTTGAGGTCAGCTGAGTGACAGCGATCAATTTGGCTTGGTTTCCAAGGCCTTCACGCGCAGCCTTCATCATCTCTACACCCCCAGCCGCATGAACATTGGTCATATCCACACCAAGCTGAGACAAGACCTTCATTGCTGACTTGACTGTATTGGGAATGTCATGAAGTTTGAGATCCAAAAAGACACTGTGACCCAGACCTTTCAAGTAAGATACAATCTCAGGACCCGCTGCATAATAGAGCTCCATCCCTACCTTTAGATAAAGGCTTTCTTCCTCTGGAAAAAGAGCTAAAAATTTCTTGACCGCCTCAAGGCTTGGAAAATCAAGAGCAATGACTGGACGATGTTCTCGCATAGGTTTCTCCTTTTACCTTTGCTAGTGAGAGAGTCTGGCCACAAGAAGCCACGAAAAAAGGAACCTGCCAACAGCAAGGTTCCACGAAAAATGGGTAGTCTCCACCCTTTCACCGTCTAACCTTAGCTGCCTCTCTGGACTGCTTTAAAGGTTTTTTTCTATTCTATTATTTCTACTAGCACTTGTCAAGTAAAAACATGGTCACGGTATGTGTCGTGATTTTTGAGAAACTCCAAAATTCCATATAAATAAATGCATTTACACGAAAGGATTGACATATACTTATATGCTTTCTACATTTCTCAAAACTCTAGACACTTACCATGATCACTAAAGAGCTATAGAAGAAAAGCTAAACCTAGCGACGCGGTGAACGCTGGGGCGTTTGATTTCGATTGCTTTCTTCCTCCAGCTTTTTCTTCTCTTCTTCCAATTGATTCTGCTGTTCCTCCAGTCTTTTCTTCTCTTCCTCTTTCTGTTTCTTCTCAGCTTCTTCGGCCTCTTTTTTAGCTTTTTCCTCAGCCTCCATAATTAATTTATCCGCCACAGTGTAGCTGTAGATTCCAGCTTCCATGTCAATCACACTCGGTTCTGACAATTGAGGCTTAATCTTACTGTAGTAAGGCAGTTTCTTACTCATTTCAGACAGGGGAACCAAGACTTCGTCCGAATCATTCATGGTCAATCGAATTAAATCGGAAGTCACCTTGCTTGGAGCTAATTCCACCTTTTGGATAGCAGCCTTGAGTTCTGGACTAATTTGAGAAAGTTCTGAGACAAAAGTCTTGATTTGCTCACTGTCATTAAAGAAAACAGATAAATAAGTTTCTGGTAGACTAACCAAACTCACAGCACTGGTCTCAAGCTGACCACTGGAAAGAATAGGATAATGGTTTTCACCAGAAATATAGTAGGCCACAATATCATATTCCTTAACCTTGATAGTGAACTTAGTTGGAAATTGATAGACAAGCTGAGCTGATTCAACCCAATAATTAGACTTAATCTGCTCTTCATATTTTGCCTTATCTAGCAGAAGGTTAATCGTATAATCCGAATCCTGAATGCCTGAAGCCTGTCGAATATCATCATCCGTAGTTTGCACCGTTCCCTCAACACGAATATCCTTCATGGTCGCATAAGGACTGAGTAGGTAGGCAGAGACAATCAATAAAAGCAGACTTGGAAATAAAATCGTTAAAGCCCGCAAGATATGGAGGCCAGGAATCTTTGCTTTGGCTGGTTTTTCCTTTGTAGCCTTTTTAGCAAGCTTTTTATCCTGTTCCTCGCCCTCTTTAGACGTTGATTCTTCTTCCTCTTTGTCAGCATCTGAGGATACTACTTTTTCTTCAGACTCTTCCTTAGCTGATTCTGGGTCCTTTGGATTAGATTCATTCTGCTGGTCCTGCTTGTCCTCTGATTTCTCAGATTCTTCTCCCATTCGAGCTTGTCTTTCCTTTTCCTTCTCCTCCGCTAGGGCCACTTCTTCCTCAGCCTTCTTTTTTAGATATTCTTGGTTTCGTTTCTGCCATTCTGATAACTCTTTCAATTCTTCGAGGATTTCTTTTCCCTCATTTTTCTTATCTTTTGACATTTACTTTCCTTATGATAAATCTTTTTTCAATAATTGATAAAAATCTGCTAGAGATTTCAATTCCTTAGAATCCTTCATCTTAGCTTGGTAGTCTTCCTTGTGGCTTAGTAAGTGAGAAAGCTTCTCTTCCAAACTATCCAAGGTCAAATCGCTTTCTTGAAGCTCTTCTGCATAGCCTTTTTTTACAAAGTAGGCTGCGTTCTCAATCTGATCACCACGACTAGCTTCACGCCCAAGCGGCACAATAACATGTAATTTTGCCATGGCCAAGAGCTCAAAAATCGTATTGGCGCCACCTCGTGTCACAACAATATCAGCCAATTCCATCAAGGGTTGATAGAGATTGGTCACATAGTCAACACGAAAAAGATTTTGGCTCAACTCATTCAGGCTAGAATCTCCAGTTAGATTGATAATATTGTAGCGCTCTGTCAGTTCTTTCTTATGGTCTGTCACCAATTGGTTAAAGACACGAGCGCCCGCAGAACCACCGACAAACAATATAGTTGGCAATTGGGGATTAAAGTGGGTTTGAATATCCACCAATTCATCTGGTTCTGGATTTTTTTGGTCTGAAACCTTGGTCACTGCTCCCACATGCTCGACCTTAGACAAACTCGAAGCTTGTTCAAATGTTGAATACATCTTCGTCGCAAATTTATAAGCGATTTTATTTGCTAAGCCCATAGATAGGTCAGATTCGTGAATAAAGACAGGCACTCCTGACACACGCGCAGCGATAACAGGCGGTACAGAGACAAAACCTCCCTTTGAAAAAAGAGCCTGTGGACGAAGTCTCAACATGATAAAGAGCGATTGGACAATTCCCCAGCCAACTTTGAAAATATCCAGCATATTTTGCCATGAGAAATAACGACGCAATTTCCCAGTAGCGATAGAATGGAAGGTGACATCTAGACCCGACTTGAGGATTTCTTGGTGTTCAATACCACGCTTGTCCCCAATATAGTGGACTTCCCAGCCATCTTCGATGAACTTGGGCATTAATAAAAGGTTGAGGGTCACGTGTCCAACCGTCCCCCCACCTGTAAAGACAATTTTTTTCATATTATTCCTTTAACTCCGCTACTGTGTCGATAAAGAGGTCGCCACGTACTTCAAAGTTAGCATACATATCCCAGCTGGCATTGGCAGGACTGAGAAGAACCACGTCTCCTTGAGTCGCAAGCTCATAAGCCTTGCGGGTCGCATCAGCAATATCAGTCGCATCCACGTAAGACACACTAGCCTTGTCTGCTGCCTGTTTGACACGTTCTGCAGACTGACCCAGGATGACCATCTTCTTGAGTCCAGTAATATCTGGAACCAATTCGTCAAACTCATTGCCACGGTCCAGACCACCTGCAATCAAGATGACCTTGCTGTTGTCAAATCCTGACAAGGCTTTTTGAGTTGCCAAGATATTGGTTGACTTGCTATCATTATAGAATTTGACACCCTTGATTTCATCAACAAATTGGAGACGGTGTTTGACACCTCCAAAGGCTGAAAGAGTTTCTTTGATGGTTTGGTTATCCACACCACGAAGCTTGGCTACAGCAATAGTCGCAAGGGCATTTTCCACATTGTGGCTACCTGGAACTCCGATTTCGCTAGCTGCCATGACCACTTCTCCACGGAAGTAGAGCTGACCATCTTCCAAATAAGCTCCATCAACCTTTTCCTGTGTTGAAAATGGTACAACGGTAGCTTGTGTTTTGCTAGTCAATTCTTTTGCCAAGTCTTGATTAAAGTTCAAAACAAGGAAATCAGTTGATGTCATCTTGTTCTGGATATTCCACTTGGCTGCTACATATTCCTCAAAAGAACCATGGTAGTCGATATGGGTTGGCATGAGGTTGGTAATAACCGCAATCTCAGGATGGAATTCTTGAACGCCCATGAGTTGGAAAGAAGAAAGTTCCATGACAAGCGTGTCCTTGTCTGACGCAGTTTGGGCCACTTGACTAGCTGGATAGCCGATATTCCCTGATAAAAGACCATGTTGCCCAGCAGCAGTCAAAACTTCCCCAATCATGGTCGTTGTAGTTGTTTTTCCATTTGAACCTGTGATACCGATAATTGGCGCCTCTGAAATCAAGTAAGCCAATTCCACCTCAGTCAAGACTGGAATTCCCTTTGCTAAAGCCTTTTCAATCATGGGATTGCTGTAGGGAATACCTGGATTTTTCACCATAAGGGCAAACTCTTCATCCAAAAGTTCCAAAGGATGGCCACCTGTGATAACCTTGATTCCTTCTTCCAACAAACTTTGGGCAGCTGGATTGTCCTCGAAAGGCTTCCCATCATTTACCGTCACAATGGCACCTAGCTTGTCCAACAAACGAGCTGCAGATTCACCAGACTTGGCCAAGCCTAAAACAAGGACTTTCTTATTTTTAAATTGATCTATTACTTTCATGTCTCGAACTCCATTTCTACTCCTACTATTTTACCATTTTTATGGAAATAATTCTAAACGAAAATGCTCAGATTAGGCATTCTAACAAGCAAAAAGAGAGCCGAAACTCTCTTTTATCTTCTTTTACTTTTACTGACCGACATGAGGGTAATATCTCGCAAGCTAAAGTATGCTAGGAAGAGCATAGCGACTGCGATAAAGAATTCTGTCGGTAGCTGAAAGATTTGCAGGACAGACAGCATCAGCAAAATCAAAAGTGCTACGAAAGCAAAGACTACAAGGACGATATTGACTGTCCCTTTAATGCTTTGTGGTGTCGCAAATACATAGAGTAGTAATAAGAGGATTCCTATGATTAAATAAACCATCTTTATCTCTTTCTAGCTCTTATTCAGCTGATTTTTTCTTCTTGTTAGCTTTCTCACGCTCTGCCTTGTTAAGGATTTGTTTACGCAAACGGATAGACTCAGGAGTTACTTCCATATACTCATCGTCGTTCAAGAACTCAAGAGACTCTTCAAGTGTCAAGATACGAGGTGTCTTGATAACAGCTGTTTGGTCCTTAGTAGCTGAACGAACGTTGGTCATTTGTTTTGCCTTAGTGATGTTAACTGTCAAGTCGTTTTCACGAGAGTTTTCACCGATGATCATTCCTTCATAAACCTCAGTACCTGGGTTGACAAAGATTGTTCCACGTTCTTCAATAGACATGATTGAGTAAGTTGTAGCCTTACCAGCATCGATAGAAACAAGGGCACCACGGTGACGTCCACCAATTTCCCCTGGAATCAATGGCAAGTATTGGTCGAAGGTATGGTTCATGATACCATAACCACGAGTCATTGACAAGAACTCAGTTGAGTATCCAATCAAACCACGCGCTGGAACAAGGAAGACCAAACGAGTTTGACCATTACCAGTTGAAATCATATCCAACATTTCACCCTTACGTTCAGAAAGGCTTTGGATAACAGACCCTTGGTATTCTTCTGGAGTGTCGATTTGAACACGTTCAAACGGCTCACATTTAACACCGTCGATTTCTTTTACGATAACCTCTGGACGAGATACTTGAAGTTCATATCCCTCACGACGCATTGTTTCGATAAGGATTGACAAGTGCAATTCTCCACGACCTGAAACTGTCCATTTATCTGGTGAATCAGTTGGGTCAACACGAAGGGAAACGTCTGTTTGCAATTCTGCCTGCAAACGTTCTTCCACCTTACGAGAAGTCACCCATTTACCTTCTTTACCAGCAAATGGTGAGTTGTTGACCAAGAAAGTCATTTGAAGAGTTGGCTCATCGATGTGTAGGATTGGAAGAGCTTCAACTGCGTCTGTCGGAGTAATAGTTTCACCGACAAAGATATCTTCCATACCTGAAACGGCAATCAAGTCACCTGCTTTTGCTTCTTGGATTTCACGACGTTCCAAACCAAAGAAACCGAAGAGTTTTGTAACACGGAAGTTTTTAGTTGTGCCATCAAGTTTAGAAAGGGTAACTTGGTCCCCAACCTTAACAGTACCACGGAAGACACGACCGATACCGATACGACCAACGAAGTCATTGTAGTCCAAAAGTGATACTTGGAACTGCAAAGGCTCATCTGAGTTATCTACTGGAGCTGGGATATGGTCGATAATCGTGTCAAAGATTGGTGCCATAGTCGCTTCTTGGTCAGCTGGATCATCTGACAATGAAGAAGTTCCGTTGATCGCTGAGGCATACACCACTGGGAAATCAAGCTGGTCGTCATCTGCACCAAGCTCGATGAAAAGTTCCAAGACTTCGTCCACTACTTCTGCTGGACGGGCTGATGGTTTATCGATTTTGTTAACAACCACGATTGGGACAAGGTCTTGTTCCAAGGCTTTTTTCAATACGAAACGAGTCTGTGGCATTGTTCCTTCGTAGGCATCTACGACCAAGACAACACCGTCAACCATTTTCATGATACGCTCAACTTCTCCACCGAAGTCCGCGTGTCCTGGTGTGTCCATGATATTGATACGAGTTCCGTTATAGGCAACGGCTGTATTTTTAGCAAGGATGGTAATTCCACGCTCTTTCTCGATATCGTTCGAGTCCATAGCACGCTCTGCCAATTCAGTACGTGCATCAAGCGTTTCTGATTGTTTCAATAATTCGTCAACGAGGGTTGTTTTACCGTGGTCAACGTGGGCGATAATCGCAATGTTACGGATATCTTCTCTTAATTTTGTCATGATTTCCTCTATAATATTCAAAATTTATTTTCTAACTGAACGATTATACCATAATTTCAAGTAAATAACATAACTCAAGCAAGTGTAAATGTTTTCACTCTGCTTTTCTTTTCACGTCAAGCCTTTTCAAAGCAAGCGACTTATGATAAGATAGGCACAGTATGCGTTTAGATAATTTATTAGCTCAAGAAAAAATCAGCCGAAAGGCCATGAAGCAAGCCTTACTCAAAGGAGAAATTCTAGTCGAGGGTTGCCCAGCCCACTCCCTAGCCCAAAATATCGATACAGGACTACAAGAACTCCTTTTTCAGGACCGAATCATTCAAGGCTATGAGCACACCTATCTTATGCTTCATAAGCCTGCTGGTGTCGTTACAGCCAACAAAGACAAGGAACTTCCAACTGTCATGGACCTGCTGTCACCTGACATCCAGTCTAACAAGCTCTATGCCGTCGGCCGACTGGACCGAGATACGACTGGACTCCTCCTCTTGACCGATAACGGTCCTTTGGGCTTTCAACTCCTTCATCCTCAGTATCATGTAGATAAAACTTATCAAGTTGAGGTTAATGGACTTCTGACACCTGACCATATTCAAGCCATTCAAAAGGGAATTGTCTTTTTAGATGGCACTATCTGTAAACCTGCAAGACTAGAGATTCTATCAGCAAGTCCTTCCCACAGCCAAGCCTCCATCACCATTTCAGAGGGGAAATTTCATCAGGTCAAGAAAATGTTCCTCTCGGTTGGTGTTAAGGTAACCTCCCTTAAACGTACCCATTTTGGTCCTTGGAGCTTGGATGACAATCTTCAAGAGGGAGACTATCGCCCCCTAAACTCCCAAGAATTAGCAAGCATTCGTGAATTTCTCAGAAAAAGTGGTTAAAAAATGAGCTCGGAAATATCCAAGCTCGTTTTCTTATTTCTCAACTTTGACTTTCCCTTTCCAAGAATCCAAACCATAAGAAAGGATATAAATCTCAGAAAAACCTTGTTTTTTCAAGTAAAGGGCTGCATTTGTAACCCGTTGCGCACGTTGATTTTCGTAAAGAAGGACAGGTTTATCCTTACGAAGGGCTGCAAGACTAGTCTTCAACTGACTTGAAGGAATATTGCGGGCCCCAAGGATATGCTTTCTGTGGAACTCTGCTGGGTCGCGCAAATCAATCAATTGACCCGTACGAATCAAGGCTTCAAATTCCTCATTATCCACAATTTTAGCCGCACGACGAATACGAAGATAGTTAAAGCCCATCCACGCCAACATTGCTAGTATAAGTGCCCACAAAATCCAAGTAACCATTAGTTCTTTTCTCCATTTTTCTCAATATAATCCAATTCTACCTTGTGCTCTCTGCGAAGAACTGCTTCCGCTTCCAGATAATCCAGTTTGTCCATCAGCCCTGCATCGTAAATCCGAGAGAGTTCCAGCTTCATCAGCTCAATATCATATAAGCGTTTTCCCATGTAAACAATAATACCAAATCGTTTGAGGAATTGCTGCACATCATAGAATGTTTTCATAAGACTCATTCTAGCAAATTTTTGTGTTTTTTTCAAGAAGAGACTCACACAATGCTCCTGATTTTCCTATCTTCTTTGGCGATTCTGACGCAAGTGTGGTACAATAAAAACATGAGAATTCAACAATTACATTATATTATCAAAATCGTCGAAACTGGCTCCATGAATGAGGCAGCCAAGCAACTCTTTATCACCCAGCCGAGTCTTTCCAATGCTGTGAGAGATTTGGAAAATGAAATGGGCATTGAAATCTTTATTCGTAATCCTAAGGGTATCACCTTGACCCGTGATGGGATGGAGTTTCTCTCTTATGCTCGTCAGGTTGTCGAGCAGACCCAGCTTCTGGAGGAACGCTATAAAAATCCTGTCGCCCACCGCGAACTCTTTAGCGTTTCGTCTCAACACTACGCCTTTGTGGTCAATGCCTTTGTCTCTCTGCTCAAGAAAAGTGATATGGAGAAATACGAGCTCTTCCTTCGTGAAACTCGGACTTGGGAAATTATCGACGACGTCAAGAACTTCCGTAGTGAGGTCGGTGTCCTATTTTTGAACAGCTACAACCGTGATGTTTTAACCAAAATGCTGGATGACAACCACCTGCTGGCTCACCATCTTTTTACCGCCCAGCCCCATATCTTTGTCAGCAAGACCAATCCTCTGGCAAAGAAAGACAAGGTAAAACTGTCTGACTTGGAAAATTTCCCTTACCTTAGTTATGACCAAGGGACACACAACTCCTTCTACTTTTCAGAGGAAATTCTTTCTCAAGAACACCACAAAAAATCTATCGTGGTCAGTGACCGTGCTACCCTCTTTAATCTCTTGATTGGTTTAGATGGTTACACCATTGCGACAGGGATTTTGAACAGCAACCTCAACGGAGACAATATCGTTTCTATCCCACTGGATATTGATGACCCAATTGAGCTGGTCTATATCCAGCATGAAAAAACCAGTCTGTCTAAGATGGGCGAACGCTTTATTGACTATCTACTAGAAGAAGTCCAGTTTGATAGTTGAGAAATGATAAGAACCAATATGTAGGCTAGCAACAACCTACGCATTGGTTCTTTTTACTTATAATTAAAAGTTTCCCCTGCCAACTTATCAGCTAGCTTGGGAAAGAGAGTATAAAACTTATGGGCTAGGTTCAACAAAATCGGGAGATTAAGTTCTCGTTTGTTTTTTCCTATAATCTTGACAATCTTTTTAGCCACTGCATCTGGTTCCAATAGAAAACGGTCAACCGACTTGAGATAGGTTCCATCTGGGTCGGCTTGGTCGAAAAATCCTGTTCGGATTGGTCCTGGATTAACTGTTGTCACATAGAGTCCATAGGGCATGAGTTCGAGGCGCAGAGCATTTGAAAAACCAATGGCCGCAAACTTGGTGGCTGAGTAGAGACTAGACTTGCCAGTGGCAATCAAACCTGCCATGCTAACAATATTGATGATATGACCTTTTCGACTCTCTTTCATACGGACCGCAAGGCGTCGAGATAGATTCATCAGGGCAAAGGTATTGACCTCAAACATCTGGTGAATATCTTGGTCGGAAATCTGGTCAAATTCTTCAAAAATCCCGTAACCAGCATTGTTAATTAAGACATCAATCTTGCCATAGCGGAGATAGAGGTCTGTTACCAGAGTTTCTAAGGCTGAGTCATCGGTAATATCGATTTCAATCAATTCTGCATGGGGATGGTTTCCGTAGAGTTGGACTAATTTTTCCTTATTTCTACCAAGCAAGATGAGTTGGTCATTTTGCAAGAGTTTGACCATTTCTTGAGCTAGACCACCGCTAGCTCCTGTAATGAGAATAGTAGGCATACTTATCCTTTCTCAATCTATTAGATTTCCACTTCTTCCAAGTCTTTGACCACATGGACATTTTCAAAAACACTAGCAGCGTCTTTTTTGAGCTTGCTGATGTCTTTTGAGAGGAAACGAGCACTGATATGGTTGAGCAAGAGGCGTTTGGCTCCTGCTTCTACCGCTACTTGTGCCGCTTGCATGTTGGTTGAGTGGCCATGATTACGAGCAATTTTTTCGTCACCCTTGCCATAAGTAGATTCATGGACAAGGACATCAGCATTGACAGCTAGACGCACACTGGCATTGGTTTTGCGGGTGTCACCCAGAATGGTGATAATCTTACCTGGACGGGGAGCTGAGATATAGTCTGCTGCTTTGACTTCAGTACCGTCTTCGAGAACAACGTCCTGACCGTTTTTGATTTTCCCAAAAAGTGGGCCAAATGGGACTCCAGCTGCCTTGAGCTTTTCAGCATCCAGCGTTCCTTCCAAGTCCTTTTGCATGACACGATAGCCAACGCAGAAAATAGTGTGGTCCAACTCCTCTGCATAGACAGTGAATTTATCGGTTTCAAGGATTTTCCCTAAAGAATCTTGGTCAAACTCATGAAAATGAATACGGTAAGGCAGACGCGAACCTGACACACGAAGGCTAGTTAAGACAAATGACTTGATTCCTTGAGGTCCATAGATCTCCAAATCTGTCTGCTCTTCATTGGCCTGAAAGGCACGACTAGAAAGGAAACCTGGCAGGCCAAAAATGTGATCTCCATGCAGGTGAGTGATAAAGATTTTGCTGACCTTACGTGGTCGAATCGTGGTTTCCAAAATGCGATTTTGCGTTCCTTCTCCACAGTCAAAGAGCCAAACTTCGTTAATCTCATCCAAGAGTTTCAGGGCAAGACTTGAAACGTTACGGGCTTTAGAGGGCTGACCAGCCCCCGTTCCTAAAAATTGAATATCCATTCGATACTTTCTAATTAATCAATATATAACATGGCTGTGCGGTTTTCCGATCGGAAATATCGCTTGCCAGTAAAAGCTCTAGCTTCTTGCAATAAATCCTCTTGACTGTAGCCTTTGAGACGTTTGCGACCATCAGCCAAACTTTCCAAATCAGTCAAAGCTGTGAGACTCTCCATGCTAACAACTTCCTCGTCCCCGACAGCATTCATGTAAATCTTGCCAGACTCCTCAAAGACTAGCTGATGGGGGAAAATTTGCGCAATTTCAAAGAGCAAGTCATCTGAAATCTTCTCTTCATTCTCAGAGAAAATTCGACCCAGTCCCTCACTCTCATAACAAAAACCAAAGGATTTACCAGACAGGTTTAGGCGAATAAAAGGCTTATTTTCTAGGATGAAACTTGGCTCAGTATTGTAAAGATTCAGTTCCTGACTGAGTTCCGCAAAATAATCCGTCGCAGCCTCAGGACTTTTTTTCTGGTAGAGTTCTGCAAAGTAAGCATTGACTACACTCGGAGGAGGTGTGATGAGAGCCAACTGCTCTTGCTCTGTTTTACCAGCTAGAAGCTGATCCAGATAGACCTTGTCTAGACTCGTATAGCCCCCATACTTTAGAGCTAAAGTTTTAATATCAGTCATAAAATTCTTCTAACCTCCATTTATTTTTCTCAGAAATGTAGCCTGTAACGACTTCACCGTCATTTTGGTAGTCACGTTCTTCTAGGATAGCAACACTCTCCAAATCATGAATCTTGTAAGACTTAGAAAAAGGCACGCGCAAAGTAAAGGGTTCAAAAATTTCCTTAATCTTATCCAGCAATAAAGCCTGCAACTGTTCTCGACTATCCTTAGATTTAGCAGAAATCAGTGCATAAGGTGTTTGAGTAGGTGTGAAATCCTCCACCAAATCCGATTTATTATAAAGGGTTAAGCGAGGAATATCCTCCATGTCCAAGTCTTTCATGATGGAAAGGACCGTTTTTTCATGTTCCTCATGGTAAGGATTGCTGGCATCGATGACATGGACCAGGAGATCTACATGCTTGCTTTCTTCCAAGGTTGATTTAAAACTTGACACCAACTCTGTCGGTAGGTCTTGGATAAAGCCAACGGTATCTGTCAAGGTTACCTGTAGATTGCCCCCCAGATGGATACTCTTAGTTGTCGCATCCAGAGTAGCAAAGAGCTCATCTGCTTCATACTGGGTCTTGCTGATCAAAGTATTCATAATAGTTGACTTCCCAGCATTGGTGTAACCAATCAAACCAATCTTAAAGGTGCTGGACTCCAAACGTTTTTCTCGAACTGTCGCCCGATTTTTCTCAACCACCTTGAGCTGTCGCTCGATATCCGTGATTTGATTGCGAACGCTACGACGGTTCAGCTCCAGCTGACTTTCACCAGGTCCACGGGAACCAATTCCTCCTGCCTGACGGCTGAGCATAATTCCCTGACCAACCAAGCGGGGCAAGAGATATTTGAGCTGGGCTAGGTGGACTTGGAGCTTCCCTTCATGGCTTCGAGCTCGCATGGCAAAGATATCCAAAATCAACTGCATACGGTCAATGACCTTGACACCCAGAACTTCCTCTAAATTGACATTCTGCCTTGGGGTCAGACGGTTGTTGACGATGACAGTGGTAATTTCTTCTGCATCCACCATGAGCGCAATTTCTTCCAACTTACCAGAGCCAACAAAGGTCTTGGAGTCATACTTTTCACGTTTTTGCCTGTAGCTATCCACTACTACTGCCCCTGCCGTTTTCGCTAAACTGGCCAATTCTTCCATAGAGAGGTTAAAATTATCCATGCCCTGCAATTCCACACCAATGAGCAGGACTCGCTCCTCTTTTTTCTCCGTATCAATCATCTAAAAACTCCTCTATCTGGCTTAAAATACGGTCTTCCACACCAGACTCTCCAATCTGATAAAAGGTCACCTGCATGCGATTACGGAACCAAGTTAGCTGACGCTTGGCAAAACGACGGGTCGCCTGTTTGAGATTCTCACTAGCTTCCTCCAAGGTCTGCTCTCCATGGAAATACGGAAAGAGTTCCTTGTAACCAATCCCTTTAGTTGCCTGCACATCAGGGTAATGGTCAAAGAGCCACTTGGCCTCATCCAAAAGCCCAGCCTCAAACATCAAATCCACTCTGTGGTTAATGCGTTCATAAAGCTGACTGCGTTCATCATCCAAGCAGATAATCAATGGTTCATACAAGGTCTCTTGATTTTCCAAATTCTGACCAAAATGGGAAATTTCCAAGGCACGCATAGCACGACGACGATTAAACTGGGAAATTTCAAGACCTGCTTGCTCTACCAAATGTGCTAACTCCTCATCTGTATAAGGTTCCAAGCTAGCTCGATAGGCCAAAATCTCCTCATGGGGAGTCTCCCCACCCAGATGGTAGCCTTCTAACAAGCTCTGGATATACAGTCCAGTCCCACCAGCGATAATGGCTAGCTTGCCACGACTGTGAATATCCTCAATAGCCATCTTAGCTTCTGAAACAAAATCAAAAGCCGAGTAAGACTCGGTTACCTCTCTAACATCGATTAAATGATGAGGAACAGCTGCCTGCTCTTCTGGACTAGCCTTAGCCGTCCCAATATCTAGACCTCGGTAAACCTGCTGACTATCGCCACTAACAACTTCGCCATTAAAACGCTTTGCAACTTCAATGGCTAGAGCTGTCTTTCCAACAGCAGTCGGTCCAACAATCACAATTATTTTTGTTTTCATCTTTTTTCCTTGAAAAATTCCCATTTTTTCGTTACTATTATTATAACACAAAAAGATCAGTCAGAAAAATGTGACCTCTTGAAGAGGCTGACTGATTGAGAATATAAAGGAGGAAGACTCATGGCTAAAGGATTCGCTAAAGGTCTTGTAACAGGTGTCGCAGGAACTGTTGCTGCACTTGCAGGCGCGGTATACGCATTTAAAAAGAAAGTAATCGAACCAGAAGAGCAAAAAGCAGCTTTCGTCGAAGAAAACCGTAAAAAAGCAGCTCGCCGCCGCGTATCACGTTAAGAAATAAAAGAAGTTGGGATTCATTGTCTCAACTTCTTTTTTCTATTCTTTTAAAGGCTCTTTGTCAACTGTAGTGGGTTGAAGAAAAGCTAAGCTCGAGAAAGGACGAAATTTGTCCTTTCTTTTTTGATGTTCAGAGCGATAAAAATCCGTTTTTTGAAGTTTTCAAAGTTCCGAAAACCAAAGGCATTGCGTTTGATAAGTTTGATGAGATTATTGGTTGCTTCTAATTTGGCATTAGAATAGGGTAACTGAAGGGCATTGACGATTTTCTCTTTGTCCTTTAGAAATGTTTTAAAGACAGTCTTAAAAAGAGGATGAACTTTCCTCAATGAGTCCGAAAAATTTCTCCGGTTCCTTATTCTGAAAGTGAAAAAGCA